>Ga0208717_1000723_pt1 | contig 10954 bp, 10 predicted proteins | sample NGESurF53shallow_FD_184489 | JGI IMG/M metagenome (GOLD analysis project Ga0208717, IMG submission 184489) | Arctic peat soil microbial communities from Barrow, Alaska - NGEE Surface sample F53-3 shallow (SPAdes) | ecosystem: Environmental > Terrestrial > Soil > Wetlands > Peat ... | reverse complement strand
AGTGTGCCCCGGGTGGTGGCGTTACCGCCCGCGGATGGGTACGGTCAGCCGTTGTGAGCGATGCACGTGACCCCTCTCCCCTCCGGTCGCGCTGGCACGTCACGAACCGGCCCGGGCCGGCCGGCGGGGCGTCATGGTGAGCGCCCGCCGCTGCTCCCGGCCCGCCTGCAAGCACCCTGCCGTGTACACGCTGACGTACGTGTACCGCGACTCCACTGCGGTCCTGGGACCGCTGGCCGCGTACGTCGAGCCGCACTGCTACGACCTGTGCTCGGCGCACGCCGACCGGCTGACCGCACCGCGCGGCTGGGAAGTGGTCCGGCTCCCGGTGGAGTCCGCGCCGCCGGAGACCGATGACCTGGAAGCGCTGGCCAACGCGGTCCGTGAGGCGGCCCTCCCGCCGCCTGGTGAGCCCGTCGGCCAGGGTGTCGAGGTGGGCAGGCGAGGTCACCTGCGGGTGCTGCGCTCCTCACCCGAGGGACGGGACCGGCTGAGGTAGCCACAGCTCCTCCTGCCGCGGCACATGCCGGTAGGCTCGGTGTCCTGCTCCTGGCGCCGAGCCGGCCACGCCGAGTCGGCCACGCTGGCCGCGAGGGAAGGACGAGGGCGGGGTCCCCACGGAATATTTGGGCACGGGTATCCCAGTTCCTCACCAAGTGAGCGCCGGAGCGCCGCTGGCTGCGGCACTGTCTGCGGCGCTGGCGAGCCATACAGATACGCAACGGAACCGGGTGCGTGGTTCCCCCGGTCAGATACGGGAGGCAGAGCCTCAGTGGGCTCCTACGAGAAGATTTTCAAGGCGTACGACATCCGCGGGATCGTCCCCGACGAGCTCGATGAGCAGGTGGCCGAGTCGGTGGGGGCCGCGTTTGTCCGGCTGACTGGCGCCTCCAGCCTGGTCACGGTGCACGACATGCGCACCTCGTCCGGGCCGCTGGCCGAGGCGTTCGCCCGGGGTGCGGCGGGCCAGGGGGCCGACGTGATCGAAGGCGGGCTCGGCTCGACCGACATGCTCTATTACGCGAGTGGCAGCCTGGGCATGCCCGGCGCGATGATCACGGCCAGCCATAACCCGGCTAAGTACAACGGGATCAAGCTGTGCCGGGAAGGGGCCCGCCCGGTCGGCGCGGACACCGGGCTGACCCAGCTGCGCGACGCCGCGGCCCAGGGCCTGCCGCCGTACCACGGCACCCCCGGTGTCATCGTCCGCCGGGACCTGCTCGCCGGGTACGCCAGCCACCTGAAGAAGCTGGTCGATCTGTCCGCCATCCGCCCGCTGAAGGTGGCCGTGGACGCGGGTAACGGGATGGCCGGGCACACCGTGCCCAAGGTGTTCGAGGGACTGCCCCTCACGGTCGTGCCGCTCTATTTCGAGCTGGACGGTACGTTCCCGAACCACGAGGCGAACCCGATCGAGCCGCAGAACCTGCGTGACCTCCAGCGCGCGGTCATCGGCTCAGGCGCCGACCTCGGCCTGGCCTTCGACGGGGACGCGGACCGCTGCTTCGTGGTCGACGAGCGCGGGCACATCGTCTCGCCCTCGGTGCTCACCGCGCTCATCGCCGTCCGGGAACTGGCCCGCGAGCCCGGGGCCGCCGTCATCCACAACCTGATCACCTCCCGCGCAGTGCCCGAGATCATCACCGAGCATGGCGGCACCCCGGTGCGCACCCGGGTCGGGCACTCGTTCATCAAGGCGCGGATGGCCGAGACCGGCGCGGTGTTCGGCGGCGAGCACTCTGGCCACTTCTACTTCCGGGACTTCTGGTACGCCGACTCCGGGATGCTCGCGGCACTGCATGTGCTGGCCGCGCTCGGCGAGCAGGAGGCCCCTTTGTCGGAGATCCTGGCTGGTTACGGTCGGTATGTGGCCACTGGGGAGATCAACAGTGAGGTGCCGGACCAGGCCGCGGCGACCGCGGCGGTCCGGGCGGACTTCGCCAGCCGGCCCGGCGTCACCGCCGACGAGCTCGACGGGCTGACTATCACCGGCGACGACTGGTGGTTCAACCTTCGCCCGTCCAACACCGAGCCGTTGCTGCGGCTGAATCTGGAGGCGTCCGACGAGGACACTATGCTCAGGCTGCGCGACGAGGTGCTTGGCATCGTGCGCGGTTAGCTCCGGGTCACCGGGCCTGCTCACCGCCCCGCGGCCGGCTCCCGCCGTGGCGCTCGCGTGTCCGTGAGACTCACGCCTTCCGGGAGACCTAGTGAAGATCGACGACTGGCTGCTCGACATCCTCGCCTGCCCGAAGTGCCATGCGCCGCTGCGTGTGGATGAGGCGGCCAGTGAGCTGGTGTGTACCGGCGCGGACTGCGGGCTGGCCTACCCGGTGCGCGACGACATTCCCGTGCTCCTGGTGGACGAGGCGCGGCGGCCGGGAACGCAACCGTGACCCTGGCGGACCAGGAGCGGCTGGACGACCTGAACCTGCTGGAGGCCGCTGACCCGGTCGGCGTGCTCCGCCAGGTGGCTTCGGCGGCGGCTCAGGTGCGCACTTCGGCGCGGGTCACCGCCGAGACCGATCTGGGCGCGGTCACCTCGGCCGGCCGTCCGCGCGCCATCGTGGTCACCGGCATGGGTGGCTCGGGGGTCGCCGGTGAGGTGCTCTCCGCCGTCTGCGGTCCAGGCTCCGCCTCGCCGGTGCTGACGCACCACGACTACGGGCTGCCGGGCTGGGTCGGCGCGGCCGACCTGGTCATCGCCGTGTCCTGCTCGGGCACGACCGAGGAGACCCTGTCGGCCGCGGCGGAGGCGGCGCGGCGCGGGTGCCCGCTGCTCGGGGTAGGCGGGGCCGGATCACCGCTGGCCCTGATAGCCGAGCAGGCCCGGGCCCCGTTCGTCCCGGTCCAGCCCGCGGGGATGCCGAGGTTCACGCTGTGGGGCCTGGCCGTGCCGCTGATGGTGATCGCGGACCGGGTCGGGGTGGCGGACATCCCGGCAGACGTCCTCGAGGGCGCCGCCGCCGACCTGGAGCGGGTCTCCCATCTCTGCCGCCCGGACAGCGAGTCGTTCGTCAACCCGGCTAAGACGCTGGCCCTGGAGCTGGCCGGCATGCTGCCGTTGATCTGGGGCAGCTCGCCGCTGACCGGGGTGGCAGCCACCCGGTTCGCCTGCCAGCTCAATGAGAACGCCAAGTACCCGGCGATCCCCGGGGTACTGCCGGAGGCTAACCACAACCAGGTGGTGGTGTTCGACGGCCCGTTCGCGCCGTGGCCCGCTGACGGCCCGGCGGTACTGGGCGACGACGACCCGCGCCCGGCGGTGCCGCTCCAGCTGGTCGTGCTCCGCGACAGCCAGGAGCATCCTCAGGTGGCCCGCAGGCGCGAGGTGTCCGTCGAGCTGGCCGAGCAGCACGGGATCGGCGTGAGCGAGCTCGCGGCGGACGGCGAGACCGCCCTGCAGCGGCTGGCCGGCCTGCTCCAGCTCATCGACTACGCCACCGTGTACCTGGGCATCGCGATCGGTGTCGACCCCGGCCCGATCGCAGTGATTGGCGACCTGAAGGATCGGATCGCCTAGGTGCCGGACGCGCAGTTGCCTGAAGCGCAGGCGGACGAGCCCCACTCCGAAGGACTGCGCGCGGTGCTGGCGGCGCTCGGCGCGAACCTGGGCATTGCGGCCACCAAGCTCGTGGCGTTCGCGTTTACCGGATCGGCGTCGATGCTCGCCGAGTCGGTGCACTCGCTGGCGGACAGCGGGAACCAGGCGCTGCTGCTGCTCGGCCGCAGCCGCGCCCGGCAGGCGCAGACCGAGGAGCACCCGTTCGGCTTCGGCCGGGAACGCTACTTCTACGCGTTCGTGGTGGCCGTGGTGCTGTTCGCGGTGGGCGCGGTGTTCTCGCTGTACGAGGGTGTTCACAAGATCATCAGCCCGGAGCACATCCGCTCGCCGGTGGTGGCCTTCGTGGTCCTGGCCATCGCCATGGCCCTGGAAGGGTTCTCGCTGCGCACGGCGGTGCACGAGACCAACCTGGTCCGCGGCCGTAACAGCTGGACCGCGTTCATCCGCAGGGCCAAGGCACCCGAGCTGCCCGCCATCCTGCTGGAGGACCTGGCCGCGCTGACCGGGCTGGTCTTCGCTATCGCCGGGGTGGCGCTGACCGAAATCACCGGTAACCCGGTCTGGGACGGCGTGGGCTCGCTGGCCATCGGCGTCCTGCTCGGCTGCGTGGCCGCGGTGCTGGCGGTCGAGATGAAGAGCCTGCTGATCGGCGAGTCGGCCAGCGCCGAGGTGGAGCGGGCCATCGTCGCGGCCCTGGAATCCGGCCCGGAGGTGCAGCGGGTCATCCACCTGCGCACTCTGCACATGGGCCCGGAGAGCCTCCTCGTCGCGGCCAAGATCGCGATCAGCGGAGCGGACAGCGCGGCGCTGGTGGCCGCGGGGATCGACGCGGCCGAGCGGCGGGTCCGCAGCGCGGTGCCGATCGCCGAGATGATCTACCTGGAGCCGGACATCTACCAGCCGGGCAAGGCCGATGCCACCGACCCCGCGATCCGCGCGGTCCGCCGGCCACGCCGGCCCGGCAGCTAGCCCGTGATCACCGCCGGGAGCCCGGGGCCCGCACCGCGGGGGCCGGGCGCTGGCCCATGCTGAGCAGCCGCAGCGCCCGCTCCTTCTCGAAGTCCAGCGCGCTGCCCGGCGGCGGAGGGACCCGCCCGATCCGCCGGCCCAGCTCCGCGACCTGGGCACGCACCCCCGGCTCGGCCAGCACCCGCAGGCCGAAGGCCAGCGCGGCCGGGCTGATGTCCAGCCGCCGCTCCAGCTCCAGGCCCATGGCCACCGCCACCACGTCCTGGTCGCCGAACTGGCGGTGACCCCGGCCCCGCCCGACCGGGGGCAGCAGGCCGAGCGATTCCCGGTAACGGAGCATCCGGGGAGATGTGCCGAGCCGCTGGGCGGCCTCCGTGATGCGCATCCACTGAATCTAACATTCTTTTGTTAAGAAAGCCGCCTGAGGGCTGCGCCCAGGCCGTGCGGTGCCGTACGGTCGGAGGAGCCGACCCATCCGTGACCCTGCTGAGGAGTGTCATGCCTGCCGAATCCGTCCCGTTCAAGGTGGCCGATCTGTCCCTCGCCGATTTCGGGCGCAAGGAGATCAGGCTTGCCGAGCACGAAATGCCGGGACTGATGGCGGTCCGGGAGGAGTACGCCGACGCGCAGCCGCTGCGCGGGGCGCGGATCACCGGATCGCTGCACATGACCATCCAGACCGCTGTCCTGATCGAGACCCTCGCCGCGCTCGGCGCCCAGGTCCGGTGGGCCAGCTGCAACATCTTCTCCACCCAGGACCACGCCGCGGCGGCGGTGGCGGTCGGGCCGGAGGGAACCCCGGACGACCCCAAGGGCATCCCGGTATTCGCCTGGAAGGGCGAGACGCTGGAGGAGTACTGGTGGTGCACGGACCAGGCGCTGACCTGGCCCGGCGAGAACGGCCCGAACATGATCCTCGATGACGGCGGCGACGCCACGATGCTGGTGCACAAGGGCGCCGAGTATGAGGGAGCCGGCGCGGTGCCGTCGGCAGCCGAGGACGACACCGACGAGTGGAAGGTCGTGCTCGACCTGCTCCGCCGGACCCTGGAGACCCGCGACGACCGCTGGACGGTGATGGCCGAGGGCATCCGCGGGGTGACCGAGGAGACCACCACCGGCGTGCACCGGCTGTACGAGATGGCCAACTCGGGCACCCTCGCCTTCCCGGCCATCAACGTGAACGACTCCGTGACCAAGTCCAAGTTCGACAACATCTACGGCTGCCGCCACTCGCTGATCGACGGCATCAAGCGCGCCACCGACGTGCTCATCGGCGGCAAGGTCACGGTGATCTGCGGCTACGGCGACGTCGGCAAGGGCTGCGCGCAGTCGCTGCGCGGCCAGGGCGCCCGGGTCATCGTCACTGAGGTCGACCCGATCTGCGCGCTGCAGGCGGCCATGGACGGCTTCCAGGTGGCCCGGCTGGACGACGTGGTCACCACCGCGGACATCTTCGTCACCGCTACCGGCAACCGGGACGTCATCACCGCGGAGCAGATGCGGATGATGAAGCACCAGGCGATCGTGGGGAACATCGGCCACTTCGACAACGAGATCGACATGGCCGGGCTGGCCCGGATCCCCGGCATCCGGCGGCAGATCATCAAGCCGCAGGTGGACGAGTGGCAGTTCGGCGACGGCCACGCGATCATCATCCTGTCCGAGGGCCGGCTGCTCAACCTGGGCAACGCGACCGGGCACCCCAGCTTCGTGATGTCCAACTCCTTCACCAACCAGGTCATCGCCCAGATCGAGCTGTTCACCAAGGCGGATCAGTACCCGGTGGGCGTGCACACGCTGCCCAAGCACCTGGACGAGAAGGTGGCCCGGCTGCATCTGGACGCACTGGGCGTCCGGCTCACCGAGCTGACCAAGGAGCAGGCCAGCTACATCGGCGTGCCGGTCGAGGGCCCGTACAAGTCCGACCACTACCGGTACTGACCCAGATCACCGACCGATGAGTGAGCGGCTGCCCGGCGTCCCGTCCGATATCGCGGACGCCGGGCTGGCCAGCGCCGGTCTGGCCAGGATCGGCTGGGCCCAGCGGTCCATGCCGGTGCTGACCGGCATCGGCGAGGTTTTCGTTGCGGAAAGACCGCTGGCGGGCCGGACCATCGCCGCCTGCCTGCATGTCACCGCGGAAACGGCCGTGCTGGTGCAGACGCTGCGTGCCGGTGGCGCCGACGTCTACCTGGCCGCCTCGAATCCGCTGTCCACCCAGGATGACATTGCGGCCGCGCTGGACGCCTGCGGCGCGGCCGTGGTGTTCGCCCGGGCCGGGGCCGACCGGGCGGCCTACGAAGAGCACATCCACCGGGCCCTGGACGCCGGGCCGGACCTGGTCGTGGACGACGGCGGCGACCTGATGGAGGCGCTGCACGGGGAGCGGCCCGATCTGCTCGGCAAGGTGATGGGCGGGTGTGAGTCCACCACGGCGGGGGTGATCCGGCTACGCCGGATGGCCAGTGACGGGACGCTCGCCTTTCCCGCCGTCGCCGCGGACGCCGCCGGCACGCGTCTCATGCTGGACAGCACCTACGGCACCGGGCAGTCCACCATCGACGGGATCATCCGGGCCACCAACGTCATGCTGGCCGGCCGGACCGTGGTGGTGGCCGGGTACGGCTGGTGCGGCCGGGGCATCGCGCAGCGGGCCCGGGGACTCGGCGCGCAGGTCATCGTGACCGAGGTCGATCCGGTCCGCGCGCTCGACGCGATGATGCAGGGCTACCGCGTCATGCCGATGGCGGAGGCCGCGCCGCTCGGCGAGGTGTTCATCACCGCGACCGGGTCCCGGGACGTGATCACCGCGCCGCACCTGGCCGTGATGCGGGACGGCGCGATCCTGGCCAACGCCGGCCACTTCGACGTCGAGGTGGACGTGCGGGCTCTGGCGGCGCTGGCCATCAGCGTGGAGCGGGGCGTGCGCCCGCACACCGACGAGTACGTGCTCGCCGATGGGCGGCGGCTGCTGCTGCTGGCCGAGGGCCGGATCGTCAACCTGGTCGCCGCGGAGGGCAACCCGCCCATGGTCATGGACGTGTCGTTCGCCGGGCAGGCGCTGGTGCTGGCCTGGCTGGCCCGCGAGCACGGGTCGCTGCTGCCGGGCGTGCACGGGGTCCCGGCGGCGATTGACGACGAGATCGCCCGGCTGGCCCTGGGTGCGACCGGCGTGGCCATCGATGAGCTGACCCCCGACCAGCAGGAGTACCTCGACTCCTGGCAGCAGCCCTGACCCGATGGCCCCTCCGCGCCGTGTCGCCGCCTCGCGCGGTCCAGCCCCCGCGCCGGCCTTCCCAACCACATCAATCCCACCAGCAACGCCTCAGCGCGGGCGCCGTGACTTTTCCCGCGTGCGGTGCGCCGAGCTCGGGCAAATCGGACGCCAGAACGCACGTCGCGCGGGAAAAGTCGGCGGGCCCCCGGGACCCTGCGTTAGCGAGGGGGGAGGAAGCCGCCGGGGCGAGGAGGCGCGGGATTGGGGTCGGGGACTGGCGGGGCGCTTGTGGCGGCTGCGTCGGGGGTGTTGACGGCGGGGGCGGACGGACTGGCCTCGGTGGGTGCAGCCCGGCTGGCCGGCGCGGGTGGCGCGGCCTGGGCGGGTGGCGCGGCCTGAGCGGCTCCGGAGGCCGACTCCCCAGTGGACAGGACGGCCGTCGCGGGGGAGCCGGGGCCGGGCTGGGCGGCCATCCGGGCGTGCGCGCGGTTCCGGCGTTCGGCGAGGACGGCGGACAGGTAGTCGGGCGCGCTGGTACCGGCCGGCGGAGGTGGGGTGACCTGCGCGGCCACCGTGGCCGCGATCCGGCGGCCGAACTCCTCCCGGGTCGCCGGGGTGAAGTTGTAGTACCGGGCCAGGTACTGGCGGGCGGCCTCCCCCGTGGCGTCGGCCAGCCCGGACAGCTCGGCCGTGGCCGCCCACGCGGCCAGGACGGGCGGCAGGGCGGACATCGGGGCGGTCGGTTCGAGCCGGCCTGGCATCCGCTCGGTGATGACGAACGTGCCCGCGAAGATGTCCCCCAGGCGCTTGCCGCCCGTCGACAGGAGGGAGGTGACCAGGGCGAGGAAGCCCAGCGTCAGCCAGATCTCCAGCACCCCGAGCAGGGCCCGCATCAGCGCCTGGCGGAACCGTTCCGGTCCTCCGTCGTCGCTGACCACGCGCAGCCCCAGGGCCAGTTTGCCCAGCGACCGGCCCCGGCTCAGGGTCTCGAAAAGCGCCGGGTAGCCCACGATGACCAGCACGGAGACGGTCAGGGAGATGGCCGCGACCGCCGCCGGGTCCAGTCCTCCGCCCAGCCCGGCGGCCAGCGCCACGCCGCCCAGCCCGAACAGCAGCACGAGCTGGATCGTGATGTCGATGATCAGGGCCAGGGTGCGGCTCGGGAAGCGGGCGAACGGCACGTCGATGACGACCGCCTCGCCCGTGATCACCTCGGCCACGCGGCTCCCCTGCCTGTCCAAGCTGTCTGTCAGTAGGCTGCCTGGAGTGGACGTCGACGCCTTTGTAGCCGCACACCAGGCCGATTGGGCCAGGCTAGACGAACTCGTCCGGTGCCGCCGCCGGCTGACCGGCGACGAGATTGACGAGCTGGTCATGCTGTACCAGCGGACCACCACTCACCTGTCCGTGCTGCGCTCGGCCGGCCACGACCCGGCGCTCGCCGCCCGGCTGTCCAGCCGGGTCGCCCAGGCCCGGACCACGGTGACCGGCTCGCACGTGCCCGCCTGGTCCGCCGTGAGCCGGTTCACGCTGGTGTCGTTCCCCGCCATGGCGTACCGGGCCCGCTGGTGGTGGGCGGGCTGCGCGGGCGGCTCCATCCTGGTGGGGGTCCTGCTGGGCTGGTGGGTGGCCCGCTCGCCCGGGGTGCAGGCCGCGCTGCTGCCCGGCACCCAGGTCCGCCAGCTGGTAAACCACCAGTTCCGTGGCTACTACTCGCAGTATGCGGCGAGTTCGTTTGCCGCGAAGGTATGGACCAACAACGTGTGGGTTGCCGCCGAGGCACTGATTTTCGGGGTGCTGCTCGGCCTGCCCACGCTGGTGGTGCTGTTCGGGAACGCCGCCAACGCCGGGGTGGAAGGCGGCCTGATGGTCGCGCATGGCCGGGGCGGGCTCTTCTTCACCCTGATCCTGCCGCACGGGATGCTCGAGCTCAGCGCGGTGTTCCTGGCCGCGGCGGCCGGACTGCGGCTCGGCTGGAGCGTCATCGACCCGGGGTCCCGGCCGCGCGGGCGGGCGCTGGCCGAGGAGGGCCGCTCCTCCCTCACGATTGCGCTCGGGCTCATCGTGGTGCTGCTGGTCTCCGGGCTCATCGAGGCGTTCGTGACCCCCTCGCCGCTGCCCGCCTGGGCCCGGATCGGCATCGGCGCCGTGGCCGAGGCGGCGTTCCTGGGCTACGTCATCGTGCTCGGGCGGCGCGCCGCCGCCACCGGGGCCAGCCCGGACATGGAGTTCGCCCCGGATACCGTGCCCGTGGCCGGCTAGCACCTCAGAGCTGGCCGCGGGCTTTCAGTTCCAGGTAGGCGTCGGCCAGCGCGGACGGCAGCCGGTCCGGCGGGGCGTCGATCACGCTGACGCCGTGGCGGCGCAGCAGGGCCGAGATCCGGCGCCGCTGGGCCTGCGCTCCCTCGGCCGCGGCGGCGTCGTAGAGACGGCCCGCGTCACCCCGGGCGGCCGCCATCTCCGCGACCCGGGGGTCGGCCACTGCCGCGATCATGACCATGTTCCGGGACACGAGCGGGCCCAGCCGGGGCAGCAGCCCTTCCTCGATCACCGCCGGGTTGAGGTCGGTGAGCAGCACCACCAGGCAGCGATGCCGGGCCACGGTGAGCACCGCGCTGACCATCGCCCCCATGTCGGTTTCGGTCAGCTCGGCGTCCAGTGGCGCCATGGCCGTGGTGAACGAGGCCAGCACCGACGACCGGGGGGCGCCCAGCACCCGGGCCCGTACCCTTCGGTCGAACGCGATCAGGTCGACCCGGTCCCCGGCCCGGGCCGCGAGCGCGGTCAGCAGCAGCGTGGCGTCCATCGACGCGTCCAGCCGCGGGGTGCCGCCGACCCGGCCCGCCGAGGTCCGCCCGGTGTCCAGGACGACGAGGATCCGCCGGTCGCGTTCGGGCCGCCAGGTGCGGACCATCACGTCGCCCCGGCGGGCGGCTGCCCGCCAGTCGATCGAGCGGACATCGTCGCCGATGACGTACTCGCGCAGCGAGTCGAACTCGGTGCCGGGCCCGCGCAGCAGCGAGCGGTGCTGGCCGTCGAGCTGGCGCAGCTGGGACAGCTTCTCGCCCAGGTGCCTGCGGCTGCCGAACGGCGGCAGCACCCGGATGCTCCACGGCACGCGGTGGCGGCCCTGCCGGGCGGCCAGCCCCAGCGGCCCGAACGACCGCACGATGACCGCCGCGGACACCTTGTCGCCCCCA
>Ga0208717_1000722_pt1 | contig 10955 bp, 8 predicted proteins | sample NGESurF53shallow_FD_184489 | JGI IMG/M metagenome (GOLD analysis project Ga0208717, IMG submission 184489) | Arctic peat soil microbial communities from Barrow, Alaska - NGEE Surface sample F53-3 shallow (SPAdes) | ecosystem: Environmental > Terrestrial > Soil > Wetlands > Peat ... | reverse complement strand
GTGTGGTTGTTTAGTATTCATAGCCAAGAAGGTGCTTTAGGGCCTAGTTTGCGAGTATGGACGGACTTGGCGACCTCGACCAGCGCAAGGCCACGCTCGACGCAGCCGAACGCGGCTTGGCCCTGCTCGGCGAGAAGGCGGTCACTGAGGAGTGGCCCGCCGACGAGCGGGCGGCCCTCGCCGACGAGCGTGACACGGTCGCGGACGAGAACGACGTCGTCGCGGTGGCCCTCGATGGTCGCGCCGACCGCCGGGATTTCGATGCGGCGTTGCGACAGGCCGAGACGGACATGCGCACCAAGAACGGCGTTGCGGCTCAACCTCCTGCGGACAACTCGTCCTTTGGCATCTACATGGCGGCCCTGGACCGTAAGGGCACCGTGGCCGACCGAAAGAGTTCCGCCTCTGACCGGAAGCGCTCGGCAGCCGACCGCAAGAGTGCTGCCAGCGCGCGTCGCCGGGCTGCCGACGATCGTGACGAGGCGGGAGCCGAGCGTGCGAAGGCCGAGGGATTGCCCACCCCACCCGTACCTGAGGCCGCCGGCGGCGAGCTCGCCGCGCGCCGGGATCGGCGTCGCGCGTCGGGAGCCTGAGGTTCCGCTCGACCGGGCGGCACAGCGTCGAGCGCTGGCTCCAGCCTGTCGAGCACGGTCTTGCCGCCGCCTTTGGACCTAGTTCGCTTCCGCTGACTTGATCGATCTCAGGTTTCCTGGCCGGCCAGCGGGTACGTCGGGGCCATGTTCGTCACGAAGGTCGCCGCGCAGCGGAACGATGTCGGGTGCGCCGAGTCTGGCGGCGTCGGCGGTCTGGTCGTCGGGTTGGCGCTGCGACGCACGCTCGGCCTCGACCCGTAGCAAATAATGGTCGACCTCGCGTTCGATGGTGCGGTCGTCCCAGTCAAGGACGGCGCCCATCAGCGTCGCGACATCGCGCGCAGAACCGGTGCCGCGATCCCATTCCTCGATCGAGATCCTGGTCCGTCGCGTGAGCACGTCATCGAGGTGCAGCGCGCCCTCGTGGCTCGCCGCGTACACGACCTCGGCCCGCAAGTAGTCACTGCCGGCCGACACCGGCTCACCGAGCGTGGCGTCTTCAGCGATGAGATCGAGCAGGTCGGTGATGCATGATCCGTAGCGATGCAGCAGGTGTTCGATGCGCGTCACGTGCAACCCTGACGATGCCGCGAGCGCGTTTCGCTTGTTCCACAAGGCTTCGTACCCGTCGGCGCCGAGAAGCGCGAGCCGTTCGGTGACCGAGTCGGGAACGCTCGTACTCATGCCGCGACGTGCCACGTCGACAGCGTCCTTGGCCATCACGCGGTACGTCGTGTACTTGCCGCCGGCAATGACGGTCAAGCCGGGCACCGGTTGGCCAACCGAGTGCTCGCGCGAGAGCTTGCTGGTTTGTTCCGACTCGCCGGCGAGCAGTGGACGTAGCCCTGCATAAACGCCCTCGACGTCGTCAGGCCCAAGCGGCGTGCGCAACACCGCGTTGACGTGATCGAGGATGTAGTTGATGTCGGTGCTGCTGGCCGCTGGGTGCACCTTGTCGAGTTCCCAGTCGGTGTCGGTCGTGCCGATGATCCAGTGTCGGCCCCACGGAATGACGAACAGAACGCTCTTCTCGGTGCGCAGGATGAGGCCCGTATCGAGCTGAATACGATTACGCGGGACGACGAGGTGCACGCCTTTGGAGGCCCTGACGTGGAACCGGCCTCGCCCGCCGGCCATCTCCTGGGTGTCATCAGTCCAGACGCCCGTGGCGTTGATGACCTGCTTGGCTCGGATCACGAATTCGACGTCCTTCTCGACATCCATAACTCGTGCGCCGACGATCTGCTCGCCCTCGCGGACGAAGCCGATGACTCGCGCCCCGCGCGCCACCTTCGCGCCAAGGTTCGCCGCGGTACGAACGACGGTGAGCGCGTAGCGCGCGTCGTCCATTTGTGCGTCGTAGTACTGGATCGCACCGATTAGCGCGTCCGATCGCATGCCAGGCGCAAGACGCAACGCACCTTGCCGGCTCAGGTGCCGGTGACCTGGCACCGATTGCGCTCCGCCCATCCGGTCGTAAAGGAATACGCCCGAGCCTATGTAGAACCGCTCCCAGACTCGGTGCTGCAAGGGGAGCAGGAACGGCACTGGCCGCACCAGGTGTGGCGCGATCCTGTTCAGGAGGAGGTCACGTTCCTTCAGCGCCTCACGCACGAGCGCGAAGTTGCGCTGCTCGAGGTAGCGCAGCCCGCCGTGGACCAGCTTGCTTGATCGCGACGACGTGCCCGCTGCCCAGTCATGCGCCTCGACAAGCGCGACGGTCAGGCCACGCGACACCGCGTCGAGCGCCGCGCCTGCACCGACGATGCCGCCGCCGATGACAAGAAGATCGAACTCTTCCTGGCCCATTTGCTTAAGCACGGATTCGCGATGGCGCGGTCCGAGTTGAGCTGAACTCACCTTGTTCTCCTGCCTTCCCGCGCCCGATGCCGGATTACCCGACGTCCACCCAGTCGAGCGTACGTTCGACAGCCTTCTTCCAGCCGGCGTAACCCCTTTCGCGCTGGTCCTCAGACCACGCCGGCTGCCACCGAAGGCCCTCGTTCCAGTTCTTCTTCAGCTCGTCGGTTGACTTCCAGAAACCGACGGCGAGGCCGGCTGCGTACGCCGCGCCGAGCGCCGTGGTCTCGGCGACGACAGGCTTCGAGACAGGGACGCCGAGAACGTCGGCCTGCAGTTGCATGCACAGCTTGTTTGCCGTGATGCCACCGTCGACCCGGAGGACGTCGAGTGCGACCCCGGAGTCCTGGTGCATCGCCTCGACCACATCGCGGGTTTGGTAGCAGATCGCTTCCAGCGTTGCCCTCGCGAGGTGGGCGTTGGTGGTGAAGCGGGACAGTCCGACAATGGCGCCACGAGCGTCGGAGCGCCAGTACGGTGCGAAGAGTCCCGAGAACGCCGGCACGAAGTAGATGCCGCCTGCGTCAGGCACCTGCGCAGCTAATGACTCGCTCTCGGCCGCACCGGCGATGATGCCGAGCTGGTCGCGAAGCCATTGCACGGCAGACCCGGTGACGGCGATCGAACCTTCGAGCGCGTACACCGTGGCCTCGTCGCCGAACTTGTAGCAGACCGTCGTGAGCAATCCGTTCTTCGAACGCACGACGTGGTGGCCGGTGTTGTAGAGCAGGAAATTCCCTGTCCCATAGGTGTTCTTTGCCTCGCCGACGGCGAAGCAGACTTGCCCGACTGTTGCGGCCTGCTGGTCGCCGAGGTCGCCCGACAGCGCGACTTCACCGCCGAGTGGGCCGTTGGATCGCGACGTGCCGTACAACCCTGGATGGGACGACGGGAGGATCTGCGGCAGCATCTGCCGCGGGATGTTGAAGTACCCGAGCAACTCGTCGTCCCATTGCAGTGTCTCGAGGTCCATCAACATCGTCCGACTTGCGTTCGTCGGATCGGTGACGTGCACGCCTCCATCGACACCGCCGGTTAGGTTCCACAGGAGCCAGCTATCCGTGTTACCGAAGACGGCTTCGCCCGCTTCCGCGGCTGCGCGCACGCCATCGACATTTTCGAGGATCCATTGGATTTTCCCGCCTGAGAAGTACGTCGCAGGGGGGAGGCCGGCCTTCTGCCGGATCACGTCGCCCTTGCCCTCACGCTCGAGTGCGGAGGCGATCCGGTCGGTGCGCGTGTCCTGCCACACGATGGCGTTGTAGTAGGACCGCCCGGTCTGCTTGTTCCATACCACGCTGGTCTCGCGCTGGTTGGTGATCCCAACCGCGGACAGGTCCGACGACTGCAGGTTCGCCTTGGTGAGCGCGGTCTGAATCACCGCCCTGGTCCGCTCCCAGATCTCTGCAGGGTTGTGCTCCACCCACCCAGCCTGGGGGAGTATCTGCGAGTGCTCGAGCTGGTGCGCTCCCCTCACGTTGCCACCGTGGTCGAAGATCATGAAGCGGGTGCTTGTTGTGCCTTGATCGACCGCTGCGACAAAGTCGGCCATGTCGATCTCTCCTTTCGGTACTTGCCGTGCTCGATGTCACAGCGCGGGTGCGGAGATTTCCGAGCCGGACCCGTCTGGCTTCTCCGGCAGGGTTGCGACCTCGTCTGAACCTTCGGCGGGTAGGAAGCGCCCGATCAGGATGTCGTAGAGGCCAATACCGGCGATGCCGCCGATGAGTGGCGCGATGATCGGTACCCAGAAGTACAAATGTCCGTATTGGTCCCTAAACGCTGTGCGGTAGCCCGTCAGGAACGAAGCGAGTCGCGGACCGAGGTCACGGGCTGGGTTGATCGCGTAGCCGGCGTCGGTGCCCCAGCCCAGACCGATCGCCACGACGAGCAATCCGATGACGACGGGGGCGAGGTTTGCGGCGGGCGCGGTGTTGCGGGCGTCGCTGATCGCGACGACGAGGAACAGCAGGATTGCAGTGCCGATGATCTGGTCACGGAACGCACCCCATTCATGCACCGGCAGCGTGCCGTTGCCGGGCAGCGTCGAGAACACCCCCTGGGTTTTGATCGTGTGGCCGGGATCGGCTTTGGCGAGGACCTCGGTGTAGTCCCAACGCACCAGGAGGGCGGCGAGGAACGCACCTGCCGTTTGCGCCATCGCGTACGGAGCGACGTTGCGCCACGGGAAACCGCGGAACACGGCGAAGCCAACTGTGACCGCCGGATTGATGTGGCCGCCACTAATCTTGCCGGCGGTGTACACACCGAGCGCAACCGCGACCCCCCATCCCCAGGCGATCGAGTCGTGGTTTCCGATTCCCGCGGCGCCGACCTGCGCAGCCACCCCGACCCCGACCAAGATCAGGATGAACGTTCCGGCGAATTCTGAGGCCAGTTCACCGATTAACCCCCGGGATCGGAGCCGATCCGCCATGGTTCCTCCTGTCGATCGGGCCGTCATCGTGATGAATCTGGAAACCCTCGACGGGGGCGATCGGTTGCCGGCAACGTCCGATGTGCCACGGTCGATGATGCCTGAGTTCGGCGCGTCGCCGAGGTGCATGGGCTCGCGCCACGCCCAATGTGGAGTCTGTGACCGCAGTCGGGGTAGGACAACGCGTGGGACACCAGACGCGCTACTTACTGCATACCGCTGTCGTATGCGACCTGATCAGGCGTGGCGTGCGCAAGCTGGTCGTCGAGTCGATTCTGGGTGCGCCCCCGGGCTGAAGTACTTCGCAGCGAGACTCGGTTATCGCGCCTGTCGCCTACGGGCGGTCGGCCCACACCGCGCGCCGGCCCTGTCGTAGCGATTAGGCAGGCGTCGGGGCGCTGTAGCGCAGGCCGTCCATCAAGAGCGAGACGAGCCGCCGTGCCTGGTCTTGCCACCCGGCTTGGTCGCTCACCATGCAAATGCCGCCAAGTGCGCGGATCAAGTCACCGCCGTCGACGTCGGATCGGATCCGTCCCGTTGCGGACGCGGCGTCGACCAGGGACTTGATCGCCGCCCGGATCCGTTCGTGGACATAGGCGAAGAGCTCCGTATGGCTGTCGTCAGCGGACAGCTTCAACGTCGCGGCCAGGCCGCGCTTGGTCGCCACGTAGCCGACGAAGTCGAGCATCCACAACTCAAGTGCGAGGTCGGGGGCTTGCTCGGTCAGGAGTTGATCGGCGGCATCGCACAGTTGCTCGACGCCGTGGCGGTACGCCGCTTCAACGAGGGCGTCGCGCGTGGGGAAGTGGCGATAGAGCGTCCCGATGCCGACCCCGGCCCGTCGGGCTACGTCTTCGAGCGACGCGGCCGTGCCGTGCTCGGCGAATGCCTGGCCTGCGCACACCAACAGCGTCTCGCGATTGCGCTTCGCGTCTGCTCGAAGTGCCCGCTCGGCAGCGTCGGGTGAAGTCACCGCGCTCATGCCGGGCCTCCTCAACCGCTCACATCAGACCAGCTAAAAATAACTTGCCAACCGGAGGCAGCCTCCGTATAGTTACTGGAGGCGCCCTCCGCTTCATCCATCATCCACCAAGGAGGCTGGGAATGCCAGTCCAACCACCAACAAGTCACCCGGCCGATCCGATCGCGGTTTCGCCGCCTTCGGTTTCGAAGACGAGCGACGTCGCGGGCTCGAAGACCCGCAGTCGCCGGTCGGCCGCGCTGGCCATCATCTTGCTCGCCCAACTCATGGTGGTGCTCGACGCAACGATCGTGAACATCGCCCTCCCGAAGATTCAGACTGCGCTCTCCTTCAGCCGCACCGACCTGTCGTGGGTACTCAACGCGTACTCGCTGACGTTCGGTGGCTTGCTGCTTCTCGGTGCGCGCAGCGGTGATCTATTCGGGCGGCGTCGCGTCTTCCTTGCCGGCATCGCCCTCTTCACCGTCGCCTCGCTTGCTGGCGGGTTCACGACGTCTTCCGGCCTCTTGCTGCTTGCGCGGTCGATCCAAGGTGTCGGCGCTGCCTTCGCCTCGCCGTCCGCCCTGGCATTGCTCATGATCACGTTCCGTGAAGGCGCCGAACGTACTCGCGCGATCGCGCTTTACACCGCAGTCTCGATCGGCGGCAGTGCCGTCGGGTTGGTTATGGGCGGCGTGCTCGTTGAGTTCGTGTCGTGGCGCTGGGTGTTCTTCGTGAACGTCCCGGTCGGCATCGTGCTGCTCGTCTTGGCTCGTCGTGACCTGCCAGAAACGGATCGGCACACCGGACGCATCGATGTGCCTGGTGCGTTGACATCGACGATCGGAATGGCGGCGCTGGTGTACGGCTTCGTCCAGGCCGCGGCGTCAGGTTGGCAGGCAGGTAGCACGATCGCTGCCTTCACCGTGGGTGTCGTGCTGCTCGCGATCTTTGTACTGATCGAGACCAGAGTCGCCACCCCGATCACACCGCTGCGGCTCTTCGCGGACCGCAACCGGGTGTTCTCCTACCTGGCCCGACTCGTGTTAGTCGGCGGCATGTTCGGGATGTTCTTCTTCCTCACCCAGTTCCTGCAGGACGTGCTCGGCTATAGCCCGTTGCTCAGCGGTCTCGCGTTCGTGCCACTGACCATCGCCTTGTTCGCCGCCTCACAGCTGGCTGCGCGTGTGCTGCTTGCACGTTTTGGCCCGAAGCGGTTGATGGTTGGCGGGTTGACGACCTCGACGATCGGTCTGCTCGTGCTGACCCAGCTGACTGCGACCAGCAGTTACTGGCCGATCCTGCTCGGATTGCTGCTCTTCGGTACGGGCAACGGACTCGCGTTCGTGCCGTTGACCACGGCGGCGCTTGCCGGGGTTGACCCCAAGGACGCCGGCGCGGCATCTGGGTTGGTCAACGTCATGCAGCAGGTTGGCGGCTCCCTTGGGCTGTCGATCCTGGTCACCGTGTTCGGCACCGCATCACGGGCCGCGAAGCACCACATCCCGGCCGGTGGAAACGTGGCGGCTCACACGTTCGTGTACGCGGCGGACCGAGCGTTCGTCGTCGCGGCCATGTTGGTGCTGATCGCCGTGGGCTTGGTCGCAAGCATGCGATCGCCGCGCCCGGCCGCGCTGACGGCGCAGGACGAGGAGCTGCTCGAACTCGAGTCGGCTGGCGTCTGATCGCTAGCGGGGGGACTCTTGTAGTCCAGCGCGCGTAAGTGCGCGCGCTGGACTACGGCGCCCCGGCAAGACAAGCAGAGAGCCCCAGTCGATGCGACTGGGGCTCTCTTGCTATGCGCTCTGGGAGCGCTTGCTGTCTTAGCGCTCCTCGTCAGGGGCGGTCAGCGGGATCTCTTCGAGGTGGTCGGTTTGCTCGTGGAACTCCACGGCGACGGATTTCAACGCCGCAGCGTGTTCGCGCGCATGGTGGGCACAAAAAAGTAGCTCGCTTCCGGATGGGAGCACGGCACGTAGGTAGGCACGGGCGCCACAGCGGTCGCATCGGTCAGCAGCCGAAAGCGGTGTCTCGGCCAATAGCGGAGTCAATTTCACGTCCCTCTCGTCAGCTCTTACTACCCCATGCAACCACTAGCCCACCACAGAACTTCCCCCGGCGCTGGTAACTCGCCGTTTGTGGCGAGCCAATCAGGGCTTCGAGACCAAAGTTCGCCCCCGCGATTCGGGCTGTTAGGCGAGAATCGGGCTCGAACTCGGACGCGAAGGCGTGCGGGAACAGCGGGCGCGCGAGCTTAGAAAATTGTGGTGCATGACACCCTAGGATTCGCGCGGCCGAAGCCGGCGGTTCACTGTGAAGGTCGGGTGTGAGAGCGACAAGGTAAAGCCCGGCGGCGGGTTTAGCGGCGCGGGGGGTGAAGTGTGAAGCGGACGACGTCGCGGGCTGTGGTCACGGCGCTGGCCGGGATGTTGGCGGCAACGGTCGCAGGCTGCTCGAGTCACCGCAGTATGGCGGGTACGACGCCGTCCAAGCTGCCGTCCGCATCGGCTGGTACCCAGCTCAGCAGTGCGCCGGCTGCGCCGGCACGCTCGGCATTTGCGATGCCGACGGGCCTGATGAGCGGGTCGCCGTCCGTCACCTCCGCCCCACCCGTCACGTCACCGTCGACCTCCACAACCCCGTCGCCCACCGCCGGCACAAGCGTGCCGCCTCGCGGAACCCACGCCCTGACGGTGGTGGCCGGGCTGGCGTGCCCGGATCCCGCGTCACTTGGGCAGCCGACGTCGCCGTCACCTAAGTCGCTCGAACCGAGCCTTGCGATCAAGGCTGTCGTGCGCTGCGAGATAGTCCAGCGCAGCTATCCGGGTCTAGGCACTTGGTCGGTGCAGCAGGCGGAGGTCGCCGATTCGGGGCTTGGTCCGTTCCTGGCAGACCTGCGTGCGCCGTCCGATCCGATGCCGAGCGGCATCATGTGCCCGGACTTTCGGATTTTGGTGCCGTGGTTCGAGCTTGTCGACTCGGCAGGTGCCGCTATCAACGTGGCGATCCCGACGGATCAGTGCGGCGCACCGAAGACCGCTGCGATCGCGGCACTCCAGGCCTTGCACTTCCGGGTGACCGACGCGGTTCGGATCGCCGCTGCCAGCTAACCCGGCGCGCCAGGGCCTCCGCCGCCGGCCGTGCCCGGTAGCCTGCACAGGCACCCGCGAGAAAGCGCAGGATCCACCGCGTGACGGCTTTGACCCAACTGAACGGCCCTGCAGGACCAAGCAGTGCTGCAGGCTCGCTGCTCACCGGCGGGCAAGGCTCCGACTACACGGCACGGCATCTGCTGGTCCTCGAGGGTCTCGAGGCCGTTCGCAAGCGCCCCGGCATGTACATCGGTTCAACCGACAGTCGTGGGCTGATGCATTGCGTGTGGGAGATCATCGACAACTCTGTTGACGAGGCGCTCGTCGGCTACTGCACAAGGATCGACATCGTGTTGCGCGACGACGGCTCGGTCGAGGTGCGCGACGACGGCCGTGGGATCCCGGTCGACATCGAGCCCAAGACGAAGCTGTCAGGTGTCGAGGTCGTGATGACTAAGTTGCACGCCGGCGGGAAGTTCGGCGGAGGCTCTTACAACGCGACTGGTGGCCTGCACGGCGTTGGTGCGAGCGTCGTCAACGCGTTGTCTGTCCGGCTCGACATCGAGGTCGACCGCGACGGAGCAACACATGCCATGAGTTTTCGTCGGGGCAAGCCGGGCGTCTTTGTTGGCGATGGTGGTGAGGCCAAATTCACCGAACGGTCGGGCCTGACTAAGACCAAGCGGATCGCGAAGAAGATCACCGGCACCCGCACCCGGTTCTATCCCGACCGGCAGATCTTCACGAAGGATGCGGCGGTCGAGCTAGCCCCATTGCTCGAACGTGCCCGGCAAACCGCATTCTTGGTCCCGAGCCTGACGATCTCGGTTCGCGACGAACGAACCGCCAAGGGCAATGAGCCCAGCGAGGAGTCGTTCCGTTACGCCGGCGGCTTGCGCGACTTCGTCGATTTCCTTGCGCCCGACACCGGCATCACCGACACGTTGCGGCTCACGGGTTCGGGCTCGTTCGATGAGACGGTGCCGATGCTCGACGACGCCGGGCACATGACCGCCACCGACGTTCAGCGCGACCTCGACGTTGATGTGGCACTGCGGTGGGGCGTGGGCTACGAGACCATCGCGAAGTCGTTCGTGAACATCATTGCGACGCCGAAGGGCGGCACGCATGTCGCGGGTTTCGAACGCGCACTCGTGAAGGTCATGAACGAGCAGTTGCGGGCCACCAAGCTGCTCAAGGTCAACGATGACCCGGTCATCAAGGAAGACATCCTCGAGGGGCTCACCGCGGTGGTGACCGTGCGGGTGGCCGAGCCACAATTCGAGGGACAAACAAAAGAGGTTCTCGGCACGCCTGCTGCGTCGAAGATCGTTGCCGATGTTGTCGGCCGCGAACTGAAGGCGTTTCTCACCAGCACGAAGCGCGGTGACAAGCAGTACGCGCGGGCGTTGCTCGAAAAGGTCGCCGCCGCGTCGAAGACCCGGCTGGCCGCCCGCGCCACCAAAGAGGCGCAGCGCCGCAAGAATGCGCTCGAATCGTCGTCCCTGCCCGCGAAGCTGGCTGATTGCCGTAGCGAGGACGTCGACCGCACCGAACTGTTCATCGTCGAGGGCGACTCTGCTCTAGGCACCGCCAAGCTCGCACGCAAAAGCGAGTTCCAGGCCCTGCTGCCGATCCGCGGCAAGATCCTCAACGTGCAGCGGGCGGCTGTCGGCGACATGTTGGGCAATGCAGAGTGCGCATCGATCATCCAGGTCATCGGCGCCGGCTCCGGGCGCACGTTCGATCTCGATGCGGCTCGCTACGGCAAGGTCATCGTGATGACCGATGCCGACGTCGACGGTGCACACATCCGTTGCCTGTTATTGACGTTGTTCTACCGCTACATGCGGCCGCTGCTCGACTCCGGCCGGGTGTTCGCCGCCGTTCCACCGCTGCACCGCATCGAGGTCGTTGGCGTCAAGGAGCCCGTCTACACCTACAGCGACGCCGAGATGCGCCGCCTGCTCCTCGACCTGGAGAAGAAGGGCAAGAAGTACAAGAACCAACAG
>Ga0208717_1000721_pt1 | contig 10959 bp, 8 predicted proteins | sample NGESurF53shallow_FD_184489 | JGI IMG/M metagenome (GOLD analysis project Ga0208717, IMG submission 184489) | Arctic peat soil microbial communities from Barrow, Alaska - NGEE Surface sample F53-3 shallow (SPAdes) | ecosystem: Environmental > Terrestrial > Soil > Wetlands > Peat ... | reverse complement strand
CGAGGCTTGCTCACCGCAGCCAAGCTACCGCACACGAAGGCGCGCGCGACCAGCATCGTCTGCCACCCAACACGTGTGGTAGCCGGCTGTTGGCCGTGATCGGGGACGCGGATCAGGAGCCGCGTCGATGAGAAACGCGCGGAGTCGCGGTCTTCACTTTCGTGAACCCGCATAGGATCCCTGAGATGCCGGTGGTGTGCGTTCGAGGACCGTTGCGCAAGCTCGCGGCCGGTCACGCGGAACATGAGCTCGAGGGCGCGACGGTCGTCGAGCTTTTGCGCGCGCTCGAGCTCCACCACCCGGACATCGGCGGATGGATCCTCGATGAGCGCGGCCTGATCCGCCGCCATATCAACGTGTTCGTGAACGGTGAGCGTGGGGGCGAGACAAGCGCGGTGCAGCGTGGGGACCGCGTCGAGGTGGTACCGGCGATAACAGGAGGCTGAGACAGTGACCGAGCTTGTGGTCGGGACAAAAAAGGGCCTGTTCCTGCTCGAAGGCGAGCCGGATCGAGGCTTTGAGATCAAGCGGCGGGCGTTTGCCGGCGAGCCGGTCGACTTCGCGACGCGCGATCCCCGCAGCGGACGCCTGCTGGCGACCGTGACGTCGCCGTTCTACGGTCCGAAGATCTTCTACGGCGACGACAATTCCGGCGACGAGTGGGCGCAAGCCGACGGCGTCGCCCTGCCTGAAGGTGGCGATCAGGCGCTCGAGCGGATCTGGGTCATCGCCCGCGGCGAGGCCGACGGCGCCCTGTACGCGGGGGGAGACCCTGGGGTTCTGTTCGAGAGCCATGACGGCGGAGCGAGCTGGGAGATCAATGTCGGGCTGTGGGGGCAGCCGTCGCGTCCGCACTGGTCGCCGGGCGGCGGCGGGCTGTGCCTGCACTCGATCTGCACGTGGCCTGGAGACCCCAACAAGCTGGCCGTTGCCGTCTCGGCTGCCGGCATCTGGCTGACGGAGGATGGCGGCCGTACCTGGCAGCGAGGCAACGACGGGCTCAACCCGTCCTACCTGCCCGAGGAGGCGCTGGCGGATGAGAACGCGGGGCGCTGCGTGCATCACGTCGAGCGCGCGCCCGAGCAACCTGAGCGGATGTTCATGCAGTTCCACGGAGGCGTGTACCGCTCCGACGACGCGGGCAAGAGCTGGAGCGACATCGGTGGCGGTGGGCTCCCGTCTGATTTCGGCTTCCCGCTGATGGTCGACCCGAGCGACCCCGACAGCGCCTACGTGATCCCGCTCGTTGCCGACATGGATCGCGTTACCCCCGAGGGCCGCGTGCGCGTCTATGAAACGCGCGACGCCGGCTCCACCTGGACGCCCCGCGGAGACGGTCTGCCGGCCGAGCACGCCTACCTGACGGTCCTGCGGCAGGCGTTCAGCCGCGCCGCGCAGGGCGAGCAGCTCGAGCTCTACTTCGGTGCCACCTCGGGCGAGCTGTTCGGGTCGGGCGACGGCGGTGCCACCTGGACCACGGTCGCGACGCGGCTGCCGCCGGTGTTCTCGGTGGTCGCCATCTGAGCCGCTGCGCCGCCGCCCATGCGGGCGGGTCTGGAGCAGCGGTTGACGCTAATCGACGAGCACGGCCTCGTCGCCGAGCGTGAGCACGTCGCCCGGTCGCAGCCGGCAGCGAATGACCGGCTGCCCGTTGATCCGCGTCCCGTTCGTGGAGTCCAGATCGCGCACGACCCAGTTGCCGTCCCGGAACGTCAGGCGGGCGTGCCGGCGACTGACCGACAGGTCACCGAGCACGACGTCGCAGTCGTGATGGCGGCCGACGAGCATATCGTCGCGACCGCCCGCCCAATCGAGCGCGAGCAACGGCGGCAGTGGGGGCGCGACCGGCTCGGCGACCGCGGCCGCGGCCCGCTCCCGCGCGGATCGCAGCATGCGCACGATGGTGTCGGCCAGCGAGGGCCGCGGCCGGCGGACCGTCAGGTCGCCGACCAGTCCGGCCGGCTCGATCAGGACGCTGCGCAGCAGGACGTCCAGCCGGTAGGAGAACGTCGTGTCGCTGAGCAGGCCCTCGCCGTAGGCCGCGTTCAACTGACGAGTCAGACGGCGACGGGACTCCCCGGAGGGCGGCATGATCGCCAGTCTCCCGCGTCGGCGCACGGTTGTCCACTCCGGCCCCGGGACGAGGATCGCCCCGGCGGACGGCGAACCCCCACCAGGATGGCGACCAACCGGCTCGAGTCATTCTCCGACGGGGTGATCGCGGTGGCGATCACCCTGCTCGTGCTCGGGATCCACATCCCGACGCCGCCTCAGCATCTGGGGCACGAGCTCGGACAGCAGTGGCCGCAGTACGCCGCCTACGTCGTCTCGTTCGTGACGATCGGGATCATCTGGATCAACCACCACGCGATGATCGCCCGGCTGGACCGGGCCGATCACTCGATCCTGATCCTCAACCTGCTGCTGCTACTGACGATCGGGATCCTCCCCTTCGCCACCGGCGTGATGGCCGCCTACCTGCGGGAACCGGACGGTCAGTCGCTGGCGGCCGGCGTGTACAGCGGCTCGTTCCTGCTCATGTCGGTGGCGTTCGCCACGCTCAACCGCCACATCCTGCTGGCGCGAGCGCACATGATGTCAGCCGAGCTGTCGCTGGATGAGCGCCGCCGGATACTGGCCCGATCGATCACCGGCCTGCCGCCGTACCTTGCGGCGACGCTCCTCGCTGCCGTGTCGGCCTACGCCACCCTGGGGATCTGCGCGGCGATGGCGATCTTCTACGCGCTGCCGATCGCCAGCGGCCAGCCCCGCCGGGCGTAGCATCGCCGGTGTGACCGTCTCCACCTCCGCCGCCATCGCGCACGAGCTGCGCGCCCTGCTCGGGGACGACGGCGTCCTGCCGGGGACGACGCGGGCCTATCTCACCGACGCCACCGAGACCCGCACCGTTCGCGGACGCGCCGATGCGGTGGCGCTGCCGCGCGACTCCGCTCAGGTCGCAGCGGTGCTCGGATGGTGCTACGAACACGACGTCCCACTCATCCCTCGCGGCGGCGGCAGCGGCCTCACCGGCGGCGCCGTGCCCACCGACGGCGGCGTGGTGGTCAGCCTCGAGCGCCTGGCGGGCCCGCCGCGGCTGGAGCCCGAGCGCTGGCGCGCATTCGTGTCCGCCGGCGTCACCACCGCCGGCCTGCAACGACGGGCGCGAGAGGAGGGGCTCTTCTACGCACCGGATCCCGGCGCCCCCGAGCAGTCGCAGCTGGGCGGGAACATCGCCACCAACGCCGGCGGTCCGCACACGTTCAAATATGGTGTCACCGGTACCTGGGTGACCGGCCTCGAGCTCGTCCTCGCACCCGGGGAGGTGGTGAGCATCGGCGGGCCGATCCGCAAGGACGTCGCCGGCTATGACATCCGGTCGCTGATCGTCGGCTCGGAGGGAACCCTCGGGATCGTCACCGCGGCGTGGCTGAGGCTGCTCCCGGCCCCCGAGGCGCAACTGCCGGTGGTGGCGTTCTTCCCCGACGCCGAGACCGGCTGCGCGGCGCTGACCACCGTGATGGCCTCTGGGCTGATGCCGGCGGCGCTCGAGTACCTCGACGAGGTCACCGTGGCCCACGCCGGCGATTCGTTCCCCGGCGACGCGCCGCGCGAGCCGGCATTCATGCTGATCGTCGAGGCCGACGGCTCCGCCGCCGAGGCGCAGCGGCTGCGGGCCGACCTAGTCGAGGCGCTGTCCGCCGGCGCGCTCGCCACCTACGCGCCCGAGGGTCGCCGCGAGATCCGCGAGCTGTGGCGCTGGCGGGCGGGCGTCTCGCTGACCGTGGTCGCCGCCCACGGCGGCAAGGTGTCCGAGGACATCGTGGTGCCGCTCGAGCGGTTGGCGGAGGCGATCGTCGCCACTCGTGAGATCGGCGCCCGGCACGGGCTGCCGGCCTGCAGCTGGGGGCATGCCGGGGACGGCAACCTGCACTCGACGTTCATGATCGACCTGGAGGATCCGACGGAGGCGCGGCGATCGGACCGGGCAGCCCACGACCTGTTCGCGCTCGCGGTGAGGCTCGGCGGCTCCGTCTCGGGCGAGCACGGGCTCGGCCTGGCCAAGCGCGGCGCGCTGGCGGCCCAGTGGCCCGAGCCGGCGCTGGCGCTCCACGAGCAGATCAAGCGCATGTTCGATCCCAAGGGGCTGCTCAACCCGGGCAAGAAACTCGCCCGGTAGCGCGCCCGCGTCGCTTTCATGGAAAATCAGGATGCGCCCGTCCGGTTTTCCACACTCGGGACGCCTAGCGTGCGTCTCGTGGAAAATATTGCGGTTCGCGGCGGATTTTCCACGAACTGCACTATCGCGGGCCGGGGCCGCACCGCAACCTTCCCTTCCCTCCCCGCCCCTCCCCTTCCCAAGCCGTTCCTCGCAACCCGCGCCCCGCGTCGGGCCGGCACAGCCGCGGAAGCCAACCGGACGGACGCGAGGCTACGAGCGTGGAGCGGTGAGGACCGCGTACGCGTCGGGCCGGCGGGTGCCCAGGAATGGGAACAGCTCGAGCCAGTCACGGCGCTGATCGAGGTCGAGATCGGCGACGAGCACCGCCGGCCGGTCCCGCGGCGCCTGGACGAGGATCCGACCGTAGGGGTCCGAGATGAAGCTCGAGCCATAGAACGTCAGGGGGTCCTCGAACCCGATCCGGTTGATCGCGACCATGAACGTCCCGTTGGCCACCCCGTTGCCGACGATCACCTGCTGCCACAGCGGCTGGGTGTCGAACTCCGGGTGATCGGGCTCGGAGCCGATCGCGGTCGGGTAGATGAGTACCTCGGCGCCGCGCAGCGAGTAGGCCCGGGCGAGCTCGGGGAACCACTGGTCCCAGCACGTCGGGCACCCCAATGACGCCTCCCCGCCGTCCGCGGTCGGCAGCGCCGTGAGCGGGAACGGATCGCCGTCGGCCGGGCCCGGTCGGAAGTAGTGGTCCTCGTAGTACCCGGCGGTGACCGGGATGTGGAGCTTGCGCGTACGCGACACCAGCCGCCCATCGGGCGCGACGACCACGGCGGTGTTGTAGCCGAGCCCATCCACTCCATCGGCGCGTTCGTACAGCGACGCATGCACGTGCACGCCGGTGTCGGCGGCCAGCCGGCGCGCGAAGGTGAGGGTGGGCCCGGACTCCAGCTCCTCAGGCGCGGCCCCGGCGGCCTGCGGCCCATCCGGCGTGATCGCGAAGTACGGCGAGAGCGTCAGCTCCTGCAGGCAGACCAGCCGCGCCCCCTCCCCGGCGGCGAGCCGGATGCCGGCCGCCAGCGCGTCCTGGTGCTCGGCGGGGTCGGCGTGCCAGCGCTCCTGGACGAGGCCGAGGCGCAGCGGCGCGCGCTCCGAGGGACGGGTCCGCGCCGGCGACGGCGGGGGCGGGTAGGCGGTCAGCAACTCGGGAGATTCAGCCATGGGGTTCGCACTCATTGTTGCGCGCGCCCGTCGTTCAGCGGGACCTGTTGAGTGATGCAGTGCGGCCCGCCGCCGCCGTAGGCGATGACCAGCCCCGGGACGGGGACGACTTCGCGGCCGGGGTAGCAGCCGGCGATGATCTCGAGCGCCTCGTCATCGGTGTCGGCTCCGGCGACGGGCACGATCACGCCACCGTTGCAGATGTAGAAGTTGAGGTAGCTCGCCGCCACCGTCTCGCCGGCCACCTCGTCGTAGGGCAGGAAGGGGAGCTCGGTGAACTCCACGCCGGCATCGCGCAGGCGGCGCCGGTTCTCCTGGCAATGCTCGAAGTTGGGGTTCTCCTCCGGCACCGTCTGCAGCAGGGCCCGGTCGGGACCGGTGAACGCCGCGATCAGGTCGATGTGACCGTCGGTGTCGCGGTCCTCGAGCAACCCCATCCCCAGCCACACGATCCGCTCCACCCCCAGCCGGGCGCGCAGCTGCGATTCGATCTGCTCCCGGGAGAGCGACGGGTTGCGATTGGGGTTGAGCAGGCACTGCTCGGTGGTGAGCAACGTCCCCTGACCGTCGGTGAGAATCGATCCACCCTCGAGCACCATCCCCCCGTCCACCACCGGGTCGCCGAGCCGCTCGGCGATCAGCCGGCCCACCGCGGCGTCACGATCCCACGGCGGGAACTTCTCCCCCCAGGCGTTGAAGCCGAAATGAATGGCTACGCGCGCACCGTCGTCCCCGTAGACGTAGATGGGGCCGCAGTCGCGCAGCCACGAATCGTCGAGTCCCAGCTCGATGACCTCCACCCCGGCCGCGCAGGCGGCGCGCGCGGCCGCGGCATCCGCGCCGGCGTTGGCGATCATCGTCACTGGCTCGAATGCCGCCACGGCGTTGGCCACCGCGGCATAGTCGGCCCGCGCCCGGGAGATCGTCTCGCCCCACAGGTCCACGCGGCAGGGCCAGCCCATCAGAGTCCGTTCGTGGGGCTCCCATTCGGCCGGCGTGCGCACGGGTGGGAATCTACGCTCCCCGGCGCGATCGGCGGGTCCAAACCGGCACTCCGGCCCGCGCCATGCGGTCAGGCGAGGTGCTGGCGGTGGGCCACCGCCGCCGCCTGGGTCCGGCTCTGCACCCCGAGCTTGGCCAGGATGCGCGACACGTGCACGCTGGCCGTCTTCTCCGCCATGAACAGCGCGGCGCCGATCTGGCGATTGGTGGCGCCCTCGGAGAGCAGGCCCAGCACCTGGCGTTCGCGCGGGGTCAACCCGAACGGGTCCGCCTCGGCCTCACTGCGCTCGCGCGCCGCGCCGGCGTCGCCGTTGACGTCCGGAGCGGCCTCCAGGTGCAGGCGCGCGCGGTCACACAGGGCGCGCACCTCGCGCTCGAGCCACTCCGACCCCAGCGACTCGGCGGCCGCCAATGCCGCGGATGCGGACGTGAGTGCCGCCGACCGGTCGCCGGCGGCCACCAGCGCCTCCGCCTCGCGCCACTGCGCCAGCGCCACCGGGTAGGGGCGCTTGATCGCCGCCCACGCCGTCGCCGCCTTGGCCCATTCCTTGTGCGCCGGGCGATTGCGCGCGCGGGCCAGCTCGGCGCGTCCCTGGGCCAGCCGGGCCCGCTCCACCGGACCGCCGTCCTGGGCGGCGGCCTCGAGGCGCTGGAAGTGGATCCGGGCTCGGGTCAGGGCATCGCGCCGGTCGGCGGCGACCCCGAGGTCGCGGGCCCGTTGCGCCCGATCGGCCTCGACCTGGATGCCAACGGCGGTGACCTTGGCGATCCGCATCACGTCGTCGGTGCACACCTCAAGGCGGTCGAGCGCGTCCTGCACGGCCCGCTGGGCGCCGGGAAGGTCACGCCGGCGCACCCTCAGCTCGCCGAGCAGGGCGCCGTACACACCGATCCACTGCGGCTCGGCCGAGACGCTGACGAGCTCGGCGACCGCCTCCAGGCGCCGGTCCGCCTCGTCCTCGTCCCCGACCCCCAACGCGTAGTCGGCGGCGCGCAGATTGCCGAACATGAACAGCGTGCCCGTGCCGCTGGCCGGCACCGGCGAGAGGTGATCGCGGGCGAGCTTCCAGTCGCCGGCCTCGAACGCCGTCTCGGCGACGGTCAGCCGCACCCAGTCGTTTCGCCAGGCGTGGTGGCGCGGCGTGGCCGCCAGCCCCTCCCGCGCCGTCTCGAGCGCCTCGGCCGTGCGACCGGCGATGCTGAGCATGTCCGCGAGGTTCGAGTAAGCCGTCGCCAGGTTGTCGAAGTCCTCATTGTCGCGGGCGATCTGCACCGCACGGCGCAGCGACTCGACGCCGCCCTCGACGTCGCCGAGCGCCACGCGGGCCATGCCGAGCGTATTGAGCAGCTCGGCCTCGGCCACGGCGTCGTGCTCGCGCACCGCCGTCTCCAGCGCCGCCTCCCCGTCGGCCACCGACTCGCGGAAGCGGCCGCGCAGGAAACGGCTGCGCGCCAGCCAGGCCAGCAGCTGAGGACGCACCCCCTCGGGATCGTCCTCGGGCACCATCGCCAGCGCCCGCTCGGCGATCTCCACCGCCTCGGCGCCGCGGTTGAGCGCCGAGACCATCCGGGCCAGGCGGGCCAGCAGCGCCGCGTAGCGGCCCGGATCGCGCTCGGGGTCGAGCTCGCGCAGCGCTTCGTTGAGGAGCACGACGCTCCGGGGTCGATCGTCGATGACGCTATGCGACTCGGCGGCCATCGTCAGCAGTTCCACGTAGTCCAACCCGGCGACGCGCGGCGCGTCGTCGACGCGTGGCCACAGCTCCAGTGCCCGGTCGATCAGGTCCGAGGCCTCCCCGTAGGCGAACACCTTGTGCGCGGCCCGGGCGGCGGCGATCGTGCTGCGCAGGGCGTTGGGCTGGTCGCCGGCGGCGCCGTAGTGACCGGCGATCGACGACGCGCGTTCCAGCTCGCGATCGTCGTCGGCGCCACAGCGCTGCTCCAGATGCCGGGCCAGGGCGATGTGCAACGCACCGCGCTCACCCGGAAGGAGGTCGTCATACAGCGCTTCGCGCAGGAGGGCATGGCGGAAGCAGAAGCGTTCGTCCTCACCGGCGATCAACACCTGCTCGGCCACCGCCTCGCGCAGGGCCACCTCCAGCGCGTCGCGGTCCAGGCCGGTGACATCGGCCAGCGTCCGCTCATCGGCGGCGCGGGCCACGGCGACGGTGCGGGCCACGCGCTGGGCATCGGGGGCGAGGCGCTCGATCCGCACCAGGAACGCGTCGCGCAGGCTCTGCGGCGCCGCGCCGCGGCCGTCGAGACCGGCGGCGAGCAGCTCCTCGGTGTAGAGCGGGTTGCCCTCGCTGCGCTTGAACAGCCGCTCCACGAGCGCACCGTCGGGGGCGGCGCCGAGGATGTCGGTGAGCGCCTCGCCGAGCTCGTCGCGGTCGAACGGCTCCAGCTCGACGCGGCGAGCGCGCTCCAGCCGCTCGAGCTCTGAGAGCAGCGGGCGCAGGGGGTGACGACGGTGAAGCTCGTCGGTGCGATACGTGAGCACCAGGCAGACGTGCTCCTGGCGCAGGCTCCGAGCCAGGAACGCCGCGAACGTCCGGGTCGAGCGGTCGGCCCAGTGCATGTCCTCCAGAATCAGGACGAGCGTCGCCGACTCGCTGAGACGGTCGATCAGCTCCAGCGCCGCCTCGAACAACCGCACCTGGTCGCTCGGGCCCGAGCGTTCGCCGCGCGGGCGTACCTCCTCCTCCTCTTCCAGGCCCGGGAGGATCGTGGCGAGCTGGGCGCGGCTGCCGGCGCTCAGCTCGCGCAGCGCCGGATGGCGCGCGCGCACCAGCGGGCGAAACGCGCTCAGCAGCGGGGCGTAGGGCAGCTCGCCGTCGGCCTGCTCGACGCTGTCGCCGCGCAGGATCCGCGTCTCCGGTCCGGCGCCGGCCTGCGCGTCGGCGGCGAGCCGGCTCTCGAGCTCTGAGACCACTCGGGTCTTACCGACTCCGGAGTCACCGCCGAGCAGCACGAGGGCGGGACGCCCGGCGCTGGCCTCCCGGACGGCGAGCTGCAGCTCCGCCAGCTCGCTGGCCCTCCCGACGAAGTGATTGCTCGTCAGTCGCGACCGCATGAGCGAAGTATCGCCGGAGCGCGCCGACCAGCCCGGTGCGGGTCCGCTCATCGCCTCCGCGGCGAGCGTGGGCCGCGGCGAGGCGAAGCTCCTGGGTGCGGGTGTCAACCATGATCGCTGAGAACTGGGGGTGCATTCTGAGTTCCTTCCGGTGGCTTCCAACGTCCACCCAGAATGGACTGCGACCCGGTGTCCCACATCGGCAGAACGGTGCGGGTTGCGGCACCGGACCCCTTACGGGCCAGGCCGGCACCCCTTATCCGGGGTAAGGGCTCACGTTGGAGGTGAACCCCTGGCCGTGAAGCCCGCTAGGCGGGCGTGCTGACGCCGACCCCGCCGTTGCCGCCCGCGGTCTCGGGCAGCCCCGAGCCGGCGCTCAGGGGGCTCGCGTCGGACCGCGTCGCGGCGGCGATCTCCTGCGCGGTGACGTTCTGGGGATGGTGGCAGGCGGCCAGATGGCCGCCGGCGTATTCGGTCAGCTGCGGCTCGACGCTCGAGCAGATGTCGGTCGCCCGCGGACAGCGGGTGTGGAAGCGACAGCCCGAAGGCGGGTTGATCGGGTTCGGCGGCTCGCCGGACACGACCATCCGGTCGCGTGTCCGATTGAGCTTGGGATCGGGGATCGGGATCGCGCCCAGCAGCGCCGACGTGTAGGGATGGATCGGCTTGGCGTACAGCTCCTCCGCCGGTGAGACCTCCATCAGCTTGCCGAGGTACATGACGACGATCCGGTCCGAGACGTGGCGCACGACGCTGAGGTCATGGGCAACGAACACGTAGCTGAGGCGGAACTCGTCCTGCAGCTCCTCGAGCAGGTTGATCACCTGCGCCTGGATCGACACGTCGAGCGCCGAGACGGGCTCGTCGAGCAGGACCAGGCGCGGTTCCACGGCCAGTGCCCGCGCGATGCCGATCCGCTGGCGCTGCCCGCCGGAGAACTCGTGCGGGAAGCGGTTCAGCACGTCGGCGGACATGCCGACGCGCTTGAGCAGGTCGCGGCTCTCGGCGGCGAGCTTGTCCTTGGCCACCCCGCGGTGGCGCAGCGGCGTGGCCAGGATCTGACCGACGCGCTTGCGCGGGTTCAGCGACGCCTGCGGATCCTGGAAGACCATCTGCATCTCCCGGCGGACGGGCTCGAGCTGCTTGCGCCCGCTGGTGGTGATGTCCCGGCCCCGGAACCGGATCGAGCCCGACGTCGCCTCCAGCAGCCGCACGAGGACCCGGATCAGGGTCGTCTTGCCGCACCCCGACTCGCCCACGATGCCGAGCGTCTCCCCTTCGTTGAGCACGAACGAGACGTCATCGACGGCGTGGACCTGACCGACCTGACGGTCGACGATGATGCCGGCCTTGATCGGGAACAGCATGCGGAGATGCTCGACCTCGAGCAGCGACGCGCCGTTGGCTGCGACCCGGTTGCCGCGCTGTGTCTCAAGCGGCGCGGACTCGGTCACGAGATCACCGGCTCGGGGCTGGCCAGGCCGATCCG
>Ga0208717_1000720_pt1 | contig 10968 bp, 11 predicted proteins | sample NGESurF53shallow_FD_184489 | JGI IMG/M metagenome (GOLD analysis project Ga0208717, IMG submission 184489) | Arctic peat soil microbial communities from Barrow, Alaska - NGEE Surface sample F53-3 shallow (SPAdes) | ecosystem: Environmental > Terrestrial > Soil > Wetlands > Peat ... | reverse complement strand
ACCTTGTCGGCGACGCCGCCGGCCCGGAAACCCAAGCGTTCGCCGCGGCCGGCACGAACACGCTCGTATTCGCGCTACCACCAAACGCGACCTTCACCGGCCCATGGACCATCAACGAATACCGCACCACCGACGCAGCCAACACCTGGCAAACCGCTTCCCTACAACCCTGAACACCTGCCCATAGCGCTCTCCCGAACCTCGCATAGCGGCAGCACGCATCCGCGCAACTTGCGGCAGATGCGGGTGTTGCGTGAAGCCCAAACGGTCCGTTGTGTTCGGGTTGCGATGATCTATGGGTGCCCGACTTACTTCCCGCCAGGTTTGTCGGCGGAGCCCATCTTGCGATCGGACGCGATTGGTGGCTCGGTGGCAGCGTTCCACTTGCCCGACTCACAATCACCGACGGCGAGGTTTGGCTTCGCCCGATCATCCCCGGCCTCTTTCGCATTCGCGTCGCCGAACGTGACCTGGTGCAGCGAGTCACTAGGGCTCGACTACGAGGAATACGGGTCTACGCTCGCGATCTCCCACTCGGGGGCTTCGTGTTCAATCCATGGACCACGACAACAGCACAAGTCCTAGACCAGTTCCGACTCCGCGGATGGGAAGTCGACGGCGAGCTAGGTGCCAGGGGCCCCCTCTGATTCCGCGCATCGTGGACGACGGGGACGCGCGTCAACGCGGCAGATGTGCGCGACGGAGTTCTATTCGGATGCCCGGACCGCCCGTCCCCCGACTCGAACCTCGTGCGAGCGAATTCCGCTCACGGTCACTCGAACCCAGTCCAGCCGATCCGGGCCGAGGTTGACGAGCGGGAACTGCACGCATGTGACCAACCTCGACATTCCTTCGGTGGTCGTCGGAACGTCGAGCATGTCCCCGACGGCGAGGGCGGTACTCACGCTCACCAGCGGGCCTACCAGCGTCGCGCCGACCGGGAAACCCGCACCGAGTTCAAACGCGTCTCGAATCTCGAATGCAAATTCGCGGTCGGCAACCTTGTCGTCCACGTCGCAAGTATGGCGTGCCCGAGATCCACGATTCGGCACGAGCGAAGCGCGTCATCGCGGCAAGTGCGTTTCCGGGATCAGGCCGTGCGCTTCGCGTGATGCGTGGTGCCGTACCGTCAGATAAGTGACCGAGTGGTTCGAGGGGGACGCGAGCCGAAACGACCTGGAATCTGCGTTCGTGCGGCGACTACGTGAAGAGGCCTCCTCGTGGCAGCTTCCCGACCTTTCGCCCACCGACACCAGCGTCGTTGCCGCGCGAACGCTGGTACCGCTCGTTATCGAAGTCGACGTTCCCGGTCTGCCCCAGGTCGCTAATCTATGTCGGACGCTGCGAATCGGCTTTTGGAGTACCACGCGACGAGCGCCCGCCATCGAGGGCGAGTGGGGCGACGCTTACTTCTTCGACAACTACAACGGCAACGACCCCCAATGCCTGACTGTGCGCGGCATCGACTCAAATGGGGACGACCTCGCGTCGATGTCCGCACACTGGCTGCTAAAACAGTTGCGGCGCAACGTCGAACGCGAGGATTGGCTCAGCCACGGTGAACTGTTCGCCTCCCGATGGCGACTGGCGGACACCGGCCATGTACTAGGCAAACAAGGGTCATGGCTCCGCCGCAGGATCGCAGGAAAGCCCGACCGCGTCATCCCAGTTCGACCCTCATAAGTACACGTGCGCAGCCGCAAGCTGAGTCGGTCAAATCGCTGGTGTGTTCTGCGGACGGGGTGGACACGAGACCGCGCGTCATCGCGGCAGAAGAGTGCCTGCGCTCGACTGCGCGGGACAGGGAATGCCCTTGCAGGCACACGGGCTACATCACCGGGCCGAAATCCAGAATCTGTTCCGGCACGTGGAACTCGTCGGCGAGTGAGAAGCCGTGGACGCGTTGGACGTGGTCGCGGAACCACTGATCGAATGGCTCGTCGGACTTGCCGAGCACGGTGAAGGCTGCCTCGAGATCGTCCGCTTCGAGGTAGACGATTGCCATGTCTCCGCCCGGCGTCGTCTGAATCCACACCCTCTCCCGGGTGATTCCGGCGCGACGGCGGGCGTCCTCGTAGTCCGACTTGCGCTCTCCTTCCTGGAAGGACGCCATGACGTCCCTGTCGACTTGGGTCATGCCCGCTAGCAGGGGAGCAGCAAAGGCGATCGTCGGCATTGGTGGCTCTCTCATTTCGTAGCGGTGACGGCTCGCACCGCGGCGGTCATCTGCGGGCATTTACTTAGCATGCTAAGTAAATGCCTTGGCGGTTTGGCATGTCAAGTATGGAGCTAGGGTGGTTGACGTGAACGAAGACGAGTCAGCCCGTTGGATGCCGGCCTTTCTGGCCCTACTGCGCACTCATGCTCGGCTGAAGAATCTGCTCGAGCTCGACGTCCGCCGCATCGGTGGACTCAGCGTGGCGCGCTTCGACGTTCTGACGCACTTGGACATGGCCGGGGGTCGGATGCGGCTGAGTGACCTGGCGAACGCCATCGTTTTGTCACCGCCTGGACTGTCGAAGCTCTTCGACCGCATGGAGGTGTCGGGTCTCGTCGAGCGACAGCCGGATCCCGACGATGCCCGCTCCACCGTCGGAGTGATAACGAGGCACGGCAGGGCGGTCGTGAGGAAGACCCGCCAACAGCACCACGCCTTCCTGCAGCAGATATTCGGAAATGTGCTCGGTGACCGAGACCTCGCTGACGTGATGCGGATCATGGCCCGACTGGATGCGGGCATGCCGCACTGATGTCCCGTGCCGCCTCCCGGTGCCGATTTGTCGCCGTAGTGGCCTCGATCAGCGCGCGCCCACGCGCCCGTCTCGCGCCACGAACGTTGATGTCCCGATGCTCGAAAAGAATGGGCACGGCCCGTGACCGCGACGGACGTCCGTGATTGCGGCAGATGCGGTCGATTTGTTGGCACGATGCCTCGGGTACATTGACTTCGGGCCGCCGCCTCAGCTCTCAGGAGTGGCACGCGTGAATCGAACAACGTTCGGTAGGCCGAACGCTCGCGACGTCGCACTGGCATTGCTGACCGGACTGGTGCTTGTGGCGGGATTCGGATGTGCGGCGAGAGTCGGCCGATCACCATCGTCGCCGGCCTCTGCTGGCGTAGGCCACAAGTGGCGACTGAGCCAGGTGACCGCTGACGGCAAGACAGCACCGATCCCTGCGTCGATCGCAGCAACCGTCCAGTTCACCGCTGACGGACAGTTCCTCGCCGACGACAGCGTCAATGCTTTGTCCGGTACATGGGTGAGCACGCCTGCTGGCTATCGGGTGTGGTCGTCTGGCAGCACGTTCGTTGCCTACGCGGGCCACGACTCGACGAAGTTGGCGGTGATCAGCGCCATCGACTCGGTAACGATGGCCCCGGCCGAGGTAGCCGCGCACAGCGCGGGAACGACGCTGACCCTCGCCGTGCCGAAATACACGCTCACCTTCGTACAAGCGGGATCCGCAGTTACCTTTCCGCCGCCATCACCCACAGCGGCCGTGACCTCACACTGATCGGGTCGATACCTGCCCGAGTAGTCGATTCGATCAGCGGTAGTTTCGGATGCTTGTGTCGGGTATTACTGCTTTGGTCTGAAGACTTCAATGTGGCAGCGGGGCCCAGTGGCGTTGGCGAGCCGAACGTCGCCGGTGAGAAAGTCGACGCCTAGCGCTTCGGCCAATGCGACATAGGTTGCGTCGTAGATGGTGAGGTTCTCGCGGAGTTCCCAGCACCGGCCGAGCAACGGCTGATGTGGTGCGCGCGCGACCGGTGCTGCGGCGAGGTCTGCAAGGGCGAGCTCTGCGCGCCGGGGTGAGACCACACCGAGCCTTGCCTGCCTGCGCAGTACCGAGGCGACTTCCACGTCGAGCAATTCCGGTGCGGCTAGTTCTTCACCGCGAAGGCGGACCCGCGCGTGGTCGCCGTCCGGTCCGTCATCGGCGAGGGCAACGACCAGCACGCTGGCGTCAACGACGAGCACGATCAGACCGCACCGCCGCCACCGCTGCCTTCAAAGGAACCGACCCGCCGGCCCGGCCCCCCGCCCGGTCGAGGATCTCATCCAACGTGGGCCGGCTCGCTTCCTCCACCAGTCGCGCGCGCAGATACTCCTGCAGTGACTGGTGGGCTGCTGCGGCGCGCTGCCGTAGTACCGCGTGCGTCTGCTCGGGAACGTCTTTGATCTGAACACTTGGCATGGCGCCATTATGGCGCTACTAGCGCCAGAGAGCAAGCATCCGACTTTCGGCAGAAGAGTAAGTTCGACGAGCCCGTTTCCGTCCCCGAGCGACGCAGTTTGGCGACGTTATGGCGGGTGCGGGGAAGCAGTTCGCGTAGCCATCGGGTCGGAATTTTGATCGGTGGGCCGGGTCTTAGCTGCCCAGTTTTCGGCCACCTGCCGGTACCCCAACCGTCGACGTTGTCGGGGTGCCGGCGAGGAATTCGAGCAACCATCCGGTCAGGATTCTGATGAGCCGGCCGAGCTTCCTCGGGCCCGTTTCAGCCGCCTGCCTGGATACTCAACGTCCCGTCAGACGGTGTCGCGGGTGGTGCCGGCCAGCAACTCCAGCAGCGGCTGGGTGGGGATTTTGATGAGCCGGCCGAGCCGCAAGACAGGGGTCGGCCACTGGCCGTCGTGGACGAGACGGTAGGCGGTGGTGCGCCCCACACCGAGCGGCACGGCAGCCTGAACAAGGTCGAGAACCGCGGGCAGCGGCACCGCTGGATCCAGTGCGGATGGTGTGCGCGACGTGCCCGGACGTGCGGGCGGCGACGACGTTGAGGTCGATGGTGAGGCTGTCGTTGGTGCCATCAGATTTTGCTCCTTGGGTAGGAAAGCCCTTCACCTACCTATGGGTGTCATCAAGCTCACCAAAGTCGCGGTGTGGGTGTGGACAACGTCCGAGGGTGCCTACCGCAAGCGCATTGCACGACTTGGGCCGGGCAGCCGGCCTGACCTGCTGCTCGGCATGATCGAGTCCTACGGGCTGTTTCCCTTCCCCGCCAGGGGGCACTTAGGTCGCCGGATCGCGTGCCCGGTTGGCCAGGTCTACTTCGCACGCCGCGGCGAATCTGGGGTCTGGGCTGGTGAGCCAGCTGGCGGTGTCGTCGTCGCGATGGTCGTCTTTGGTGCAGCCGTTCCCTCGGGTTGTTTCGTGGAGCCTGGAGCGGGTGCCGTCGAACATGTGGTGCCAGTCCAGTGCAGCGCTCAGCCGTGCGTCGGGGGCGTACGCGGCGAGCCAGCCACTGCGCAACGCGGATAGTTCTTCCACGATCCCGCCGTGCCGATACCAGCACGGCGGGAGGGTTCTGGTCGGCAGTGCGTAGCGGGTCGCGAGCCTGCGAACCCAGTCGCCCAGTGCGGCACACTGGTGGGCGGCGGTCGCCTGGTCGAGGGTTGCCCAGCACACCGGGACCAGCTGCCAGGTGTCCGGCAACGCAGGCGGATCGAACGGCGACGACTCGTCCTGCGGTGGCGCTGTCACGGAGCCGGTGTCCTTTCGGGTGAGCAGTTGGGATGCCGGCCGAGCCGCACAAACCGCGGCCGGCCACTGGTGGTCCTGGGTTGCGCGAGCCCGTTGGGCCCGCCCGCAGGCGGGCCCAACGTCGCTCTCAGCCGGTCTCGCGGGTGGTGCCTGCGAGCAACTCCAGCAGCGGCTGGGTCGGGATTTTGATCAGCCGGCCGAGCCGCAAAACGGGGGTCGGCCACTGGCCGTCGTGGACGAGCTTGTAGGCCGTGGTGCGGCCCACACCCAGGAGCGCGGCGGCGTGGGTGAGGTCGAGGACGGCGGGCAGCGGCGCCGCTGGGTCGACCCGGGACGCAAGTCGTCCGGGGCGTGAGCCTGGTGTCGTGTCGGGTGTCGCCATCGCGGTCGCTCCTTGATCGGGGAATCGTTGCTGTGCGTACTGTGCTCGGGCTAGACAGCTACGTCAGGCGCGTTCGCCGACCCGAAAGTGGACACCGACCAGCTGAGTACGCCGCCCGCGTGGGCCGGCGTGGCTGGTGTCACCCCTCCAGCCGGGAGCGCCGACTCGCCCGTGCAGGCACTGGCGGCGGCAGGGTCTTTGCGACCGATTCTTTGGCTCTTATGTGGCGGCCGAATATCACCTCGTGTCACCGAATATCAGTCGCTGCCATTTCGCGATGAACACCACCCGCGAACGCCAAAAAGCACGACCACTCAACCACCAATTCACATCCCCAAATCTCCGAACCCTCCAGCCTGCCAACCTTCCGAAAACCCACGCCTACAAGCACAAACGAACCGCCCGACACCATCCGACACGACACCACCACCACAAATCACACCCTCCATAATCCACCCTCCTATTCAGCAGACATATGCATTCTCCGAATGTATGGTGGCGCCGTCGGGTCGCGATATCGGTGCGGGGGAAACAAACGTGTTGTCGTCGGCGAAGATCAGCCGCACCTCGTGGCGGTATTACCAGGCCAGTGTCGCGGTCGGCGCGTGTGAGTATTACCTGGGCGCCGGTGAGCAACCCGGCGTCTGGGTCGGTCGAGGGCTGGCTGAGCTCGGGCTCGAGGACGGCGAGCAGGTCAGTGAGCAGCAACTGGAGGCGGTGTTCGCCCGCGGCCTGCACCCCGTCACCGGACAGGCACTCGGTCGGGCGTGGCGGGCGGATGCGGTCACCGGGTTCGACCTCACGTTCTCCGCACCCAAGAGCGTCAGCGTGCTGTGGGCACTAGGCGGTGCGACCGCGCAAACCCACGTCGCCGAGGCGCACCGCGCCGCAGTGCTCGCAGCCCTCGCGTACTTGGATGCGCACGCGGCGTTGTCGCGCCGCGGCACCGACGGCGTCGAACAGATCCGCACCGCAGGGTTCGCCGCCGCGCTGTTCGACCACCGCACGTCGCGCGCGGGGGATCCGCAACTCCACACCCACGTCCTGGTCCCGAACAAACTGCTGTGCGCGGACGGGGTGTGGCGCACGGTCGACGGGCATGAGCTGTTTCATCACAAGAAGGCCGCCGGCGTCCTCTACCAAGCAGCACTGCGCGCCGAACTGCACACCCGGCTCGGCGTGGTCTTCGCAGCACCCAATGCGCACGGGCAAGCGGAGATCCTCGGCGTCTCCCAAGAAGTCATGACCGCCTGGAGCAAAAGAACAGCCCAGATCGCCGCCGAAGCAGCGCCAGTGATCGCCGACTACGAAGCCACCCTGGGCCGCCCGCTCACCCGCAACGAACGCGCAACGGTCACCAAAACCGCGGTGCTCAAGACCAGGCAAGGCAAAGAACCCGCGAGCAGTGTGTCGGTACTGCACGACCGATGGCGCAAGGAGGCCGCGGCACTGGGGTGGGGGGCGGAAGCCTTGCACGCTGCGGTCGTCGCCGCTGCACGACCCTTCGCAGAACCCTTCGCAGTCGGTGTCACCCCCGTGACACAACCCTTCGCAGTCGACGTCACTCCCGCTGTCACCCCTTCGCATTCCGAGCTGGCGGTGCTCGCAGCCGGTCGGCGACGTGGGGTGTTCTCCCGCGCCGACCTGACCATCGAGATCGCCGCCGCACTGCCGGTCGTCGCGGAGACGGCGGAGCAGGTGCGAGTGCGGGTTGAGCACCTCACCTACGACAGCGTCGGCCACTGGACGACGATGCGCCTGGGTGCGCCAACGGTCGGTGTCACCCCCCGAGCCTCCGACCGGCGTTACACCAGCCGCGAGGTGTTGCAAGCCGAAGCGGCGGTGCTGCGGGTTGCTGCCGCCGGCCGCGGCAAGCACGTCGGCCAAGTCCCCGCGGTCGACCCGGAGCTGATGGCCGGCCTCGGCCCGGATCAGCGGGCCTCCGTCACCAAGCTGACGACCGGCGGGGATTTCGTGGTCGTGCTCACCGCACCCGCTGGTGCCGGGAAGACCACCACGCTGGGTGCCGCCGCCCGGGTGTGGCAGACCGCCGGGTTCCGGGTGGTCGGGTTGGCGCCGTCCGCGCGCGCGGCCGCTGAACTCGCGAAGGCCACCGGCGGCACCGCCGACACGTTGGCCAAATGGCTGCACCAACACGCCCGCCTCTCGCAGCTACCCGCACACGAACAGTCCGCATGGACACCGACCGCACGGACGGTGCTGGTGGTCGATGAGGCGTCGATGGCCTCCACCTTCGACCTGCACACCCTGACCCGCATAGCCCGACAAGCCCGAGCCAAAATCGTCCTGGTCGGCGACCCCGCGCAGATCGGCACCATCAACGCCCCCGGCGGACTCATTGCTGCACTGGCCGCTCGCGGGCACGGGATGGAACTCACCGACGTGCACCGCTTCCACCATGACTGGGAAGCCCAAGCATCCCTGCGCCTGCGCGACGGCGACCGAACTGTGATCGACGTCTACGCCGACGCCGGCCGGCTGCACACTGTCCCCAACCCCGACCAGGCTGCCGCGGCAGTGTTCGCCCACTGGCAGAAGGCCAGTGCCGACGGTGGCGAGGTGATGATGCTTGCGCGCACCCGCGATGACGTCGACCAGTTGAACGCGCTCGCCAAGATTGCCGCCCAAGCTGCCGGCGATTCCCACGGCCCGCAGGTGCTCGTCGGCGAGAAAAGTTTTCAGGCCGGGGATGTGATCCGCACCACGCGCAACAACCGCAGCATCGCCCTTGGCGACGGTCATGTGCGCAACGGCGATCGGTACACCATCCTCGCCACCACGCAGGATGGCGGACTACTCGTCGACGACCACGTCGGCCGCGGCGCCACGATCCTGCCGGCCGTCTACGTTGCGGAGCATGTCGAGCACGGCTGGGCCAGCACCATCGACGGCGCCCAAGGCGCCACCACCGACATCGCCATCCTCCTCGTGCGCCCCGGCATCGACCGCGAACACCTCTACGTCGGACTCACCCGCGGACGCGACGAAAACCACGCCTACCTTGCCCCCGCGCTCGACGACGACCACGCGCACCCACCCGTCGGTGACAACGGCGCACGCCAAATGCTCCCAGCGGCCCTCGCCCACAGCGGCCGCAACGACGCCGCCCACACCCTCCTCGACCGCGCCACCGCCGCCACCCGACCCGCACTGCCAGTTCCATCCGCGGCAGCGATCCAGACGGCCGAGTCGGAGGAAGCAGCGGCCCGCAGTCGCCGACACGCCACCCAACAAATCATCGACCAGCACCGGCGCGCCGAACGTGGAACCGGCCGCGGCTTCGGCATATGAGGATGGGCCGCCGACGCAACTCAAACTGACGTGACCGACTCGAGCGACGAGCATCTGCGCCGGTCAGCTGTGAGCGCGGATGTAGTCCTCCATGAGCTGGCGTCCGGCATCGAATCGTTCGCGCATCAGGTGGGTGTAAACCTCGGCCGTCATGACAGGGGAATGATGGCCGAGCCGACGCTGGACATCGAAAATCGTCAGTCCTGCATCGAACATCAGCGACGCCGCCGTATGCCGCAGCGAAAGCCAGCTGATCCCGCGGCCATCCAAACCTGCGCGAGTAAGCGCCTTGTCCAGAACGAACCGACGAAACGTTTGGCGCTGCGGGTGAGTCCCGTTTCGGGTGAGGAACAGGAACGCCTCGCGATCGCGCGGCAGGCAGTACGAGGCGATGTGCTTGTTGATCTCGTCCATAACCGGAGCGGGCACCGGCACGGTGCGGAACTCGCCGGTCTTGTTGCCGAACTCGGTGAACACGTGCGTCCCGTTTTGGTTGACGACCACCCGGCCGAACGTGATTTCCTTCTTGAGTGGATTGACATCGCAGACACGTATCCCGAGCGCTTCGTTCCAGCGAGGTCCGAGCCAGCATCCGATCAGGATCATCGCGCGATACCGCTCGTTGGTTTTCAGACCTTCGTACCCGGGGCTTGCGTCTGCGACTGCCTGGCAGAGACGTACTACCTCCGACGCCGTGAGCACATCGTCGAACGTCTTGGCGATCTTCGGCTTCGGCGGCAGGGTGATGTCAATCAAGGGGTCGGGAATGATGCCGTCCTTGACTGCACGCCGGATGGGTCCGCGCAACAACGTGTAGCAATGCCGCACCGACGTCGGTCCCATCTTGCGGGCGAGTTGGGCGATCCAATCGTCAACGTCCGACGGGCGAATGCTGCACAGCGGCCAACTCCCCCAGTAGGGCAGCACATGAAGCCGGGCGCGGCTCACATCGGTGTAGGCCCGTGTCGACGAGATTTGACGGGCATCCCACCATCGCGCGTAGTACGACGCGAATGACGCCTCGCGTTCCTCCCGCGCGACGTAGGTGCCACGTCGCATCGACCTCTCGACCTCCGCTTTGCGATCTAGGGCGATGTCGGGCGGGGTTCGACGCGCTGGCCCATCGAAGCGCTCGGTGCGTTCCTTGCCTGCTCGGTCGCGATACCGCAGATCCCAGCCGCCGGCACGGTATCGGAGGCTTGCCATTTCAGCCGCCCGACCGGGGCGTTAATGATCTTGACCACACTCTGACCACGAACGGGGCGTCAGACGCCACCATGGGAAAGCACCACCCGACACGTAAAACCGCAGGTCAGAGGCCTAATGGTGGGGGTTGGAGTCGAGGAGCGCAAGCCCTTTGTACGCGCTCCGGAGGCGGGGGCGCAGGTTCGAATCCTGCCGGGGGCACCGCAAAACCGCAGGTCAGAGGCTTGTAAGTCGAGTGGAATTCGCCCTTAGTCCGCAAATAGTCCGCAAGAAATCCAAAGCACCACCGCAACTCCGAGTCCTAGCAGCCGCGCGAACACCCCCCGCCAATCGCCGTGCCGGTGCCGGTGGTTCTCGTGAGGGCGTCAAGAACGCCGTAGCCTGCGGCAAATCCGCTGCCCCAGCAGGCACCGGAATACGTCGGCGCCGTCGACCGAGTGCGTCGGATCCGGATCACACGTGCTGCGAGACCACGAGCAACCCGCCCCCAACGGGCGGGGCGGTATGTGCGCGGGTCGCGATCACCTCTCGGATGCGCTACGGATGGATGCAGCCGCGGACAGGATGAAGAACCTGACTGG
>Ga0208717_1000719_pt1 | contig 10970 bp, 7 predicted proteins | sample NGESurF53shallow_FD_184489 | JGI IMG/M metagenome (GOLD analysis project Ga0208717, IMG submission 184489) | Arctic peat soil microbial communities from Barrow, Alaska - NGEE Surface sample F53-3 shallow (SPAdes) | ecosystem: Environmental > Terrestrial > Soil > Wetlands > Peat ... | reverse complement strand
CGAAACGAGAGCGGAGCAGCCGGCCGGACCGCCGCAGCCTGGAGTGGTCCCGTGAGGCGCTGCTTGACGTGCTCCTCGAGGGGGGCCCGTGGCCGGACGGTGACCCGCTGCCGGATGGTGAGCCCGCGCGGTGGCAGCCGGTCGCCCAGGTGCTCACCGCGCTGACTTCGGCCCCGGAAAGCCGCGAGCTGAGCGGGGAGGCCCAGGCGCTCGCGGAGTTCCGGGGCCAGCCGCACCCTGTGCGGCACCCGGGCCCGGTACACCACCGGGGCCAGGGCTGGGTGTCCTGGCTGCGCGGCCCCCGGCCTGCGGTGGCAGCGGCCGCCGGAGCCGTCCTCGTGGGCGGGCTCCTGGCGGTGGCCTACGCCGGGGACCTGCCGGCCGCGGCCCAGCGGCTGGCTCACGACACCATCGATGCGCCCCCGGTAGCCCGGTCCGGCTCGGCCGCCCCGGATCCGGACGCCTCGCAACTGCCCGCCTCGCCCCTGGGGACCGCGGCCGGCCGGGCCAGTTTCCCACCCGGTCGCGGAGCGGCCCACCCGGACCGCCGGACGTCCCGCGGTTCCCTGTTCATGTCCCCGCACCATCACCGGCGGCCCGGTTCCGCGCCGGGCACAGGCGGTGGCCCCTCGGGGCGCTCAGGTGGTGGCCACCAGTTCCCCTCGGGCAGCCCGGCCCCGTCCGGCCTCCCCAGCCCGTCCGGCCTCCCCAGCCCGTCCGGCAGTCCCAGCGGTTCCCCGACACCCGGCGCCAGCCAGCAGCCGTCGCCGTCGGCGAGCACCGCCCCGGTGGACGGCGCGACACCGTCGCCGTGGGCCGCGCCGAGCGCCACGCGCCCGTCCGGGCACCATCACCGGACGGGCGCGTCCGGTGCGCAGAGCCCGCCCCCCTGACCACCCGCCGCCTCCTGTCGCCGCGGCGGGTGCCGTGCGGCGGGCCGGGTCCCAACCCCCCCGGGGACTCGGCCCGCCGCCACCCTAGGCAGGCGGGACTGTTCTCGTCAGCGGCGGAAGTCGACCGCGGTGGTGTTCGCCCCGCTGATCACGACCGCGACCGTCTCGTCCGGGCCGGGGGAGTACCGACCGGACAGCAGCGCGGCCAGCGCGGCGCAGCCGCCAGGCTCGGCGACCAGGCGGAGCCGGTCCCATAGCAGTTCCTGGGCCTCGAGGATGTCCTCGTCGCTGACCAGCACCACCTGCCGGACGTGCTCACGGATCACCGCGAACGTGTGCTCGCCAACCCGGCGCGGAGCCAGCGAGTCGATGGCCACGCTGCCCGTTTCTGTGTCCACGGGCCGGCCCGCCCGCAGGGCCCGGGTCAGGGTGGGCGCGCCGTCGGGTTCCACCCCGACCACCCGTGCCTGGCCCGCGTAGGCTGCGCCGAGCCCGGCGATCAGACCTCCGCCGCCCACGCTGGCCAGCACGGTGCGTGCCGCCGGCGCCTGGTGCCTCAGCTCGGCGCCCAGCGAGCCGGCCCCCAGGATGGTCTCGATCTGGTCGAACGCGGGTACCGGGAGAGCACCAGACGCCGCCCCCCATTCCTCGCTGGCCGCCAGGGCGTCGGCGTAGGTGGCCCCTCCGACGACCAGGTCCGCACCGTAGCCGCGGATGCGCTCGATCTTGGCGGGGGAGGAGACCTCCGGGACGAACACGCGGGCGCTCACGCCGAGCGCCTGGGCCGCGTAGGCCACCGCCGCGCCGTGATTGCCGCCCGACGCGGCCACCACCCCGGCGGCGGGCAGCGGGCGGAGCAGGAGGTTGGCGAACGCGCCGCGGGCCTTGAACGACCCGGAGTGCTGGAGCTGCTCCAGCTTCAGCACCAGCGGGCCGGGCCCCAGCCCGAAGATGGCCCGGTCCAGGAAAGCCACGGGAGTGCACAGCACGTAGGGCCGGATCAGCGTGGCCACGGACGCGATCGCATGTGAGGTGACGTCACGGACGATGGCCGTCGGAATGCCGGATTCGCTCACGCCGCTCCTTTCGGTCCTCATGCTATGCACCAGGCTGGACGCACTTGGTTGGCGGCAGCGCGGGTTGTACCGTTTGGCCCATGCCTGGCTCCGCGGTCCCCGCGCCGAAATCCCCGTCTCCCCGGCTGTGGCGGATGCGCCGGGTGCAGGTGGCCGGGACAGCGGCCGCAGCGGCCCTGGTCGCGGGCACGGCCGCCGCATTAGCGGTGGGCGCCCCGGCTGCCGTCATCGCGGTGGCCGTGGTCCTCGTGGCCGCGCTGGCTGCCTTCTGGTTTGTCCGTAACCGGGTCCGGGCCTGGACCTATACCGAGCGTGAGGATGACCTCATCGTCGCCCGGGGTGTGCTGGTCCGCCGCCTCTCCGTGGTGCCCTACGGCCGGATGCAGTTCGTCGACGTGACCGCGGGCCCGGTGGAACGTGCGTTCCGGCTGGCCACCGTAAAGCTGCACACCGCGGCGGCGGCCAGCGACGCGCGGATCCCGGGACTCGAGCGGGACGAAGCCGCCCGGCTCCGAAACCGGCTGGCCGCCCTCGGTGAGGCGAAGGCCGCGGGCTTGTGACCGACCCCGGGGAGTGGCACCGGCTGCACCCACTGTCGCCTCTCGTGCGTTCCGGGCGCGCCGCCGTCGGCGTGCTGGCCATCGTCGGCATCTCCGCGTCTGGCCATTTCGGCCACGATGGGTCACACCTGCTCGACTGGGCGCTGGCCGCGGCCGTGGTGATCGGGGCCGTGGTCAACTGGCTGGTCACCCGCTGGAAGCTGGACGGCGCCACGCTCCGGATCGAGACCGGCCTGCTGCGCCGCGACTCCCGGCAGCTGCCGGTGGCCCGGATCCAGGCGGTGGACGTGGTGCGGCCGTTCCTGGCCCGCGCCCTCGGCCTGGCCGAACTGCGGGTCCGGCTGGCCGGGTCCAGCCACGCCGACGGCCGGCTCGCCTACCTGCCCGAGCAGGCCGCGCTCGACCTGCGGGCCCGGCTGCTCGCCGCACATCACGGTCTCGACCCGGCCACCCCCGAACCCGGCGAGCGGATCCTGGCCAGTGTCCCCAACGGCCGGCTGCTCGGGTCGGTGCTGGCCTCCGGGGCCAGCCTCCTCATCGCGCTCCTGGTGGCCGAGGTCGTGGTGGTCGTGGTGTCGCCGGCCGTGCTCGCCGCCACCGGGAGCACGTTCCTGGTCTTCCTGATCACCCTGGTGCCGATGGTGTGGCGGCGGCTCGCGACCGAGTACGGGTTCACCCTCGCGCAGTCGCCGGACGGTATCCGGATCCGCCGTGGGCTGCTCGGCACGGTAGCGGAGACCATCCCGCTGCGCCGGGTGCAGGCGGTGCGGATGGTCGAGCCGGTGCTGTGGCGGCCGCTGGGCTGGTGCCGCCTGGAGATAGACGTGGCCGGTTCCCCCGGCCGGGACCACGCCGACGGGTCGGGCCGGATGCGCAAGACCCTGCTCCCGGTGGGCCATCGTGACCTCGCATGGGAACTGATGCGGCTGGTCATCGGCGCCGATCCGCCGCCGCTGTCCCGCCCGCCCCGCCGGGCCCGCCGGAAGGCGCCGCTGAGCTATCACTTCCTGGCCGCCGGGCACGACGCGGCCACGGCGATGGGGGTCACCGGCCGGCTCCGCAAGGTCACCACCTGGGTGCCGCTGGAAAAGGTGCAAAGCGTCCGGATGGTCACCGGACCAGCCCAGCGCCTCCTGTCCCTGGCCACCGTGCACGTGGACGCGGCGGGCCGGCGGGTCCGGGCCGAGTTCCGGGACCGGCCCGGCGAGGAGGCGGGTCAACTGGTCGAGGACCTGGCCGCGCTCTGCCGCAGCGCGCGGCGCCAGCGTAGCCAGCTAGTCGACTCTGCTAAGCCACCAGGGCAACTCCGGTAAACGCGGCCCAGAGCGTGGCGTAGGCGCCGCCTGCGGCGAGCAGCTCGTCATGGGTGCCCTGCTCCACGATGTGGCCGTGGTCCACCACCGCGATCCGGTCGGCCCGGGCGGCGGTGGTCAGCCGGTGCGCCACCACGAGCGTGGTGCGCCGCGCGGTCAGCCGCTCGGTGGCCGACACCACGGCCGCCTCCGCGGACAGGTCGAGTGCCGCGGTCGCCTCATCTAGCAGCAGGATGTCCGGATCAACGAGATAGGCCCGGGCCAGCGCGATCAGCTGGCGCTGCCCCGCGGACAGGTTCCGGCCCCGCTCGGCCACCTCGTGGTAGAAGCTGCCGGGCAGCTCGGCGATCATGTCCAGCGCGCCGACCGCCCGGGCCGCCGCCTCCACCTGCGCGTCGGTGGCTTCCTGGTTCCCGTACGCGATCGCGTCGCGTACCGTCCCCGCGAACAGGTGGGATTCCTGCGGAACCACGCCCAGCCGCCGCCGGTAACTGCCGAGGTCGTAGTCGCGCACGTCCACGCCGTCCACCAAGAGCGCGCCACCGCTCACGTCGTAGAACCGGGCCACCAGCTTGACCAGCGTGGACTTGCCTGCCCCGGTCTGTCCCACCAGGGCCACCGTCTCGCCCGGGGTCACCGTCAGGTTCACCCCGCAGAGCGCCTCCTGGTCACCGCCCCCGTAGTTGAAGCGCACGTCACGGAACTCGATCCGGGCGCGGCCCCGGGTCACCGGCTGCGGTTCCGCGGCCTCTGGCGTACTGGTCTGGGTGCGCAGCAGGCCGCTGATCCGGCGCAGCCCCACCGCAGCCTGCTGGTAGCCGTCGAACACCTGGGACAGCTGCTGCACGGGCGAGAACAGCATGTCGATGTAGAGCAGGTAGGCGACCAGCGCTCCGGCACTGAGCAGCCCGGCGCGCATCTGGCCCGCCGCGACCAGCAGCACGAGCGCGGCCGCCGCGGTGGACAGCGACTGCACGAACGGGAAGTACAGCGCGATGTAGCGCTGGGCCCGGAGCCGGGACCGCCGGTAGGTGGCGCTGAGCCCGGTGAACCGGGCCAGGTTGACCTGCTCCCTCCGGTAGGCCTGGGAGACCCGCAGGCCGGCCACGTTCTCCTGGAGATCCGCGTTCACGGCGGCGACCTTCTCCCGGGCCTCGCCGTAGGCCCGCGAGGACTTGGCCCGGAACACCAGCGTGGCCACCACGACCAGCGGGATCAGGGTGAGCACGGCCAGCCCCAGCGGCAGGTTGATGATCAGCAAGGCGACCATCACGCCGACGAAGGACAGGACCGAATTGACCATGGTGATCAAGCCGGTCTGCAGGAACGACGACAGTGCGTCCACATCGGTCGTCATCCGGGTCATGATGCGCCCGGACATCTCGTGCTCGTAGAAGTCAAGGCCCAGCCGCTGCAGCTGGGCGAAGATCTTTATCCGCAGCGAGTACAGGACCCGTTCGCCGTTGCGCCCGACGACCACGGTCTGGACCGCGTTGATGACCCAGTCCGCGAGGACCACGGCCAGCGCGAGACCCGCGATCAGCAGCACGGCGCCGGTCACTTTCGTTTCCACGCCGTGATCGATACCGCCCCGGATCAACGCGGGCATGGCCAGGCTGGCTAGCGCGTCGAGAGCGTCCAGCACCAGGCCGATGATCAGGCCCACCGCGAACGGGCGCAGCACCTGGCGGAGCCTGAACCGGGGGGAAGGGGCACGGGCCCAGCCGACGTCCACGCCAGGCACATCCCGGGCCGGCGGCAGGGCGTCCACCCTGGCCAGCAGCTCCGGTGACGCGGGGATGCCCGCCATCATGCTGCTCATCCCGCCGCCTGCGCCACGACCACCGGCCCGGCCGCCGCGGACCCCGACCCGGGTGGCCGGGGTGGCCGCACCAGGCAGCGCGCCGAGACCCGCCAGCTGGGCAGGAACCGCCGCGGCCAGCTCGTCTGGCCGGCTGGCCTGCCCGTTCCCGGCGGCGTTAGCGGCCTCCTCACGGGGCCACAGCGCGGGTGTTACCCGGCTGGCGGCCACGTCGTCGTCCTGCAGGTCTTCGCTGTCGCGGTCAGGCCGCGGGACGCTGTCATCGGGCCCGGTGATCAGCTCGTGGTACAGCGGGCAGCGGGCCTCCAGATCGGCGTGGGTGCCGATGTCGACCAGGCGGCCCTGGTCGAGGACGGCGATCCGGTCGGCCAGCTGGAGCGTGGAGCGCCGGTGCGCGATGAGCAGCGTGGTCCGGCCGGCCATGATCTGCTTGAGCCGCCCATGGATCTCGGCTTCGATCCGCGCGTCGACCGCCGACGTCGCGTCGTCGAGGATCAGGATGCGGGGATCGGTCAGCAGTGCCCGGGCCAGGGCCACCCGCTGGCGCTGGCCACCGGACAGGGTGAGCCCTTGCTCCCCGACCACGGTGTCGTAGCCCTTCGGCAGGTCGGCGATGAACTCGTCCGCCTTGGCGGCCTGGGCCGCTGCCAGGACCTCCTCCAGGCTGGCGTCGGGGCGCCCGTAGGCGATGTTCGCCCGGACCGTGTCGGAGAACAGGAAGGAGTCCTCGCTGACCAGCCCGATCGCGGCCCGCAGGGAGTTCAGGGTGAGGTCGCGGACGTCATGCCCGCCGACCCGCAGCGCTCCGCCGGTCACGTCGTAGAAGCGGGGGAGCAGCTGCGCGATGGTCGATTTCCCCGACCCGGAGGTGCCGACCAGCGCGACCGTCTCGCCCACCGCCACGTGCAGCGACAGCCCTCGCAGTACGGGCTGGCCCGGCAGGTAGCCGAAGCTCACGTCGTCGAGGTCCACGGCGGCCGGGCGCGCTCCGAGCAGTACCGCGCCAGGCCGGTCGGTGACACCGGGCTCGGTGTCGATCACCTCGAACACCCGGATCACGCTGGCCCGTGCTTCCTGGCCGGTGGTCACCAGCGCGGCCAGCGCCCGGACCGGGGCGACCAGCTGGATCAGGTAGGAGGAGAACGCCACGAACGTGCCCAGGGTGATGGACCCCTCGATGGCCAGCCAGCCGCCCAGCGCGAGCACACCGACCTGGCCGAGGGCCGGTACCGCCTGCAGGGCCGGGTTGTAGCGGGCCATCAGCCGGACCGCGCGCACCCGGGACGCGTAGAGCAAGCGGCTCGCCTGCTCCAGCCGCCCGGTCTCCTGGTCTTCCTGGCCGAAGCCCTTGACCACCCGCACGCCGGTCACGGCGCCGTCCACCACCCCGGCCACGGCGGCCGCCTGCTGCTGCGCGTCCCAGCTGGCCGGGAACAGTGTGCGGCGCGAGGCGACCGAGATGAGCCACAGCGCGGGGCCGACGGCCAGGGCGATCAGCGTCAGCAACGGGGACAGGAACAGCATGATGACCAGGGAGGCGACGAACAGCACCGCGTTGCCGAGCAGCATCGGGATCATGCTGAGCAGGGCCTGGACCATGGACAGGTCAGAAATGGACCGGCTCACGATCTGGCCGGTATGCAGCTGGTCCTGGCGGCTGCCATCGAGCCGGGACAGCGCGCCGAGCATCTGGGTCCGCAGGTCATGCTGGACATCCAGGGAAACCTGGCCGCCACGGTAGCGGCGCAGGTAGAGGCCGCCGAAGCTGGCCAGCGCCGCGCCCAGCAGCAGGACCGAGAGGGGCCAGACCGCGGGGTGCCCGGGGCCGACCAGGTCGTCCACGATCTGCCGCTGGATCAGCGGGATGACCGCTGCGACCGCGGTCACGACCAGCGTGCCGCCCAGCGCGAGCACCACATGCTGCGGGTAACGCCAGCAGTATCTCGCAAGCCGCCGCAGCCAGCCCTGGCCTGTGCCGTCGTCAGTACCGGTAGTGTTCCGGCCGGCTCCGCGCGCCTTATTCGCCGCCTTCCTGCTGGGCAGCGTGTGCGTGGTGGTGTGCCGTTCGGTGTCCGTGGGCCCGTTCCTTTCCGTCCCCGTCTGCGTCCCCGTCGTCGCGGGCAGCGAGACCCTGCCTCGCCCGCCTCGCCTCGCTCATCGCCGAGCCGACCAGCTCGAGCGCGTCCAGCACCGCCCGCCGGTCGCCGGTGGCGTCCAGCAGCGGGCCGAGCCAGGCCGAGTAGGCTGCGTCCGCCCGGTCCAGCGCCGCGTGGCCGGCCGGGGTCAGCGAGAGCCGTACGACCCTTCGGTCGCCCGGCTCGGCGGCCCGGACGGCATACCCGGCGGCGACAAGGCCGTCTGCGGTCGCGGTGAGGGTCGGCTTGGCGACCGCCAGCCGCTGGGCTAGCCGGGTGGAGCGCTCGCCGCCGGCGCCGGCCAGCTTCATGATGCGGTACTGGGACGGGGTCAGCCCCGTGTCCACGCACTCCAGGCCGCGGAACAGCCGGAGGATGACCATGATGGCCTGGGACATGTCGACCCCGCCCGGCATGTTGTGCGCCTCGCTCACAGTTAGGCAGTCTAACGAATTTCCGTTAGCTGGACTAACCATGAGCGGGAAGCGGCGATTCCCGTGGAGGGCCGCCGCGATCGTGTGATACTCAGCGTGATCACAGGAACACTGATGGCGAGCAGCCTCCCAACCTCCGAGAGGCGGGCATCCGGTGAAGCACCTGGCGAAGGTGGTGGCGGTGGCCATGGCCGCCGTGATGGGCGTGGCCGGGCCGGCCCCGACGGCCGCGGCGCGCCATTTAACGGATCTCCCGCTGGCCTCGCGGTCCATCCAGCGGCTGACCAACACGCAGCTGGCTGGCCAGCGGGTGATCTACAGCTATCCGGGCCTGACCCCGCCGCGGTCCCTGCTCCGCGCCATCCGCCGGGGCGACGCGGCCGGGGTCATCTTCTTCGCCGGGAACATCTCCAGCCCCGCTCAGCTGGCCACGGTCGCCGGGGAGCTCCAGCGGGCGGACGCGAGCCGGCGCAACCCGGTGCGCGCGCCGCTGCTGCTCATGATCGACCAGGAAGGGGGGATCGTGCGGCGGCTCCCCGGACCGCCGGACCTCTCCGAGAAGCAGATCGGCCAGGCGGCCGACGCGGCGGTGCAGGCCCGCCTGGCCGGCGCGGGCGCCGCGGCCACCTTGCTCTCGGCCGGGCTGAACGTCAACCTGGCTCCCGTGCTCGACGTCTACCGGGCAGCCGGCGACTTCATCGACCAGTACGGCCGGTCGTACAGCCAGGATCCGGGGCAGGTGGCCAGGCTGGGCGCCGACTTCATCCGGGCCCAGCAGGTCTGGGGCGTGGCGGCGGCCGCCAAGCACTTTCCCGGCCTGGGGGCGGCGGCCCGGGGCCAGGACACCGACGTGCGACCGGTGACGCTGACCGTCCCCGCGGCCACCCTGCGCCAGGTGGATGAGCGGCCCTACCGGGCCGCGATCGCCGCCGGGGTCCGGCTGGTCATGGTGTCGTGGGCGATCTACCCGGCGCTGGACCCGTACCGTCCCGCGGGCCTGTCGCCCCTGGTGGTCCAGGGTGAGCTGCGCCAGCGGCTGGGCTTCCACGGGGTGACGGTCACTGACGCGCTGGAGGCGGGCGCGCTGCGGCCCTACGGCACGATCGCGAACCGGGCCCAGCTGGCCGCGGTGGCCGGGATGGACCTGCTGCTCTGCGCCGGGCACAGCATCGGCGAGGGGCGGCGTGCCACCTCGGGCCTGGCCCGCGCCTACCGGGACGGCCTGCTGAGCCGGGGTTCCGGCGAGGCCGCGGTGACCCGGATCGCGTCGCTGCGGGCCGCTCTGGCGAGCTAGCCGTCTCCCGGCCGGCCGGGCTCGACCAGCCCGTGCTCATAGCCGAAGACCACCGCATGGACCCGGTCGCGCAGGCCCAGCTTGTCCAGGATGTGGCCGACGTGCGTCTTGACCGTGCTCTGCGTTACCACGAGCTGCGCGGCTATCTCGGCGTTGGACCGGCCGCGCACCACCAGGTCGAGGACCTCCCGCTCCCGGCTGGTCAGCCCGGAGAGCATGCCCGGTGCCGGGACCGCCGCCGGGCGGCGCGCGGCGAACTCGGCCAGCAGCCGCTTGGTCACGGCGGGGGAGAGCAGCGCCCCGCCGTCGGCCGCGGCCCGCACCCCCAGCAGCAGCTCCTCGGGAGGAGCGTGCTTGAGCAGGAATCCGCAGGCCCCGGCCCGGAGGGCCTCGTATATGTACTCATCCAGGTCGTAGGTGGTCAGGATGACGACACGGACCTGATGGGCGGCCTGGCCGTGCGGCTGCCCCGCCGCGATGCGGCGGGTGGCGGCCAGCCCGTCCAGCAGCGGCATCCGGACATCCATCAGCACGACGTCGGGCTGCGCCTCGCGAGCCAGCCGCACCGCTTCCTGGCCGTCGCCGGCCTGCCCGACCACCGACAAGCCCGGCTGGGTGTCCAGCAGGGTGGCAAGCCCGGCCCGGACCAGCGCCTGGTCATCCGCGATGACCACCCGGATGTCCCCGGCAGTGCTTATCCCGGTCCCGCTCATCCCGGCAGCGCTCATCCCGGCACCGGCGCGGTGAGGCTGTCGTAGGGGATGGTGGCGGTGACCGCGAACCCGCCGCCGGGCCGGGCCCCCGCCTGAAGCTGGCCGCCGTACAGCTCCGCCCGCTCCCGCATCCCGCGGACGCCGCGGCCGCCGCGGCTTCCGTGGGGCGCGCCCACCGCCCAGTGGCCGTCTGCGGGAACGGGAGCCGCGTTGACGATGTCCACCCGCAGCTGCCCGGCGCCGTAGCAGAGGACCACCTGGGCCGGTGACCGCGGCGCGTGCCTGGCCACGTTGGCCAGCGCCTCCTGGATGATGCGGTAGACGGACACCTCCACGCCCGCGGGCAGGGGCCGGGCCTGGCCCTCGACCGTCAGGTCCAGCACCATCCCGGCGGCGCGGCTGGCGGTGACCAGGTCGCCGAGTTCGGCCAGCGTGGGAGCCGGGGGGCGGGCCGGGCTCGCCTCCGGTTCCCGGCGCAGCGCGCCGAGCAGGTGGTTGAGCTCACCGAGAGCCGCCCGGGCCAGCTGCTCGACGGTCCGGATCACCGGGTCAGCCGGGCGGTCTGCGGCCAGCCGGGCCGCACCGGCCTGCACCGCGATAGCGGACAGCTGGTGCGCGACCACGTCGTGCAGTTCACGGGCGATCCGGGTGCGTTCTGCCTGGTGCGCTGCCTCGACCGCGGCCGCGGACTCGGCCCGCCGGGCGCTGGCTGCATCGCCCAGCACGAAGG
>Ga0208717_1000717_pt1 | contig 10994 bp, 5 predicted proteins | sample NGESurF53shallow_FD_184489 | JGI IMG/M metagenome (GOLD analysis project Ga0208717, IMG submission 184489) | Arctic peat soil microbial communities from Barrow, Alaska - NGEE Surface sample F53-3 shallow (SPAdes) | ecosystem: Environmental > Terrestrial > Soil > Wetlands > Peat ... | reverse complement strand
CTCATCACAAAAGATAACTGGCAAAAGATAGTTAACTATTATATTCAAACGGCACCTGAAAAACCATTACCCCAAAAGGGAGTATTGCCATTTCAAAATGAATTGAAAGGCTTTCACGCTGAAGAAGTTTTTATAGGGCAGAAGTTAACCCCTAAGACCTGTATGGTAAAATTTGATACCAGTTCTTCATTGTTATATGTTGGCGATGCAAATAATGAATTATATGCAATAAATAGTGATCTCCAGGTAAGCGCTTCATGGAAAGTCGATAGCCCTCCGGTGGATGTAGATTTTCCCGCACCTGGCATTCCAAGGGTGCTGTGTATTGGCTCTATAAGTCCTTCAGAAAAAAAGACCGGGAGATTATATTGTCCTGATTCAGGTTCCGTATTATCAGCCCTCCAAATTAAAGACTTTGAAAATCTTGCACGCCCGGTTCAGTTTGCATCGGCTGATTTAAACGGCGATGGTAAAAAGGATTTGATCATCTGTCAATTTGGAAATCACACCGGTAAGTTAAGTTGGTTTGACGGAGGTGACCCGCAAAAAGAACACGTTTTAATGCTACAGGCAGGTGCAAGAAAAGTAGAAGTGAAGGATTTTAATGGTGACGGTAAACCGGATATAATTGCTTTGATGGCACAGGCAAGAGAAGAGCTGGTACTTTTCCTGAACCAGGGAAACGGCCAGTTTGTAGAAAAAATTCTTTATCAGTTTCCTCCGGTTTATGGAGTTAGTTATTTTGAAACGGCAGATTTTAATCACGATGGCCATCCGGATATACTTCTGACTAACGGAGATAATTGGGACCTGTCACCCATAAGAAAATTTTATCATGGTATAAGAATATTCATGAATGACGGGAAAAATAATTTTAAGGAGAAATTATTTATTCCTTTTTATGGGGCGAGCAAAGCAATGGCTTATGATTTTGATGGTGATGGAGATTTGGATATTGCTGCCATATCATTTTATGATGATCCCGTTAATCCGGAACAGTCGTTTATGTATCTTGAGAATAAAGGCGGCTTGAAATTTACGGCATCTACAACTAAATTGGCAGCTAAAGGTAAATGGTTAACAATGGATATCGGCGATATTGACAAGGATGGTGATACCGATATTTTCCTGGGATCTTTTATTTTTAGTATGGGAGATGTGACCAAACTTCTTTTGAAAGGTGTTGAATCGTTTCCGCAAGTACTTGTTTTGAGAAATGATAAAAATAAGCAGCCGGTATCTTTTAATACTAAATAATTAGGTGCCCGGGTCAGATAATATCTTTATATATTTTCTAAAGTAATAAATCCAAATTATAGAATATTCAGATTAATCATTTCTTACCATTCATTAAATGTGCCTTTTAAATTTTGAACCATGAAAAGAAAGTATTTTTTGTTATGCAGCATTTTAATCTGTGTTGCATTTATTTCAACCAAACCTGTTATTGCGCAGCAAAAAACCAATCCTGATTCCATCAGGGAAAAAATGCAATGGTTTGCTGATGCAAAGCTTGGCATCTTTATACACTGGGGCATCTATTCGGTTAATGGAATTGATGAAAGCTGGAGTTTTCATAATAAAAAAATAAGTTATGAAAATTATATGAAGCAGCTGAAAGGCTTTACTGCTTCAAAATATAATCCGCAGGCGTGGGCAGATTTGATTAAAGAATCAGGCGCCCGTTATGCAGTTATCACAACCAAACACCATGATGGGGTTGCGTTGTGGCCTACCAAACAAAATCATTTTAATGTAGTGGATAACACACCCGCTAAACGTGATGTATTAAAACCATTTTACAAAGCACTGGATAAAGACGGCATCAGGCGTGGCGCTTACTTTTCATTAATCGACTGGACTTATCCAGACTATCCTGGTTTTTTAAAAGACAGCAGCAGGTATAAAGTGGCAGACGACCCGAAAAGATGGGAGAAGTTTCAACATTTTTTCCAGGCACAAATTGATGAAGTAAATCATTTATACAAGCCCGACCTATGGTGGTTTGATGGCGATTGGGAGCACAGCGCAGAAGAATGGCAGGCACAAAAAGTGAGAGCAGAAATTTTAAGTGTAAATCCTAATGCAATTATTAATGGCAGGCTGCAGGGCTATGGTGATTATGATACACCGGAACAAAACTTCCCGGTAAGTCGCCCGAAATTTAATTGGTGGGAATTATGTATGACAACAAACAATAATTGGGGATATCACCCCGATGACACCAATTATAAAACGCCATTTGAAGTCATCAGCATTTTTGTAGATGCCGTTAGCAACGGAGGAAATCTTTTACTGGACATCGGCCCAAAAGCAGATGGAACAATACCTCCGGAGCAAGTACACATTTTAAAGGAACTTGGAAAGTGGAATAAAAAAAATGGCGAAGCAATATTTGGAAGATTGCCAGGCCTGCCGCAAGGACATTTTTACGGGCCAACTACGATGTCAAAAGATTCCACAATACTTTACCTTTTTTTACCCGGACAAACTACGGGTAATGTTATGCTCAAAGGATTAATAAATACGATTAAGGACATCCAGGTAGTTGGTACCACACAACATTTAAAACCGAAGGTAGTTGGCAAGATTTCATGGAGCCCGGTTCCAGGGCTGGTTTTTATTGCTGTGCCTCAAAAAGATAAAGACCCTTACATGACGGTACTGAAATTAACACTTGATAACCCTGTAAGATTGTACCGCGGCCAGGGCGGGTTAAATTAATTCTTAAATTAAACCTGGCGCTTATAGTAGGTAACTATTCCTGCTCGTTTATTCTCCTTTTATTTTATAAAGGTTTTGCCTGCCTAACAATCCCAAAAGAAGTACGTTTCTTTCGGTATTAGTTCAATTTCACTGATTTATCTCAATTCTTTAAAAAAATTTTCCGGTTGCTAACAGGTTAATTTTAAGCAAATTACGGGCGACCTTAATAAAAAGTTAAAAAAAAGTGGCAAACTTATTTAAAAATTTAATAAGAATCAATACCTTTATTTTAAAACTAATAGAGCGGGGATTTTTAAAGAGAAAATCGTATGACTCAAAAGAAGTTGTTATTTAGGAATAAAATTTTGAAGGAGTTATACTTTGAGGATAATCTTTCTTGTGTAGACTTGAGTACGAGGATACATAAGAGTTTTCCAATAACAGCAAAGCTAATTGAAGAATTGATGATCGAAAATTTAGTAATAGAAACTGGATATGCTCCGTCAACAGGCGGCAGAAGGCCATTAACATACTCTATCCAAAACGATATGATGTATTTGGTGTCTGTTGCAATGGATCAGTTTGTTACTAAAATTGCTATCATCGATATGCATAATAATTTTGTTTCGCCTATCGAAAAAGTTATTTTGCCTTTACCGGATAATCCAAATGCAATAGAGGTTTTAAGAGAAAAAATTGCGGTGGTAATTGAGTCGTCCGGGATATCAAAAGAAAAATTTGTGGGAGTTGGAATAGGTATGCCAGGTTTTGTTAATGTAAAAAAAGGTATTAATTATTCATTCTTACAGTTGCCTAATAATAAAAGTATTACAAAACATATTTCCGAGAAAGTTGAATTACCGGTATTTATTGATAATGATTCAAGCCTTATCGCATTAGCCGAGCATTATTTCGGGAGTGCACGCGGTGAAACAAATGCGATGGTGGTTAACATTGGATGGGGAATTGGCCTCGGAATGATTCTGAATGGAGATCTTTTTAGGGGGCATGAAGGCTTTGCGGGTGAATTTAGTCATATACCACTTTTTTTAAATGGGAAATTGTGCGAATGCGGAAAGATAGGCTGTCTTGAGACTGAAACTTCATTGTTATTAATTATAGAAAAAGCCAGGGAAGGTATCAATTCAGGGAGGCTCTCTAAATTGAAATCGCTGCCTTTTGACGACCTTGAGCTTACCTTTGATATCATAATAAAAGCAATTGAAGAAGGTGACCAATTTGCCATAGAGCTTTTTTCAAAAGCGGGCTACAATATTGGTAAAGGAATCGCAATTTTAATTCACCTTTTAAATCCGAAAAAAATAATTCTTAGTGGCCGGGGATCTTCTGCAGGGCAAATCTGGCTGGCGCCTATTCAACAGGCGTTAAATGAACATTGTATTCCCAAACTTTTCCAAAGTACTAATATCGAAATATCAACATTAGGTATGAAGGCGGAATTGATAGGGGCTGCTGCTCTCGTAATGGAACATTTTGAACGGGAACCTTTGATTCAATACAACCAAATGTTAAAGGCGGTTTAACACGTAACAATATTAGCTAACTGATTTTTTAATTGTACTTCCATAACAACCAAAGAAAATTAAAACCAATTCTCAAACTTTTTACTAAAATCAAACAACTACCATGAAAAGAAAAGCAATTCGTATACTCCTATGCTTATTTTTGGGCGGATGGAGCACTCTTGCCTTTTCCCAGGCAAAGAAAACAATTACCGGTTACGTTAGAGATAACAACGGTAATCCGATTCCGGGCGCAACTATTAAGGTAATCGGAACAAAACAAGGAGCAGCTTCCGATGGAACCGGAAAGTTTAGCATCCAGGCTGCACCTACTGACCAGTTACAACTTAGCTCCGTTGGTTTTGAACCAAAGGAATTGCATGTTGGTGATCAATCAACTATTACCATTGTCTTGAGCACTTCAAATTCTGCTCTTGAAGGAGTAGTAGTAACTGCTTTGGGGCAGAAACAACAAAAAAGATCGCTAGGCTATGCCACAACAACCATCCAGGCGGATGAACTTACAAAGACCGCACCCACCAATTTTGCCTCTGCATTATATGGTAAGGCGCCCGGCGTAAGAATTGCTACTGCTCCCGGTGGTTCCACCAGTGGCGTGGCAATCCAAATCCGCGGAATTAATTCCATCACGGGAAGAACGCAACCATTAATCGTTATGGATGGTGTTCCAATTCATGATGGCGATTTTAACAATAATAACTACTGGAGTGACCAACGTCTAAGAGGAAATGGATTAGTTGATCTGAATCCCGATGATATCGAAAGCATTACAGTTTTGAAAGGGGCATCAGCCGCAGCCTTATATGGCTCTGAAGCAACCAATGGTGTTATATTGATAACTACCAAGGCTGCAAAGGGCAAAAAAGGATTTACTGTTAATTACAGTTCCACTTATTTCCAGGATAAGGTAGCTTATCTTCCACAATTTCAAAATGTGAGAGGTACGGGCTTTAATCCGGGATATGGTATCTATGCTTCGGATGCTGATGGATTTGCACACCACACTTTAAACGGCACTGACTATCGTACAATGGTAGGAGGGTCGCTTAGCTTTGGTCCCGTTTTTGACGGCAAACCGATCCTTAGCTGGGACGGTGTAGTTCGCCCTTACTCCGCTCAAAAAAATAACTGGGCTGATCTGTTTCAAACTGCTAACAACACAGTAAATAATCTCGCTTTTTCCAATGTTTCAGAAAACTCGAACACGAGATTTTCGGTAACCCAGCAACATTACGAAGGAACCAGTTTAGGTTCTAAAAATGATAAAGTGGTTTTTGATTTAAATACCACATATAAGTTTGGGACGAAGTTTCGCATCAATTTGATTGCAAATGACATCTGGCAAAAAGTGCATAACAGGCCTTATTCGGATGACCGGCTTATTAATAATTTCACCGGTATGATGGGCGCTTTTGATAACGGAGCCTGGTACCAGAATAAATATCAAACCAGCCTGGGATATAAATATGTTACGGGTAGTAATCCGAGCTTGACGCCGGATGAAAATTTAACTTTTGGTAATTATCGTACTGACTTGCTCGATTATATGTGGAATGTAAAAAAGAGTACGCTTAACGAATACAATAATCGTTTGATAGCCAGTATGACGGCTTATTGGGATATTGTAAAAAATGTTCAATTGCGTGGCAGAGTTGCTACTGACTGGACTGCTGATAAAAGTGAAAGTGATAATGCTTCCAGTATACCATTGGTGTATGGATATTCAGGATCTTATGGCTTATCTACAAATAATTATTCCATCTTATATGGTGATGTGCTCTTGACCTATACAAAGAAAATAAACGAAGACCTTGAATTGAAAGTTATGGGTGGCTATACTGCAGACAAAGAATCTTCCTATGCAACAAGTGTTAGTACCAATGGTGGGTTGACTACTGAAAACAGGTTTGACCTGAGTTCTTCAGCAAACCCCCAATATTATAGTAGTATTGGAAGAAGCTACTTAACCAAGGATGCACTTGTTGGTACTATTAATGCAAATTATAAAGACTACTTGTTCGTGGAAGGGACCGTAAGAAGAGACAGAACATCGACGATGAATCCATCACAAAATTCATTTGTGTATCCGTCAGTAAACAGCTCATTTGTATTATCAGATGTAGTGAAAATGCCTGCGTTTATCAGTTTTACTAAACTCAGAGGTTCCTGGGGTATTGTGGGTAATTACCCCGCGGCGTATGCAGCCAACGTAGCTTATTCGTTAGGTAATTTAGGGAACCAGGGCTCCGGAAGTTCGACTTTGACTTCAACAGTTGCAACAGGAACTTATGGTAACGACCTCATCAAGCCAGAAAAAAAGCATGAATTTGAATTTGGACTGGTAGCAGGGTTTCTTAACAAAAGATTGAATTTGGATGTGGCTTATTACAATGCAAAAGTAGTTGACCAGATTTTACCGCTTCAATTGGCACAATCGGAAGGAGCCAGCAATATTTTGACCAATATTGGAACATTGAAAAATAGTGGTGTTGATCTCGCAATTAGTGGAACACCTGTACTCACCAAAAATTTCAGTTGGGAAACCGGTATAAATTTCAATTTTAATAATAATAAAATTTTGAAACTAACTAACGGTTCGAACGAATTGATCCATGCTGATTATGATGGCAATGCGGCTGTATTAAAATCAGTAGTTGGCCAGCCAATTGGCGATTTTTATGCGCATCCCATAAAGACTGATAGTAAAGGACAGCCTATTGTAAACGATTATGGCGACGGTACGCTCGACTATCAACTTGATGCAGACAAATTGGTAAAATACGGTAATTCGCAAGTAAAAGCAGTTGGCGGATTTTACAATACCCTAAGCTACAAATCCTTTGGCCTGGAAATTTATACTGATTTCAGAATAGGGGGTTATGTAATGCCCACTGGCTTAAACTGGCTTACAGGTCGTGGTCTTACCAAAGAAAGTTTAACCGGCATGGATAAAGCACATGGCGGCCTTTCCTATTATTTAGATGCTAATGGTTATGGCGTTGCAACAAGCGCCGCCGCTGGCCCTAATGGAGAAAAGGTCTATAATGATGGCATGCTGTTAAAAGGTAATTTGCCCGATGGTACTGCAAATACGCATATTGAGTCGCAGGCGGTTTATTATTGGTACGTGTATAATTGGGGTGGCCCACAATATAGCAATTCACAATATTATAAGTATATCGTAAAAAACACTTATTGGAAGGTTCGTGAAATTTCGCTTTCCTATACGCTTCCTGAAAAAATTGCCCGTAAGGTAAAAGCAACCAGGTTGCAGGTTTCAGTATTCGGACGAAATTTATTCTATGTATACAGAACGATTAAAAACATGGATGCTGAACAGCTCACAACCGGGTTAAACTGGAGTTCTTCCGTAAATGATGCCGGAACCAATTTTACTACAAGAACTTTCGGTGCATCTTTAAGAGCCACATTTTAATTCCTAATTTTTTAAAAACAGTTTTATGAAAAAAATATTTTTAATAATAGCAATTGTTGGGGTGGCAGGGTTGTCATCTTGTACCAAGAAGCAGTTGGCAGATGATTATGCTGATCCCTCAAAGGTTTCGTCAACTACAGTTGAAAAACAATTTGCCGGTTTCTTATCAGCAAATTTGGATTATGTAATGTATAGGTATTGGAATTATTTTGTTGTGTTGCAGAACACAATGTTACCCTGGACGCAGACTGTGGGTATGATAAATTCACCCGGCAGATACGTTCCCGGAGCCGCTGCAATAAGTGCGAGGTGGTCGAGTTACTATGGTTTTTTAGCCCAGTATAAAGAACTGCTTAGGATTTATAGTACGCTGAGCCCTGAAGATCAGGCTGACAAAAGAATGTATATAATTGCAGCCACTATTTATTTTTACGACCACAGTGAAAAAGTAGTGGATTTGCATGGAGATATTCCATGGTCGGAAGCTGGCTTATTAGGAACCAATGCAGGTGATTATCAGAAGTCTGCTGCCAAATATGATGCTGCATCTGACATCTATACCAAAATGCTCGATGATTTAAAAGGATTTTCTGATGAACTTAATGCAATTAAAGTATCGCCAGGAACAGCAACAATACTAAAAACACAGGATTTTATTAATCACGGGGACGTAACAAAATGGGAAAAATATTGTAATTCGCTAAGGGTAAGAATGTTGATGAGAGTATCCGGAGTTGCCTCTTTCCAATCCAGGGTAAATAGCGAAATCGGGGCCATTTTAGGTAATCCATCTTCTTACCCGCTCGTACTTACCGATGCGGATAACATAATGGTTTCGGTAGTAGACCCAACCAGTGGGGTTAACAATGGAACAAATACAGGCGCAGCCGCAGATTTCCACAATGGATTAATTGGCTGGGGCGGGGGCGATATTGGAGGAAAAGCTATGATAGATTTTATGAATACTAATGCCGATCCGAGATTAAGAGCCATGTTTGAACCAGGCGCCAATGCTGTACCTGCTGGCACTTATATTGGCCTGGATCCTTCATTAGACAATACCACGCAAACGGATTTAGCAAATGGTGGTACGCTTGCCCGTTATAACCGTTCAACGCTTTCTCAAAATATTTATATTCCCGGCATGTTAATGAATGCCGCTGAAGTAAACTTTCTTTTAGCAGAATATTATTTGAATTTGGGAAATGATGGTTCAGCACAGTCATCTTACGAAGCGGGAATAAATCAATCTGTCGATTTTTATTATTGGGTTAGAACACTCAGCAGTGATAATACATCTGGTCCATTAACACCAACATCCACTGTTGAAAAGAATGCTTATATAGCAAGTGGTGGAGTTTCCTGGGCTGGCGCTACAACAGCGGATCAGAAATTGAATTTAATTGCAACTCAGAAATGGATTAATTATAATGTTTTAGAACCAGTAGAATGCTGGTCCGAAATAAGAAGATTAAAATTACCTGTATTGAATTTTGTTTCCGATAATTCCGGGATACAATCGGTGCCTCCGAACAGGTGGGTTTTACCTTCAGATGAAATTACCTACAACAGTGCCAATTACCAGGCCGTTGCTGCCAGTGACAAGCTCACTACAAAGATTTTTTGGGACGTCAAGTAATCAAGGTTTAATAGTTAATGTTAGATTAAAGGCCCGGATGTTTGACATCGGGCCTTTGTCTTTTATAAGCTCAACACTTTTTAAATAGTTATCCCTTAAAAACTCTTTTTAGGAAGTGAGGTAAAAATATTTTGAGGTAGCAGACAAATTTGAATGATATAAATCAGGCGAATAAAAAAGTCAAAAAACATCTGTTTGTAGATGTTCATTATTCTTTTAAAGTTCATGGCTGCTGCTGCAAGCATTACATTTCTATTATCACCTTTTATGCCTTTATAAAAGTTACGGCTCAGGCGATGGTCTTGTTTAAGGTGGCCGATTTTTGGTTCTATGGCTGCTCTTCTTTTAAATCCTTTTCTGAGTTGTTGTTTTTCATAAGCTGTTCTTTGTTTGGGTGGCGTGTCGGGTATTGTAATTTTTGTTCCCAATACTTCTTTCACTCCACGATAGCCCCGGTCAACAAAATTATTTTTAAGAACAATGCCTGTTAAGCGCTGTTGTTGTTCAATGGCGGGTGCTAATGTTTTACTATCATGTACATTTTTTTCAATGTTGATGGCCCCAATAATTACTCCGGTATTTTTTGTGGTAATGATGGATACTTTTGATCCGAACTCATACTTCTTATGTTCCTTGCCTTTGCTGATACACTGAACATGCGGTTCATGTAAAGAATAAATTTTATTACTATCGGTTTTCTTTTGAGCCAATACTTGTTTGAATAATGTCAGAATAGTCTGATGCAGTCCAGGCGGTAGTTTACGTTCCAATTCCCTCACCAGCCTGCCCGCAATTGTTTTTACTTTTTTATCTGCTTTCCTTGCTTTGCCTTTATTTTTCGGATGATTTCTAAAACGCTGATCCATTAATAATTTCTTCAAAATACGCCTATACGTTTGCCTTTGTTCTATACCTTGCTCCTGTGCAATAGCTATGCATTTTTTAATGATCTTTCTGTGCAGTTTATTATCAGTGGGATAGGTAATATTCTTTTCCTGTACAGTAGTGTCAGTGGTTGCTTGTTTCTGCTTGCCATCTTTGCCATTAACACGAATACTTTCTTTAAATATTAATTTTATGCCTTCATCACCGATCCGATTTCTAAAATGTACTAACTCGCTGGCTTCACATGGCATACCGCAGGCATATGATTTTTCTCCGCTGAAATATTGATAATAGATGTTTTCAAACCACTGCTCTACTACACTTTCATCACTGATATTGCGGATGTGTTTGAGCATTAATAAAGACACCATTAATCTTATAGATTTTGCCGGCCGCCCTTCGTCTGAATACAGCTTTGAAAAGGCTTCCTCAAAAATGTTCCAATTGATTTTATTTGCCAGAATGTACAAGGGATGAATATGGCTAAGCTGTTCTTCAAATGTGCTGTAAAAGCCAAGCTGCGTTTTTGGAGGTAATTTTGATAGCATAAATCTGCAAGGTTTTGAATACAAAGTTCAAATTTTCTGCATCTTTTAGCAACCCTTTTTATCAACAAACTATTGCCAGTTGTGCATTACAGGCCTTTTTAAGGGCTGACTAAATAGCCGAAGAAGCGGATTTTTTGAAAGACTGAAAAAATATTCGATTCAACCTTTGGGTTTAAAAAATAAAAAACATTTATGTTGAAAATTTTTCTAACGATTGCAATATCAGGTATAATTAT
>Ga0208717_1000715_pt1 | contig 10997 bp, 11 predicted proteins | sample NGESurF53shallow_FD_184489 | JGI IMG/M metagenome (GOLD analysis project Ga0208717, IMG submission 184489) | Arctic peat soil microbial communities from Barrow, Alaska - NGEE Surface sample F53-3 shallow (SPAdes) | ecosystem: Environmental > Terrestrial > Soil > Wetlands > Peat ... | reverse complement strand
GTGGTGATAGACCGTCTGGGCGATCGCCGTCTCGATCTCGCGGGCACAGTACCAGGCGCCGAGGGCCTCGGTGTTGAACCGCCCGCCGCCCGGCGCCGGGTGACAGAACGCGGCCATGACCAAGGTCGCGCCCGGTTGCTGTGTGATCCATTTCGAACGATCGAGCTGGCCGAGCCGCGCCAGGGTCTCGTTGACCCGGTCATTGGTGAGCGTTTCAAGCAGCAGCGCAGTCTCGAGATCCTCGGACGAGGCCACGCTGTCGAACACGCCAATGGTGGGCCAGCGAGAGGCAATGAGACGATGGGTACGTGCCCGAAACCGGGCGGTCGGCACGTCCTCCGACGTCAAGGCCAGCCGCCGCGCCAGCCGTCGAGATAGCGCCGGACCGCGTAGAGATCGTCGATGCTGCTGCGGAGCATGCGATCGAGCGGGCTGCCGCCGGCGAAGGGCAGATCGGTATTCGCAGCCCTCAGCCAGCGCACGCCGCTCGCGTCATTGGCGAACAGCAGCTTGAGCGCCTTGTAGACGCCGAGTGCCAGCGAGATCCGTTCGAGTTGATCGTAGGACAGCGTGCCCCCCGCGCCGCCCTTCCATTTGTAATAGGTTGAGGGCGCTAACCCGCCCAGCAGCCGCCGCTGCTGCTCAACCGAGAGGCCCCATTCCGTGGCGATATTGAAGAAGGTGCGCAGCCCGGGCCCAGACAGCCGTTCGCGCAGCACCGGGTCGGGCCGTTGCGCAAAGGGGATTCCTTCTTGCGGCTGCGGAGGGGCCATTGCTATTTGGCCAGTCATCGCCAACTCCATTTATAGAGCTACGGTCCATATATAGACTACCGCCAACCCGGATCAAGATTGCTCGGATACATCTGGCGTGATGCGGGCCGGCCGTGCCAGCTCAGGCGGCCGAGAGAGGAGTCTTCCCGCCTCGATCGGCGCGTCGCGGCTCTTCCAGCGTGAGATGTGCGATGTAGCCGGAACGGCTCTCGCCGGCCGCCTGAGCCAGGGCATCGAGGCGTTTCAGCACGCGGCGCGGCAGCGTGATGTTCACGCGCTCCGTGGTGTCATCGAGCAGGGTGGGGTCCAGGGTGATGACGCCAAATGTCCACCCCGCGTAGTCGGGGTTCCGGCGCATGACTTCCAGGCTGGTCGGCGCGGGGATGGCCCCGCCGGAATCAAGGGTGGCATCGATCCAAGCGGCGGCAGCTTCTTCAGCGCCGGCAACGGCTTCGTCCAAGCTATCTCCGGCCGAAAAGCAGCCGGGAAGGTCAGGAACGATGACCCCGAAGGCCGTGCCCTCGGTGCCGTGTTCAATCGCGATGGGGTAACGCATGATTTCGCCCTCCTACAGGCCGGCTTGCTTGCGGATCGCGGCAACCAGGCCGGCGCCAAGGTCCTTCCTCGGGTGGGGCACCACGACATGGCCGGAGCGATCGGGGTGTTTGAAGACGCGATGCGAGCCGCGAACGCGATCCAAGACCCATCCGGCGGCCTTCGATTCCCGGATGATATCTGTGCTCTTCATCGTGCGCATCATACACACGACGCAACGGCGGTGTCAACGATACGCTGGTTGAGTGTAGGTAGCCCGCGATCTGTCCGGTTTAGGTAGCACTCGATCTGTCTGGTGAGGATGGGCTTCCGCGAGAAGGTCCTGATGCGGTGGGCGGAGGTGTTGCGGGGCGTGCGGATGTTGAAGTTGGCCGCATCGAGACCCGCACGCTGCAGGCGCCCAGCAGTTTGGCAGCCTATCTCACCCGGGCCTGGCCGGGGCCGGCCCAGGTCTGCCGCATCACCCCCCGACGCCTGGTGCGCGGCGTGGAAAGCGTCGAGACGGCCTATGCCATCACCAGCCTGACCGCCGATGTCGCTGACGCTGCCAAGCTGTTAGCTCTCTCGCGAAGCCATCGGGGCATCGAGAACCGCTTGCACTACATGCGCGACGTCACCTGCCGGGAGGATCAATGCCGAACCCGTGCCCGTGCCGCGCCATAGGTACTGGCCGCGATCCGAAATACGGCCCTGACCATGATCAGACGCTCGGGCCGAAAACCCGTCGAGGGCTTTGAACACTTCGCCGAGCATCGACGACAGGCGCTGGATGCCGCTACCGGTCAGAGAACCGAATGACCCTGGGCGCTGGTGATGCTCAGCAAATCGCTCGCCGTCGACCTTGCAGCCGACAACATTCGCGTCAACGCGATCTGGCATCATCGAGACGCCGCTGTTTCGAAGTTCGTTCGCAACCGCGCCAGATCCGAAGCCGCGTTCCGCGTCATCTCTGATCGCTACCTGATCAAACGACCCGAGCGCCCGGCCGAGGCCGCCTCGACGGCTCTGTTCCTCATGAGCGCGGAGGCCGGGTATTGTTCGGCGGTAGCCGTCGATGGGGGACGGAGGTTCCATTAGGCGCGGAGAGATCCGTGGCGGTTCCGGGCCCCCCGCCCAGGATGTCCGCGATTACTTCAAGTCCCGCTCGGAGCCGCTCCCGCGAGCTTACTCCGCCCAACGACACCCTCACCGCATGAGGCGCGGCTGCCCGGTCCACGGCGAAGGCTTCGGACGGGTTGATCAGAACTCCGCGTAGTCGTGCCTGCTCGCAAAATTCGGTAGTCCGCCACGGACCCGGGAGCGGGAGCCACAGGTGGTACGTCGGATAAGCAGGCGGCAGATCCGGTCGACCAAGTAGATTCCGCGCCATGGCGAGGCGCGCCGTCGCTTCAGCGCGATGCCAGGAGAGGAGTTTGTGCGCGATCTCCTCTTCGATCAGCAGCGTCGCGACCTCGCCCATCAGCGTCGGCGAGGTCCATGAGGTGGCGTTGATGCCCTGACACAGTCGGTCTACAAGACTCGCATGTGTTGAGATGAAGCCGATGCGAAGCCCAGGCGCCATACTCTTTGAGGTTCCACACAGATACACCGTCCGCTCGGGTGCCAGCGCCGCGACCGGTGGGGTCGGGTCGCCCGAAAGATGGCCGGAGCTGTCGTCCTCAATGATGAACGCGCGGAGCCGCCCCGCCACCCTGATCAGTTCTAGGCGCCGCGCGAGCGACATCGTCGCATTCGTCGGGTTGTGCAGGGTAGGAGAGCACAGAATGGCAGCGACCCGAGTTCCCTGGGCGGCCCGCAACAGGCCTTCCGGCAGGAGGCCCTCTCCATCCGTCTCCACTCCTCTGATGTCCATTCTGAACAAGTCGGCGAAGCGTTTGATGCCAGAATAATTCAAGCTTTCCGTCAACACGGTCTCGCCAGGGTTCGTCACCGTCGCGAGGACCGCCATGAGGGCTTCCTGCACCCCGTTGCAGACGATCACCCTGTCGGCGGAGGAATTGACGCCCCGCAGGGCCATCCACTTGGCCCCTGCGGCCCGATGTCGTTCGATCCCCGGTACGGGGTGATATTCGAGCAGGCCGTGCAGTGATTTCCGCCGGGCCAGGGCGCCGAACACGCGGTTCAGCACGTCGTTGAACGGCTCTATGGTCGCGGTATTGACGCGAAGGTCGATCGTCGCCGCCGGCTGAGTATCCGTTGCGATCAAGTTCTCTGGGAGCTGCAGGGCGTATGATCCGCGGCCAACCCGGCTGACGACAAGTCCGCGACGACTTGCCTCCCGGAACGCCTTCGTGACGATTCCAATCTGGACACCCAGATAGTCGGCGACTTTCCTCTGCGGAGAGATCCGTTCCCCCGCGGTCAGGCGTCCCGTCGCTATATCCTGCTCCAGGGATCGAAGCAGCCCCGAGTAGGTCGGATGCCCCAAGCGGGTTTTTTCCGGCTTCCACACGTTGTCCGATCCCCTGTCACCCGCGTGAATGGAACACATGGCCCGGCACTGGACGGGTCCCTCTCCCAACGCCTTTGTACGCGTACAATGTTCACATTGCACCGGCCAATGTACTCGGGTCCAACTCGCCGGCACGTTTTGGAGCGCTCCGCGCGGTGCTTCAACCATCATGGAGGCCTAGATGTTCGTCTCGAACCCGCTGCTCCTGTCGCGAGAGGCTTACGTACCGGGACTTTCAAAAGAGTATGTCTCCAAAACGTACGGGATCCCGATCGGCGAAATCGCCAAGCTGGGATCGGCGGAGAACCCTCTCGGCCCTTCCCTGAAGGCATGCCAGGCCATCCAGGCCGCCATGCCTCGCCTTGAAGTGTACCCGGAATGGACGTCGCGGGTGCTGCGGGAGAGGATCGCCGAGGAATATGGTTTTGACTCGGGCCAGGTCATCTGTGGAGCCGGCGAAACGGAAATCATCTCCTGGATCATTCGCGTCTTCTCGGCGCCGGGCGACCGAGTGCAAATGTACGCTCCCGCTTTTCCCATGTACCACATCGCGGCCGAGAATGAGGGGCGGGCGCCACGCTTTGTCGGGATGGGCGACGAACTTGAATTCCGCCTTGAAGATTTCCTCGAGCAACTGGCGGAGCGGCCGCGGATCGTCTTCCTCACCAATCCGCACAGCCCAACGAGCCGATTGCTCCCCGAGGAGCATATCAGGCGCGTTTGCGAAGCGGCCGGGGATGCCCTGGTCGTGCTCGACGAAGCCTATATCCACTTCACCCAGACGGAAGGGGCGCTCCACCTGGTACGGGAATATCCGAACCTGATCGCATTGCGGACGTTTTCGAAGGCTTTCGGCCTCGGCGGCCTGCGCGTCGGCTTCGGCGTCGCGACGAGGGAGGTCATCGCCCCGCTGCTACAGCTGAAGCCGACCTGGAACCTGGGGCAGTTGCAGCTCGCGGGCGCCTCCGCCGCCCTGGACGACAAGGCGCACGTGAGTCGAACAGTGGCCGAGGTGGCGGCGAACCGCGCCTATGTCGTCGACAAGCTCACGTCGATGAACCGCTTCCGTGTCATCGGCGATCCAAGAGCCAATTTCCTGCTGTTGCGGATCGAAGACCCGTCGCTCGATTCCAAGCGGGCTTTCCTGGAGCTGTTGAAGCAGGGTGTCATCGTCAAGGACTGCTCGCTTTCGTTTGTCGGGCTCGGGGACCGACACCTGCGCATCGATATCGGGTTGCGAAAGGACATGGACCGACTGATCCGGGCGCTGTCGGCGATCGATACGACGGCTGGCCCACGGTCGTAAGGCCCCTGTCGCGCGGGAGCGCCGATCGTAGTCCGGTGAATGTGATGGCAGAGCCAAATCGGTCCAAGCTCCCCCGACACGAACCCGACCATGCTCGTCCGGACGCGGCGGCGTACCGCGTCGGGGTCGATGTGGGCGGGACGTTCACGGATGCGATCGTCGAAACCGCGGACGGCGTGGCTGTCGCGGCCTTCAAGGTGCCCTCTACCACGGCAGACCCGTCACGGGCCGTGCGGGACTGCCTCGAACGCCTGCCCTCGGAGGTGGTTGCGGCTGGATATGAACTCTGCCACGGCACGACGATCGGTACAAATGCACTGATAGAGCGCAATGGAGGCCGCACCGCGCTCATCGCGACCAGGGGTTTCAAGGACGTCATCGCGCTGAGGCGCCAAGCACGCCCGGCCCTGTTCAGCCTCGAGCAGAGGATTTCCGTCCCGCTGGTCGCGCCGGAACTGCGCTTCGAGATCGCTGGCCGAATCGGGCCTGACGGTACGGTCGAGCAGGCACTCGACGCGGTGGAGGTCGAGGGGCTGGCCGAGCACCTGATCGATGCGGACGTCGCGGCGGTCGTCGTCGCGCTGCTGCATTCCTACGCCAATCCATCGCACGAACGGGCCGTCGCGGAAATCGTGTCCCGTGCGATGCCGCGGGCTTTCGTGACCATCTCCAGCGACGTCGCGCCGGAGATCGGGGAATTCGAGAGGACGAGTACGGCTGTCGTCAACGGCTATATCGGTCCCACCGTCCGGAGCTACATTTCCAGGCTGGGCGACGAAGTACGCTCGCGGGGGGCTCTCGGGTTTTCCATTGTCAAGTCGAACGGCGGCCTGACCTCGCCTGCGAATGCTCGGGATTTCCCGGTGCATCTGGTCGAATCAGGACCGGCCGCCGGTGCGGTCGCCGCTGCCGCGCTCGGCCGGCGACTGGGACTGGATCGCATCATCGCCTTCGACATGGGCGGCACCACGGCCAAGGTCGCCGTCATCCGCGATGGCCGGCCGACGCTCACCCGAGACTTCCATGCGGATCGCTTCTCCGAAGGGCGTGATATCGGCGGGTTTCCGATCAAGAGCCCCGTGGTCGATCTGATCGAGATCGGAGCAGGCGGCGGCAGCATCGCCTGGCTCGACCCGTTCGGTGTACTGAAAATAGGCCCGGCGAGCGCCGGGGCTGATCCGGGCCCGGCTTGTTACGGGCGCGGCGGCGAGCTTCCGACCCTGACCGACGCCCATCTTGTTCTGGGCAACATCGCTCCGAGCGCGTTCGCCATATCGGGCATCGACATCGTCCTTGACCATGCCGCGCGAGCGATCGAGAGCCGCATCGCCGGACCACTCGGCTGGAGCGTGTTCCGGGCGGCCCACGCCATGATCGACATCGCCAATGCCCGGATGGGCGACATGGTGCGACTGGCGACCGTGGGCCGCGGCCTCGATCCCCGCGATTTCACGCTTCTCGCCTACGGCGGAGGCGGACCGCTGCACGCCGCCGAGATCGCCCGCGCACTCGGGATTTCCACCGTCCTGGTCCCAGTTTCCCCTGGGATGTTCAGCGCACGGGGAACCCTGCGCGCCGAAATCAGGCATGATCTGGCGCTGACGCGGCTGCGAAAGATCGGTGACGAGACGCAGGTCGGCATCGGCTCGGCGTTCGACGAACTGGAGGCGCGCGCCGCCACGCTGTTCAAGGCGGAACGGCGAGTGAAGGAACCGCCCGTCGTGCGGCGGTCCATCGAGGCCCGTTACGTCGGACAGTTGTTTCAGATGGAAGTCGTCGTCCCGCCCGGGCCGATCGACCTTCATGCTCTCGAGGCGAGGTTCCGGACCGCATACCAGCATGACTTCGGATATGATCTTCCCGAACTGGCTGTGCAGCTTGTCAACCTGAAGATATCGGCGTCCAGGGCGCATCCCGCCGAGGCGACCGGAAATCCGCTCGCCGCGACGGACGCGATCGAGGCGCCGGATCACATGGCGACGGCGCCTGATGGCAGCCGTTTCAGACAACCTATCCTGTCGCGCGCGAGCCTTGGGGACCGCAGCGAAGCCGGGCCGCTTATTGTCGTCGATCACGGGGCGACGGTGCTGGTGCCGGCCGCCGCGCGGATCGCCGGCGGACACGGCGCGTTGACCATCCAGGTGCAGTCATGATCGCGGCCGCTTCCCCATCCGGCATCATCAAGTCGGACCCGGTGACCTTCGAGGTGGTCCGAGGAGGTCTCTATCAAGCCTGCGAGGAGATGAAATCCACCATCATGCGGGCGGCCTTCTCGCCGCTCCTCAGCCTGTCCGCCGATCTGTCCTGCGCGATCCTCGACCCACAAGGGGACGTCGTGGCCCAAGGCAATGACATCCCGGTGCATCTTGGGGCGATGCCATTCACCGCCCGGGCCATGCTTCGCGGAATTCCGCCGGCGGCGTGGAATCAAGGAGATGCAGTACTCTGCAACGACCCCTACATCGGCGGCACCCACCTGCCCGACATGACGTTGATGTCGCCCGTGCATCGGGATGGTCGGATCATCGCATTCGTCGCGTGCCGGGTGCATTGGCCCGATGTCGGTGGCGAAGTTCCCGGAAGTTCGTCGGTCACCGATCACATCCTGAAGGAAGGGATGCGGGTGCCGCCGGTCAAGATCATGGAGGCGGACCGCCTGAACATGGCGGCCGTCACGATCCTGTTGGCCAACATGCGCGTCCCGGAGAGCCGCTTCGGCGATCTTCAGGCCCAATGCGCGGGGAATCGGCGCGGGATCGCGCGGCTATCCGAGCTTATCGCGCGATACGGGTCGGCGACGATCACTTCGGTCATGGAGGCCACCCAAGACCATAGCGAGAAGTCCCTGGCGGCGGGCATAGCCACGTTTCCCGACGGCCGCTTCTCGTACGAGGAAACCCTTGACGGCGATGGTTACAGCGATGGTGGAGAGTTGCGTATCCGGGTTTCGCTCCGGCGGGAGGCCGGCAAGCTCGTCGTGGACTTCGAGGGTACGTCCGGCCCGACACGCGGCCCCGTCAACGCGCCGTTCGCCGTGACGGCTTCTGCCGTCTACTATTCGGTCCTTGCGGCGCTCGGCGCTGGAACACTGCCGAACTCAGGCGCTTACCGAAATATCGACGTGCGCGTGCCGAAGATGTCCCTGGTCGCAGCCGAGCCGCCGTACCCGGTCGTATCCGCCAACACCGAGACCTCCAATCGTATCGTTGACGTGATCCTCGGGGCCTTCGCCCAGGCCGGGGCGTTTGGGATCGCGGGAAGCTACGGCTCCGCCGCCGTCTACACCCTGGGAGGACGGGATCCCCAGACAGGAAAATCGTTCGTCCATTACGAGACGATCGGCGGGGGGCTGGGCGCCGGCCCGCGATGGGATGGAACGGACGGCATGCGCGTCCACATGGGCAACACGATGAACCTGCCGATCGAAGCGACCGAGGCGGCCCTGCCGATCCGCTTCGACTGCTACGCGCTGATGCCCGGTTCGGGCGGACGTGGCCAGCACAGTGGCGGCGCGGGGTCGGTGAAGCGGCTGCGGTCGCTGATCGATCACCTGGAGGTCTCGATTCTGATCGAACGCACCGTCAGCCCGGCCCGTGGGCGGAACGGAGGCGCGGATGGCGCATTGGCCCATGTCCGTGTTGTCCGCGCCGCGGGCGCGATCGAGGAAGTCCCATCCAAGGGCCGCGTCGTGCTCGCCGCCCAAGACGCGATCGAGATCATGACTGCCGGTGGTGGTGGCTGGGGCGATCGGCCTCGCCAGTGGGAGACCCAGAGTTCTGGTTCTCACGCATGGAGGAGGAGCTGAAATCGATGTTCCACGTTGGCCTGCTCATCCCGTCATCCAACCGTGTCTTCGAGAACGACCTGCACCACGCCCTTCCGCCGCCCCGGTTTTGGGTTCACTCGGCCAGAATGCACCTGCGCGAGACGACCGTCGCGGCGGAGACGGCGATGATCGAGACATTCGCGCCAGCGGCGGCGGATCAGCTCAAGGCGGTGGCGCCCGACCTGGTCGTGTTCGGCTGCACGTCCGCCGGCTCGCTGCGGGGAATGGACTACGATCGCGCGGTCTGCGCCTCGCTCGGAAAGCGTGCCGGCGCGCCGTGCATCGGCGTTCTGTCGGCGGCGGCGGCGGCGATCCGTTCTCGCCGATGGCAGCGGGTGGCGGTCGTCACCCCCTACATCGACGAACTGACAACCACCATCGTAGGCAGCCTGCGCGAGAGCGGGGTGACGGTCGTGACCTCGGGCGGCATGGGCATTTCCGACAATATCGCCCTGGCCGACCCGACGCCGGAGGACATCACCGCATTCGCGCGGACGGTCGTCGGGCGGCACCATGTCGAGGGCATTTTCGTGTCCTGCACTAACTTCCGCGCGATGGAGGCGATGCGAATGATCGAAGCGGAGCTTCGCGTTCCCGTCGTGACCAGCAACTTCGCGGCGGTCGAAGCGGTCCAAACGTTTTTCGCCGAACGCGGCGAGGACCAGTCCGGGGGATCGACACCATGGCTGATAACGGCATTTGGAGGCACAAGATGGCTGCTCTGATCACGAGACGCGAACTTGCAATCATGGCTTGCGCCGTCGCCGCGACCAGGGCCAACGCCGCGGAATCGCCGGTTTGCGTCGGTATCGTAGCAGATATGACGGGCGTCTATTCGACCAATGGCGGCCCGGGCGCCGTGCTTGCTGTCCAGATGGCGGTCGAGGATTTCGGGGGTCGCGTTCTCGGCCGACCCGTGGAAGTCCTGTCGGCGGACTACCAGACCAAGATCGACCTTGCGTCCGGGATCGTCACCAAGTGGTTCGACGCCGATCACGTCAGCATGGTCATCGAGCATTCCGATTCCGCCTCCGCACTCGCGATCCAGAAAATCGGCGAGGCCCGCAAACGGATCACGATCGCGGCTGGTTCGGGGACCACCGACCTGACCAACAAGGCATGTAGCCCATACGGGATCCACTACGTCTATGACACCTATGCCCTCGCCGCCGGCGCCGGGAGGGCGATCGTCGCGGAAGGCGGAAAGACTTGGTTCATCATCGAGGCCGACTACGCCTTCGGACACTCGCTAGCGAAAAACACGACGGAAATGGTGGAGGCACTCGGCGGGCAGGTCCTCGGCTCGGCCAAGCACCCGCTGGGCACCAGCGATTTCGCCTCGTATCTGCTTCAGGCCCAGGCATCGAAGGCTGAAGTAATCGCGTTCGCCAACTCCGGGACGGACTTTTCGAACGCCGTGAAACAAGCAGCTGAATTCGGATTAGCCAAGAACGGCCAGCGGCTGGCAGGGCTGTTGGTGTTCAATACCGACGTCAAGGCCATCGGCCTTCAAATCGCCCAGGGAATGGAGTTCGTCACCGCTTATGACTGGAACTACGACGACGCCACGCGGGCGTTCGGCAAGAAATTCTTCGGCCGGTTTCATGCCATGCCAACCATGACCCAGGCTGGGATATACTCCGCAGTAGGCTATTATCTCCGGGCGGTTCAGGAGGCCGGCGACACTGATGCGGACAAAGTCATGGCTCGCCTGCACAAGACGCGATTCAACGACTTCTTCTCGCGACATGGCTATCTTCGAGCCGACGGGTTAATGGTGCATGATATGTTTCTCGCCCGAGCGAAGAAGCCGTCGGAGTCGGAAGGCCCATGGGACCTGATCCAGATTGAGACGGTGATCCCCGGCGACAAGGCATTCGCGCCACTGTCAACAAGCCAGTGCCCGCTGATACATAGCTAGACTAGGGGGCTACGTCGGTCTCCGGCCGGCCGTTCGTCGCGCCCCGATCCCTAGGCTGTGTGGACGGAATCCCTGCCATGCATTTCTGACGGATTCCCGAATCGGGTTTTGTTCGAATCACTGCATGACCGGCATCAGGGGGCCGGACATGCTGACTGGAATGA
>Ga0208717_1000714_pt1 | contig 11002 bp, 12 predicted proteins | sample NGESurF53shallow_FD_184489 | JGI IMG/M metagenome (GOLD analysis project Ga0208717, IMG submission 184489) | Arctic peat soil microbial communities from Barrow, Alaska - NGEE Surface sample F53-3 shallow (SPAdes) | ecosystem: Environmental > Terrestrial > Soil > Wetlands > Peat ... | reverse complement strand
ACCAGTTAGGGTTCAATGCGTACTTTTTAATTAATCATGATATTGTTCAGCATGCAACATCAAGAGGATTTTATCATGTGGGCCGGGGTAGCGGAGCCAATTCTATCGTTGCCTATTGTCTTGGTATTACGGATGTGGACCCTATTGAACTCAATTTATATTTCGAACGATTTTTAAACTCTGAGCGTACCTCACCACCCGATTTCGATATTGATTTCAGCTATACTGACCGGGACGAAATAATGGATTATATTTTTAAGCGGTTTGGTAAAGATCATGTAGCCCTTTGCGGTTCTTATTCCACGTTTAAGCATGATGCTGTGATTCATGAACTCGGGAAAGTATTCGGCTTACCCGAAGATGAAATTAAGGAAGTGCAACATGCAGTTAACCCACAGGACAAGATTCAAAAATTGATTTTTCAATACGGACGGTTGCTCAAAGGCTTTCCAAACATCATGTCCATACATCCATGTGGCATGCTCATAACAGAAGAAAAAATAACCAGCTATGCTACTTGTTTTTTGCCACCAAAAGGCTTTGCCGGTGTGCAGATGGATATGTTCACTGCTGAAGACATTGGCATTAATAAGTTTGATATTTTAAGCCAGCGGGGTTTGGGCCATATCAAAGAATGTTTGGGCCTCATTAAAAAAAACAAAGGCATTGATGTAAACATTCATGACTTTAAAAACTTCAGAAATGACGAAGCAATTAAAAAACAGATCCGCGAAGCCAATACCATTGGCTGCTTTTACATCGAGTCACCTGCCATGCGGCAGCTGCTGAAAAAATTGTGTTGTGATGATTACATAACATTGGTTGCGGCAAGTAGTATCATTCGCCCCGGTGTCGCTCAGTCAGGAATGATGCGGGAATATATTTTCCGTTATCACAACCGGGATAAGATACAATACATCCATCCGCTTTTCGAAGAACATTTGGGAGAAACCTTCGGTGTAATGGTCTTCCAGGAAGATGTCATCAAGATTGCCCACTACTTTGCAGGACTCACCCTTGGTGAAGCAGATGTATTACGAAGGGCAATGAGTGGCAAGTATAAAAACAACAATAAGTTCTTCATGATGAAGGAAAAATTTCTTTCGAATTGCAAACAAATTGGCCACTCAGTTGAACTGGCAAATGAAGTGTGGCGGCAGATGGAAAGTTTTGCCGGTTATAGTTTTAATAAGGCTCACTCAGCAAGCTTTGCTGTTGAAAGCTATATGAGCCTGTATTTAAAAACATACTTCCCTAAAGAATTTATGGTAGCAGTTATAAATAATTTTGGTGGCTTTTATTCCCGTGAACTCTACTTTCTGGAACTACTCAAAACAGGTGGAGAGATCAAAGCGCCATGTGTTAATAACAGTGACGAATACACGAATATCCGGGGCAATGAAGTGTATGTCGGCTTTATTCATATCAAACGATTGCAATCAAAATTGGTTGAAACAATTGTTGATGAAAGAAATGCAAATGGTCCTTACCTGCATTTGCAGGATTTTATTGAGCGTTCCAATGTTGGCCTCGAACAATTAAATACGTTGATCAGCGTGGGCTCTTTTCGTTTTACCGGCAAATCAAAAAAACACCTGTTATGGGAAGCTAATTTCCTGCAGAAAAAAAATAAGCCGGAGCTGCATGTTGGCCAGCCGTTGTTTGAAGACGAGCCGCTGGAATTTTCTTTACCCGAATTAACTGACATGCCATTAGATGATCTCTACGATGAAATGGAAATATTGGGTTTCACACTGTCAAATCCGTTTTTGATGGTAGACGATGATTCTGACAAATACATTGTATCAAAGGATTTAAAATATTATACGAGTAAAACCGTTACCTGCCTTGTTTATTTCATCGCACACAAACATGTTGTTACCAAAAATAATGACCAGATGTATTTCGGAACGTTTGTGGACAAGAACCTGGATTGGATAGATACTGTTCACTTTCCGGATGTGGCAAAAAAATATCCTATTAACAACAGTGGGTTTTACAGGATAACGGGTAAAGTAGTAGAAGATTTTGGCGTACCGAGTATTGAGGTACAGAAGATGTTTAAAGTTGGTTATAAAAATCGCAGTTACGCAAACTTAGGATAACGAAGTTTGCCTGGCGAAAATTATTTTGATGCGGAAACTATATTTTATTAAAAACACAAACTTAAAAATTATGATTATGACAATGACTCATTTCAATGAATTGACAATCGAAGAACAAAAAATTATTGTCGAACAAGCCGGAAAAACCTTCGATAACGAAATCACCGAAGAAGGGTATATCGAATTTTTTCTAGTAGAAGATTTCTCTGTCAGGATGGAATATGAAAATGTGAATTTGGTTGAAGTAAAGGCGTTTGCAGATATGCCGGCACAATAAAGCATTGCAGCTATGCAAACTTAGAATTATGATCTTATCGCGGAACAGGCATATAACCCACATGGACCTTGATACATTTTATGTATCAGTTGAATACCTGCGCAATTCCCGGCTAAAAGGAAAACCTGTATTAATTGGCGGCATGAGCGATCGTGGCGTAGTTGCCTCCTGCAGTTATGAAGCAAGAAAGTTTGGTATTCACAGCGGCATGCCAATGCGGGCTGCATTGCGTTTATGTTCCCATGCAATTGTTATTAAAAGTGATTTTGAAGCATATAGTAAATATTCCAAACTGGTAACGGAAGTAATAAAAGATAACGTACCGATGTTTGAAAAAGCAAGCATTGACGAATTTTATATCGATCTAACGGGTATGGATAAGTACTTTGGTTGCCTCAAATTCAGTGATCAGTTAAAAAAGAAAGTGATCAAAGAAAGTGGCCTTGGTATTTCTTACGGTCTCGCGTCCAACAAGCTCATCAGCAAGGTAGCCACTAACGAAGTAAAACCAAACGGTCAATTGGAAATTCCATTCGGCAAAGAAAAATTATTTTTGGCGCCATTAAGTATAATGAAGATTCCCGGAATTGGTAAAGAGACCGGTTATAAATTATTAAAGATGGGTGTTGAAACGGTAAAGACGTTAAGCGAAATACCCGTTGCCCTTATGTTCAATCTGTTGGGCAAAAATGGAAACGAATTACACCAGCGTGCCAACGGTATCGATGAATCTCCGGTTGTGCCTTACCGTGAGCAACAATCCATCAGTACAGAACAAACCTTCGAAACCGATACAATCGATACAACATTCTTATATGAGCAGTTGGTGCGGATGACAGAAAAGATTGCTTATGAACTGCGTTCCAAGAACAAGCTGACCGGTTGTATCTCTGTAAAAATCCGCTACAGCGATTTTCAGACAGAACAAAAGCAGGCTTCCATAAATTACACCGCTGCAGACCATGATTTAATACAAAAAGCAAAAGAACTTTTTGACAAATTATACACCCGCCGCCAGTTAATCCGGTTAATCGGCATTCGTTTCTCCGACCTCATTCCCGGCACTTACCAGATTAATTTATTCACCGACACCCAGGAACAAATAAAACTCTACCAGGCAATAGATAGTGTAAAAAAACAATATGGAGAGCGTTTCATAATTCGTGCTGCTGGCGTCTATTAGTTGTGCATAAAAAATCCCAGACGAACTTTGCCAGGAAATGGTTTAAACATAATTTAGGGATTAAATAATCATAGAGTGGCTACACCTGATAAGAGTCTGATTCAGCAAGGTAAAACCTGTCCGTATTGTTTCGCCGCGACAGAATTTGTTGCAAGTGCTGAAGTGTACGGGCGCGACTATGGCATGATTTATTTATGCAGGCCATGCGATGCGTGGGTAGGCGTTCACAATGGAACGAACATTGCAAAAGGGCGTCTTGCGAACGCAGAATTACGGGAATGGAAGATCAGGGCACATTTTTCTTTTGATAAAATATGGAACCATCATTTGGAATCAGGAATGCCAAAACATGTAGCAAGAAATAAGGCTTATGATTGGATAGCTGAACAAATGCATATAGATCGTAAAGACACTCACATCGGAATGTTTGATGTAAAAGAATGTAAGCAAGTTATTTTGTTGTGTGATGCCTATCAATTTCAGGTAACAGAAACCTTACAAACTTCCAAACCTACAGTGAATATTACTTTAAGAAACATATCAGAAGAATACGAAAGGGATGTATATATACCCTCGCAACAACTTTTGCAGGAAACGGCCAAAGAAGCCATGCTAAAATGGTGCAGTAATAAAAATGTAAGTGCGATCGAAATTCAAGCCTATCAAATTAGATTTTTTACAGTTAATAAAAAAATTGACGTTTTTCCGCAGAGCCGCAAATACCATGACATAACTGAAAACAAAAGAGGATCGTATAGAAATCTGATCAATTTTTTAGACACTCAGTTTTGTGATTAATGAAAATAAATTAGAAAATTAAATACTTAATTCAAGTGCGGCCAAATCTTCATACATAAATTCTTTTGTCGGTTCAATAACCTCTCTAAAATCCTTTGCAATGGAGCAAGCTTGCATTTCTTCTGTAGGATATTGGGTAGCTGCAATTTCTAAAATCCTTTTTTCATCGAGGTTTCCAAACAACCATTCATACGCCAGATCTTCGTTCAAAATCGTTGGCATTCTCTTCTTGGTGTTATGAATTTGCTCCATTAGTTTATTAGCTTTGGTAGTGACAATTGCAAAGGTTTCGACATATTCACCGGTTACTTTATCAGCCCATGGTTGCCAGATGCCGGCCATGTAAAAATATCCTTTGTCTTTTAAGCTGATATAATACGGATATTTAATTGCTGTCTTTAATGGCTCTCCGGTCCTTTTGTTTTTTGGATAGATATGTCTCCATTCAAAGAAACCAGTCGAGAGAACTAAACATCTTCTTTTTAAAGTTGCATCTCTAAAAATCTTTCCTGGCAAAAGCAGTTCTTCACAAACCGCATTGAGTGTGATAATACCGGGGCGAAATTTTCCGGCAGGATCTTTATAACCATTTCGCATCTTAAAAACATCCTCTCTTGTTTTGAGATAATGCGGAATAAATCCCCACTCCATTTGAATGATGTCAAAATCTTCTTCCTCAGGATGCCGCTTTAAAACAGCATTCATATTGTAATCAAAACCTACCTGGAGGTCACGGTTTAAAAAATCATAATTAGCAACAAGTTTTTCCAACTGTTTTAACCGGATAAATTCTTCCCTTGTTACTTTCTGTCCGTTATAATAACACATTATTGAAATGACTTATAATATTCTGAAATCAAAGCGCCCACTTCCTCAGCTTCTTGTTGTCTTCCCTCCGGGATAGAAGTCCAGAATCGATGCGCATTGGCATGAAGTGCCCTGGTAAGAACCAAAGGCATTGTTTTATTGGAAAATATCACTCTGAAAATTACCTGCCCCCCGATGGAATGTCGTTGCACTCGTATCTTGCCGTCCTTGAAATTAAGTTCAAAATTAGTTTCCTGATCTGCCATACTTCAAATTTACAAAACCCTTGCAGAACCGAAAAAGTTCAGCAATTTGATTTCAGTAATATTAAAATTGAGAGGAAAATTTGAAAATACATTGAAGAGGCTACTAAAATTTTAAGAGAACATTTGCCCCAAAAGATGCTGTTATTTTGAGTATTACTTTTATTCAATATTTTTTCCCTTTCGCTATTGCCGATGAAATCTGACCCCAATGGTGTGAGATGTGAAAAAGAAGATGTGCAAAAAGGCGGATTTTTGAAATAGTTCCGAAAAACGGAGTTTCAATTTTATTGAGCCAATCCTCTTCCGATGTTTCATTTATTAGCTTTTCAAGCATCAAGTATCCTTGTTCAACGAGAATTCGACTTGTTTCAATATCATATGTCTTTCCGGTATCGGTTTGTAAGAGTGTTGTGTTTACTACATCGGTTTTAATTCCTAAAAACTGACCAAAAGTATTCGTGGTTTCGCCAATATGCCTGTAAATAAATCCCACAGAAGCTGTTTTTTCATTCAATCGAACTCGGAATAGCTGAGCCAAGTATTGAAAATGTAAACAATCCGGTGATTGTCCAGTAAATGATCTTTTTCTTTTTCATTTTGTTTATGTTTTAATAGTTAATTAATTGAATTGCTTTCGATTTTATGTTATGAAAACATCCAAGGAGTTATTGATAAAGCAGGATAATTTTATCATTGTAACTAGGATGACACAAGTAGTTTCAAAGGCAAGTTTTATTGAGTGTCAAAGCAATGACTTTTTATTGACCTCATTATTATTTCAACATGGACAAAATATAAATGCAGATGTTATTTTATTTGAAGAAACTTTTTCATCTGATATAAAAAGTGATACAGCGTTATTTAGAAAGCGCAATACTAATGATATAATTTTTGAACACAAATCAGAACCTGTTGGTGATTTTGTCTTAGAAGTAAATAAACAAGTAGTTGCCACAGGCGGATTTCTTCTTCACTACAACATGCCGTTTGCAGATTTATACATGGAAGTTGAAGAAGGTAATCGTAAAAAAGGACATGGAAGCTTTCTTATTCAAGAGCTAAAACGACAGTGTTATCTTGCTGGCAGAGTTCCGGCGGCAAGAACAGGGTTAGGCAACGTTGCTTCACAAGCAACACTGAAAAAAGCTGGTTTGAAAATAGCAGGTTTTATGCTGATCGGTCAGGTCAAACAAAATAAATAAACTTACGAGACAAAAGCAGCCGCCCACATGGGTTCCTATGTAAAGTGGTTCTAACATGCACTAAGTATCCTATCTCACGAAACACCCGTATTCACTTAAACATTTTTGATTAACTGCGTATAAGATTTTTTAATGGAGCAGATCCAATGGCAGGGATGAAAATGTAATTTTATTAAAAAAGAAGAAAAAAAATCTAACCTCAATTAATCTTCGTTTGACGTAACTAACATAAAAGCATACACGCTATTTTGGAAAAGAATAAACGCAGAAAATAAATTTGTTTTATACCACACCAAATAAGGTAAAGGGTTATGTTAACGTTCGTTTGTTTGCTCAATCCCATATCGCATTGCCTGTTCAAGTATGTCAATGTTTATATCTTTCAGCGTTTTGAATTTGAGACAATAACCTGTTACACTTGCCTTGCCTATTGTTGTTCCAAAGGTATTCGGTAAATATTTTTTGTCTGCAAGCCCCATAATGTAGACCGAAATTCCTGTTGTATTGCCACTTATGCCAATCTGATAAAATTCTTTAGTTGACCCGTCTTTATAATGTATGGTAAATTGGCCATAGCCGATATTAGGGTTTGTAATAATTTCGCCTGTATCATCTTTGCCATTTAAAAACCATAATTTACAACCCGGAATCATTCGAAGAATGTGCTGGTGCAAAGTTTGCATTTCAGAACGTTTTGGTTCATCCAGGCTGTCAATATATATTTTAATTTGTTCTTGTATGTTCATAGATGCAGTCATCTGTGTATGGCGGCTTTTATAAAATAACTTCCGTTGATAAACAACTATTTTAATGGCTCATGCTACTATTTAAATCAACCTGGAGAAATGGTTTGTATGCGGCTAATCTTGCCAACAAGTCTTTACTATCTTCTACGATTTTTGCCTTTTCGGTTTCTCCGGCAGCAAGACCAATGTAATTAAAAATAGCATGGGCCTGGTCCAGCGCATTTGCGGTACTTATAATAAATGGCTGATGACCGCCGGTTACCCATACGCCACCAATGTCAGCATTATTAAGGTATGGGGCATAAATCATATAATGCGGCATCACCATGTTGGCAACCCCATCTCCATTATTTGTACGCAATAATGGAGACAACATATAACAAATACCCGTGTGCGGCGGCGCTTTATATATTCCGTCTTTTACTCTTTTTACAACAAGATTTCTCACCTGTGACGCTGTATATTTTCCCGAGGCTCTCATGGCAGCTATTTCAAAAAATATGGGTATTAGTGTTTTTGAGCCTATTGCATCAAAACCTTCAGGGGCATACATATCCGGCAAAAATTCTCCCCTTGACCAATCGGTGCGCTCTACAAAAGCGGAGAAACCATTGGTTCCTTTTTTAGCCAAATAATAACCTTTAGTTGGGTCAAGCAAATAAACAGTTGCCCCATCACGCAGACGCGGAGGCAAAGCGCTTAATGCATAATCCGTTTCCAAAGCAGGAGGCATTTTATCAAGCTTCCAATCATTTGCTTTTTGCGCAAAACTTACAGAAGATCCTGCAATCATCCATACCAGGATGAGTGGAACAGAGTGTTTAATAATATTCATAATAGAAGTCATTTTTTTGTTGGCTCATAGTAAAGCACTATGGAACCTGAGCTAAAGGTTTTTGTTTTTAAAAGCTTAAGATTAATTCTATCGGTTATGTTTTTTAATAATGGCAAACCTTTTCCTAATATAATTGGATGGACACAGATTTGGAATTCATCAATTAAATTAAGATTCAGTGACGTTACAATCATACTCCGGCTGCCAGCTAAAATGTCTTTACCTGCCTGGTGTCTGAGTTCTAAAACTTCTTCTTTAATATCTTTCTTTGCCAGCTTTACATTTTTCCAGCTAACATTTTTCAGCGTGTGGGAAAAAACAATTTTGGGAATGTTATCTATTAGCACTGCGAATTCATCCGCTGTTTGGTTACCGGTAGGATCTTTGACTACAGCGGGCCAATAGCTTTCCATGAGTTGGTAGGTTATCCTTCCGTATAGAATGGCGCCTGCGTTCCTTAACAAATCATTGTAATGCTGATGTAATTCATCATCTGCAATCATTGCCGTGTGGTCGAAATATCCATCAAGTGTCATATTGATTGCTGCTATTACTTTTCTCATTTTATTGTATTAAAACGATTAGTTTTATCCTGCCTTTTAGCTTTTCCAAAACGATACATTCGGATAGCGTTTTTTCGATATAAAATTAAACCACAAAAATCGAGGCATTGCAGTGCAGATGCGACAATCTTAGTGGCCGATTACGACAATTATTGATGATTGTTACTTAAAAAGATAGAGATGATTTTATAGCTTGAACGTAAGAAGACCAAAGAACTAAAGCTGATGAAATGCACGTCCTGCTATTGCCAAACCAATGTAAGCGGTAGTGCTTCGGTCAATTGTGCGAATTTTTATTTGTAATTTTTTAATAATTCTTGGTATGTCCACTCGTTGCCTTTTACAAAAAAGTCATAGGTTTTGTCCCATTCGGTTCCTGTTCCCCAACCTATCATAGATGAAACTATTTTGGTGTGTTTGTTGTCAACGTTTATAAATTGAATGACTTCTTGAAGATTTGCATCGCTTTCTCTTACGCTTTTTACAAAGTTATCGTTGAGGATAACTTTTAATACAAGTATTTCATTGTCAATAAAACTTGTAATAGGTAATTTAATTGAACTACTGTCTGATAGGCTTTTTGATTTGTCATAGTTTGTGAGAATATAGCCACCTGATTTTAATTCTATATGAGCTAATGGCGCAATCCATTTTTTTAATTTTTCGTCAGTTGTGAAAAGTTTCCACGCTTTTGTCAAGCCAATAGGTAGCGTACATTCAAGACGTAGAACCTTTTCACCTGATTGATTTTTGTAGGAAGTATTTTTTAATGTCTGACTATGAACGGTCAATGTCATTATAATAAAGATTGAAATTGGAATAATTTTTTTCACACTCATAATATCAAAGATTTATTTACAGTCTATTATATTTGTCAGTCTATTTTGAGGTCTGTAGCTTTTTGCATTACCGCTTACGCTGAGGCATTTTTGAAGGCATGGCAATAGTGAACTGTCAGCTTGGTACAAATGCTTAATTGAAAAACTAAAGTTTGAAGATAAAAATAAATGTTGAATAGCGTAATGGCGGCTTGAACAAAAGCTGATAAGAATTACTGTTGTAAAAGTAATGCTCGTCAAGCCATGCTTTTACAAATGCTATGGTTAGTGGTAGTGCTTTATTCTTGTCTGTAAATATGCTACTAATTAAAGTTAATGCCAGCACAAGCTTTATTTATTTAATTCCTCTGATAAAACTTTAGCTTCTGCATTATTTGCATCCAATTGCAATGCAGTAGTAACATTTTTGATGGCAAGTTGATTATTGCCTTCTTGCAAATATGCCTTGCCTAAAAGATAATAAACAAACGATGAAGATGGAAACTTCTTCAACACTTTATCAGCTAAATCAATTGCCTTTTGATTTCTATTTATCTCAGTCAGGAAATCAATAGCATTAAACCAATCTTTTAAAGTGAAGGAATCTTCATTCATCCTACTGCTAATTTCAATATGATTATTTTCCAAAAGCCATTAAGGCCGTCAGCATCCCCAAAAAGGATGGAAGCAAAAGAGTGCTGGGCCTGCCCACGTTACTGGACAGGATAGCACAACAAGTAGTAAGGGTTCACTTAGAAAAGATTTTAGAACCGCATTTTCATCAAAACTCATACGGATACAGAGTGGGGAAGAGTATGCACGATGCATTGCACCGGGCAAAGTTCAACTGCTCTCAATACCCGTATGTGATTACGCTGGACATCAAAAGTTATTTTGATACCATACCCCATGACAAATTGCTGAAGGCTCTGCAATTTTACTGTAAAGAAAAATGGGTAAGCCTCTACGTTAGTCGTTGGCTAAAAGCCAGTATAGTGCATGAAGATGGAAGCCAGTCACAACCGCAAAGCGGTACACCGCAGGGAGGAGTCGCCAGTCCTTTGTTAGCCAACCTGTATCTGCATGTAGTGTTTGATGGATGGATGAAGCAAAACTATCCGGGTATCCGGTTTGAACGTTATGCGGATGACATCATCATTCATTGCAGACGGGAGCAGATAGCACAAAGCATTTTGAACAAACTGCAAAAGCGTTTTACAGAATGCGGACTAACTATTCATCCCACCAAAACCCGGATCATTTGTTTAGATCGCAGCCAAACAAAAGGCAGTGAACGAAAAGTACACACCTTTGAAATGGGAGGTTACGAGTTTAAACCACAATGGGTAAAAGTGGAAGGTGTATGGAAATTGCGGATACTTCCCTCGCCATCGCGGGCATC
>Ga0208717_1000712_pt1 | contig 11008 bp, 11 predicted proteins | sample NGESurF53shallow_FD_184489 | JGI IMG/M metagenome (GOLD analysis project Ga0208717, IMG submission 184489) | Arctic peat soil microbial communities from Barrow, Alaska - NGEE Surface sample F53-3 shallow (SPAdes) | ecosystem: Environmental > Terrestrial > Soil > Wetlands > Peat ... | reverse complement strand
ACCCCGCCGTCCGCCGTTATGAGCACTTCGAGCACCCCGAGCTCCTTTCGCGCCAGCGGTACAGGACGACCCGATCGTGTGACGGCGCGGCGAATCCGATCAACGATCAGATCACCTCGCGTCAGCACTGGCGGTGCGGACGGGCTGCGACGGGCGAGAGCGCGCACCCGCGCGACAAGTTCGGAGAAATCGAAGGGCTTCGCGAGGTAGTCGTCGGCACCGAGGTTCAATCCGTCAACGCGATCCTCAACCTGCCCCGCCGCGGTCAGCATCAGGATCCGGCTCGCACACGGCGAATTGACGATCTGTTCGCACAACTCGTCGCCGTGCAACCGAGGAAGGTCGCGATCCAAAACGACGACGTCGTAGTCGTTCACCGTCACCTTCTCCAGCCCGCTCGCGCCGTCGTAAGCGACATCGACCGCCATGCCTTGGTCGCGCAGTCCTTCAGCCACCGCGTCCGCGACCACCGCGTTGTCCTCCACGACCAGCACCCTCATGTGTCCATGGTGGCGGAAGTCCGATAACACGGCTATGACACCGGGCCGGTGTTATCTCAGTGTCATCGGCTCGTTCGTAGCGTCGCCTCCATGAAGCGATTAGATGGACGGCGGGTTGCGTTCGCCGTTGCGCTGGTCGCGCCGATTGCGCTGCTGCTGGCCGCGTGCAGCGGCGGCTCATCGGGAGCTTCGGTGGCTCGGCTCAGCGTGGCGGCGACGACCAGCACGGCTTCCACTAGTCCCGCAGCGTCGGCATCGGACCTAAGCGCCGAGGCGCTCGCGTTCGCCCGCTGTTTGCGCGCCAACGGCCTTCCGAAATGGCCCGACCCCGAGAGCAACGGAGTCTTCGACAAGTCGAAGCTGCAAGCCACCGGGTACAGCGTTGCGCAGACGAGGGCTGTCGAGGACGGCCCGTGCAAGAGCATTCTTCCGACCTCAGCGCCGAGTACGCCCGCTAGCCAAACGATCACCACGCAACAACAGCAGGACTACATCGACGCAGTCGCCTGCATGCGCTCGCACGGGTTCTCGAGCTTCCCCGACCCCACCTTCTCCGACGGGCACGTCACTCTGGTCCCGCCGCCCGGCGTCGACACCAACTCAACGCTGTTCACCAACGCGCAGCACATCTGTCAGCAGCTCATCCCCGCGGGGCTGCCCTACAGCGGCACAGACGGATGACGACGCTCAGAGGCCGCGCGATCGGGGGACTACTCGCGTTACTGCTGGCGGCGTGCAGTGGCGGCTCGTCGGGCAGTCACGTAGCGCAGCTTGGCTCGACAGCTACGCCGAGCAGCTCCTCCGTCAGCCCGGCGGCAGTGTCGTCGCAGCAGGCCGGAGCGGTCGGATTCGCGCACTGCATGCGCGCGCACGGCGTGCCGAATTGGCCCGACCCCAACACCAGCGGAGTGTTCGACAAGTCAAAGGTCACGACGCAACAACTCGAGGTCAGCAGCACCCAGCTTCAGGCGGCCCAGAACGCTTGCCAGGCACTGCTTCCGGCCGAGTCCGTCACGCAGCAGCGCCTTGATGCTGCGCAGGCACTGCAGTTCTCACAGTGCGTACGCAACCACGGCGTTCCGAACTTCCCCGACCCCGACAGCAGCGGCCGCATACCGGATCCGGCCTCCGTTGGAATCGACCAAGGTTCGCCCCAATTCCAGGCAGCAAACGTTGCCTGCGCGCAGTACCGACCGCCCTACATTCCCTCGAACGGGGCCTACGCTGCCTATGCCGCCACTGCGAGCGCGTCATGAGTCGGACGACGTGGCAGCTCGCCGTTGGGGCCCTGGCGTTGTCGGCGCTGATGCTGACGGCGTGCAGTTCGGGGACAGCAACTCCACCGGTTGCCCACTTGGCCGGTTCGTCGGGCGCCACCGCATCGCTGACCAGCGCGGTGCATCTTGCCGGTGAGTGCATGCGTGCACACGGCCTTCCGAATTTCCCCGACCCGGCGGTCGCCACCGATGGTCCGGCGGCAGGCCAGGCGATCTTGGACAAGAGCGTGCTGAAGAGCTATTCCGACGGCGTGGTGAATCAGGCCATCACCGCGTGCCGCTCGGCATTGGACCAAGCGGGGCTCGTCAGTGGCCAGGGCTCCTCGACCATCAGCCAGCAGGAGCTTGATGCACGCCTCGCGTTGGCCCGTTGCATTCGCGCTCACGGGGTGCCGAACTTCCCCGACCCGAATCCCACCACCGGCGACGTCACCCCTCCATCCGGCCTGAACAAGAACTCCCCGAGCATCCTCGCGGCGATTCAGGCGTGCCCGTCGCAAGCTCAGGCCGCCGGTGTCAGCCCGGGCGAATCGTAGGCGGCGGCAATGAAGCTTCAGACGATTGCGATGCTGGCGACATGCGCCTTGCTTGTTACGGCTTGCTCGCACTCATCGCGTAGTCCTGCGGTAGCGAGCGTGGCAGCTCCGACGCCAACCCAATTGACTGCGTCGACGGGTTCCGCTCCGCCGACGAACAGCTCCTCCAGCAGTGCGCCAGCACATGACGAGGCGCTCGCTTACGCCCGGCGGGTCGGGTGGGCCGTGATGCGCACCGGTGCCACGCATACCGGTGACAGACGAGTGACAACTCGTGTCACCGCGTCGTCACCGCCCCTGCCGTACAACAGGAAAACCACCGATCGCAGGAGCAGGAGGACGAGCATCGACGTGTGTGCGAGGTCAGCCGGCGCCCACCCAACGACCCGATTGACGGCGTGCCCATATAACGGTTATATAGATGGCCTAACCGTTAGATACCAGAAGGGCAGGCCGCCCATGAAGCTCCATTCAGCTGACCGCCAACGAGGACGGACCGCAGTCATCGCGGTGAACGTGGCGTGCTGCGCGCTTGTCGCGAGCGCCTGCGGCAGCGGCTCTGCTCACCTTGGTGTCGCCCACCTTCCCGCCGCCGGCTCCGCCGGATCGGGCGCGCCCGCTGCAACACCCAAAGACGCCGCATTGCCGCTTGCCCATGCGGAGTGCATGCGGTCGCACGGGGTGCCCGACTTCCCCGATCCCGGGCCCATTCACATCGACGTCCGCACCCACCCCGACCTTGATCCCACCTCACCCACGTTCGTCGCGGCACAGAAGGCGTGCGTGTCGCTTGAACCAGGTGGCACGACTGGCATCACCGTGAGTCCGCGGCTCCAGGCAGCGGCGTTGGCGTACTCCGCGTGTATGCGATCACACGGCTTTCCGAAGTTTGCCGACCCGGTTTTCGACAGCAACGGCGAACACGTCGCGATCAACGGGATCGACACCGACTCGGCACAGTTTCAAAACGCCGACAAGGTCTGCCAGACGTCGACCGGACTAGCCGCACTAAGTAACGGGACGTCGACCGGTGGCGCACCGTGAAGAGCAGCGTCGTTGACGCATGGTCACGCATCCCTCTTGTGTGTGACTCCCACTGCGATGTCCCTCTCGTTGGTGACGCCGAAGGTGGCTCGTCAAGGTGACGACCGCGACCGCCGTTCTCCCTAGCCTTTCTGCGATAGAAGCCGACGCAGAGAGGGATAGCGCAATGAAGTACACACGGACCGCCGTTGCGGTCGCCGGACTCGCCTTATGGACCACCGCGTGTAGCAGCCGACCCGCAACGCCAGCTGTGGCGACACTCACTGCACCTGCTTCAACCGGGGCATCGACGGCGCCAGCGGCCGCCGCGGCAACGCCGGACGCGATGAAATTTGCGCAGTGCATGCGAGCACACGGGGTGTCGGATTTCCCCGATCCGGTCAACGGCGGGTTTGAGATCCACAACACCACGCCAGGCTCGGATCTCGACCCGAGTTCGCCGCAGTTCGTGGCAGCGGATTCGGCCTGTAAGGCGCTGTCGCCCGAAGGCCACGCGGCCGGCGGCACGGTGGATCCGCAGCTACAGGCGCAAGCGTTGGCGTACGCCGCCTGTATTCGGTCGCATGGCGTGCCTGGCTACCCCGACCCGGTCTTCGTCGGCGGCTCGATCCGCGAGACGGTGCGGGCGGGCAGCGGCGCGGATCCCACCTCACCGCTGTTCGTCGCCGCCCAGAACGCGTGCCAGTCGCTACAGCCGTTCGCGCGGGGCGGCCAATCGTCGGCGGGTAGCGGCCCGTGAACAGGCGCGCCGGTGGCGCCGGTCTCGCGGTCGTCGCAATCGTCGTTCTCGGCTTGTCGTTGACAAGCGCGGACGGCGAGGCGGCACCGTCCGGTGTCACCCCACCCGCCGTTGCGAGTGAACCAGCAGCCCCTTCAACGTCGCCGTCACCGGGCACCTCATCGTCGCCGTCACCGTTGGCACTGCCCGCACCGTCGACGTCCGCCGTGCCGTTTGTTGCGAGTTCTGGCGTTGCCGTGCAGTTGAGCTTCTCCTCACCCGGAGTGCTCACCGCGATCATGGTGAAGGTCGGCGATCACGTCACCAAAGGTCAGGCGCTGGCCTCCGTCGATTCGACTGCAGCGCGCATCGCAGTCACCAGTGCGCAGGCGAACGCCGACAAAGCAAAGACAGCGTTGGCCTCGTTGACGCAAGGATTGACCGCGCAAGAGTTGGCGCAACTCAACCTCAGTGAAGCGCAGGGCGCAGCCGCGGTTACCACCGCGCAGCAGGCGTTGGCCGACGTGCAGGCTCAGGCAGATCAAGATGCCGCGACGCAAAACAGTCTGCTGAATGCGGCCGAGCAGTCGCTGCTCGACAGCGAGGCGCAGGCCAGTCAAGATGCGACGGACTCCGCGCAGCAGGTCGCCGTAGCGCAAGCGCAGCTGTCTTCCGATCAGGGACAGACGCACCCTGATCCGGTGAAGATCGCGGCCGATACGGCGGCAGTGACAGCCGCGCAGGATAACCAGGTGACCACGGCACTTCACGATACGCAGCAGGTGCACGCGGCGACGGCCAACGTGACGAATGCGCAGAACAGCGTGGCGGCAACCGCGTTGCACGATGCGCAGGCGATTCACCAGGCAGGGGTGGCGGTGACCACCGCGCAGCAGCAACTCGCGGCGACCAAGGCAGCCGACGCGGTGCACATCGAACCCCCGCGGTCGACTGCACTTGCTAGCGCCCGCGACGATGTGACGGCCGCGCAAGCCCAACTGCAATCTGCGCAGCTCGCCCTGAGCGCGACGACACTTGTGGCTCCTGCGAACGGCGTGATCGCGGCAATCAACGGGGTGGTCGGGGAGTCGGTCGCGACCAACGGTGCTGCCGGGTTCATCACACTCGAGGAGCCGGGCACTTCATGACCGGTGAACGGGGACGGATCTCGCGGCGAGTCCTGGTGATTGTCGTGGTCGTGGTCGTCATTGGCGGCTTGGTTGTCGGTGGGCTGGCGCTGTTCGGAACAAAGGCACCGGCGAAAGCCGCGGGCGTCGACAACGCAGCTGCAACGTCGACTGCCACCGTCGCGCAACGCTCGTTGTCGGCACAGACGAACGTCAGCGCAACGCTTGGCTACGCCGGCAGTTACAGCGTGGTCAATCAGGCGGTCGGCAGCTTCAGCCAACTGCCGACGGTCGGCGAGGTGGTTGAACCGGGGGAGGTGCTGTACGCAGTCGGCGGGCAGCCGGTCGTGCTGTTGGTCGGTTCGACGCCTGCGTATCGCACGCTGGTGGCAGGAATCAGTGGCCCCGACGCTTTGGAGCTGAACAACAGTCTCGCCACGCTCGGTTATGGCCCCGCGACGTTGCAAGGCAGCGCGGTATTCAGTGCGGCGACCGCGACCGCACTCATGAAACTGCAAGCCCATCTCGGTGTCGCGCAGACCGGCGTGCTGACGGCGGATCAAGTCATCTTCTTGCCGTCGGCGGCGCGCATCACGATCGTCACCGCAACGTTGGGGGCGGTCGCTCAAGCCGGCGCGGCGATTGCGACCGCGACGTCGACGACTCGCGAAGTTGTTGTCGCCTTGGACGCAACGCAGCAAGCGGCGGTCAAGGTCGGCGACCAGGTCACGATCACGCTGCCCGACACCAGCACCACGCCCGGTGTCGTGTCGACCGTAGGCACGGTCGCTACCGCGCCCGCAGGCAACGGTCAGGGCGCGGCCGGCACACCGACCATCGAGGTCGACGTCACGCCGACCGACCCGGCCGCGACCGGCGCACTCGACCAAGCTCCGGTGTTGGTGGCCATCACCACCGCGAGCGTGACCGATGCACTCGTGGTCCCAGTGGCCGCCCTACTTGCACTCACCGGTGGCGGCTACGCCGTCGAACTCATCGCAACTGACAGCACCCACCAACTCGTCGGCGTCACGCTCGGCTTGTTCGACGACGCCGACGGGCTCGTGCAGGTCTCCGGTTCTGCAATGCACGCCGGCGTACGTGTCGTGGTGCCCGCGTCGTGACACTTGTCCTCGAACTCGAAGACGTGACCAAGGTGTATCCGGGCGAACCACCGGTGACCGCGCTCGACGGTGTCAGCTTCAGCGTGAGCGCCGGCGAGCTGGTCGGCGTCGTCGGCCCGTCGGGGTCAGGGAAAACGACGTTGTTGCATCTGATCGGCACGTTGGATCGTCCGACGAGTGGCACGGTGCGCATCACCGGCATGGACGTCGCGTTGCTGAGCGATCGCGAATTGTCGCGGCTTCGCGGCAGCAGGATCGGGTTCGTGTTCCAGCAGTTCTTCCTCGCCGAGCACGCGACCATCTTGGACAATGTCGCTGACGGTCTGCTGTATGCAGGAGTGCCGCTGCGCGATCGCCGACGACAGGCAATCGAGGCGCTCGACCAGGTCGGGCTTGCCGACCGGACCAGCGCGCGGCCGACGCAGCTCTCGGGTGGGCAACGCCAACGGGTCGCGATCGCGCGGGCACTCGTTGGGCGACCGGCGATCGTCCTGGCCGACGAGCCCACGGGCAACCTCGACACCACGACCGGGCAAGCGATTCTCGGACTACTTGAAGAGCTCCACAAAGCGGGCACCACGATCGTGGTCATCACCCACGACCGCGACATCGCGGCCCGAATGCCCCGGCAGATTCAGATGCGCGACGGCCGCATTGTTGCCGACGAAGCATTGGTTCTCAGCGGTCGCAAGAACGACCGCTCGGAGCCAACACTCGGCGGGATCGGCCTGTCGTGACAGTCGCGTCCGCCGTGACAGTCGCGCGCGTATCGGGGCGGCTGCGGTTCGCCGACCTCGCACGGCTGTCGAGCATCGGGCTGCGCACCCGCAAACTGCGCGCCACCTTGTCGGCGCTCGGCATCGCCATCGGCGTCGCCGCAGTGGTCGCCGTCCTCGGCCTGTCGGCGTCCTCGCAGGCTGGGTTGCTCGCCGAGATCGACAAGCTCGGCACCAACTTGCTCACCGTGACCAATGGACAAACGGTGTTCGGGCAAGCTGCGGAACTCCCGGTGGCCGCGCCCGGCATGATCTCGCGCATCGGGCCGGTCACCACTGTGCAAGCAACCGGATCGGTGACGGCGTCGGTCTATCGCAGCCCGCTGATCCCGGTGATCCAGACCAATGCGCTCTCCGTGCTGGCGACGACCCTCGACCTTCCCGCGACCGTCGGCACCACGCTCGCGGCCGGCACTTACCTCAACGCGGCGACCGCAACCGAACCCGTCGCGGTGCTCGGCGCCTCCGCGGCCAGTCGGCTCGGCATCGATCGGCTCTATCCCGGTGAACGCATCTGGGCCGGCCAGCAATGGTTCTACGTCGTCGGCATCTTGAAGCCAGCGGTGCTTGCGCCGGAGCTCGACGCAGCGATGCTCGTCGGATTTCCGGCGGCGAAAACGTACCTCCGGTTCGACGGACACCCCTCGACCATTTACCTGCGCGCGAACACCGACCAAGTCGCCGCCGTCCAGGCCGTGCTCGCTGCTACTGCGGACCCTGAAGCGCCGAACCAAGTCAACGTCAGCCAACCGTCGGCCGCCCTCGTCGCTCGCGCCGAAACCAAGAGTGCGTTGAACGGACTCTTCCTCGGGCTCGGCGCAGTCGCGTTGCTCGTCGGTGCGATCGGTGTAGCGAACATCATGGTGATCTCGGTGTTGGAGCGACGGTCTGAGATCGGGCTGCGCCGCGCACTCGGCGCGACCAAGGGTCACATCCGCACGCAGTTCCTTTCCGAGGCGATCGTGCTGGCGGTCATCGGCGGCGCAGTGGGGGTTGGTGCGGGCGCGCTTGCGACCGCGATTTATGCGAGCACCAAAGGCTGGGCAATCGTCGTCCCGCCTATTGCTTGGGGCGGTGGACTCGGAGCCGCACTGGTCATCGGCGCCGTTGCCGGCCTCCTGCCCGCACTACGCGCCGCCCGCATGCCACCGACCCGGGCGCTCTGGAGCATGTGAGCCCGGCGCCGCGGATGACCACGGGCATCATCCTGAAGCTGTTTCCTTGAGCGCAGACACGACCGACCGGCGGCAAACGTGCGCGTTTTCACACCCGCGCCAATTGAGCCGCCCAAGCTCGTCAAGACTTCGAACTAGTCGCCGAACTCTCGCTCACAACAGGGCTCAGATTGTTAGGCCCGCTGTGTTGGAGTCCCGTAAAGAGTCTTGCTGGTGTTCGCGGCAACAATGTCCACCAACGTGCACGTCGTTTGCGTCGGCGTGGCGCCAACGGGCGCGCCAGCCGATGCGCGCAGAAGACGTTAGTCCAAGTCATCGAACGACCTGACGCAGCGATGTCAACTTCGCGAGCTGAGAGTCGGGTTCGGTTCCCGTCACCCGCTTCCTCGCAAGACCGAAGTGGGCGTCCGGGAGCCAAGTCCGCCTGATCGAGGGTTAATCCCGATTCCCGCGGCTCGCGCCGAACTTAGTGTCGGCGACGTCACCTAGGACACCGAGCCGAGGAGCTGCGATGAGTACGTCACCGACCCTGTTGGAAGTTGCGGAGCCGTCATCGGCCGCTGTCTGTCTTTCCACATCCAAGAAGCGCTCGACATGCCAGTAACCAAGAAACTGACGATCGCGGCACTTCTCGCCGTCACCGTGTCTGTGGCCGGATGCAATTCGAAGAAGGCGAGCTCGACCGATTTGGGTACGGCCGCGACAACCGCGGCTGCGGCACCGGCAGCGTCGGCAGCGTCGGCAGCCAACTCAGGCGCAAGCGCACCCGCGGCCGCCGTAACCGGGGCTGGCGCGGCCGCGTCCGGAGGCTGCCCGTTGACCGCAGCTCAAGTCACCACGGTGATGGGCGCCACCTACGGGGCTCCACAGAACCTCAATGGGTTTTGCATCTACCCGGGCCCCCAAGACTCGCTCCAAATCCATGTCGAGGACGCGTCCGGCGGCCAGGACTTCGACGCCGCAGTCGCGGCGGCGAAGCAGAATCAGGCGACGGATACGACGACAACCATTCCGGGACTTGGGGACAAAGCGACCGACGTCGGGTTGGAGATCGTCGTTGCGGCCGGCGGCAAGACCATCGACATCCGCGCCGCTTCCTCAACCTTCGACTTGCCCAAGTCGATTGCGTTGGCGAAGCTGGTCATCGCCGGCCTCCACTAGGCGAACCCTCACTGCAACCGGCCGGATGCGCCGGGCCGACGACAGGCGGGGCGGAACCCCTGAATGTGATCGAACCGAACGGGATCGAACCGGCCAAGAGTTGATTGAGCATCTGGGCTCGCAGTCAGCACGGCATCGAAGCACGGGTGCTAACCGCGCGACTATTCGCGTCAATGCCGCAGACATCCAAGATTTTCGGGACGGCGGGTTAGTCGCCGTGTAGGGATCGCGCGGCACCGGCTCTCGCCACGTCTCTAGCTGCTAGGTGAACCACGAGTGCAGCCATACCAGTCCAAAGACCAGATAGTTGAGTCTGTGCACGCTGCGCCACCACGCAACGCGCCGCCCTGACCAGGCGAGTGCGGCAGTGGATACCGTCAGAGCAAGATCGTCAGGGCGACAACTGCGGGGATCATCCAGCCGGCCACGCCAGATCGCAGGTACCCGCTGTAGGAAAAGAACGTCACAGCGCCGAACCCGATGAGTATGAACAGCGGATGCAGAATGGCGAACAACAACGCGAATATGCCTTGGGCGCGGTGGTAACGAATGATGCCGGGCCAGAGTGGTCAGCCAATACAAGTTGGTGGCGATCAACACTTGGGCTGTTACGAATGTGAAGGCGTAGAGCCCGACGAGGGGAAAGAACACCCGGAGAAGCGCTCTACCGTGGACACCGTCAAGGAAGCTCACGCCCTTGCGGTCGTGGAAGAAGGCAACCGCAGGCAGCACCACCGCCGCCACGAACCCGGCGAGGACGCACGCTCTGCTCGCCGTGCGCCTACCGATCATCCCACGTCCCGATAGTGACTGGACGGCCACAAGTCTGAATCAGCCGCGTCGCCAAGGATTACGCATCCGGACATCACTCGGTTCAGCCACATTGATGCGTACCATCGCGTGCGCCGTGACGTGTCGGCCCACCCCGTCGAGCCCGCGCACCTAGAGCGCCGGCGCGCGCGCGAAGGTACTCGCATGCTCATGTTCGAGTACTCCGGCTACGCGCGCCATCGCGGCACGACCGCACGTGCCTCATTGCCATGTGAGTGCGTCGGTTACGGAACAGGGGGATACGGTCGACCGTGTTGGTGAGTTGCCCCGGTGCGCCCAGACGTGAACTTGGCGCTGACATGTGCGCCCAGGGAGGTGGTGCCACACATGGACCTGGACAAGGCGGCGTTGCACGAGGAACTCGAACGGGTTCGTCAAGGCTTCGCCCGACACATCGCCGACATGACGCCCGCAGACCTCGACCGGATAAGCAACGGCACCAGATGGACCAACCGGCAACTGCTCTTCCACATGCTCTTTGGCTACATCATCGTCCGGCGCCTGATCTGGATGGTGAAGTTGCTTAGCTATCTGCCGACCGTTGCCACCAAGCCCTTCGCGGCGTCGCTCGACGCCGCCACCAAGCCGTTCGACTGGGCCAATTACATCGGCCCCGTCATTGCCGCAAAATTCATCTCACCGGCCCGAATGCAGCACTGGCTCGCTGGGCTCACGGTCTGGCTAGAGAAGGACATGAACCGGCAGGACGCCAAGGGTCTGGCTCGCCGCATGTACTACC
>Ga0208717_1000711_pt1 | contig 11009 bp, 13 predicted proteins | sample NGESurF53shallow_FD_184489 | JGI IMG/M metagenome (GOLD analysis project Ga0208717, IMG submission 184489) | Arctic peat soil microbial communities from Barrow, Alaska - NGEE Surface sample F53-3 shallow (SPAdes) | ecosystem: Environmental > Terrestrial > Soil > Wetlands > Peat ... | reverse complement strand
GTTAGGAACGAAGAAGCCATCAATTTGGCATTCGCAAAAAGCATCCATAAGAATGCCAGCAAGGTCGTCAAGGGTGGCATTCGGATAATAGGTTGCAAACATGCTTGGAGGCGCAACGCTACGCTGGAGGGTAGGTACCCAATCATTAAGGTCGGACATTCCTACCCTCCAGTTTTCATTCGTTACTTCAGAATCGGCAAATATTGACGAAAACTGTACAGCATAGGCTCCATATCGGACTATGCAAGGACTATGAGAGTGCCCGTCCGCCCTGCAAATCATTTGCATCGAGCATTTCCTGTACAGTCTTTTGCGTACCCCCAACGCGATAACGCTGGTCAATTAGCTCGCGAAGAACCTGCGCTTGGGACGCAAGGGCATTATTGTGTGCCAACGAGTCAAGACGCCGAAGAATAAGTTCACTTTCAATATCATCGATGGCTTCTTTAAACTCATCAATATTACGAATCTCAAAATATTGCAAAAGTTCAACATTAGTTTTATGGTTAGACGTATCCTGCAAGAACTCGTCATCTTCCGTAAGCTCTGGACCTTTCGTGCGAATCAGCATACCATTGGTAAACGGATCGTTCGCTCGCATTTCATCAACAACTTGTTCCTGATTGTACCTACGATCACCAACGGTGATATTAATACGATTCGTCCCACCGGCTCCACGACCGCCGATGCGTGCTTTCTTGTAGCTGTCATTACGCCGGTCATAAATCCAGACCCATACTGTACCCGGAGTGGTACCCTCCCAGGATTCCAGCTTTGACTCGTCCTGTGCATCAATACGTGCAGACATTATTGCTCCCATGCATGTGTTCGTCCCGTTGTGGGAGGAGTGAAATTAGATCGTACGGTAATACAGTCATCATAAACTTGGTAAATAACTACCCAATCTCGACCACCAGTATATGCAATCTCAAATGGTTCCACGCCACGATCTGCATAACTTTTTAGAAGTGCAGGTAATTTGTCTGTCGTAATTCTCTCAACAATGAACCGGAATGAATCATTTGACATTAATGTGCTCCTGATATGCGCGCTTTGCGTATAGTAATGTATCGACTAGCCATGAACAAGAATGTAAATTGTAATGATTGTAGCAACGAGGCTGGCAAATCCTACCAGGTAAGTCCAGCCGGCAGTAATACCGCTACCGCGACCTTCGCTGTGTTCCACTCTTGCAGAAAGCTTCTGTATGTCTTCTGCATTGCGATTAGTTTGCGCTTCAGCTTCTTTACGTGTAATAAACGTATTAGTTTGATCTGACAAAGCAGCACGAAATTCATTGACGCTGTCGAATCTCTTATCAGCCGCGATCTCTGCTTTCGCAACTGCGCGCTCAGCTGAATTGAGGGCGGTTTGATTCGAGGCCTGCGCAGCAACGAAAGCTGCATCTAGTGCCTTGGTCTGAGTTGCATACCGTTCGTCCAAAGTAGCACGCATATCATCTAACTGTTTTTGCAGGAACGCCTGAGAAGTCTCAGTAGTCCACTGACTTTTTCTTTTACTCACGGAACCTACTTAATGCCAAACTTTTTAGCAGCTGCATTAATCTTGGCTAGTATAGATGCCCGCTGACTAGCTGTGTATTCACCTGCGTTTTTAGGGTTGCCAAAGTATGACAACGCAGCACGAACATGATCTGGATCATTAATAGGATAACGTGCCTTTTTATCAGCCTGGTAGCCTGGGTCAGCATATTCTACATCACCATATGGCTGCTTCGAGGTGGCTGCTTTTTCGTCTTGCGTGTCACCATCTGTAGCGTCCTTAGGCTGCAACCAGGGCGGGAGCGGCTTACCGTTCTTATCCAGCTTCACAGTCGTCTTCTTCATGCCAGCTTTCGCTTCAAGACGAGTCAAGACGTCCATGGCTTCATTAAGATCCGCACACTGCTGCACAAGTGTGCGCGTACCATTAATGTTACGCATCACGGCCGGCTTACCACTTCCAAGTTCAAGAGAAATTTCCCACATAGTGATCTCCTACCAAGTTGTTAACGCTGAACGTACCCAAGTATTTGTTGCCGTACACACATATACGAAACCGGAATCCCAACAAATTTCACCAACAGAACCTGTTGCCGTTGAACTGGCGGGAGTTTTTGGCGTTGTTAAAGTCACATGGTCACCCATGAATTGCACACCGTTCGTGCCAGACCAAGACATAACTACAATCAGTTCGGTATTTCCAACATAATTGGGACCAACGCCAAGGTAGCCATTATTGGTACCCCAAAGCTGAAGATCCCCAGAATCGTCAGCAACAATTCCACAGGTAGTATCGCCACCCTCAATTGCAACCAAGCTAAGAAGAGAGTCCACCAATGCCACGTTACCAGTAACATTCCCGCCAGTGCTCTGAAAGAAATTACCGAGCAATGTGGTGGGTGAAACAACTTGTTGCCATGGAGAAATAACACTAGTTTCAAGCAGTCGAAATGGTAAAGCATGAGGATGACTAAATCCTTCATATACATTTACACCATCGGCGAAGTAACCGCCAATGCGTGTTATTGTCCCAGTTGTAATAAGGCTAGACGAAGACTGAGCGCCCATCCATGTATCGCCCGACGGACTAGTCAAGCAATACCAGTAGTTACCTGGTTCTAACGTAACATTACCAATCACACCAGGGTACCAAACGCCAGCATTATCATCAGCTGGATCAGGTTCCGTTAAGGCTGTAATTGTAGCAGTTAAGGGAATCCCATTAATCACCAATGGTGTACCGCTAGAGTCGGAACTAATACTAACCGTGAACACCGGAGCATTCAAAGCGCCATCATTCACCCAAACACCAAGTGCATTAATACTGATCGCCGTATTAACAGAAAATTCCTGTGCAATAGGCATAGCACTTTCGGAATCAATAAGATTGTATTCACTAGAAGCTTCAAGTGATGCAACAATATTGAAATCTGGCACAATAGAAGGATCGGTAGTAGATAAATCTGTTGCACCACTCGGTATAGGGTCGATAGCGGCATAAAGTGCCTGATCGACTCCACGAACCAAATCGCCAGGGCTGTAGGTGCCCCCGGAGGCCCACGAACCTAGATAGGAACTACCACCGCCCCCACCGCCCCCACTGCTCCCAGCTGGCCCCTCTGGACCGGTTGGACCTTCGGGACCAGTAGGGCCGCGCAGGGCACCCTCAACGAGTTCGATGACTGGACTGTTTATATCGTTCACATCAACTGTCATGGTGTGCGCCTACCGCGAATAATATGATTAACAACCATATTACCTACAACTACAGAGAAAATTGTTACCGAAAACATTATGGCACTCTCACTAAGGACTGAGTTGAGCCGCATGCCTTTGAGAATCCCTGGATCGGTGTAGTAGCCTTAAGGGTAATGGTCCCAACTGACTCAGCTCGAACAAGCATAGTGCCCGCAACCGACACAACCGCAAAGCCAGTAATACTCATCGAGTCTACTGTTGACGAAAGTCCAGAAACAGCAGCTGACTGGTTACCTGAGAAAGCAATCGTTGCCGTACCTTGCGCGAAGTTCATTTCACAGCTACCCGTACCGCTCACCGTAAGTCCAGCACTTACTAAATATGTCCCAACACTTAGATTCGAACTCGTCAAAACGGTCGTAATGGTCGAAGCGGTTAAAGCTAAGTCAGATCCAAGGTTTACGCTGTGAAGAGTCTGTCCGAAAGCCGGAACCCAAGACGTACCGTTCGAAAAGTACTGCTGCCCAGAGACGTAGCACATCTGTCCCGCAACGCCCGTTCCGGGTAACGCAGAAAGGACGGGGACTTCAAATGTACCAAGACTTGCTGGCATGAGTAGACAGCCCTACTGTAGAAGAATTAGCCCATCACTGTACAGCGGTATGCCCCACTACCTGGAGCAACGGCGAAGGTAAGAGTCACGGTATTCGAAGTGGTGTGCGCAACATCGGGCCACACCTCATTGAAGGCGACCGTGTCGTAAACAGCGACATGAACATCCTGAGTACCGAGGTTATGTGTCACGGTAATGGAAGTCGAAGAACCGTTACCAACATTCGTAGAAAACTTACCTGGCAACACGGAGAAGTCGGCACGAATGCCGGAACCGTCAACAATGACACCAGTACCAGCAATACCGGAAAAGGAAGTACCTGTCAAAAGGATACCATTACCGCCAGAATAAGTGGTACCACCACCAAGTTGCGTGAAAGGCAAGCTGGTGGTATCAACAGTAATAGCAGTGTCAGGGTCAACGTTTAGTGCCCAGACCTGATCGGCATGAGAGGTACCCTCAACCACGGTAACGAAAGAACCAGCCGTAATGTTAGCGGAACTGTTGAAGTTCGACGCCCGTGTAGCAGTAGAACTAGCCCCATTATAAACGTAGATACCATTTTGGTTCGCTGTAGACTGATCCTTGGCGAGGAATAAATCATTAGTTGCCATTGTAACGCCGTCAATTGTCGTACCCGGACCGGTAAGGGTCAAGTTACCCGTTGAACAGGCACGCACGGAACCCTTAATCGTAAGACCACGCGCAACTGTGTCCACGTAATTCTTCGTGGCAGCGTCCTGTGGGCTGGACGGGTCCGAGACGTTGTTAATGAGTTGGGAACCAAGGTCTAGACCATTAAGAATTTTACGGGACACAGGGACTCCTAAAGAAGGTAAGCAAATCCAGCAACAGGTGAAGCAAACACAACATACACAGTATTCAAATCAACATAAGTAATATCTGTGTCAACAATCTCATAAACAGAAGAATCATTCAAAACTAATATCGTCACTGTAGGACGAGTATCCAAATTATGAACGATATTCCAACTAGCAGCTGGACTAGACTGCGTAAAAACGAACCGAGTAGGGCCATCAATCGTCGTATTGGTGACAAAAAGACCATCCTCCACTAAGACAAGGATGTTAGGTGACCCAGGGTCCGCAACGATTTCCATATTACGCCGTAGTCGGCTCAGTAATAGAAGGAGTAATCGTGACTTTACCCTCCAACAGACGCCGCGTAGTGCCATCTGGGAAAGTCAAATGAAGGTCATATTTAGCGCGCGTAGTCGTAATCAGATTGGTCTGCGCCTCGGTAATGATGATACTAATACTGCCATCCGTCGTACCGAGCGTAATGCCAGAAGTTTCCGTCAAAGACACCAATGGCGGCGTAGCGCCAACCGCCGTCCGAATTTGCATAGCCGCAACGCAGCCAGTCAAATCGAAAGGGTCACCCGGTGAACCATCATCATTATTGGGGGCACGATACACCAAGGACAAAGTCCAAGTATCGCCCTGCTCAACTGAGATATTGTAAGTTGCGGCTGCCATACCTAATGTATCGGCACAGGGCCACTAAAAGTTGATTGGCGTATTTGCAATCTAATCAATGGTGCAGGAGAAGGGTAAATACAAAGATGCCCAAAATCCAAAAGGACTCAGGGCATCTTAATCTACAATGAAATATCATCAACTACTCGGCCGTAAACGGCTAGTCCTACTTTGTTAAGCACTCAGGGCGAGGAAGGCCATTGCAAGGCCCAGAATGACCAGGCTGACGCGAGCACGACTCGAACATCTGCAAACCATGCGAAAGCATATCCAGGAACGTAACAACACGGCGGATAAGACCATCAAAACGGACGAAACGGTTACTCTCAGACACAAAACTCCAATGCTCGAAGAAACTTATGATACTACATGTACCCACTATACTATCATAATATAGCGTACAATAACTTATGGTAGCGTTAAAAGCATCACAAAGATCATAACTTGGCTAGCGCATAATGCAATTTCGGTGTGGTGTGACATGCCAATCATGCTCCATGCAGCAGGCATCGTCAGTGTGAGTGCCGTTACAAGGCTTCATCTACTATTCCCCTCACGGTGATGAGTCACGAAGATAATCAACAGCTTTGCCTAGGGTAGCGATATCATCTCGGAAACTAGCGATACCAACATTACAATTATTGCATAACAATCCACGAATACACTTGCCACAGGATTTTTTGGAATCACAACATGCATGATCATGGTCAACACAAGGTTTAACCATCTGTTTGGAACATATCAAACAAAGACCGGATTGTTCAATAATCATATTATCAAACATTTCACGAGTAATGCCAAATGTTCTTTTCAAATGTTGTGACCATAGGCCAAAGTAATCTCTAGAAGCACTAGATAAACTAGAACAATTTTTACAAAAATGTTGCCATCCGGTTTAAATTCGTTCTAGCGAAGCTTGGCAGAAGTTGACCAGAGCCATCTCTTTGCTTCGTCCGACAACTCTGAGGATATTTGTCCGTCGGATTCAAATCGTGTAAGACGATTTGCGTAATGATACCTGGCTGATCCATCAGGTTCGGCATGAACTGCAAAGCTTCGGGAATCGTCCCGCCACTCAGCAGAGACTCCACCTTCGGGGGAAGGGACGATATCCGGCTCGCTCTGCGCGTAGTGAGACGCGGTGAAGAGCACCGACATTAGTGCAAATACGGCGTTCGAATCAATGCTGGAGGCGCCTAGACCATCCCAATCGTCATGCAATGCTAAGAGCTTACGTCTAAATTCAGTGCACCACAAACCACGGACTGCTCTTTCGTTTTCTTGACATCTCGTACAAGGTTCTCTAGCCATGAACATACCGTAGCACACCATCTGGGACGTGTCAAGTGCATACAGTTTTAATAACACAAAACCCCACCGATCCGAAGACCAGTGGGGTTTTGATGAGTGATTTAGTGCATCATCCCGAGCAACCTCAGGGGGTCACGGTGCTATCGACGATTCTGCGGGCTTGTTCGGGGTGAACGATTACTCCACCGATGTCCTTACGGGCGCGGTAGTGTCGGTAATCAACTGTGTTTTCCTCCCAGGTCTTAACCTGCAAGCCACCATAATTGACGAATTGCCCAACAGTTCCACCGAAAACCCATAGCTCGTTTGCGGGGATGTAGCTATTGGCATCTTCGTCGGTGAAGTTGACAATCTGAACAACATTGGCACCACGATAGACACCGAGGCGACCCTTGGCACGAATCTCAGAGGTAGCCTCAGGGTCGAATCCGAGGTTGAAGTCCGAAATCTGGTCGACCATGGATGCGCGACCGATAATCGTGACGGGGACCGGTCCCAAGCCGTTGGGCTTGATTGCGTCCTTGACTTCACGGATAGCGGTGTCGAGTTCGACCTTCGTCAAACCGGCTGTTGCCACGTAGTTCGGACCGGAGCTTGGCACTGCGGTCTGAAGCAGCGAGAAGATACGCCGGTTCACTTCGGCTTCCATGCGTGCCTGACCGAGGGTGATAAGGTCGGTCATGGTCTGACCGAAGTTGGCACGCAACTTGTCGTCATGTTCGGAAACGTGGAAACCGAGAGTGTCACGAGGAATCGTCCACTCTTCAGTCCGAATCTGGGACTCTTCGATGTAGCCACCGCGCGAGGTGAAGAAGACCTCCATGCCCCGACGCTCGCGAATGACTTCACGGTCCCATTCACCAATGTTCTTGACCTGGAAGTAGGTCTGGAACAGGTTATCGAACGTGAAACCGTAGTCGAGGCTGTTCGCAATGTCTTGCGCCACCTGCCGGTGGAAAGCCTCGTTGTCCCAGTTATCCCGAGCTTCTTGGTTCAATTTCGCAACGAGTGCCGCGTGTTCTGCCATGACCTTCTGGTTACGACCCCAGGGGTCAATACTTCCATGCTGCGACAGTACAGTCGCAGCTGTGGTGGTTGAAATGCTGCTCATGTTATTTACCCCTTTCTTAGCCGAGAAGGACGGCTTCAGCGGTGGCACTGAAATAGCCACTTGCTGCCGTGTTTAGAGCGGTCACGACTGCAACTGCTGCCGTGGTGGAACTGTTACCGACCTTGGTGTATTCGGTGCCGTTCCATGCGAGTTCGTCGCCTACAGCCAAGGTGCCTGTGGTTGGATCAAACATGGTGACACCTGCAACTACGCGACCGTCAGCGCGAGTCTGGCTTGTAGTGTTCTTCAGCCAGATTTTGACACCAGCGCCGGAAGTGATGACCGACAGCCTGTTTGGGTATGTGGTCCCCAGGTAGAACGAGTCAACATCTAGGGTCTCGTAAATGGTACGGAACTGTGCCTCTTCTTGAACGAGGAGACCAGTAATGCCAGTTACGAGCGGGGAGTTCGTTGGGGCTGCTTTCAGGAAGCCAGCGCTCGCATTGTCAATGGTGACCAATGTGCCCTGTAGCAATGTGCCACTAACCGGAGTGTAGTAGCGCCCTTCGGCAACCCGGAGGGATTCGTCACTGCGGCGGAAGCCGAAGTTAACGCCATAATCTGATGCCATTTTATTCCCTCCTTGCTAGTTCGACGCCGGGAGGAACCCGGTCGCATTGAATAGGTTGCCGAGACTGGAGAAAGTCCGAGTGCCAGCCGGCACATCAGTGCCACCCTTGAATGAACTGGTCTCACGAGTCTGGCTGGTCACGTCAGCTGCCTTCACTGAGGTCACACCAGTCAGCCCATCGACGAGAGTGTCGAACGCCTCTTGGGACATTTCTGCCCAACGCTGCGCACGATCCTCGGTGAAGTAGTCGTCACCAAGACCCTCGTTGGCGGCTTTAACAGCTGCAACGCGGTCGGTCTTGCGGGTCGCAATTTCAGCCTGCTCAGCGAGTTCGTTCTGGAATTTATCGAACGCCGCCTGCACTTCTGCTGTAGCTGCAATGGCTGCCGACTTCTCAGCCTCGGCAACATCGAGCTTGTTCTGCAAGTCACTCTTCTCGGTCTCAAGAGTTGTCTTTGCACTGGTGAGTTCAGCAACTTGAGTTACAAATTCCTCATTTGCCACAGTAAGCGCACTGGTTTCCCGCGCTACGATACTCTGGACGATATCAAGATGCTGCTCCTGCGTATAGAGAGCTTCTTTGTCAGACACTTTCGCTACCTCCTTATCTGCCCTTTGGGTTTTGAGTTCGCCGGACCCTGAAGGGCAGAGATGGCAGCTTTCATGGACGATTCCCACTGGCGCATTCGCCACAAGATCGTCGTGTGCTCGCTGGACATTCTCATTAACCGACATTGTGCTATAAACATCGGCAGACAATAAATTTATCTGAACTTCCATATAAAAAGTGGCCACACTCTATGGCTCAAAACGAGTTTAATAGAGTGTGGCCACTTTTTATATGACCAGTTAATCAGATTTCTATATTATGGAATCTTAGAGGATTTGCAGGTCGGACCATTTGCCGCCACCAACAACGAGGCTAGCCATTCCGCTTTTGGCATGTTGACCTGTGCGATGTTTCCACCATTCGCTGCCACCATCGAGTGATGGCACTTGAATAAAGGTTTTACTTCCTAATTCTTCTACCTTGGTGTGGTGAAGATGCCCCGCAAGCAGGAGGGTTGATTGTCCGGCTTCTTGTTGACCGTGTGCTTGATCAGCCCACCATCGATTAGCGCCACCGGAATTTTTGCCGGGGAACTGGTGCCCATGCGCCAGGGTCGTAATCGTGCCAGCAATATTCAGGGTTTGCACCAAGTCGCCTTCGTGGGGAAATGTGAAAGAAACATGACCGTATGCTTCTGGGTTTTCCGCAAAGATTTCAGCTGCTTGCACAAAGCATTCCAAGTCCCAGTTGTCTGAGAACTTTGTGTGAGCCTTCCCGTCCTTGCGCACTTCTCCATGGTTTCCGGGGACGGGAGCTACAACAACCTGGTCAAACATGGGTGCTAATTCGCGAATGGCTGTGACGATAATTCGTCGAACAACACGAATCTGTTCCGTTAGAGAAAGGTCTACGCTGAATTCCTGCATAGCATAATGACCTCCTACACCTTCGGGACAGTCACCCAAGCCAGCGATATAGAGTTGGGGAATTTTGCGCCCAATCCGACGCAATTCCTTAATACGGTCAACCGTACCATCGAGACTGTTAGTAAATCGCTCCAGAAAACCAACTGTTCCACCACCATCGGCTTCACATTTACCAATTTGCCAGTCACCAAACCCAACAACAAAAGCCGAATCTTCTTCTGTAATTTTGTTCTTTGGCTTTGATGGTTTATATCGGCGGATTTCAGCCATCATATTGTCTACGTCATGTCCACCGTGCCGGCGCGAAACGATAGCAGCCTTGAAATAGTACATACGTTTAACGTTGCCACCACCGATAGCGGCATCCCAAGCCCGAAACTGGACGGGCTCAATAACTTCGTACAGTTTCGGGTCAAGGTCCCAAACCTCTAGGAGCTTATCCCAGTTAGTTGGCTTCTCGATTACTGGTCCAGTTGACAGGACACCATCTTTACCATTCCAGCTCACACCCGGTTCCCATCCGCGTGGATGAACTCCTGCGGCGGTAACGATGTGATTAGGAACTGGTCCAGCTGAGGAGATGTCAGCCATCATTTCTTCGAACAGACTCACAAGGACTCACCGAACATAACAACACTTGCCATCAATTGCTCCCATAGTGCAGCAGAGATATTAGGATTACCTGCATCTTCAAATGCTTTTTCAGCCATAGCGGAAGCTCGTTTCATAACTTGTGCTTTCGCACCGGGCCATCCTGGCCTTACGGGTGGAACGATAATTGCTGCACCCAAGAACGTTGGGTTAACAAGCTGCCTCGTACTCGACCCATCAATGATGTGTTGGCAAACGCCGGGTGATTTACGCATGTAGTCATTATAATCAAAACTCTGACCACACCCATTAGAACCAATGCAACGAACTTGATCACTCACGCACTCCATGCTGAGACGCAGTGCATCCTGATCTGATGCTTGCTGGATCACTTGCGCCTCGTCTGGGTACAGCCATTTCCAGATAGCTGCCGCTATAGCGATGTAGGGCTCCTGTAACGGCTGATCATCAGCGTGTTGGTGCGTGACAAGATTGCTATCAGCGATAGAGCCGATAACGTGCCGTCCCTCATGAAGCCAGTTGATTGGTCCATGTTGGACCGTCGGGAGACCCATTTCAAGGTCACCCGTGCTCCAAAACGCACCGTTCTTATTCGCCTTCTCGGCACCAACCAAGT
>Ga0208717_1000710_pt1 | contig 11012 bp, 10 predicted proteins | sample NGESurF53shallow_FD_184489 | JGI IMG/M metagenome (GOLD analysis project Ga0208717, IMG submission 184489) | Arctic peat soil microbial communities from Barrow, Alaska - NGEE Surface sample F53-3 shallow (SPAdes) | ecosystem: Environmental > Terrestrial > Soil > Wetlands > Peat ... | reverse complement strand
TAGGTGCGACTCATTTTGGTGTATGGGATTGAACAATACGGACTTATGGGTATATTTACCCCAAGACTTCTCAAGGATCCTTCAAAATAGGTGTGCCAATAATCTTGACGGAAATGCTTCCTGTGCGCCTTAATGATGCAAAGCAACATGAACGTCATGGCGCGTTCACCGGGATGGTTTCCGGCTGACCGGCTGGCCTGCTCGGTTCTACGGCACGCAAGTGCGTGCCGTCAATAGGTCTGACACATTTAGGCGATCGGTTGTCCTGTGTCGTGTGGCGGTCAGGGCGACTGCACAACGTAGTGGAGGTATCGATGGCCCTGTTTAGTCGCGCTGCTCGCGCGCAGAGGCGCCCGAGAGCGTCATGGACGCGGGCCGCGCTCGCAGCCGGAGTGGCGGTGGTTGCGGTCACCGTGGCCGCGTGCGGGAACGGCGGCAGTAGCTCCGCCGCGAGTTCCGGCGGCAAGGACGGCTTCAACGAGGCCACGCAGGCGTCGGGTCCGCTGACGGTGTGGGTGGATTCCACCCGCGTGCCCGCAGCGCAGGCCTACGAGAAGGCTCACCCGAACGTAAAGCTCAACGTCGTCACCTACGACGGCGACGCCAACGGGTCCAACACGCTGCAAACAAAAGTGGATCTGTACGACCGCACCGGGAACGGTTGGCCGGACGTGGTGTTCAGCGCTGAGAGCAACGAGGTGAGCTGGACGCAGCCCGCCGGGTTCACCGCCCCGCTGAACAAGGGCCTGATCCCGAGTTCGGTGCTGAGCCAGTTCTCGGCCGGGTCGCTGGCCCCGTGCACGGTCAATGGAACGGTGTACTGCCTGCGCAACGACCTTGCCCCGGCCATGCTGTGGTACAACGCGCCGCTGATGAAGCAGTGGGGCTACCAGGTTCCGACGACCTGGGCGCAGTACCAGCAGATCGGGGAGGCGGTCGCCAAGCAGCACCCGGGTTACATTGTGGGCGCCGCGGGAGACACCTTCGCCCCGGAGATCTACATGTGGGCCAGCCAGTGCCAGGCCAACGACGTCACCGGCATCCGGGCGGTGACCGTGAACGTGACCACTTCGAACTGCTCGCGGATGGCGTCAATGCTCGACACGCTCCTGGCGGACAAGTCGATGTCGAAGCTGAGCGCGTTCAGCAGCGCCTTCGACAAGCAGGAGAAGGGGAAGGTGCTCATGATGCCCGCCCCGGTCTGGTTCGCCGGGTCCGTCTTCGACAGTTCCTCCGGCCTCAATACCCCCAAGGATCAGATCGCCGCCGCGCCGATGCCGCAGTGGCCAGGGACGACCACTCCCACCACCGGTAACGTCGGCGGGGGACTGTGGCTGCTGTCGGCCCACTCCACGCACGTGTCGGAGGCCGTCAACTTCATCGAGTGGGTGACGACAAACTCCGCCTACCAGGGCGACCTGGCGCCAGGCCTGCCCGCGTACGGGCCGGCGGCCTCGGTGTGGCTGGCCAACCAGCAGAAGGCCGGCTACTTCGCCAACGACATCGTCCCGGTCGTGCAGCAGGCGGCGGGGCAGATCTGGCAGGGCTGGGGCTACGGCAAGTTCAGCCAGGAGGCGATCTGGGCGGCGACCGTCACCCCCGGCATCACCGCGGGCAAGGCGATCGTTTCGATGCTGCCGGCCTGGCAGACCGCGATCACCAACTACGCCACCGCCGCCGGCTATCAGGTCAGCCATTGAGCGTGACGTCTTCTGAACCCGCCAGGGCGCGCGCGCGCCGCGCGCCCTGGCGGGCCGTCGGGGCCGGCTACGTCTTCGTCGCCGGCTACGTGATCCTGCTGGCGGCGTTCGGAGTCGTGCCGGTCGTTTACGCCGTCTACTTCGCGTTCACGAACGCGGACAACTACTTCGCCGGGCTGTCCAACTTCGTCCAGTCCGGGCAGGATTTCCGGTACCTGCCCGCCCTCGAGCACATAGGGATCTACCTGGCGATCTGGCTGGTCGCGCTGGTAGTCCTGGTGACCGTCCTGGCGCTGGTGCTCCATCAGGTGTCCGCGCGCCGCCTCGGCGCGCTGGTGCGCTTCCTCTACTACATCCCCGGAGCGCTGGCGGGGGCCGCGAGCGTGCTGGTGTGGCTGTTCATGCTCGACCCGACGGTCAGCCCGGCCTCGTCCCTGCTGCACTTGCTCGGCTACGGCACGTTCGGGAATGTCATCGCGCCGGGCCACCTGTCGCTCCTGTTCGCGATCATCGCGTTCTGGACCGGTGCGGGCGGCTGGATCGTGGTGATGTACGGGGCGCTGAACAACATCCCGCGGGACGTCATGGAGGCCGCGCGGATCGACGGGGCCGGGGCGTGGCGCACCGCCCGCTACATTCAGGTCCCGATGCTGCGCAAGTGGATCGTGTACATGGCGATCCTCGCGTTCGCCACCGGTGCGCAGCTGTTCGTCGAGCCGCAGCTCGTCTCCGAGGCCAGCCTCGGGGTAGCCGGCCGTGACTACTCGCCCAATCAGCTCGCCTACGACTTCGCCTTCCAGAACAACAACGTGAACTACGCGGCCGCGATCTCCGTGGAGCTCCTGGTGGTCTGCCTTATCGTCGCCGCTGTATTCGTGACCCGATCGAGATTCTTTGATGCGAACTGACATTCATCTGCCCGCCGCCGACGGCGCGGCTGCCCTGCCGCGACATGGTTCCCGCCGGGCGCCGTCCCCGTCCCGCCTGACGGGCCAGCTGCTCGGGGGGCTGCTGCTGCTCGTCTTCGTCGTCTTCTTCGTCCTGCCGGTCCTCTGGCTGATGCTCGCCGCAACCAAGACGGACGCGCAGCTCGTGGGGGACAATCCGCTCTCCTTCGGTTCGTGGCATCAGCTGCGGGTGAACTGGGACGCGCTGACCGGCTTCCAGGGCAACGTGATCCTGCTGTGGCTGCGCAACTCGGCGGTGTACGCGTTCCTCGCGCTGGCGATCACGCTCGCCGTCAGCATCCCGGCCGGCTATGCCATGGCGATGATGGAGTTCCGCGGCCGGCGGGCCTTGCTGGTCATCACCTTGGTGGTCATGCTGATGCCCGCCACGACCCTGGTCGTCCCGCTGTTCCTGGAGCTCAACGAGGTGCACCTGATCGGATCCCTGTGGTCGGTGGTGCTGCCGTTCTCGTTCTACCCGTTCGGTGTCTACCTCACGTACATCTACTTCAGTACCGCGCTTCCGCGTGACCTGCTGGCCGCGGCCCGCATCGACGGCTGCACGGAGTTCGGGGCGTTCCGCCGCGTTGCGCTGCCGCTGGCCGCCCCGATCATCGCGCTGGTCGGGTTCTTCAGCTTCGTGGCGAACTGGACCAACTACTTCCTGCCCTACGTGATGTTGCCGCAGAGCGGCCAGTACCCGGTCCAGGTCGGCATCGGGCTGCTGCTGACCGACGTCCCGCAGTTCAACCCGACGGCAGGGGCCGGAACCGTGCTGCGCCCCGAACTCGCCCTGGCGACGCTGCTCGGGATCACCCCGGTCCTGCTCGTTTTCCTGTTCGCGCAACGCTACCTGGTCAGCGGGCTGCTGGCCGGAGCTACGAAGGAGTGACATGACGCATGTCGACATCGCGGCCTCGGTACCTCTGCTCGAGCCTCCCGGCTGGGCATTGGCCGAGCGTGAGCTGTTCGACCTGCTCGACCATGCCTGGCGCCGCTTCGCGGGTGACTTCACCGGACCGGACGGACGGCTGAATTACCGGCACACGCTGACCTCCCGTGACGGCGTGGACGACTTCTACGAGACGTTCTTCAACTGGCCGCAGCTGTACCTGCTCGGAGGGGCGGACGATCTGCTGGCCGAGTCCGAGCGTCACTGGGAGGGAGTCACCGCTCAGCTGACCGAGCTCGGCATGCTGTCGGGGGAGTACGAGCGCGGGTACGACTGGTTCCACCAGGGCGAGAGCCTGCTGCTGCTCTACTTCCTGACCATGGCCGACCCGGCCCGGTGGGCGCAGCGGGCGGTGCGGTTCGCCGAACTGTACGTCGACGCCGCTCATGGCAACTACGATCCGGCCCGCCGCATCATCCGCCGCCCGCACAACGGCTCGGATCCCGGCCGCCCCGGCTTGTTCGACGGGCCGCATTACCCCTGGATAGACGGGGAGGAGAAGAGCTACGGCTTCCCGCTCGACTGGCTGGTCCCGGCGGGCGCCCCCGTGCCGGAACGCGACCAGGACCCGCGCCTCACCACCGAGATGAACGCCCGGACGGGCGTGGGAGATACGGCGGTGAACCTCGCTGCCGCCGGACTCGTGCTCAACGCCTGGATCCTGACCGGCGACCCCCGGTACCGGGGGTGGATCGAGCAGTACGTCGGCGCGTGGCGGGAGCGCGCTGTCGCGAACGACGGGATCGTGCCGGACAACGTCGGCCCGGACGGAGTGGTCGGCAGCCAGCTCGACGGGCGCTGGTACGGCGGTCACTACGGCTGGTCATGGCCGCATGGATGGTACAGCGTGGGCTCTGCTGTCGGCATCGCCGCGCTGGCAGCCGCCACGGTGAGCGGCGACGACGGTTACCTGGATCTAGTGCGGCCGGCGCTCGACGCGCTCATCGCCCACGGCAAGGTGATGGCCGTCACCGAATCGGACTCGTCCATTCCCTCCAAGTGGTACCCGCAGCTCGGGCCGGACGTTGCCGTGCCGACGCTGCTTGTGCCCTTCCGGTACAGCGACCGTGGCTGGTTCGACTACAACCCGATGCTGACAGCCGTCCCGATGGCCTTGTGGCACCATGCCAACCGCCCGGCTGACCGGCAGCGGCTGGAGGACCTGCGCGAGCGGGCCGGGTACGACTGGCGGACCGTCCGCTCCTTCCGCAGCAAGGAGGAGGCCGGGCATGAAGAGCCCTGGTTCACGTTCCTGGCAGGCGACAACCCGGACTACCCAGAGAAGATCCTGGCCGCGGCGCAGGCCCAGGCCCGCCACCGGCTCGCCCGCATGCGGGCCTACCGCGACGGCGACGTCGCGGAGGCTGACATTCACCTGTGGCAGCAGTCCAACCCGGTCGTGACCGAAGCCCTGGTGCAGCTCACCTGGGGCGGCCCGCAGGTCATCTACAACGGGGGGCTGCAGCAGGCCCGGGTTCGCTACTACGACGCCGACCGGCGGCGGCCCGGGTTGCCGCCCTCGGTGGCCGCCCTGGTGTCAAGCATCGATCCTGAGGCAACCGTTGTCGACCTGGTCAACCTTGACCCGGACCAGGACAGCGCGGTCATCGTGCAGGCCGGGGCGTTCGCCGAGCACACCATCGAGGAGGTGCGCTACACCGCCTGCGAGGACGGCTCCTGGGCCGGGGACCTCTACGATTACGGACACGGCGAGCCGGCTGTCATCGAGCGTCGGACTGAGGTCCACGGGCCGTGGCTCGCGGTGCGGCTGCCCGCCTCCACGCGCGTGCGGCTGACCCTGAAACTGTCCCTGCGGACCAGGAAGCCGTCCTACGCAACCCCGTTCGACGAGCCCGCGGGCAGCCTATAGAAGACGTCGCTCGTATAACGAATACTGACTTTGGGTTATGCTCGCAATCATCTGGCACTCCCTCCCGAAGACAGGATTAAGCGTGACCGCTACCGGCAGCCCCGATGGTCTCGCGGCACTGCCCGCGTGGCCGAGGCGGCCCGCCCGTCTGGGGACGGCCGTTGTGGACGTGCTGGTCGACCGGATCGTGTCCGGCGAACTCGGATCAGGGACGCTACTCCCCACGGAGCCGCGGCTCTGCGAGGCATTCAGCGTTAGCCGGACGGTGATTCGCGAGGCGGTGAAGATCCTGGAGCAGAAGGGCCTGGTTCGCATTAGACAGGGCCAGGGGACGAGGGTGGCCGTGCCGGATGAGTGGAACCTCCTGGACCCCGTGGTGCTGGAGGCGTCGGTTCGTCACGACAAGGACCTGCGCATTCTCGATGACCTGGTAGAAGTCCGGCGGGCGCTCGAGTCGGACATGGCCGGCCACGCCGCAGGGAGAGCCACGACGGCCGACCGGGCGGACATAAAGCGCCTGCTTGATCAACTGGCCGTCGAGGTCGTGACGCCGGGTCGGCACATGCTGACTGACCTTGAATTCCATGACGTGATCATGCGCGCGTCCGGCAACCGCCTCGGCCGCGCCATCGTGCGCACCATTCAATCCGAAGCGCGGGCGAGCGACCGCTACAACGGCTACCCGAGGCGGGCCGACTGCGAAGCGTCCAACGCCGGCCACATGGAGATCTACGACCGCATCGTCGCGGCGGACGCGGAGGGCGCGGCCGCCGCGATGTCCGAGCACATTCTGGCCTCATGGCTCGCCCGCAGGCGCGACCCGGAGTCGCGGTCCCTGGGAGGCGCCGCCGGCTAGAAGGCGCGACTGCGCGCCAGGCTGTGCGCTGTGCTCAAGGCAGGTCCCCAAGACAGACTATTGCTGAGACGTCATATGTATGATGTTATGTGACGCGGGGTCTGCGGTGCTGTGCGCTCCCGCGCCGCGCACTCCCTGATTCGGCATGACCGCCCGAATCGCACCCTGCCTGGAGAGGATCTGCCTTGCGCCTTGCCCGGAGCCGTACCGCTGACGGCATGACCGTTCCCGTCGCCGCCCGCCACGCCTCCGGCGACGGCCCCTGGTTTGACCTGAGCCAGCTCACCGCCGACATCGGGCCGGAGACCCTGTCCCCGAGTCGCTGGACGGCATCCGCGCCGCGATCGACGCCGGCCGTGTGCCGCCGTCCGCGGCGCCGGCGGGGTTCGCCCCGCCGCTCGCCCGGATCGGCAAGATCGTGTGGACGTTCAACCCGTTCGGGCCGTGGATCACCACCGCTGACGAGGTGGGCGATCCCCAGGACCTCGGCCTCCGGCTGTGGGTCAACGGGGACCTCCGGCAGGACGGCAGCACCAAGAACATGATCTTCGGCGTCGACTACCTAGTCCGGTACCTCAGCCAGTTCATGACGCTGTACCCGGGTGACGTGATCAACACCGGCACGCCCGCCGGAGTGGCACTCGGCCGGCCGGACAAGCCGTACCTGCGCGCCGGAGACATCGTCGAGCTCGAGATCGACGGCCTCGGACGCCAGCGGCAGACCTTCAGGGCGGCCTGACATGGGCGAACTTCACGGACTTAAGGCGCTGGTCACCGGCGGCGCATCGGGCATCGGCCTGACTGTCGCCACCACCTTCGCCGCCGAGGGCGCCGCGGTTGTGGTCCTTGACCTGGCCGCCGACCGCCCGAAGGCGCTGCCCGACGAGATCGGGTACATCCCCGCCGACATCACCGACGACACCGCCGTCCGCGCGGCGGTGGGCGCGGCGGTCGAGTCGCTGCACGGCCTCGACATCCTGGTGAACAATGCCGGGGTCGGCGCCCAGGGCACGGTCGAGGACGCCTCCGACGAGGATTGGCGCCGCGTGCTCGACGTGAACGTCGTCGGCACCGCCCGGGTCTCCCGCGCCGCCTGGCCGGCGCTGCGGGCCTCCGACCATGCCGCGGTGGTGAACACGTGCTCGATCGCGGCGACCGCCGGGCTGCCACAGCGGGCCGTCTACTCGGCCAGCAAGGGCGCGGTGGCCGCGCTGACCCGCGCGATGGCGGCCGACGGGATGCCCGACGGCATCCGGGTCAACGCGGTCAACCCCGGCACCGCGGACACGCCGTGGGTCGGCCGGCTGCTCGACAGCGCGCCCGACCCGGCGGCCGAGCGCGCCGCACTGGAAGCGCGGCAGCCGCACGGCCGGCTGGTCAGCGCCGCTGAGATCGCCCAGGCGGCGCTTTACCTGGCATCCCCCCGCGCGGGGTCGACGACCGGCGCGGAGATCGCGGTCGACGGCGGCATGGCCGGCCTGCGGCTGCGCCCGCGCACGTGAGCGTCGTCGACGCCCACGTGCACCTGTGGGACCTGGCAGCGCGGCCGCAGCCGTGGACCGCGCAGTTTCCCGTGCTCCAGCGCGACTTCCTGCTGCCCGAGCTGGAAAAGGTGCTGGACGACCACGGCGTGGACGCCGCCGTGGTCGTCCAGGCCGGCGACACCGCCGGCGAGACGCTTGACCTGCTCGCGCTGGCCGGCACCACGCCAAGGCTGGCCGGCGTGGTGGGCTGGGTCGACCTGGACGGGCCGGACGTCAGCGGTGCCGTGGCCGCGCTGCGCGCCGGACCGGGCGGCGGCAAGCTCGTCGCCGTACGTCACCAGCTTCAGGTCGAGCGGGACCCGGGCTACCTGGCCAGGCCCGGCGTACGCGACGGGCTGGCCGTCGTCGCGGAGGCGGGGCTCGCCTACGACGTGGTGGTCTCGTCGTGGCAGCTGCCGCTCGTCACCGAGACGGCCGCCGCCCTGCCGGAGGCACGGTTCGTCCTTGACCATGCGGGCAAGCCGCCGCTGGCCGTAGGCGACCTGGGACCGTGGCGGGCGGACCTGGCCCGGCTGGCCGAACTGCCCAACGTCGCGGTCAAACTGAGCGGCCTGGTCACCGAGGCGGACCGGGCCACCTGGTCCCCGGCGAGCCTGTCGCCCGCCATTGAGCACGTGCTTGCCTGCTTTGGCGCCGACCGCACGATGGCCGGCTCCGACTGGCCGGTCTGCCTGCTGGCCGCCGGCTACGGCGCGGTGCGGGCGACGTTCGACCCCGTCCTGGGCACCCTGGACCCCGCCGGGCGGGCCGACGTGCTCGGACGCACCGTCGCGCGCTGGTACCGGCTCGGCGCATGATGCAGGCTCGCCCGCTGCGCGGCCTGGCCGTCAGCCAGCTCGGGTTCGGCGGCGCCTCCCTCGGGAACCTCTACGTCGAGACGCCCGACGCGGAGGCGCGGGCTAGCGTGGACGCGGCCTGGGACGGCGGCGTGCGTTACTTCGACACCGCGCCGCACTACGGCCTCGGGCTGTCCGAACGCCGGCTCGGCGCGGCGCTGGCCGGGCGGCCGCGTGTCGATTACGTGCTGTCCACCAAGGTCGGCCGCCTGCTAGTGCCTAACCCGGCGCCGACCGGGTCTGACCTGGAAGCCGGCGGCTTCGCGGTGCCCGATGACCTGGTCAGGCGTTTCGATTTCAGCCGGGACGGCGTGCTGCGCAGCCTCGAGGCCAGCCTTGACCGGCTCGGCGTCGCCCGGGTCGACATCGTCTACGTCCACGACCCGGACGAGCACATGGACCAGGCGATCGCCGCGGCGATCCCGGCTCTCGCCGAGCTGCGCGACCAGGGGGTCGTCGGCGCGGTCGGCGCAGGGATGAACCAGTGGCAGGCGCTCCGGCGCATGGTCCGCGAGGCCGATCTCGACGTGGTGATGCTGGCAGGCCGCTGGACTCTGCTTGACCGGTCGGGCGCGCCGCTGCTGGCTGCGTGCGCCGAACGCGGCGTCGCCGTGGTCGCGGCGGCACCGTACAACTCGGGGCTGCTCGCCCGGGACTGGCCCGATCCCGGCGGCCATTTCAACCACGGGCGTGCCCCCGAGGAGGTACTGGACCGGGCGAGGTCGCTCGCGGGCATCTGCCGGCGGCACGGCGCCAGCCTGCCGGCGGCTGCCCTGCAGTTCCCCCTGCGGCATCCGGCGGTCACCGCGGTGGTCGCCGGGATGCGGACGGCCGACGAGGTGAACGCGGCCCTGCGGCTGCTGGCCGAGCAGCTGCCAGAGGCGGCATGGGCAGAGCTGACTTAACGGCTCGCACCCGTTGGTGTTCGCCGCCATCGAGGGATTCCGGCGGTGTCGGCAGCGAGACGCATCCGTTCTGGCAAGATCAAAGACTTTTTATCGAACGGACGATGGTGACTCCTGGCCGGCCGCCGATATCTCCGTCGGCCCCGTGACCGATCGCGGCGCCTCGCCTGCGGCAGGTCCCGGCTGTTACCTGCCATGCCCGGTGACGTTGAGGCTGCCGGAGCTGAACGGCGCGTATTCTATCGCCGCGGCGGCGAAACCGGCTTGGGCGATGACCTCGCCGAGGCCGGGCACCGTCTGGGCGGCGGTGAGGTCGCCGGCGGGCAGTTCGATGCGCGCGACGTCGCCGAGGTCGCGCACGCGCAGGTCGGTGACCGTAATTCCGGCGCTGGTGAGCAGCACGCGCAGCGCGGTCTCGGCCCGGTCGACGCGCGCCAGCCGGGACGCGGTGACCTCGAGGCCGTACCGGATGCGGCTGGCCAGGCAGGGAGTAGCCGGCTTGTCCCAGGTCGGCAGCGACCATAGCCTGCTGACGGCGCGCACGTCCGCCTTCGTCAGGCCGGCGTCGAGCAGCGGCGTGTGCACGTCGCGTTCCCGCCCGGCGCTGATGCCGGGGCGGTGCGGGTCGGCCGCGTCGTCGGCGTTGGTTCCCGTCGCCAGGCGGTCGTGGCCGTGCTCACGGGCGACGCGGGCCAGCACGTCGAGGACCTCGGACTTGCAGAAGTAACAGCGGTCGCGGCCGTTGGCACGATAGCCGGGACGGTCCAGCTCCTGGGTGCGGACGGTGAGGTGTCGGGCGCCAAGGTCGTTGGCGACGGTGCGGGCGGCGGCCAACTCGCCCGCGGCAAGGCTCTCCGACACCGCAGTGATCGCCACGATCTGCGCCGCGCCGAGGGCCCGGACGGCGGCAGCAAGGACAAGGGCGGAGTCGGCGCCGCCAGAGTAGGCGACGGCGAGCGGGCCGATGGCGCGCAGCCGGTCGATGAGCACCTCGGCGAGGGGTCCGGGGGCGGTGGCTGTCATGCGGTGCCTTCCTGATCGTCCAGTGCACGCGCCTGATCATGGAGCGCGCGGGCGGCGCGATCCGCAACAGCGCGCAGCGGTACGCCCAGCCGGGCAGCGGCGGCGGCCAGGTCGTCGTGCTCGGGCTTGGCGCCGTGCGGCCCGTGCTTGACCCTGACGGGAACGCCGTCCAGGTCGATGGTCGTGGTGCGGCGGGGGAGCGGGGCGCGGCTTACGGCGGCGCACCTGATGCCCAGAGTTCCGGTTTCGGCGAAGATGAGCTCGCGGAGCGCCGGGGTGTCCTCCGGACGGGTCAGGACGTGCAGCACGTGCGCTGGCCGGCCCTTCTTCATCACGGCGGGCGTTGCCCAGGCGTCGAGCGCGCCCGACGCCAGGGCCC
>Ga0208717_1000707_pt1 | contig 11045 bp, 14 predicted proteins | sample NGESurF53shallow_FD_184489 | JGI IMG/M metagenome (GOLD analysis project Ga0208717, IMG submission 184489) | Arctic peat soil microbial communities from Barrow, Alaska - NGEE Surface sample F53-3 shallow (SPAdes) | ecosystem: Environmental > Terrestrial > Soil > Wetlands > Peat ... | reverse complement strand
CCGCGGGTCGACGCCCTCGGCGGCGCCGAGGACCTGGCCGCCCACGTCGCCGCCGTCCGGGTCCGCGTCCCCAAGACCGGGGGCTGAGCCCGGTGACCGGAACGCCAGCCAACAAGCCGCTCCCGATCAGGGACGACCTCAAGCACCTGCAGCCCTACGGCGCTCCCCAGCTCGACGTCGCGGTGCAGCTCAACACCAACGAGAACCCCTACGGCCCCAGCGCAAGCCTCCAGCAGGCAGTCGCGGACGCCGTGCACGCAGTAGCCGGAACCCTCAACCGCTACCCCGACCGGGACGCCATCGAGCTGCGCAAGGACCTGGCCGCCTACCTCGGCCATGACCTGACCGAGGCCAGCACCTGGGCCGCGAACGGCTCCAACGAGGTCATCCAGCAGCTGCTGCAGGCGTTCGGCGGCCCCGGCCGGACCGCGCTCGGGTTCGAGCCGTCCTACTCCATGCACCCGCTGATCGCGCTGGCCACCTGCACCGAGTGGATCGCGGGCAGCCGCGACGCCGACTACGGCCTCACCACGGCGGCCGAGCAGGTGGCGCGCCACCACCCCAACGTCACCTTCATCACCTCCCCGAACAACCCGACCGGCACGTCCGTCCCCTTGGAACTCATCGCCGACGCCTACGACGCCACCGACGGCATGCTCGTCGTCGACGAGGCGTACGCCGAGTTCCGCCGGGACGGCACCCCGAGCGCGCTGACCCTGCTGCCGGGCCGCGAGCGCCTCGTCGTCTGCCGCACGATGTCAAAGGCGTTCGCGGCGGCCGGCACCCGCCTCGGCTACCTGGCGGCCGACCCGGCCGTGCCCGACGCGCTGCTGCGGGTCCGGCTGCCGTACCACCTGTCCACCGTGACCCAGGCGGTGGCCCGCACCGCCCTCGCGCACACCCAGGAGCTGCTCTCCAGCGTGCAGGCGCTGCGGGTCGAGCGGGACGCCCTGGTGACCTGGCTGCGGGGCCGCGGCCTGACGGCGGCCGACAGCGACGCCAACTTCGTCCTGTTCGGGACGTTCGATGACCGGCACAAGGTCTGGCAGGCGCTGCTCGACCGGTCGGTGCTGATCAGGGAGACCGGCCCGGCCGGGTGGCTGCGGGTCACGGTCGGAACCCCACAGGAGATGAGCGCGTTCCGCGACGCGCTGACGGAGGTGCTAGGCCAGTGAGCGGCAGCGACGGGTTCGTCCCCGGCAGCCGGGTGGGCCGCGTGGTCCGCGAGACCAAGGAGACGGAGCTGCTGGTCGAGGTCGACCTCGACGGCCCCGGCCCGGTCGAGGTCGAGACCGGGGTCCCGTTCTTCGACCACATGCTCAACCAGCTCGGCAAGCACGGCTGTCTCGGCCTGACCGTCCGCGCCAAGGGCGACACCGAGATCGACGCCCACCACACGGTCGAGGACACCTCGATCGCGCTCGGCCAGGCGCTGCGCGAGGCGCTCGGCGACAAGTCCGGCATCTCCCGGTTCGGCGACGCGCTCGTCCCGCTCGACGAGACCCTCGTCCGCGCCGCCGTCGACCTGTCCGGCCGCCCCTACGTGGTGCACGACGAGCCGGGCGGCATGTCCCCGATGATCGGCAGCTACGACACCACGCTGACCAGGCACATCTGGGAGTCGCTGGCGCACTCGGCCGGCATCTGCCTGCACGTCCACGTGCTCTACGGCCGCAACCCCCACCACATCGTCGAGGCCCAGTTCAAGGCCGTCGCCCGCGCCCTGCGGGCCGCCGCCGCGTTCGACCCGAGGTCGCCGGGCGTCCCCTCCACGAAGGGCGTGCTGTAGCCGATGAGAGAAAAAGCGACAAGCGATTATCCCGAACGGTCCGTGTCCTCCGCGTCGAGCGCCCCATGACAACGCCGGCCGTGGTCCTCCGGCACAGGTCTGGGAACTCCTGCTCCGCCGACCGGATCCCGCCCTTCCCATCGAGGTCCCGATGACCGCCAAGGCTGTGGTCCTCGACTACGGCTCGGGGAACCTGCGCTCGGCCGAGCGGGCCCTCGCCCGGGCCGGCGCCGCCGTTACGGTGACCGCCGATCCCGACGCAGCCCTCAACTGCGACGGCCTCGTCGTCCCCGGCGTGGGCGCGTTCGCCGCCTGCATGACCGGCCTCCGCGCGGTCGGCGGCGACAAGCTCATCGCCCGCCGGATCGAGCTCGGCCGCCCGGTCCTCGGCATCTGCGTGGGCATGCAGGTGCTGTTCACGGCCGGGGTGGAGCACGGCGTCGCCTGCGCAGGCTGCGCGGTCTGGCCCGGCACCGTCGAGCGGCTGGACGCCCCGGTGCTGCCGCACATGGGCTGGAACACGATCGCCGCCCCCGAGGCCTCCGGCCTGTTCGCCGGGATCGAAGCCGGCACCCGCTTCTACTTCGTGCACTCCTACGCCCTCCGCCTGCGGGACGCCCGGCCGCTGCTCGACGCGGGCGCGACGATCACCGTGACCGAGCACGGCGAGCCCTTCGCCGCCGCCGTGGAAAACGGCGTGGTGGCCGCCACCCAGTTCCACCCGGAGAAATCCGGCGACGCAGGCGCCCAGGTCCTGCGCAACTGGCTGGGCACCCTATGAGGCTGACCATCTACTAGAGGAGACGCTGTGACACTGACATTGCTGCCCGCCGTCGATGTGGCCGGGGGACAGGCGGTCCGCCTGGTCCAGGGCGCCGCCGGGTCCGAGACGTCCTACGGCGACCCGGTCGAGGCCGCGCTCGCCTGGCAGACGGCCGGCGCGGAATGGGTGCACCTGGTGGACCTCGACGCGGCCTTCGGCCGCGGTTCCAACGCCGACCTGCTGGCCGAGGTGACCGGCAAGCTCGACATCAAGGTCGAGCTGTCCGGCGGCATCCGCGACGACGAATCGCTCGAGCGGGCCCTGGCCACCGGCTGCGCCCGGGTCAACATCGGCACCGCCGCGCTGGAGAAACCCGACTGGGTGGCCGGGATCATCGCCGCCTACGGCGAGAAGATCGCGGTCGGGCTCGACGTCCGCGGCCACACGCTGGCCGCCCGGGGCTGGACCCGCGAGGGCGGCGACCTCTACGAGACGCTTGCCCGGCTGGACGGCGAGGGCTGCGCCCGGTACGTGATCACCGACGTGCTCAAGGACGGCATGCTCGGGGGGCCCAACCTCGACCTCTACCGCGACGTCTGCTCCCGCACCGACGCCCCGGTCGTCGCCAGCGGCGGCGTCTCCTCGCTGGAAGACCTGCGCGCGCTGGCCTCGCTGGCCGGGCTCGGGATCGAGGGCGCGATCGTCGGCAAGGCGCTCTACGCCGGCGCGTTCACGCTCGGCGAGGCGCTCGCGGCGGTGGCGGCATGAGCCCGGCGCGCAAGCGGGTGACCTCGGGGGTGCCGTTCGAGCAGGCCGTCGGCTACAGCCGGGCGGTCGGGGCGGGCGACTTCATCTTCGTCAGCGGGTGCACGTCGATCGCTCACGGCAAGGTCGTCTACGAGGGCGACCTCGCCCGGCAGACCGAGCAGGCGCTGCTGAACGTGAGCGCGGCCCTCGAGCAGTTCGGCGCCAGCCTGGCCGACGTGGTGCAGACCCGGCTGTACGTCACCGACATCTCCCGCTGGGAGGAGGTCGGCGAGGCCCACCGGCTCGCGTTCGAGCTGGTGCCGCCGGCCACCAGCATGGTCCAGGTGGCCGCCCTGATCGACCCGCGGCTGCTGGTCGAGGTGGAGGCGGTGGCGCACCGGGAGGCCTCCCTCGACCCCGACGAGGGCGATGACGAGCCGGGCGAGTCCGAGGTTGCCCCGGACGCGATTCGGCTGGACGACCCGAGCCCGGACGACTCCATATGACGGTCGCGGTACGCGTCATCCCCTGCCTCGACGTCGACGGCGGGCGGGTGGTCAAGGGCGTCAACTTCGAGAACCTGCGCGACGCGGGCGATCCGGTCGAGCTCGCCGCCCGCTACGACGCCGAGGGGGCCGACGAGCTCACGTTCCTCGACATCACCGCGTCAAGCGGCGGCCGGGCGACCATGTACGACGTCGTCCGGCGGACCGCCGAGCAGGTCTTCATCCCGCTGACCGTCGGCGGCGGGGTCCGGTCCACCGCCGACGTGGACGCCCTGCTCCGGGCCGGCGCCGACAAGGTCGGGCTGAACACCGCCGCCGTCGCCCGCCCGGAGCTGCTGGCCGAGGCGGCCCGCCAGTTCGGCTCGCAGTGCGTGGTGCTGTCGGTAGACGCCCGCCGGGTCCGCGAAGGCAGCCCGCCGACCCCGAGCGGCTTCGAGGTCACCACCCACGGCGGCCGCCAGGGAACCGGCATCGACGCCGTGGAGTGGGCGGGCCGCGCCACCGACCTCGGCGCGGGCGAGATCCTGCTCAACTCGATGGACGCCGACGGCACCACCGCGGGCTTCGACATCGAGCTGATCGCCCTGGTCCGGGCGGCCGTCACCGTCCCCGTCATCGCCAGCGGCGGCGCCGGGACCCTGGCTCACTTCCCGCCCGCGATCGCCGCGGGGGCCGATGCGGTGCTGGCCGCGAGCGTCTTCCACTTCGGCGCCCTCCGCATCGGCGAGGTCAAGCAGACCCTCCGCGCGGCCGGCCACCCCGTCCGCTGACCGGCTACTGCTCGGCCGCGACCCCGATACCGCCCGCCGCCATCGCCGCGCCGACGATGCCGGCGTCGTTGAGCAGCTTGGCGGGCACGATGCGGGCCTGCACGCCGGTCAGCAGCGGCACCCACTTCTCCGACTCCTTGCTGATCCCGCCGCCGACGATGATCAGTTCGGGGGAGACCAGCGCCTCGACGTGCTGGAGGTACTCCGACACCCGCTCGGTCCACTCCTTCCAGCCCCAGCCGTGCTCGATCTTGCCGTGCTCGGAGGCGCGCTTCTCCGCGTCCTTGCCCCGGATCTCGAGGTGCCCGAACTCGGTGTTACGGACCAGCAGGCCCCCGGTGAACAGCGCCGACCCGACCCCGGTGCCGAACGTGAGCAGCAGAACGGTGCCCGGGACGCCCTTGCCCGCGCCGAACGTCATCTCCGCAACCCCGGCCGCGTCGGCGTCGTTGAGCATCGCCACGTCGGTGCCGATCGCCTTGCTGAACAGCGCCGCCGCGTTTGTCCCGATCCACGTCTTATCGACGTTGGCGGCGCTGCGGATGGTGCCGCTGATCACCACGCCAGGGAAGGTGGCACCGACGACCTCACCGCTCTGCGGGAACGAACCCGCGAGCTCCCGCACGACCTCCGTCACCGCCTCGGGGGTGGCGGGGCGCGGGGTGGCGATCTTCTTCCGGTCGGCGAGCAGTTTCCCGGTGTCCAGGTCGACCGGCGCGCCCTTGATCCCGGTCCCGCCGATGTCGATCCCCAGTGCCTGCATCGTCAGTTGTCCTTCCTAGCTGTCCTTGCTGGGTGCCTGCGGCCCGCCTCCGGGTTTACCCTGACTCTTCCCTGAGACTGCTGGCCGCTGATCACTTCTACCCTCAACGTGACTATTATCGATGTTGCCCAAGCAGAAAGGGGCACGGTCATGAGTCTGCTCAAGGTCGCCGCCGTCGTGGTCGGCGGGATCGTCGTGTTTTTCGCGCTTAACTTCGTCTGGCACGCGCTGCTCGCCCTGGTCACCACCCTTGTCATCGTGGCGATCATCGCAGGCGGCGGGTACGTCGCGTACAAGGTAGTCGGCGGTGGCAAGCGGCGCGAGATCAAGCGCGGCCGCTACTGAGCCGCGCTGCCGTCCGGAGATTAGCGGCGGCATCGCCGTTATCGCCCGGGGAGAGTCGCCATTCCCCCCGGGCGGATCTCCCCGGCCTCACTGACGCCACGCCCGGAGCCGCTCGATCGCATCGCCGCGGCCCTCGAACGTCACGTTGGCCGCGCTCACCCGGCCCATCGACCACAGGGTCAGCTCGGCCGGGGTGCCAGCCACCTCAACCCGCTGGGGTGCGTTCTTGGCCTCGATCACGTCGCCTGCGGTCTCGCCGCCGCCGCGGACGAGGGCCACCCCGGTCGGCGCGCCCCGCAGGAACAGCCGGGCGCTCTTCAGGCGCTTCCACAGCGCGTCGGACAGGCCGGGCGGCAGTTCCCGCTCGGCCCAGCCCTCCGACCCGCGCCGCACGTCCTCGTGGTGGACGAAGTACTCGACGGTGTTGGCCGCCTTGTCCGCGCCCGGGATCGCGAACGGCGATAGGGGCGGCGGCCCGGACCTGAAGAACGCGATCAGCTGCGGGTAGGAGTACCTGTCCAGGTACCCCTGCTGCACCCGTCTGGTGTAGCCCGCCAGCGGGCCGCCGAGCATGCCGACCCCCGCGTCGGGCCGCCGTTCCCGCATCACCACGTGGGCCGCGAGGTCCTTGGTGTGCCAGCCCGCGCACAGCGTGGGCGCTTCCGGGCCGGTCTCTTCGAGCAATGCCGCAAGCGCCAGGCGCTCGTCCCGCGAGTAAGTCACGGTGAGATCGTAGGCTGTGACGGTGCCGCCTGGAATGGGCGGCTACCCCGGAGTAATGCCGCGCGCCCCGCGCGGACCGCCACCACAGCCCTTATATCTGAGAAGCAGGTGTCAACGATGACTGACGCGGTGCGCCCGTCGAATCTGGACCCGAAGATCGCCGCCCGGCTCAAGCGCGACGCCAACGGCCTGGTGGCCGCCGTGGCCCAGCAGCACGACACCGGCGAGGTGCTGATGGTCGCCTGGATGGACGACGAGGCGCTGCACCGCACGCTCACCACCGGCCGCTGCACGTACTGGTCGCGCAGCCGCCAGGAGTACTGGGTCAAGGGCGAAAGCTCCGGCCACCAGCAGTGGGTCAGGTCGGTCGCGCTCGACTGCGACGGCGACGCCGTCCTGATCAAGGTCGACCAGGTGGGCGCCGCCTGCCACACCGGCGACCGCACCTGCTTCGACGCCGACGTGCTCGACGCCGCGCTCGGACTGCGGCCGGCGGCGGTCGATGACTAGCCCCAAGCGCCAGTACGGCTACGCGCTGCTGGCCGGGGCCGTCGGCGCCGGGCTGATATTGCTCGCCCTGCGCGCGCAGTGGGCGCAGGCCGTCTTCACCCCGCAGAAGCCGCTGACGGCCGAGGTCGTCACCGTGTCCGGCAATGACCTGGTGCCGCTGGCCGGGGCGCTCGCGCTGGCGGTGTTGGCGGGCCTGATCGCCGTGATCGCGACCAAGGGGGTGGCCCGCCGGGTGGTCGGGGGGCTGCTCGCCCTGTTCGGCGCGGGCGCGGGGGCGGCCGTGCTGACCTCGATCAGCGCCGCCACCGTGGTGTCGGTGGCGGCGGGCAAGGTCGCCTCGCCCGAGTCGGCCGCCCTGTCCGGTACCGCCGCCGGGTCGACCACGAGCGGCGGCTCCGGCGGCGGCGCGCTGGTCGTCGGCGACACGGCCGGCCGCGCGATCATGTCCGGCACCCCGTGGCAGGCGGCGGTGATCGTCGGCGCGCTCCTGATCTTCGCGGCCGGGCTGGCCACCGCCATGCGGGGCCAGGACTGGCCGGTGATGTCCGCCCGCTACGACGCGCCGGGCGCCCGCGACGCGGCCGCGGCCGGCGGCGCCGCTGAGCCGGGGGCGGCAGAGCCGGGGGCGGCAAGCCAGCGGAAGGCCGGGCGGCCGGCCGACGCGGCGTCGATGTGGGAGTCGCTGAACGGCGGCGAGGACCCGACGGAAGACGACCAGGCCGACTCGGCCGACGCGGCAACGCGAAGGTAAGCCGTAGGCATTGCTAAGGCAAACTAAAGGGGGGTCCGCTAAGGCGTGTTCCGGCGACGGCTAGCATCGGTGGCGCAACATTTCCGGTTTGAGGAGACGACGGAATCGCTGTGAGTGTGCTCGACGAGATCCTCGAAGGGGTGCGTGCCGATCTCGCCGATCGGCAGCGAAGCGTCTCGCTTGAGCAGGTGAAGGATTTGGCGAAGCGCGCCCCGTCCCCCCGGGACGCGCTGGGGGCGCTCAAGGCAGAAGGCGTCGGCGTCATCGCCGAGGTCAAGCGGGCCAGCCCGACCCGCGGGGCGATGGCCGCGATCGACGACCCGGCCGCCCTCGCGGCCGACTACGAGGCCGGCGGCGCCGCGGTGATCAGCGTGCTGACCGAGCAGCGGCGGTTCGGCGGGTCGCTCGACGACCTGGCCGCGGTCCGCCGCAGCGTGCAGATCCCGGTGCTGCGGAAGGACTTCGTGGTCAGCGCGTACCAGCTCTGGGAGGCCCGCGCCCACGGGGCCGACCTGGCGCTGCTGATCGTGGCCGCGCTTGAGCAGAGCGCGCTCGTCTCGCTGGTGGAGCGGGCGCTCTCGATCGGCCTGCTGCCGCTGGTCGAGGTGCACGACGACGAGGAGCTCGACCGGGCGGTGGACGCGGGCGCCACGGTCATCGGCGTCAACGCGCGAAACCTGGCGACCCTGGAAATCGACCGCTCCGTCTTCACCCGGCTCGCGCCGCGCATCCCCGAGGGGATCGTGAAGATCGCCGAGTCGGGCGTGCGCGGCCCGCACGACCTGCTCGCCTACGCCGCCTCCGGGGCGGACGCGGTGCTGGTGGGCGAGTCCCTGGTCACCGAGAAGGACCCGCGCGCGGCCGTGGCCGACCTGGTGACGGCGGGATCGCACCCGGCCCTTCGCGGCGAGCGCGGCCAGTAGGGGCGCGCGGGAGTAGCGATAAGGTGTGCGGGTGAGTAGCGCACCCGCAGAACCTGATATCTCCCCAGTTCCGGATACGTCCGGGCACTTCGGCGTCTACGGCGGGCTGTTCGCCCCCGAGTCGCTGATGGCGGCCATCGAGCAGCTGGCCAAGGAGTACGAGGCGGCGCGGACCGACCCGGAGTTCACCGCCGAGCTGGCCGACCTGCTCACGAACTACGCTGCCAGACCGACGCTGGTGAGCGAGGCGAAGCGGTTCGGGGCGGAGTTCTGCGGTGGCGCGCGGGTGCTGCTCAAGCGCGAGGATCTCGCGCACACCGGCAGCCACAAGATCAACAACGTGCTCGGCCAGGTGCTGCTCACCAGGCGGATGGGCAAGACCCGGGTGATCGCCGAGACCGGGGCCGGCCAGCACGGCGTGGCCACCGCGACCGCCTGCGCCCTGCTCGGCCTCGAGTGCGCGGTCTACATGGGCGAGGAGGACACCCGCCGCCAGGCGCTGAACGTGTCCCGCATGCGGATGCTCGGCGCCGAGGTCATCCCGGTCACCGCGGGCACCAGGACGCTCAAGGACGCGATGAACGAGGCCTTCCGCGACTGGGTGACCACGGTCGAGACCACGCACTACTGCATCGGCTCGGTCGGCGGCCCGCACCCGTTCCCGATGATGGTCCGCGACTTCCAGCGGATCATCGGCGTGGAGGCCCGCCAGCAGGTCCTCCACATCGCCGGCCGGCTGCCGGACGCGGTCGTCGCCTGCGTCGGCGGCGGCTCGAACGCGATCGGCGTCTTCCACGCCTTCATCCCCGACCAGGCCGTGCGGCTCATCGGCTGCGAGGCCGGCGGTGACGGCGACGGCAGGCCCGAGCGGACCGCGGCGACGCTCACCCTCGGCTCGCCCGGCGTGCTCCACGGCATGCGCACCTACCTGCTCCAGGACGACGAGGGCCAGACCCTCGACACGCACTCGATCTCGGCCGGACTCGACTACCCGGGCGTCGGCCCCGAGCACGCGTGGCTGAAGGACACCGGCCGGGCCGAGTATCGATCGGTCTCCGACGCCGAGGCGATGGAGGGGTTCGCGGCCCTCTGCCGGACCGAGGGGATCATCCCCGCGCTCGAGTCCTCGCACGCGATCGCGGGCGCGATGGCGCTCGGCCGCGAGCTCGGCCCGGGCGCGCTCATCCTGGTCAACCTGTCCGGTCGCGGTGACAAGGACGTCGCCACCGCGTCCGCCTACTTCGGCGTGTGAGGGCCAACGACATGAGCACCGTGAGCACCGCCTTCGAGAAGGCGCAAGCCGAAGACCGCGCCGCCCTGGTCGGCTACCTCCCGGCCGGCTTCCCCGACAAGGAAACGGCGATCCGCGCCGCCCTCGCCATGTGCGAGGCGGGGGCCGACGTCATCGAGGTCGGCCTGCCCTACTCCGACCCGCTGATGGACGGCCCGGTGATCGCGGACGCGGTCTACCGCGCGCTCAAGGGCGGCACCCGGATCGCGGACGTCTTCGACACGGTCACCGCGATCGCCGACGCGGGCACCGCCGCGCTGGTCATGACCTACTGGAACCCGGTCGACAAGTACGGCCCGGACGCGTTCGCGCGCGACCTCGCCAGCGCCGGCGGGGCCGGCCTGATCACCCCCGACCTGACCCCCGAGGAGGCCGGCCCCTGGCTCGCGGCCTCCGACCATCACCACCTGGACCGGGTCTTCCTGGTCGCGCCGTCCTCCACGCCGACCCGCATCGAGCAGATCACCAAGCTCTGCCGGGGCTTCGTCTACGCCGTCAGCCTGATGGGCATCACCGGCACCAAGGAGGCCGTCAGCTCGGTCGCCGGCGGCACGGTGGCGCGGATCCGCCAGCACACCGATCTGCCGGTCGCGGTCGGCCTCGGCGTCAACACCCGCGACCAGGCGGCCGACGTGGCCGCCTTCGCCGACGGCGTGATCGTCGGCTCCGCCTTCGTCCGCCGCCTCGCCCAGGCCCCCGCCCCCGACGAGGGGGTCGCCGCCGTCCGCGCCCTCACCGCCGACCTAGCAGAAGGCGTCCGCCGCTCCCGGTAACCGAGCGCCCGATAACCCGGGAAAGCACAGTAATGTCGCGGTATGCCCCTGGCGTCCTTCCCCAGCCCAGCGCGCGATATCTGGCATCTGGGGCCGGTCCCGCTGCGGGCGCAGGAACTGGCGCTCGTCGCGGGCATCGTCGTCGCGATCGTCGTCGCCGACCGCAGGTACCGTAACGCGGGCGGCCCCCGCGGCGTCATCACCGACGTCGCCGCCTGGGCCGTTCCGGCCGGCCTGATCCTCGCCGCCCTGGGCGAGGTCGCCGACCGGGCGCACGGCGTGCCGTGGCCGGCCACCCGCACCGCCGACTCGATCCTCGGCTTCCCCGGCGCGGTCGCCCTCGGGACGCTCGCCGCCTGGTACGGCTGCCGCCGGGTGCGGTCGCCGGACC
>Ga0208717_1000706_pt1 | contig 11052 bp, 9 predicted proteins | sample NGESurF53shallow_FD_184489 | JGI IMG/M metagenome (GOLD analysis project Ga0208717, IMG submission 184489) | Arctic peat soil microbial communities from Barrow, Alaska - NGEE Surface sample F53-3 shallow (SPAdes) | ecosystem: Environmental > Terrestrial > Soil > Wetlands > Peat ... | reverse complement strand
TTGCCGATCAGGCGATCCTGCGCGGCACCGGTGCGCGTGGCCTGCGCGCCATCATGGAAGAAGTCTTGCTCTCGGTGATGTACGACATCCCGAGCCGCAAGGACGTCGCCCGCGTGCTCATCAACCGCGAGGTCGTGCTCGACAAGGTCATCCCGACCCTGGTGCCGCGCGAGTCGGCAGCTGCGGTCAAGCGCGAACGGCGCGAAAAGACCGCCTGATCTACCGGACCGTTGAAGTCCAGCGCACGTTGTTGCGAGCGCACGACTTCATCACTCCACGGAAGTCCGGTCTAGAGCGGCTCGAAGGTTGCGGTGAAGTGCCGCAGCGTCGGTGGCTCCTCGACGATCCGCATCCCTCGCAGGTCGCCCGCCCGCTTTGCCACCGCTTCGCAGACCTCGATCGTGTAGTCGATGTGGCTTTGCGTGTAGGTGCGCCGCGGGATCGCCAGCCGTACCAGGTCGAGCGACGCCGGCACTTCCGTGCCGTCGGGCTGGCGACCAAACATCACGGTGCCGATCTCGCACCCGCGCACGCCGCCAGTCTCGTACAGCGCCACAGCAAGGGACTGACCGGGATACTGCAGTGGCGGGATGTGTGGCAGGAACGCGCGTGCGTCGATATATACCGCGTGCCCACCGATGGGTCGCACGACCGGGATACCCGCCGAATGCAGCGCCTCGCCGAGGTAGGCGGTCGACCGGATTCGGTAACGCAGGTAGTCGTGGTCGACGGCTTCGCGCAGTCCCTGTGCCAACGCCTCGAGATCGCGGCCGGCTAGTCCGCCGTAGGTCGGGAAGCCCTCCGTGAGGATCAGCAGCGTGCGGCACTTCGCGGCGAGACCGTCGTCGTTCATAGCCAGCCAGCCACCGATGTTGCCGAGCGGGTCCTTCTTCGCGCTCATCGTCATGCCGTCGGCGAGCCCGGCCATTTCGCGGACGATGTCGGGTACGGCCGAGTCGGCGAACTCAGGCTCCCGCGTCTTGATGAACCATGCGTTCTCCGCGAAGCGGCACGCGTCGAGAAACAGCGGCAGGCCGTACCTGTCGCAGATTTCCCGGACGCCGCGCAGGTTCGCCATCGAGACAGGTTGGCCGCCGCCGGAGTTGTTGGTGATGGTCACCATGACCAGCGGAATCTCACCGGGCTGGGCCGCCGAGAGCAGCGCGTCAAGCGCCTCGAGATCCATGTTGCCCTTGAACGGGTGGTCGGCTTGCGGGTCCCGACCCTGCGCGATGACCAGGTCGACGGCTCGCGCCCCCGAGTACTCGACATTCGCCCGCGTCGTGTCGAAGTGCGTGTTGTTCGGCACGGTCTTACCCGCGCCGCCGACCGCGGTGAACAGGATCTTCTCTGCCGCACGCCCTTGGTGCGTCGGAATCACATGCTCGAACGGAAAGAGTTCGCGGACGCTGTCGCGAAACGCGAACCACGACGGCGACCCGGCGTAGCTCTCATCGCCCCGCTGGATGCCAGCCCATTGGTCGCGCGACATCGCGCCCGTGCCTGAGTCGGTCAACAGGTCGATGAGAACGTCCGCAGCCCGCAGGTTGAAGAGGTTGTAGCCGGCCGCGCTGATCGCCGTCCGCCGTTCATCTTCAGTCGTGAGATGCAGCGGTTCGACGCTGTGGATGCGAAACGGCTCGATGATCGTCTTGAAGGTCATGCCTGAGCGTAGGCGCGCCGACGAGTCGGCGCCGCAGTCGGGCTAGCCCTTTTGTTCGACCGAACCGATGACTTGCCGGGTGATGACCGAGAGCTGGCTCGGGTTGCTGTTTGACGCGACCACGATGATGGCCGCTGCGCTGTCTATGGAGGCGCACGTGGTGACCGCGATGCCGTTCACCGTCGCCACCCCGCACTCCAGCGTTCCGCCGAACTGGCCGTTGCCCATCTTGGTCAGCTTCGGGTCGGCGGCGGAGCCGGAGGAGCTGAAGAACGCGTTCACGTCGGCAGTCGTGGGACGCCGAGCGAGCTTGCCGGCCACGACCATGAACGTCGGCACGCCACCTTGGCCGTAGTACGCAGCTTGCGTCTGCGAGCCCCCAGGGATGTGCTGCTGCATGTTCGTGATCTCGACGCTCGTATCCGAAGCCAGCGCCGGGTCGGTGAGTCGTTGCTGGTCAACCAGGGTCGACGGCAGCACGACGTTGCGGTTCGCGGGCTTCTGCGTGGACAAGAAGACCGGAATCGCGATCGCGGCAAGGATGCCGAGGACCACGAACCCGAGGACGCCGATCGCAAGACCAATGAGGACCTTGGATGCGGTGCTGCGTCCTGGACTGCTGATACCCGCGCCCGGTGCCGCGTGCTGCGGCACCCACGCCCCGGCCGCTGGCGCCGGCGCAAACGTGCTCAGGTTCGGGTTGCCGGCGAACTGCTGTGGGTCAGCAGGCTCCGGGGCACCCTGCGGGGGATAGCCAAAGTGCGACTGCTCGGCGTACGGCGGCTGGGGAGGGTAACCAGGCGCCATCGGGTAGGCGGTCGGCGGCGGGTAGTCGGCCGTGGGCGCCTCGGGTGCGTCGGGCGCGTCGGGTGCGTCGGGTGCGTTGGGTGCCGGGTCGTCGACCGGCGGGTACCAGCCCTGAACTGCGGGCTCTTCGTACGCCGGCGGCGGAGACAAGTGAGCGAACGCGTCGTCGGTCGGGGTGAACTGGGGCAACGCAGGGGCGAACTGGGCCGGGGGCGGCGCAGGGCTGAACTGGGCGGGGGGCGGCGCAGGGCTGAACTGGGCCGGCGGCGGTGGGTTGAAGGCTACGGTCGCCGTCGTGGACTCGACTGGCGCTGCCATCCCGACAGGCTGCGGCGCTTCGACGGGCTGGGGCGCTTCGACGTGCTCGGCGACCTCGAAGGGCTGCGCTGCCTCGAACGGCTGCGCTGCCACGAACGGCCGCTCCGTCTGGGATGGCTGCGCTGTCTCGAAAGGTGTGGCGACGTCGACGGCGGGCGCTTCTTTGTGCGTGCGCAGCGTGAATCTGGGTGCTCGCGGTTCTTTCGGCTGCTTAGCTTCTTTGAGCGGTTTGGGTGCCTCATCCTTGGGGACGCGCTCCTTGCGGACGCGCGCGGGAGCGGCTCCCGGCAAGATCGTCATCGCGAACGACGACTGAGGAGGGACCTCTTGCGTCGTCTGGTTGCCCCGCATCGCCATCTCCTCTAGTGAGCCCGGTCGTGGGACACCATCAGTACCTTCGGTCGGTCGGGTTGAGCGCTTAAGGTGCTTTGAACCGGTTCGTGGTCACTGCCTCAGAATCCCTAGACTGCGCGGTGTGACTGCGACCGACCCTGCCGACTTTGCCGACTCCGCGGACCGCCCCGACAACACGCCGTCCGGCCTGCCCTCGGCCTACACGCCTGCCTCGGTCGAGACCAAGCTCTACGAGCGCTGGGTCGACCGCGGGTACTTCACCGCCGACGCGACCAGCGACAAGCCGCCTTTCACCATCGTGTTGCCGCCCCCGAACGTCACCGGCCAGCTGCACATGGGCCACGCCCCGCAGCACACGCTCATGGACGCCGTGACTCGCCGCCGCCGGATGCAGGGCTACGAGACGCTCTGGCTGCCCGGCATGGACCATGCGGGCATCGCCACCCAGAACGTGGTCGAGCGGGAGCTCGGCAAGGAGGGCATCTCGCGCGATGACCTCGGGCGGGATGGATTCGTCGAGCGGGTGTGGCAGTGGAAGGCGGAGTACGGCGGCCGAATCCTCGGCCAGATGCGCCGCCTTGGCGATGGCGTTGACTGGTCGCGAGAGCGATTCACCATGGACGCCGGGTCGTCGCGCGCCGTGGGCACGATCTTCAAGCGCCTCTACGGCGACGGCCTGATCTACCGCGCCGAGCGGATCATCAACTGGTGTCCGCGCGACCGGACCGCGCTATCAGACATCGAGGTCGATCACGCCGACGACGAGGGCGAACTGATCTCGATCTCCTACGGACCGATCACGGTAGCGACGACCCGCGTCGAGACAATGCTCGGCGACACTGCCGTGGCGGTGCATCCCGATGACCCTCGCTACGCGCATCTGGTCGGCACCGAGATCGAGTTGCCGCTGACCGGGCGGCGCATCCCGATCATCGCCGACGAACACGTGGATCCGGCGTTCGGCACAGGTGCGGTGAAGGTGACCCCGGCGCACGATCCGAACGACTTCGAGATCGGCCGACGTCACAACTTGCCCGCGATCACCGTGCTCGACGAGCGCGGTGTGATTACTGCGCACGGACCCTTCCAGGGCCTCGACCGGTTCGAGGCGCGGCCGGCAGTCACCGCAGCGCTGCGCGAACTCGGCCTGATCGTTGCCGAGAGGCGGCCCTACATACATTCGGTTGGTCACTGCTCTCGATGTGACACCGTCATCGAGCCGCGGTTGTCGCTGCAGTGGTTCGTGAAGGTCGAGTCGTTGGCCAAGGCGGCTGGCGACGCGGTGCGCGACGGTCGGGTGACGATCCACCCGCCCGAGATGGCGCGCAACTATTTCGACTGGGTCGACAACATGCACGACTGGTGCATCTCGCGACAGCTCTGGTGGGGACACCGGATCCCGGTTTGGTACGGGCCGGACGGCGAGGTGGTGGTCGTCGGTCCGGACGATGATCCGCCGAGCGGCGACGGTTGGCGACAGGACGAGGACGTTCTCGACACCTGGTTTTCTTCAGCTCTGTGGCCCTTTTCCACCCTGGGTTGGCCAGCTGAGACGGCCGACCTGGAGAAGTTCTATCCGACGTCTGTGCTGCTCACGGGCTACGACATCATCTTCTTCTGGGTCGCCCGAATGATGATGTTCGGCCTGTATGCAATGGCTGACCGCGGACCCGAAGGCTCCGTGCCGTTCCGAACGGTTGCGCTCACTGGTCTGGTCCGCGACGACCGCGGCCGCAAGATGAGCAAGTCGGCGGGCAATGGCATAGATCCACTCGAGTGGATCGACGCGTACGGCGCCGACGCAGCGCGTTTGACCCTTGCCCGCAGCGCGTCCCCGGGTTCTGACATTCCGGTGAGCGACGAGCTGGCGCAGGGCGGCCGCAACTTCGTCACGAAGCTCTGGAACGCGACTCGGTTCGCCATCATCAACGGTGCAACGGTCGAGGGACCGTTGCCTGATCTCGCAACGCTGCCGGCGGCAGAGCGCTGGATTCTGTCGAGGTTGACCCGCACCGCGACCGACGTCGACCGCTACTTCGACGACTTCCAGTTCGCCAAGGCGTGCGATGCGCTCTACCACTTCACCTGGGACGAGCTTTGCGACTGGTACCTCGAGTTGGCGAAGTTGCCTCTAGAGAAGGGCGGTGCCGAGGCGACGGCGACCCGTCGGGTGCTGGGTCACGTTCTCGACGTGCTGCTACGACTCTGGCATCCGGTGATTCCGTTCGTGACAGAGGAATTGTGGACCACGTTGACGGCCCGCGAGACCGTCGTGCTTGCAGCTTGGCCGACCGGGCTCGTGACCGGCGGCGCAACTGCCTTGCTCGATGTCGGGGCAGTCGACGGACCGGCCGAGGCACTCATCACCCAACTGCAGGCGGTCGTCACTGAGGTTCGGCGGTTTCGTGCCGAGCAGGGCCTTCGGCCGGCGCAACGAGTTCCGGCACACATTGACGGCCTCACCAACGGTGCGCTCGCGCCGTTTGAGGACCAGATCCGGTCTCTTGCGCGATTGCAGATACCAACCGACGGCTTCCGTGAAACGGCCGCCGTGGTGGTTGGCCACAGCGAGCGCGCGGTGCGGGTTGCTCTCGATCTGTCAGGCACGATCGACATCGGCAAGGAGCGCGCCCGTCTCACCAAAGCCTTCGACGTCGCGGTGAACGAGATCGCGCTCGCGGAGGCGAAGCTAGCCGACGACGCATTCATCGCGAAGGCGCCGGCCCCGGTGGTCGACAAGATCCGCGCCCGACTTCGCGACACCCAGGCCGAAGTCGATCGGCTGCGGGGACAGCTCGACGCCCTTCCACTTGAGGTACTGCCTCCTGATGCACCGCCTCCCCAGTCGCCGCAATGATTGCGCCGATGAGTGAGCAGGCGCTCGAACTCGAACGCGTTGAGAGCGAGTTGCTCGCGCGCTGGCCCGAGTCGCGCATCGAGTGGAAGCCCGGGCGCATGACCGCGCTGATGGATCTCATGGGTGATCCGCATCTCGCGTATCCGTCGGTGCACATCGCCGGCACTAACGGCAAGACATCGACGTCGCGCATGATCGATGCCCTGCTGCGTTCACTTGATCTGCGTACGGGCCGTTTTACCAGCCCACACCTCGAGTCGATCACTGAACGCATCGCGATCGACGGCGAGGCGATCAGTCCTGCGCTCTTCGTGCAGACCTACGACGAGATCGCACATTTCCTCGAGCTCGCTGATGTCAAGGGTGACATCCGGCTCTCGTTCTTCGAGGCGGTCACCGCGATGGCGTTCGCGGCATTCGCCGATGCTCCCGTCGATGTTGCCGTCGTCGAAGTCGGATTGGGCGGTCGGCTCGATGCGACGAACATCGTCAACGCTCCCGTGTCTGTAATCACCCCCGTCGACCTCGACCACATGGCCTACCTGGGCGACACGATCGCCGCCATCGCCGCCGAGAAGGCCGGCATCATCAAGCCCGACCAGCAGGTGATCGTCGCCGCGCAACACCCCGACGCGATTGACGTCATTGTGTCGACGGCAGAGGATGTTGGCGCCGAGGCGATTCGCGAGGGATTCCAGTTCGGGGTGATCAGACGCGAGAACGCGGTCGGTGGTCAGGTACTCGCGCTGCGGGGATTGCACGGCGTCTACGACGAGGTGTTCCTGCCGCTGTACGGGGGGTACCAAGCGTCAAACGCATCCTGTGCGCTGGCTGCGGTCGAGGCTTTTGCGGGGGTCGTCGAGCCGCTCGATGCCGATCTCGTGCGTGCCGCGTTCTCAACCGTGCAGTCTCCCGGTCGTCTCGAGGTGGTGCGAACCTCGCCTACAATCATTGTCGACGCAACGCACAATCCCGCCGGTGCGCGCGCGACTGTCGCGGCGCTCGCGGAGTCGTTTGCCTTCCGCCGCCTTGTCGGCGTGGTTGCCGTGCTGGGCGACAAGGACGCGGACGGCATGCTTGAGGTGCTCGAGGGCTTCCTTGCGCACGTTGTCATCACGCAGAACAGTTCGAGCCGTTCGATGCCAGCCGATGATCTGGCCGCAATCGCGGTCGACATCTTCGGTGCCGACCGGGTCGATGTCACGACACATCTTGATGAAGCGATCAGTATTGCGGTGGAACGAGCGGACGAGGACGACGAGGACGAGTTCGGCGGTGGGGGAGTGCTGATCACCGGTTCCGTCGTGACCGCGGGCGAAGCTCGCCGGCTGCTGAAGCTGCGATGAGCGCGCGCACGGGCGGCCCGATGGGTGGCCCGCCGCTGCCACCGTCGGAGTACGACGGCGACGACGTTGCGCGGATGTATCGCGAGGCAGTGAAGGGCAAACGACGGCTGACGTCGAGCGTGCTCGGCATGGAAGTCGTCGTCTTTTGGCTCGCCATCATCGTCGCGATCGTGCAGGACCACGTTTCGGTTGCGGCGGCGCTTGCGGTCGGTGGCGCGCTCGCCGTCGGTTGCGTCGTGGTTGCGGGGATGATCCGTCGATCGTGGGCCTACCGCGCGGGAGGGTCGCTTCAAGTGCTTGCCATTGCGTGTGGCTTCGTCGTCACGGCGATGTTTGTCATCGGCGGCATCTTCGCTGTGCTTTGGGTCGTCTGCATCCGCTTGGGCGATGCTGCGCTGGGCCGCGCGAAGCAATTCGAGGCATACGTCGGCATGCCTCCCACGCCGCTGCCGGCGGCCGGCAAATCTAAGGTGCCCTGACAAGAATCTAAGGTGCCCTGACAGAATTTGAGGTGCCTTCGGACATAAACGGTTGGGGTAGCACTGGCCGTCCGGGGTAGCGTCACAGGATGACCGATTCGCAACCGCAGTCGCTGATTCATGCCCGCGGACTGGTCAAGAAGTTTGGCGAGTTCGTCGCGGTCGACGGCATCGACTTTGACGTCGCACCAGGTGAGGCGTTCGGCTTCCTAGGTCCGAACGGCGCAGGCAAGTCGTCGACTATGCGCATGATCGGCTGCGTCTCGCCGCCAACGGCCGGCACCCTGACGATCCTTGGCCTCGACCCCCATCGCGACGGCGCGGCAATCCGTGGCCGGCTAGGCGTCGTTCCGCAACAGGACACTCTCGACCTCGAACTGACGGTGCACGAGAACCTGCTGATCTATGGCCGCTATTTCGGGCTGTCGAAATCGGAGGCGAGCGAGCGTGCCACCGAGCTACTCGACTTCGTGCAGTTGCTCGATCGGGCAGGGGACAAGGTCGAGCCTCTGTCTGGGGGCATGAAGCGACGGCTCACCATTGCGCGCTCGCTCATCAACCGCCCTGACGTACTGCTGCTTGACGAGCCGACCACCGGACTCGATCCGCAAGCTCGCCATGTCGTCTGGGACAGGTTGTTCCGCCTGAAACAGCAGGGTGTCACGCTCGTCCTCACGACCCACTACATGGACGAAGCCGAGCAGTTGTGTGACCGGCTTGTCGTCATGGACAAAGGAACGATTGCGGCTGAGGGGTCGCCGCGAGAGCTGATCAACGAGTACTCGACCCGCGACGTCGTCGAGGTCCGCTTCGCGGTCGGTGAGAACGAGATCGGCGCCGACAAGCTTTTTGGCCTCGCGCCGCGCATCGAAATACTGCCCGACCGCGTCTTGCTCTACACCGACGACGGCGACGAGTGTGTTGACGCGGTGAACGATCGCGGGGTCATGGCCGTCTCGACGCTTGTACGACGCAGCACGCTCGAGGATGTCTTCCTCCGCCTGACCGGCCGGACGTTGGTTGATTGATATGACGTCGACCTCAATCTCTTCTTTGCCGGCTATCCGTTCGTATCGCTATTGGTTGGCGGCCTACCGGCGCACGTGGCGCGGCAGTATCAGCACGAGTGTCGTGAGTCCGGTGCTGTATCTCGCGGCCATGGGTGTCGGGTTGGGTTCACTCGTGCACCGCAGTGCAGCAATCGGTGGTGTCACCTACCTGCAGTTCATCGGCCCAGGACTGTTGGCCGCGACCGCAATGCAGGTCGGCGCCGCCGAATCGACCTACGCGGTGCTCGGATCGTTCAAGTGGATCCGCGTCTACCACGCAATGGCGGCCACTCCGCTCATGCCGATCGACATCTTGATCGGCCATCTCTTGTGGATCGCGACGCGGATCGCCATGGCGTCAGGCATCTACCTGGCAGTGGTCGCAGCCTTCGGCGGTATCAAGTCACCGCTCGCCCTCTTGGCCTGGCCCGCGTGTCTGCTCATCGGCATGGCGTTCGCCGCCCCCATTGTTGCGTTCTCGAGTAGTCGCGAAACCGACAGCGGATTTGCCGCCCTGAACAGATTTGGCATCGTGCCGATGTTCTTGTTCTCCGGCACCTTCTTCCCGATCTCGCAGCTGCCCGAGGTGCTGCGCTGGATCGCGTACGCGACCCCACTCTGGCACGGTGTTGAACTCGTACGTTCGTTATGCCTCGGGCACCTCGTGGCTGCGGATCTTGGGCACGTGGCTTATCTCGCGACGTGGGCCGCGGTCGGCGTCGCCCTTTCCGTCCGGCAATACCAACGCAAGCTCGGGGTCTGACGTGGCGACTCTGGTGGCGCGCGTCGTGCCGGTCGGTTCCCTGCAGGGATTGGGCGGACGACGCGGGCGGGTGCTCATCGAACGCAGCCTGATGGTTTACCGGCACAGCTGGATCATCCTTGTTTCGGGTTTCTTCGAGCCGGTGTTCTACCTGTTCTCCATCGGGATCGGTCTTGGTCACCTGGTGCCTGACCTGAACGTGCATGGTCAGCACGTCGGCTACACCGCATTCGTCGCGCCGGCACTGCTCGCGTCGTCCGGCATGAACGGTGCTATCTATGATTCGACGTTCAACATCTTCTGGAAGCTGAAGTACGTCAAGGTCTATGACGCGGTGCTCTCGACACCGCTCGGCCCCCTCGACGTCGCAACCGGTGAGATCGCCTGGGCACTCGTTCGCGGATGTATCTACTCCGCCGCCTTCCTCGTGGTTATGGCGTTCATGGGTTTGTTCCATTCGTGGTGGGCGTTGTTGTGTCTACCGTTCTCGGTGCTCGAGGCCCTCGCCTTCGCGGCCTGCGGCATGGCCGCCACGACCTTCATGCGCAGCTGGCAGGATTTCGAGTGGGTGACGCTCGCGATCCTGCCGATGTTCTTGTTCTCCGCGAGCTTCTATCCGCTGACGACGTATCCGCACGTAGTGGCAGACATCGTGCGCTGGACCCCGCTGTACCAAGCCATTGACGTGCAACGGTCGCTGACCATCGGGCACGTGGGGCTCGGGCTGTTCTCGAACATCGGCTACCTGCTGGCGATGGCGCTGATCGGGGTAACGGTCACAACCCGACGGCTCGGCATCTTGCTGCTCCGTTGACGCGCTGCTGCTGCCATGACGCAATGCTGCTGCGATGACGCCCCGCGCGCGCGGCGGCGAGTTGCCTCGGTAGGCTCACGCGCCGTGACAGACACCCTCGAGCGCACGCTCGTTCTCGTGAAGCCCGACGCCGTCCGGCGTGGCTTGGTAGGTGAGGTTCTCGACCGCCTCGAACGCAAGGGCCTCCGGTTGGTCGCCCTCGAATTGCGCACCCTCGACCGCGAGACGGCGCAGGAGCATTACGCCGAGCACGCGGGTAAGCCGTTCTTCGAGTCGTTGATCGGCTTCATCACCTCGGGACCGCTGGTCGCGGCGGCGGTCGAAGGTCCACGGGCCATCGAGACCTGGCGGGCGATGATGGGGCCGACGGATCCGGTGAAAGCGCCATCAGGCACGATCCGGGGCGATTTCGGACTCATCGTGACCGAGAACCTGGTGCACGGTTCTGACTCGCCGGAGTCGGCCGCACGCGAGGTCGCCCTCTTCTTCCCGCACCTGTCGGCCTAGCCCCAATACCGTTCAGTTAAGGTTACACGGGTGTAGTTTGGGGGCATGCCTCGTGCTGGTTGGAAGAAGCCGGAGTCGGATCGTCGGCTGTCGGA
>Ga0208717_1000705_pt1 | contig 11062 bp, 7 predicted proteins | sample NGESurF53shallow_FD_184489 | JGI IMG/M metagenome (GOLD analysis project Ga0208717, IMG submission 184489) | Arctic peat soil microbial communities from Barrow, Alaska - NGEE Surface sample F53-3 shallow (SPAdes) | ecosystem: Environmental > Terrestrial > Soil > Wetlands > Peat ... | reverse complement strand
GACCGGTTTGCCTGTGGCTTTTAATGTTTTCATAAATTCGGTTTGTACTGTTGGTAGTGCAATAGAGGTGCGGTCGCCACCACTAAAACCAGGATTAGTAACTTTCATTTCTTCGCCTTCGAGCCTGGGAGAAATTCCGCCAACATAAATAATTATATCAGCATCTTTTATACTGTCAATTAATTTAGAAAAATCCTGTTGTTGCGTTGCTGTAAAATCTGTAGCCCTCGAATAAAAAATATCTGCATTCTTTAATTTGTCTTTTATGCCTTGCAAAACAGTAGTTACAACAGAAGGTTGACCATTATAATTTCCTAATTGTGTATTTGCATTATCAGCGTTGGGCCCTAATACCGCAATTCTTTTAATACTTTTTGAAATTGGTAAAATATTATTTTCGTTTCTGAGCAACACAACCGCTTCTCTTGCCATCTTCAAGGCCTGATCTTTATGCGGCTGACTCTCCAGGTTTGTGATCGGTATTTTCGTGTATGCCACCATGTTAGTTGGATCAAACATGCCAAGGCGGAAACGAATAGTAAATAGTCTTTTTAACGACACATCAATTTCTTTTTCCGTTAATTTCCCATCTTTCACGGCTTTAACCAGCGTCTTGTAAGTTGTGTTGCCGCATTCCACATCAGTGCCATGTAATACTGCGTCGGTTGCAGAACTTTCCGCATCAGGAAACATTTTATGTGTTTTATAGAAATCATCGATTGCCCCGCAGTCGGAAGTAACATAACCTTTAAATCCAAATTGATTGCGTAAAATATCAATCATCAGTTTATCGTTTCCGCAACAAGGCTGGCCCTGGTAGGCATTATACGCACACATTACCCCTGCAACTTTTGCACTTACCACAAGTTGCTTGAACGCGGGTAAATAAGTATCCCACAGATCATGGTTGCTTACGTTTACATCAAATATGTGACGTGAAGATTCGGGGCCGCTGTGAATAGCATAATGCTTTGCGCAAGCGGCAGCTTTTAAATACTTCGGGTTATCGCCCTGTAGTCCTTCAACAAATGCGGTTCCTATGCTGCCTGTAAGAAATGGGTCTTCACCATAAGTTTCCTGTCCACGTCCCCACCGTGGATCACGAAAGATATTAATGTTTGGTGTCCAGTACGTTAAACCAGTGTACCGGCTATAATCTTTTTTGCGCAAGCTTTCATTGTGGATGGCCCGTCCCTCATCGGATGTATAGTCTCCCATTTTTTTCATAGCGTTTACATCGAAGGTGGCGGCCATTCCTATCGCCTGCGGGTAAGATGTTACATGATACTTTGTCCTGGCTACACCATGTAAACATTCGTTCCACCAGTCGTAAGCCGGAATATTCAAACGATCAATGGCTGGTGCTGAATTAAGCATCTGGCTTACTTTTTCTTCCAGCGTCATTCTTGAAATAAGATCGCTAACCCTTACATTGATGGATAAAGCTGGATTCTGAAATGGATAAGTGTATTTATTCTGCGCTAACGCTGAAAGAGTAAACGTCGTAAAAACCAACAGGTAGAAAAAATTCTTCTTCATCGTGACTAATTATTTTTAACCGCTTTGCAGTTGATTATTATCCGGCTACCCCTAACGGTGAGAAGTAAACGAAAATGGATATTACGATTGCCACCACAATTAAAGAAAGAATCACATCCCACTTATTCCAGCTTGCACGGCTTGCTGCCCTGTCTTCAGCCACTGTGGTTGCAAAAGTTAATCCTCTTATTTGTGATTCATCTGGTTTGGCAGTAAGTAAACTCACAATTACCATTAGTGCTACAGAAAACAGGAATAATAATATGCAGAAATATAAGAAGTTTATCGTTGCAAATTCATGAAGCACGCCTGTTAAATCTGTTTGGAATAACTCTAAGGTCAATTTTATAATACCGATAATAAACCCGACAACCATTCCTGTGAGCGCTCCCGCTCCGTTAATGCGTTTAAAAAATACACCTAACAAAAAGACTGCAGCGATCGGTGGCGCCAGGTAAGACTGAACACTTTGAAGATATTGATAAAGCGTTCCGGATATCCTGCTCATCAGCGGAATCCAGGCCATGCCAAGTAACACTACCACACCAGTAGCAATACGCCCCACTTTCACGAGTTCTTTTCCGCTTGCTTCCGGCTTTATTTTTTGGTAAATGTCCATGGTGAATAAAGTGGAACAAGCATTATAAACAGAGGCGAGAGAACTCATTAATGCAGCCAGCAAACCTCCTGCCAGCAGGCCTCTCAACCCCAGTGGCATCAATGCTTTCACCAGTGTTGGAAAAGCGGCGTCATTATCTGTGAGTGTTAGTTTCCCTTGGTGAACGAGAGCCACGGCAATTAAACCAGGAACTAAAAATATGAAGAAGGGAAGCAGTTTTAGATAAGCAGCGAATATGGTACCTCTTCTTGCCTGTTTTTCATCACGTGCTGCCAGGCATCGCTGCACAATATGCTGATCGGTACACCAGTACCAGACACCAACAATGGGCGCCGCGAAAGTAATACCAAGCCATGGGAAATCCGGGTCACTCAAAGGACGAAACATATTCAGCTTTTCTTTCGGCACAGAATTCATTAGGTTGTGCCAGCCGCCCACCTTATCTAAGCCAATAAACAATAACACGGCTGAACCAAACATTAATACAAATGCCTGTATCGCCTCGGTGTACATAACGGTGTGCAAGCCACCGAGTATGGTATAGATACCCGTTATGATTACAAGAATAATGGCACCCGTCCAGAAATTGACGCCAAGAAAAGAATTAAAAACGAGCGCCCCTGCAAAAATAGTTACCGATGCTTTTGCGATTACATAACTCAGCAGTTGTATGATAGATAACAATCTCCTTGACTTCGCATTAAAACGTCTTTCTAAAAACTCGGGCATTGTATATACCATGCTGCGCATGTAAAATGGAACAAACAGCCAGCCTAAAACAAGCACAATCCAGGAATGCATTTCGTAGTGGCCCATTACAAGGCCTGAGGTTGCGCCGGTACCCGCAAGCCCTACAATATGCTCCGAGCCTACATTTGAAGCCAGAATAGAAGCACCAATAACCCACCATCCGAGATTACGATTGGCTAAAAAATATTCTGTAGGTGATGATTTACTTTTTCTTATTGACCAAACAGAAACACCTGCGATGACAAGAAGATAAAGAATCACAAAAAGCAAGTCAACCGTTCCAAGGAAATGCATAATATTGAATTTTAGTTGTAAAGGATTATTTAGATAAAGCGGTTAATAATATTTTCATAATACTCCTGGCGGCCGCTGATGGTTTTGGGCTCGCCCTTGTCAATGGCATATTTTCTTAGGTCTTCTAATGACAGCTTTCCATCTTCAAATTCTTTTCCTTTACCGCTATCAAAAGATGCGTAGCGGGTTTTTCTTAGTTTTTTATAATCCGATTTTTTTAGAATAGTATCGGCGGTAATCAACGCTCTTGCAAAAGTATCCATACCACCAATGTGTGCATGAAAGAGATCTTCGGCGTCAGTAGAATTGCGCCTGATCTTGGCATCGAAATTAATACCACCGCCCTTGAACCCGCCTGCTTCGAGTATGATAAGCATTGCCTCCGTTAGTTCATTTATATTATTAGGAAACTGGTCAGTGTCCCAGCCATTTTGATAGTCGCCCCTGTTTGCGTCTATGCTTCCCAGTAAGCCTGCATCAGCAGCTACTTGTATCTCATGGGTGAATGTGTGGCCTGCAAGCGTAGCATGGTTTACTTCTATGTTTAATTTAAAATCAGCCATTAAATCGTATTGTCTCAGGAAACTAATTACAGTTGCAGCATCATAATCATATTGATGTTTACTTGGCTCACATGGCTTTGGCTCAATAAAGAACGTTCCCTTAAAACCATTTTTTCTTGCATAATCTTTAGCAGCGTGTAAAAATTTTGCAAGATGTTCCTGTTCTCTTTTCATGTTTGTGTTCAAAAGAGACATGTAACCTTCTCTTCCTCCCCAGAAAACATAATTCTCGCCACCCAATTTAATAGTTGCGTCCAATGCGGCTTTTACCTGTGCGCCTGCGTGAGCCAGCACATGAAAATCGGGATTGGTAGAAGCGCCATTCATGTATCTTTTATTAGAAAATAAATTAGCAGTACCCCATAATAATTTTACATCGCTTTGTTTTTGTTTTTGCTTTGCGTAATCGGTAATTGCCTGCAAACGCTTTTCATTATCTGCCACATCATTAGTGTAATCTACCAGGTCAACATCATGAAAACAATAATAAGGAAGATTCAATTTGGTTATAAATTCAAACGCGGCATCCATTTTGTCTTTGGCTCTTTCAACGGCATCTGCTTTCTCATTCCACGGGAATAGATGTGTTCCTTCACCGAAAGGATCAGCGCCTACATTGCAGAATGAATGCCAGTAAGCACAAGCAAAACGGAGATATTCTTTCATGGTTTTGCCCGCTATCTTTTTATTTTCGTTATACCATCTGAAGGCAAACGGGTTGTCGCTTTCAGGGCCTTCGTATTTTATTTGAGGAATGTTTTTAAAAAACTCATTTGATCCTGAGATTACTTTCATAATTTATCGTGTTTATTTTTTTTAAAGATTTTAGCAATAGAAATTATATTTTAATTAGCGGAATACACTCTCACAACCCCACCGTATTTCGAAAAACGATTAACACTTCTTAACCATAAAAAAATTAGCAATAGTATTTATTGAAATAACAACCATTAAAAATTTTGCGACTTCAAAGCAACTCGTTTTTTTTACAGCGAAAAACCTTTTTCAATTATTAAGAGACTAATTTATAGCAATTATTTTAGAAATTGTAAACGATTACATTTTTTCATAAAAATAATTTTTTTCTTATAGCTTTACTACATTCTGATTATTTTATACAATTGCAATGGGCGCAAATGATAAAGATGTTACGATTTATGATATCGCGGATGCGCTTGGCATCTCAATCGCTACGGTGAGTCGTGCTTTAAAAGACGATCCCGTAGTGAATTCAAAAACTAGAGCGAAAATATTCGCTCTTGCTGAGAAAATGGGATACAGGGCTAATCATTTTGCCCGTAACCTGCGTCAGAAAAAAACTCACACTATAGGCATCATAGTACACGAATTGAAGAGTAACTTCATCAACTCGGTGCTAGCGGGAGTCGAAAAAGTAACCACGGAGTCCGGTTATGATCTTATCATCGCCCACTCATCAGAAAGCTATAAAAAAGAAGTGGCCAATGCTAAAAATCTCTTTGAAAAAAGAGTAGACGGGTTAATTGCTTCGCTTTCTTTTGATACCGAAAACCTGGAACATTTTAAAAGATTTAACGATAGGGGTGTTCCCGTAATATTTTTTGACCGCGTTGAACAGGAAGGTTACAATACGGTTGTGGTTATAGATAATCGAAAATGCGGTTACCAGGCCACCCAACATCTTATTGAACAGGGTTGCAGAAGAATTATTTATGTAACATCGAGCCTTAAACGAAATGTTTATTCATTGAGATTTAAGGGTTATAAAGATGCATTAGGCGACAACGGAATTCCATTCGATGAAAGCTTATTGATCATAAACGATCTTTCTGAAAAGGCGGGAATTGAAGCTGCCATGCAGATACTTAAAATGGATCGCCTGCCCGATGGTGCTTTTATAACTAATGACTTTGTCGCCGCAGTATGTATGCGCACTTTAAAAGAAAATAGAATCAAAATTCCGGAAGACATTGCAGTTGTTGGATTTAATAATGACGCTATTGGCAATTTGATTGAGCCGGCACTCACTACTATAAATTATCCTGGTATTCAAATGGGAGAAGTCGCCGCCAGAAATTTGATCAGTCATTTAAAAGGAATAGGTAACCTGCAAAATACAAATACTATTATCATACGTTCAAATCTTATTATTAGAAAATCTTCATTGAAAAAGGGTTAATAATTATCGCCAAAAAGGTCTATTTTATGAAACTTTTCTTTATCACGATAACTTTCCTGGCCGCATCATTTGGTCTGCGTGCAGATGATGGCTATCGCCTGTGGCTCCGCTATGATAAAATTAATGAAGGTAATATCCTGTTGCATTATCAACAGGATATTACAGGCGTACAATTCAACAGTTCCAGCCCAACTTTACAGGTAGCCAAAAAAGAGCTGCTAAACGGATTGCAGGGATTGCTTGATAAGAAAATTCAGGGACAAAAATTTCTTTCCAATGGAACTGTAATCGCAGGCACACCTGTATCATCAGTTGAAGTGAAGAATTTCTTTTCAGAAAAAGAAATGAATGCTTTAGGTGAAGAAGGGTTTCTTATCCGCACTTCAACTATAAATAATAAAAGGATAATATTCATAGCAGCAAAAAATGATGTTGGCATTTTATATGGCGTGTTTCAGTTTTTAAGATTAATACAAACACACCTGCCCCTCCACCAACTTTCAATTACAAGTATTCCAAAAATAAAACTGCGGTTGCTCGACCATTGGGATAATTTAAACAGGACGGTTGAGAGAGGTTATGCCGGCATTTCTATCTGGAACTGGCATACATTGCCTGATTATATTGATCAGCGATATATTGATTATGCGAGAGCCAATGCATCTGTCGGAATTAATGGCACAGTACTTACTAACGTTAATGCCAACTCGCTGATTCTGACAAAAGAATATTTGATTAAAGTAAAAGCTTTGGCAGATGTTTTCCGGCCTTATGGAATTAAAGTTTATCTCACTGCACGCTTTAGTTCTCCTATTGAAATTGGCGGATTGAAAACTGCTGACCCGCTTGATAGTTCAGTCAGGCAATGGTGGAAAGAAAAAGCCAATGAGATCTATTCTTACATTCCTGACTTTGGTGGCTTCCTGGTGAAAGCAAATTCAGAAGGACAACCAGGGCCACAAAATTACGGAAGAACACATGCAGATGGAGCTAATATGCTGGCCGATGCTTTAGCTCCTCATCATGGAATTGTGATGTGGCGTGCTTTTGTGTACAGCAACGAAACCCCAACAGACAGGTTTAAACAGGCTTACACCGAATTCAAACCATTAGATGGCGATTTCAAAAGCAATGTTTTGATACAGGTAAAAAATGGTCCTATTGATTTTCAGCCACGTGAACCATTCAGTCCGTTATTTGGTGCCATGCCTCAAACCCCGTTAATGATGGAGTTCCAATTAACACAGGAATATTTAGGCCAGGGTACACATCTCGTGTATGAGGCACCGTTATTTAAAGAAGTGCTCGAAGCAGATACTTATGAAAAGGGAAAAGGCTCAACAGTGGCAAAAGTAATTGATGGTTCACTGGATGATCACCTGCTTAGTGGTATAGCGGGTGTATCCAATATAGGTAATGATATTGATTGGACAGGTCATCCGTTTGGCCAGGCCAACTGGTATGCTTTTGGAAGGCTCGCATGGGATTATCAACTAAGCGCATCAGCAATAGCCGATGAATGGATACGTCAAACATTTTCCAACAATCAAAATGTTGTTGATACCATAAAAGAAATAATGATTGCTTCAAGAGAGGCTGTTGTAAATTACATGACACCGTTAGGCTTGCACCACATCATGGGGTATGGCAATCATTACGGTCCTGCTCCTTGGTATAATAAAGCGCCGAGAGCCGATTGGAACCCTGTTTATTTTCACAGGGCAGATAGCATTGGCGTTGGCTTTGACCGCACTGCAGCAGGCAGCGATGCGCTTGCACAATACAAACCTGAGGTTGAAAAAAAGTTTGCAGATATTGAAACTTGTCCGGAAAAATTTTTGCTTTGGTTTCATCACGTGCCGTGGACGTATAAGATGAAATCTGGAAGAAATCTTTGGAGCGAACTGTGTTATAAATACAATGAAGGAGTAGATACTGTTCGATGGATGCAAAGCGCATGGAACAATGTAAAAAAATATATTGATCCTGAAAGATTCAACCAGGTGCGTATGTTATTAAATATACAGGAGAAGGAAGCAGTTTGGTGGCGGAATGCATGTCTTTTATATTTTCAAACGTATTCAAAAATGTCCATTCCTGCGCAATATGAAAGACCCGATCATACTTTACAATATTATGAGTCATTAAAGTTTCCTTATGCGCCTGGAAACGGGTAATAAAGAAACGGAAAATAATTTTTTATTGATAATAATTAAATATGAAAAGAGATAAAAATAAGATTGCAATTATTACCGGTGGCGCATCGGGAATTGGCCTGGCCATTGCTCAACGATTTGTTGAAAATAATATTACCACTATTATTATTGGTCGCAATGTAACAAAATTGAAAGCAGCAAAAAATAAGTTGGGTAAACTTTGCCACTCAGTCTCCTTCGATTTAAATAATCTTTCTTCCATTCCCGAAATGATCAATAAGCTTATTAAGAAATATGATAAGATTGATATCCTTGTAAATAATGCAGGCGTCAATTTAAAGAAAGATTTCACAGAAGTTACTGATGAAGATTTTGAAAGAGTTATGCATACCAATGTAACATCTATGTTCACTCTTTCAAGGGAAGTCGTAAAATTTATGATTCTTAGAGGTACTGGAAGTATTATTAATATAAGCTCAATGGCATCGCAATACGGTATCCCGAAAGTAATTGCTTATAGTGCTTCAAAAGCTGCAATTGAAGGAATGACGAGAGCAATGGCAGTAGAACTTTCGCCAAAAGGCATTCGTATAAATTGTATTGCACCCGGCTTTATTGCAACCGATATGTCGGCAAAAGCTTTGAACAACGATCCCGAGAGAAAAAGCAAAGTCTTGTCGAGAACTCCTATGGGCAAATTGGGGATGCCTTCTGATATTGGCGATGCTGTTGTATTTCTTGCATCGCCGGCTTCTGCCTATATAACAGGAGTTGTATTGCCGGTGGATGGAGGAAATTCTATTGGATTTTAAACCGGTGCACTAACAAAATGGCTACGATAAAGGCCTTCTTCTTTTTGCCTGTAAATAATTTCGCTTATGAAGCATATTTGTGTTTTAATTAATTGTATTCTTCTTTTTTTCTTCAATAGCGATGCGCAAAATTCTATTATTAATAAAAATGAACCTGGGTCATTTCCAATTGTATCCGTAAATGCAAGCGCAATTTATACCGATGCAAATGATGACTGGCTAATACAAAAATCTGCTGCGCTTTTCCAGGAAGATGTTGAAAAGGTTACGGGCCAAAAACCTGAAATTATTCATAGTCTTCCGTCCTACTCAAAAAATATAATTGTAATCGGAAGCATTGAGCAATCGTCGTTTATCAAAGAACTTATTCAAACAAAAAAATTAAAAGCAGACAGTCTGAAAGGGAAATGGGAAACCTATCAAATACAAGTAATTAAAAATCCACTCAAGGGAATTGATAACACCCTTGTAATCGCCGGAAGTGACAAAAGAGGAACTGCTTATGGCGTTTTTGAAATTTCAAGAGAGATGGGAGTATCACTGTGGTATTATTGGGCAGAGGTTCCTGTAAAAATATATGTTTCTAAAAATATTTTCGTGTATGACGCACAGATAGTAAAATACCGTGGCATTTTTATAAACGATGAAGCACCCGCATTCCGCAGGAAACAAATTATAAATCTAAAAACGATTCACTATGATAAAAAAACTTCCATTGATTTTTTCTATTTCAGCAATATTATTTGCAGCTAGTGCAATTGCACAAACACCTTCTTTAAAAGACGCTTTCAAAAAAGATTTTCTTATAGGCACGGCTATGAATGCCTGGCAGATAGAAGGAAAAGATACTGCCGGAAATAGAATAATCAAACAACAATTCAATGCGGTCACGCCGGAAAATTGTATGAAAGCCGAAGAGATTCATCCTGGATGGGACACTTATAATTTTGCCCTTGCCGATAAGCTGGTGGCATTTGCAAAAACGAATCATATCAAAATTAATGCGCACAATCTTATCTGGCATAGCCAATTGCCCGCGTTTATGCATCATATGCAAAGTGCAGATTCCGTAAAGGAATATATGGAAAATCACATAGCAAAAGTGGCTGGCCGCTATGATGGAAAAGTATATTCATGGGATGTGGTGAATGAAGCGTTAAATGAAGATGGCACTTTACGCAAAGATATTTTTCTTGATAAACTCGGAGATGATTATATAGTGGAAGCATTTCGTTTGGCACAAAAAGCATCGCCTCACTCACAATTATATTACAACGATTACAATATTGAACAGCCAAAGAAAAGAGCCGGCGCTATTGCCTTGATAAAAAAGATACAAGCTGCCGGCGTACGCATTGATGGCGTAGGAATACAAGGACACTGGAAATCCGGTGATGTTCCGATGAAGGACATTGAAGAAAGCATCAAAGAATATGCTGCTTTAGGAATTAAAGTCATGTTCACTGAACTTGATTTAAGTGTATTACCAAATCCCTGGGATAAAACTACAGCCGACGTAAGCGCAACAGCACAAGGAAGCGCAAAAATGAATCCCTATACAAATGGTTTACCGGATTCTGCTCAGCAATTATTGGCAAAATCATACGCCGATTTGTTTACACTTTTTATGAAATATAAAAAAGATATCAGCCGCGTTACTTTCTGGGGTGTGAATGATGGGGAATCATGGCTGAATGGATTTCCTATTCGCGGACGCACCAACTATCCATTATTATTTGACCGTAACTTTAAACCGAAACCCGCATTTTTCAGTGTAATAGCAACAGCAAAAAATAATTAATCATTATCAAATTAAACTACAATTTATGAGTGTGCAGGACGCAATTTTAGCCGAACAAACAACAACGAAGTTGCCAAAAAGTTCACAGAAATTATCAGTATTGGAAAAAGTTGGTTACAGCCTCGGAGACCTGGCTGCCAACTTAGTCTTTCAAACCTTGGTGACATACCTCGCCTATTTCTATACGGATATTTATGGCCTTCAACCTAAAGATGCATCCGTAATCATTCTAACAGTGGGCCTGGTAGCTGCATTCGGTTTTAACCCGATAATCGGTGCTCTTGCTGACAGAACCCGCTCCAGGTGGGGGAAATTCAGGCCATGGATATTATGGACTGCCGTTCCGCTCGGTGTCATTGCCTTGCTTGCA
>Ga0208717_1000703_pt1 | contig 11069 bp, 9 predicted proteins | sample NGESurF53shallow_FD_184489 | JGI IMG/M metagenome (GOLD analysis project Ga0208717, IMG submission 184489) | Arctic peat soil microbial communities from Barrow, Alaska - NGEE Surface sample F53-3 shallow (SPAdes) | ecosystem: Environmental > Terrestrial > Soil > Wetlands > Peat ... | reverse complement strand
CCGGCCGGATGACGGCCTGGGCGGCGTGCTGGTCCCAGCCGGGTAATGGCACGTGAATGGCACGAGCACCCCGGCCAGCGATCTTGGCCGGGGTGTTTTGCCTGGTGGAGCTAAGGGGACTCGAACCCCTGACCCCCCGCTTGCAAACCCGGGCCGATCCTCACGCCGACCACGGTGAATGATAAAAGGCCAGTTCAGAAGCTCCTCTTCAACCCAGTTGAAAGGGGTTTGGGCACGGTCGCACACGTTGTGATCTCCCAAATTCCTCCCAGTTGATCAAGGAGGAGCAGCATGTCGAAGAAGCGTTCCAACCAGCTCAGGGCGAGCTATACGGAGGAGGAATACGTCGGTGACGAACCGCCGGACCTCGGCCCGTTGCGGGCCCTCGCTGAGCGCGAGGAGTTGGCTGACGCGGTGGGGCGGCTGGCCGACAGCTACGGCCATCGGTTGCGCGCCGACGACCCGCTGGCCCGCGACATCGCCCGGGCGTTGACCGAAGCCGGGTTCACCCTCCATCACTGCACCCACCCAGCACCATCCGCTGTACCGCCTCGGCGGCGTGTGCTTGCTGCCAGTCGCCCGCAGCCACGACCCGAGCGGCGAGGGCGGCATCGCGGTGTCCTGGACAACCCATAACCTGCTCTCGCTCGACTGGAACCGGTCATCGGAGTACCACGGCGCGCACGACGCCATGAATCGCGCCCTCGCCCAGGTGCTGGAGCAACTCGGGTATCAGCTGCAGCCGTTCAGCACAGGCGGCGCATGGATCGTGACCGGACACCGACCCAGCTGGGCAGAGGCCGGACGGTGAGCGTGGCTGCCGAAGTTTGAGCATCCGGTGGACAGGCGGAACCTGTGGTCAGGGAAGCAGTTTCAGTGCGGGCCGGTGGTCTACGGTCACTGCGCGGAAGTGGCGATCATCGAGCGTGGCCACCTCGCCATCCCCGAGCCGTTCCGCAGCGGAAACCACCGATGCATCGGCCACACCAGGGGGACCCCCCGTACTGGCGCATCAGCTCAGCCATCCGGATCAGGTCGTCCGCCGTGATCAGCCCGTGGTGAATGCTTCGTAGTTGACGTAGCCGGCTTCGTCATCTCTGGCCCCGAGGGTGCGGCCGTCGACGGAGAACAGCGCGACTGACATGCGTTCGCCGAGCAGGGTGGTTTCGATGCGTCTGCTGTCGCGGATCTCATACGGGGTGACGACCGGGCGGTCGCCGAGGCCCATCAGGGACCGGTTGCCGTCCGCGCCGTAGTGCAGAGTGGCCTCGAACCCGGTGAGGAGGTTCACCGACCGCACGGTCCGCCCCACGGTCACGGCGCGGATCTCCTCGTCGGTCATCGGGCGGATGCCCCGGTCGGCGAGCTCGGCGACGGTGTACATACCCTCGGAGGCCGGCCTGCCAGCACGGTCCTGCTCGCTGGGTGTGTACCACACGGGCGAGGTCCATGCGCGCTGCTGGACGCTGGCTGGCACGCTCGCCGGGAGCTGCCTGCCGTGCTTGACGGCGTCGTAGGTGGACCAGCGCGGCGTCGGGATTTCCAGGATCCGCGCGTAGTAGACGCACGCCAGAGAGGGATCGAATTCCGGGTCGGTCCACGCTGCGGACAGCTCGGCCGCGCCGATGTCGTTGCGGTAGGTGGCCTGGGTGATGTCGACGGTGTCGCCGACCGGCGGCAGCGCGCCGGTCCGCGGGTCGGGTGCCCGGCCACCGGAGGCGGCCACGTCGTACACCTTCTCGAAGAGCATGCCCCGGGTGGTCCAGCACTTGATGATCTGGATGCGGTCCAGGTTGGCGCCCAGCGCGTCCTTGGCCGCGTAGGCCAGGAACGTCGGCCCGGCGGCATTATCTGGCCGTTCGGGCAGTTCGGAGCCCATCGGCACGCCCCTGCGGTATCCGGCCGCGGCGAGGTTACTGGCGTCGGCGTCGCTGAGGTCCCATCCGCCGAACAGCCGGGGCATCAGGCGCACCCCGCTGGTGGCGAACGTCTCGCGGCGGCGCAGCGCGTCGAACAGGGCGTCGCGGGTGTTCTCGGTGGCCCAGACCCCGGTCAGCCCGGCCGGGTTCAGCAGCACTGAGGGAAGCCCTCCCTCGACCACCCCGAGCAGGCGCAGGTCGGCGGTGTCGTCGAGGTAGGCGTTCCCGCCGGTCCAGTCTTTGGCCTCGCTGTTGCCTGGTGTTCCCGAGTGGCCGTCGTTGCCGCCGACGAACCCGATCGGGAACGGGTTGACGCCGATGCGCTCTTGCTGGCGCAGCCCTTCCGCCAGGCCGCCGCGGACGGTCGCCCACCTCATCTGGCCGGTGGAGGCGGTCGCCGAGCCGGAAACCTGCTGGAACGCCTGGGAAGCGACGATCTCGAAGCCCGCGAACGCATCGCCGGGCGACAGCGCGGGCGTGGTCTCCGATGAGCCCTTGCTCTGGAACATCTCCGCGAGCGGCTCCCACAGCGCCCGGCGGCGGGCGTAGGCCTCGTCGATTTCCCGGCCGTCGCTGTAGCGGGGGTTGAACATCTCGCCGTTGCTGAAGTTCGCGTTATGGGTGATCGCCACCGCGTTGCCGGGGCCGCCGGCGGCGGTTTCCAGCCAGTCCCACAGCTGTTCGGGGTGGCTGGCCTCGTAATTGCTCAGCGGCAGGTCGGGGACGTCGTTGCCGCGGAAGATGATGACCCGGTGGAAGTTGACCCCGCCCGGGGTGGGCGTCCACTCGAACCCGTTCAGCGTCGTAAACCGGCCCGGATCGTTGTGGCTTTCGGCGATCTGGACGATCCGCCGCCAGATCGTCCGGGCCGCCTCCAGCACTTCCTTCTCCGGCGCCCCGAGGTTGAGCCGGGTGGGATCGGGACGGACCATCCCGGAGATGACCACCTCCACCATGTCGTGGACATCCCCGGCCCGGCCATCGTCGCCAGGAATCTGCGTCGCGCGGTACCGCTTCACCCGCTCGCGGGCCTCTGGGTCCTCCGGGAGGTAGTCCGGGTCGACGATGAGCCCGTACTCGCCCAGCCATTCGGCGTGCTCGGTGACCGCCGCGAAGTCCAGCGGCCGCGACAGGCGGTTCTCCTCCGTGTTGTTCAGCGACGAGCGGGCGGGCTCGCCCCTGGCGTAGCGGAACGCCTCGTCGGGGCCGTTCAGCGCCGCGAGGACGAACGCGTCCAGCGACCAGGCGGTATGTACGTGCAGCTCCCCGAAGTAAGGGTTCCGCAGCGGATTCGCGGGTGTGCTCATGACGGAGTCCTTTCACTGAGCACCTGGGGGTGGTCACCATGCGCCTGGGAACGCGAGATGTGTGCGGGGGTCGCGCCCTCCGCAGGCTCGATCTCGACCTGGTAGGCGTCCCGGACCTCCGCGTAGATGCGGTCCAGGGCCGCCGCGCGGCGTGCCGCGTCCAGGTCGGTCGCGATCCGGCTGGCGACCTCGGCGAAGTCGGGCACCTGGGCGGGCGCGTGCCGGGTCACCCGCACCAGGTGGTAGCCGTAGGCCGACGCCATCGGGCCGGACCAGCCACCCGTCCCGGCCGCGAAGACCGACGCGGCGAAGTCCGCCCCGAACCGGGCCTCCACCATGGGCCGGGTCCAGTCGCTCACCTCAGGCGGCACCGGCGGCGGATCACCCAGCCCATCCGCCCCGTCACCCCGCAGTTCACCCAGCGCGGCCTCTGCCGATGCGCGCGCATCAGCGCCGCGAGAGGCGGCGCTGAAGAACACCTGCCGGAACGACACCGACTCCGGGTGGGCATAGTCGGCACGGTGCGCGATGTAGTGATCCATCAGGTCAGACTCGCTGATCCCGGGCGCGTCGCGGAGCGCGAGCATCTCCATCTTCTGGACCAGCCGCCGCCGCACCACCAGGTCATCGCGATCGAGGCCGAGCGCGAGCGCCTCACGGTACAAGACCTCCTCGCGTACAAAGTCAGCCACGAACCTGTCCGACTCGGCGGCCGTGGGCGGCCTGCGCCATTGGCGCTGCAGATGCTCATCCAGCCACCGCCGCTTGGCCACGGTCACCACAATGTGACCGCCTGCCCCCGAAGCGCCCTCCAGCCGGAACGGAACCTGCTCCTCCTCGGCCTCGTCATGATGATGGCCCATCGATCGCTCTCCTCCCGGGCCAGAAGTGCGACCCAGATGACGATGAACAATGTGTCCGCCGAGCAGCAGCCCGGACTCGGAATGAACCCAGGGTGATCAGGCGTGGGGATCTTCTGCTTCCCTCGACGGATGGGGGCGGCGGCGCGGCGGCCGCGTCCTCCTGCTGAGCTGCCTCAGCCTTGGCCTGCCCGCGCCTGGACGCCACATGGGCGGTGGCCCCCGCAACCGCGGCGCGCCGCAACATCCGTGGCATCGTGATCACCCCCGATCGGCTCAGGGCGCCTGCGAGGTAATGCGACCAACTGGCGCTCAGGCACTTCCCGCTGCTTGGAACGGCGACGGATCTTCCGTCGCAGGGACGGTAGGACGCGAGCCGGCAATGGTACAGGGCCGAAGGTCCTCCCTGGCGGCCTGGCATTGACCCACGGTGCGGCCAGGGATCCGAGCAGACCGGGCCAATCGAACGAACCGCAGATCTGCGAACCCGTCTGGCCAAACTCGCCCGCGGAAATACAGCAACGGCCACCACCACGGGGCTGCCGTGGTTCACCCCCGCAGGGGGACCCCGGCGCCTGCGTGGCGTGATTCTCTGGCACTAGCACCAGCGGAGCCATCCGTGATGCGTACCGGCCAGCGGGCATCGCCCCGCTGCGGCCCCGGAGGGAGTGGCTATGACGGTGACGACCCGGCGGGGTCCAGCGCAGACCGGGACGGTGGAGCATATGAGCCGCACGGACCGGGTGGCCCGGGGCAAGGATGCCAGGAAGGTGGCCCCGCTCGAGGCGAATGCCGAGTTCCGCCCTGGCAGGTCGCGGGATCCGGTCGCGCTGCTGCTGAGCCAGGCGGCGTCGCGGGTGCCGGAGCTGATGCCGGTCCGGCACGGGCGGATGCTGGTGTCGCCGTTCACCTTCTACCGGGGAGCGGCGCTGCCGATGGCGGCCGATCTGGCCAGCACGCCCGCTTCGGGGCTGCGGGTACAGCTGTGCGGGGATGCGCACCTGTCGAACTTCGGCGCGTTCGCGTCGCCGGAGCGGCGGCTGGTCTTCGACGTCAACGACTTCGACGAGACCCTGCCCGGCCCGTTCGAGTGGGACGTCAAGCGGCTGGCCGCGAGCCTGACGGTGGCAGGACGCGACAACGGGTTCCCGGCCAAGGCCCGCCGCAAGATCGTCCTGGCGGCGGCCGAGGGCTACCGCACGGCGATGCGCGGCTTCGCCGGGCAGCCGCTCCTGGACGTCTGGTACGCCCACCTGGACATCGAGCCGGCCCTCAGCGAGTTCCGGTCCCAGGTCAAGGCAAAAAGGTTCAAGGCTGCCGAGGCACTGCTGGCCAAGGCGCACACAAGCGACAGCACGAAAGCGCTGCGCAAGCTGACCACCGTGGTCGACGGGCAGCGGCGGATCATCAGCGACCCGCCGATGATCGTCCCGGTCGAAGAGGTCTTCGCCGACGTGCAGGCCGACGCGCTATACAAGCTGCTCCATTCCGTGCTCGGCAAATACCGGCGCACCCTGCAGTCTGACCGGCGGCACCTGCTGGAGCAGTTCACCCTGGTCCAGGTGGCCCGCAAGGTGGTGGGGGTCGGCAGTGTCGGCACCCGCGCCTGGGTTCTGCTGATGGACGCCCTGGATGGCGAAGAGCCGTTGTTCCTGCAGGCCAAGGAGGCCCAGCCGTCCGTTCTCGCCGGCTACTGCGGGCGCAGCCGGTACACCAACCAGGGCGAGCGTGTCGTCGCCGGGCAGCACCTGATGCAAGCCCAAAGCGACATCTTCCTGGGCTGGACCCGCGTCCGCGCCCCCGACGGCGCGGACCGGGACTTCTACGTCCGCCAGCTGAAGGACTGGAAATTCTCCGTGCCGATCGAGCAGATGCTCCCCGCGGGCATGACGATCTACGCCCGGCTGTGCGGGTGGACCCTCGCCCGGGCGCACGCCCGCTCCGGTGACCGCATCGCCCTGGCCGCCTACCTCGGCGGTTCGGCCAAATTCGACCAGGCGATCGCCGACTTCGCCGAAACCTACGCCGACCAGAACGAACGCGACTACGCCGCGCTCCAGGCCGCTGTCAGGGACGGCAAGGCTGAAGCCACGACCGAAATCTAAGACAGCACCCAGGTCCGTTCACCGTTCCAGGAAATGCCCACGTCCGACCTCACGGACCGTTATCGGTCTTGGCGCCACGATCGGGACGCAGAAAGTGCGACAGCGACCGCGGCGATGCGGTCACCGGAGCGGGGTGTGCAGGTATTTCCCCCGTAAGACGCGGAGCGCAAGGCCTAGATTCGGCGGCGGCCCACCCGAGGTGAGACGGCCGCAGCTACCACCGCGGTCTTGGCCACTGGAGCGCCGCGCCCGGGTGTCACGGCGGAGGCTACTACTGCGGTCTTGGCGACCGGGGCGCGGATGACGCCGACCCTTCCGGCGCGTGCTGGCCTGAGCGGCATTTCAGTCTCCCGTCGTGGCGGTTGCCTGGTCGGCCTCAATCGAGGCAATGATCGCCTGAATGGGAATCCGCCCGTCGGCGATCAACTGGCCACCCGACCGCCGTGCCGCGGCAGCGAAGGACGCGGCCCACAGGTTCTCCCAGATGAGCACCCCGGCGGTACTGCCCGGCTCCATCGCGGCGGCCAGGTTCTCGACATCGTCCGCGGCTAGCAGTTCTCCCAGCTCAGCTTCAAGTGCCTGCAACTCGCCGCCGTCTTCAACGTCGGACAGTTCGGTCGCCTCGACGACGCCATCCGCGTCCTTGGTCAGGATCAGCACATCGATCACCCGGATGGTGCCAGAGTCGACCAGCTTCCGCAGCTCTGCCGCCATCTCGCCGGTGAAGTTGCTCGCTCCCGCCGGGAACTCGACGACCACGTAGTCGACCGGGCCTAGTTCATCAAGCGATACCTCGGTCATCATCACCCCGTTCGCTGGCCCGAGCGGAGCTGCCGCGGTGCGGGAGTCTCACGGGCGATCCTCACCGTAGACGGACGCAGCCCCGGCTGCCTCACCCGCCGCGGAGGATGCAGCGCGGGATCGCGACGACGCCTGGGCAACGGCCTCCGTTCTCGTCGCGGCCTGCTTGCTGCCAGGGAAGTCAACTGTGCTGAACGACGGAGAACTCTCCCGAATGCAATTGGGCCTAAGTAAGACTCCATTAAATCCGCCGTGCTTGCCGGAAGCAGGCGGTCATTCCTTAGGCGTCGAGCCGACAACAAACGACCGGAGCAAGATATGGCCTAACGTTCAGCTAACTCTGGACCGGCGCGGTCCGAAGTCGCACAATGGCCTTTACAATCAGGTGCCAGAGCGAATGCCGTAATCGCCGATGGCGCTCGCATTAAGTGGCAGCACTCGCAGAAGACGTCAGAAAACGGGGCGATACAAGGGTCATGGACAGTATGCAGGACAGTCCGTCAGCGGCGACCGCGAGGCCGCGGCGGAGGTCCCGCCAGCCGGTCAAGCGCTCGCGCACGGTGCGGTTCGATCTCAGCGACGAGGAGTTCGCTGAGGTGGGTGCCGCCGCCGCGAGGGCCGGGATGGCCAAGGGCGCCTACGCGGCACAGGTAGTTCTGTCCGCCGCCCGCAGCGGCACTGCCCCAGGAGAGTCGCCGCTGCGGGACGCGCTCGGGGAGTTCATCCGGGCCGCCGGGCTGGTCCGGCGGATCGGCGTCAACCAGGCCGTGGCGAAGCTGAACGCCACCGGCCAGCGCAGCGGCGACCTTCTCCCGTACGCGGCCGAAAGCATCCGCCGCACCAGGCTCCTCGACCAGGCCGCCGAAGACGTCCGGAAGAAGATCCGCTCGTGATCGGGAAGATCAGCCCACACGGCACACGTGTATCCGGACTGATCTACTACTTGTTCGGGCCTGGCCGGAGCGCGGAGCACACCGACCCGCACATCGTCGCCGGGTGGCGCCACCCCGCCGAACTGGAACCTCCGCTCCGCGACGACGGCTACCGCGACTTCCGCCACCTGAACGGCCTGCTCCAGCAACCCCACACCGCCCTCGGCTCACGCGGATCACCCCGCCCGGTGTGGCACTGCTCCGTCCGGGCCGCCCCGGACGACCGGCTCCTCTCCGACGACGAGTGGGCGCAGGTCATCTGCGACGTCATGCACCACACAGGCCTGGCCCCATACGGCCAGGAAGACGACGCGGTCCGCTGGATCGCGGTCCGGCACGCCCCGGATCACATTCACGTCGTGGCCATGCTGGCCCGCCAGGACGGGACGCGGCCCCAGACCTGGAACGACTACTACCGCGTCGGCGAGGCCTGCCGGGCCGCGGAGCAGCGTTTCGGGCTGCGCCGCACCGCTCCGCGTGACCGCACCGCGGCGCGCCGCCCGACCCGGGCCGAATCGGAGAAGACCCGCCGCCGCGGATACCGGGAAGCGCCCCGGATCACGCTTCGGCGCGCCGTCAGCACCGCTGCCGCCGGAGCAGCCAGCGAGCAGGAGTTCTTCGCCCGCCTGGACCGGGCCCGCGTGCTGGTCCGCAAGCGGTTCAGCATCCGCAACCCCGGCGAGGTCACCGGCTACGCCGTCGCCCTGCCCCACGACAGCACCGCGGCCGGCGGCCCGGTGTGGTTCGGCGGCGGCAAGCTCGCCGCGGACCTGACCCTGCCCAAGCTCCGCTCCCGCTGGGAGGCCACCGGCCCTCGGCCAGGCGACCGATTTACGGCAGCAGAACGCACTGCGATCTGGGAGCACGCCGCTCGCACCGCAGCGGGCACTGCGGAGCAGATCCGGAACGCCGCCGCCACCGACCCAGAAGCGGCCGCTGACGCCGCCTGGGCCGCGGCCGACACGCTGCACGCCGCCGCGGCCGCGCTGGGCAGCCAGGTACTCAGCCAGGCGGCCGACTCCTATGACCGCGCCGCCCGCGCTCCGCATGGCCGGATTCCGCGCCCGGGGGCGCCCGGCAACAGCTTGCGCAGGGCCGCCTGGCTGCTATCCACATCCATGCCGGTCACTGGGGATCCCACCTTCACCCAGATGATGCTCCTGGGCCGCTTCGCCAGGCTCATCGAAGCCATCGCCGACTTGCGGGAAACGCAACGCCACGCCGCCCAGGCCGCCGCCGCGCGCCGGGCCGCCGAGCAGTTGCGCGCGGCCATGCCCGGCTACGTCCCTCCCGCCTCCAGGACACACACCAAGGCACGCACAGCAACCCAGTGCGGCAACCTGGATTTTCCGTTCCCGCCGGGCGTTCCCCGACGTGGCGGCGATCCGGTGAGTAGCCCCACGCAGCCCAGATCCCGTCCGTCCAATGGTCACGGAGCGCCCCGCCCAAGAGGGCCAACCCGTTAGGCGCTTCGAGCCTTCGCTCGGACCTAAGGCTCAACTGAGGTTGTGGGTTCCGTCCTTCACCTGGGCAGCAAACACCAGCCACGCTGCGGAGTTGAACACCAGCCGTGGCCCGTCCGGGTCCTTCGAGTCGCGCACGGCGCAACGCGTGTCGGGCAGCACAGCGACTTCGATGCAGTTGCCGCCGTTCCCGCCGCTGCAGCTGCTCTTGCGCCAGGTGGCGTTGCTCAGGTCCATCGTTCCTCTGCCACTTTCATGATCAACTCTCGTGAGGGCCCGCGGGGCAGCGCTTCCGCCCGCAGCATGTCGAAGGTCTCGCTGACCTTCGCGACCACGGATGACTTCTCCGTGGTGTGGCCCACATCGGGTGACTCCATGTAGACGATACCCGGCGCGTTCTCGAAGGCAGCGATCGCGAACGCGCCCAGCAGCCCTACGTGGGCGCCGGCAGCGACGGGGACTACCTGGACCGTGATTTTGTATCGATCGGATGCGTCTACCAGGTGCTCCAGCTGGCCGTGCATGGTCTGCGCGCTGCCGATGCAACGAGTCAGTACACCCTCATCGATGACCGCCCATAGGGATGGCGGCTTGGGCTGCTCGAAGATGGCCTGCCGCTCGATACGGGCACTGACGAGCTGGTCCAGCTCCTCGGCGCTACCGGCTGACCGCCACGCCTTGAACAGCGCCCGGGCATAGTCGGGCGTCTGAAGCAGTCCAGGGATCAGCAAGGGTTCCCAGGTGTGCAGCGAGATGGCCCGCCGCTCGGCTTCGACCCATTCGGTGAACCAGGACGGATAGCTGCCGTCCCAGCGGCGGGCCAGCTCGTAGATCCGCGCGAACAGGCCCCCGGCATCGGGGAGCGCCCGGTCGCAGTACTCAACGAAGTCGGGGGAGGGCGTGCGCTCGCCGGTCTCGACCTTGCCGACCTGGGCGCCGGAGTAGCCGACCTTCTGGCCCAGCTGTTCCTGGCTCAGCCCGGCCGGCGCAGCAACTACGCCCGCCGCGTCTTCCGGCCCGCCTGCGACGGACGCCACGAAGCATCCAGCGGCCAGCCCGGAAAGCTCGTCATCGCCGACGCCACCACCTGGCCCGGCATCCCCATCGCCGCCTGGCCACCCGCGGAGCCCTCCGCTGACTACGCACCACCGCGCGGGCGGGGCATCCAGGCCATCCCAGCGACATGCCTCTCGCGTGCTGGCTCCCGATCAAGCCAGGCCTGACCGTGCACGGGCTGCGGCACGGCCACAAGACCTGGATGGCCGAGGACGGCATCCCCGAAATCCTCGCCGAACAGCGCCTCGGCCACCAGGTCCCCCGGTATGCGCGGTCTCTACGCCCACGCCTCCGACCGGATGCGCGACGACCTCAAGCACGCACTCCAGAAACGATGGGAAGACTCCTTGCACGCCCGCGCGGCCATCAGCCCGCACTCACCCGTCCCATTGCTCGACCAGCTGCTGACAGCAGAGGCGACCCACCGGAACCATGCGACACCGGGAAACAGGGAGAAGATGATCTCCCAAATTCCTCCCAACCGCCCCAGACGGCCAGCGCGGCCCAGGCTAGGGATACGGGGAGAACCGGAACTAACAGCGTCTGACCTGGCCAGATACCAGAATTTGGAGAGTGGAGCTAAGGGGACTCGAACCCCTGACCCCCTGCTTGCAAACAACAGGCAC
>Ga0208717_1000700_pt1 | contig 11090 bp, 13 predicted proteins | sample NGESurF53shallow_FD_184489 | JGI IMG/M metagenome (GOLD analysis project Ga0208717, IMG submission 184489) | Arctic peat soil microbial communities from Barrow, Alaska - NGEE Surface sample F53-3 shallow (SPAdes) | ecosystem: Environmental > Terrestrial > Soil > Wetlands > Peat ... | reverse complement strand
TCTCCAACCACATCTTCAAAGACTACGACGCCATCCTCGACGCCGTCTGCGACGCCTGGAACAGACTCATCGCCGAGCCCTCACGCATCACATCCCTCGGAGCGCGCCCATGGGCCGCTACAGGTCAGGATTAGGGCCGGTTGGTATAAGGCAGCGTTCCCACCGTGGCCTTCCACGCCCGGATCTCCACCCACTTGAACAGGCCCGCCAGGACATAGGGGTCGGCGGCGCTGAAGGCGCGGGCGGCGGCGATGTCGGGCGCCTCGATGAGGAGCAGCGAGCCGGTCATCTCGTCGGCGTCGCTCAGGAACGGGCCGGCCAGGCGAACGACGCCCGGATGGGCGTTGACGTACGCGAAATGCGCTTCCCGCGTGCCATGCGCAGGGCCAGGGAGTCCGGCTTGTCGATGCAGATCAGGGCGAAGGTGGTCATGGCATGTGTCCTTAACTTTCAGCCTTCAGCGGCCGGGCCAGCAGGGCGTCGATGGCGGCGCCGACGGCCAGTTCGCCGGCCAGAATGGCGCGCACGGCCTCGCAGATCGGGGTCTCGACGCCCAGGCGCGCCGCCAGGGCGGTGACGGCGGGCGCCGAGGCGACGCCCTCGGCCACCGACAGCTTGCCGGCCAGGGTGGTCTCAAGCGACTCGCCGCGCCCCAGCGCCAGGCCGACGCTCATGTTGCGCGATTGCGGGCTCGAGCAGGTGAGGACCAGATCGCCCAGGCCGCACAGGCCCGCCACCGTCTCGGCCTCGCCGCCCAGGGCCACGGCCAGGCGGGTCAGCTCGGCGAAGCCGCGGGTGATCAGGGCGGCGTGGGCGCTGCGCCCCAGTTCGCGCCCCTCGACGATGCCGCAGGCGATGGCCAGCACGTTCTTCACCGCCCCGCCGGCTTCGGCCCCGATCATGTCGTCCGAGACGTAGGGGCGGAAGGCCGGGGTGGCGATCGCCGCCGCGACGGTCCGTGCCAGATCCAGATCGCCGGCCGCCAGGGTGACGGCGGTGGGCAGGCCCCGCGCCACCTCGGCGGCGAAGCTCGGTCCGGAAAGCACGGCGGGGCGCGCGGCGGGCACGGTCTCGGCCAGGACCTGGGTCATCAGTTTCAGCGAGCCGGCTTCCACGCCCTTGGCGCACAGGACGACGCGAACGCCCGCCGGCGCGTAAGGGGCGAAGGCGAGGAGGGTGGCGCGCAGGTGCTGGGCGGGCGCGACGGCGAGGATCAGGTCGGCGTCGGCCAGATCGGCCGGATCGGCGGTGGCGCGAACGGCCTTGTCCAGATCGACCCCCGGCAGGAAGAGCGGGTTGCGATGATCGGCGTTGACCGCCACCGCCACCGCCGCCTCGCGCGCCCAGATGACGGCGGAAAGGCCGGCGCGGGCGCAGACCTGGGCGAGAGCTGTCCCCCAGGCTCCGCCGCCGATGACGCCGACGCGCTTCATGTCCCGGACGCTCACGACTTCGCCCCCTTGCGCCCCGCCACATGGCTGGGGCGGAGCCGCGCCGCCGCCTCGTCCAGCGGCCAGCGCGGGCGCGCCACGGCGTCCAGTCCGTCGGTGAGGCCCAGCGTCAGGCGCTCCGCCCCCGCCAAGGCGATCATGGCGGCGTTGTCGGTGCAATAGGCCAAGGGCGGCGCGTCGAAGCCGAACCCTTGGTCGGTAGCCAGCGCCTGGAGCGCCGCGCGGACGGCGCGATTGGCGGCCACCCCGCCGGCGACCACCAAGCGGAGGGACTGACCCGCGTGATCCCGCGCATAGGTCTTCATGGCCCGCGCCGTCCGCTCGACAAGCTGGCGGGCGATGGCGGCTTGGACGGCGGCGGCCAGATCGCGGCGGTCCTGCTCGCCGGTGAGGCCGGCGGCTAGGCGCGCGGCGGCGGTCTTCAGCCCGGAGAAGGAAAAATCGCAGCCGTCCCGGCCGGCCAGGGCGCGGGGAAGGGGAAAGCGCGCCGCGTCTCCCCCTTGCGCCAGCCGCTCGAGGGCCGGCCCGGCGGGGTAAGGAAGGCCCAGGGCCCCGCCGATCTTGTCGAACGCCTCGCCGGCGGCGTCGTCGATGGTCGTTCCCAGGCGCCGGCAGGCGCCCACCCCCGCCACCTCCAGAAGCTGGCAATGGCCGCCGCTCACCAGCAGCAGGAGGAAGGGATACGGAACCTCCGCCGTGAGGCGGGCCGAGACGGCGTGGCCTTCCAGGTGATTGACGGCGATCAGGGGCAGATCCAGCGCCAGGGCCATGGCCTTGCCGAACGACAGGCCCACCATCACCCCGCCGACCAGGCCAGGTCCCGCGGTGGCGGCGATGGCGTCGAGGTCCCGGACGGTGACCCGCGCCTCGGCCAGAGCCTGGCCGGCGATGGCGTCGATGCTCTCCACATGCGCCCGCGCCGCGATCTCCGGCACCACCCCGCCGAAGGGGGCGTGATCGGCGATCTGGCTCAGCACCACGTTGGAGAGAACCTCGGGCCGCGCGCCCGGCTCCAGCCGCACCACAGCCGCGGCGGTTTCGTCGCAACTGGTCTCGAGGCCGAGGACGGTGAGGGGCTTGGCGGTCATCTTGCGTTGCCGGGCGGGGCGGCGTGGGGTAGCCGTCCTTGGATGATCAGGCAACAGGTTCGCATCGGCACGCGGGCGTCCAAGCTGGCCCTGGCCCAGGCCGGCCTGGCGCGGGCGGTGATCGCGGCCGCGCTCGAGGGCGGCCTGGAGGCGGCGCCGCTGATCCACATCACCACCACCGGCGACCGCGTCCAGGACCGGCCGCTGACCGACCTCGGCGGCAAGGCCCTGTTCACCAAGGAGATCGAGGAGGCCCTCCTGTCGGGCCGCATCGACTGCGCCGTCCATTCGCTCAAGGACATGCCGGCGCTCTCGGCGCCCGGCCTCACCATCGCCGCCATTCCCGAGCGGGAGGATCCGCGCGACGCCTTCCTCAGCGTGAATTTTGAGACTCTCGACGCCTTGCCTAGAGGCGCCCGGCTCGGCACCGCCAGCCTGCGCCGCCAAGCTCAGGCCCTGCATCGCCGCCCCGACCTGGCCATCATTCCCCTGCGCGGCAATGTCGATAGCCGGATCGCCAAGCTGGAACGCGGCGAGGCGGACGCCATCGTCCTGGCCGCCGCCGGGCTGAACCGGCTGGGGCTAGGAGCTCTGGCCCGAGATCTGATCGACCCGTTCGAGGCGCCGCCCGCCCCAGGGCAAGGCGCCCTGGCCATCCAGACCCGCGCCAAGGACGCCGATGCGCCGTGGCTCGCCGGCCTCCGCCACGGCCCCACCGCCCTGGCGGTGGCGGCCGAGCGCGGCGCCCTGGAAGCCCTGGAGGCTTCCTGCCGCACCGCCATGGGCGCCTACGCCTTCATCGAATCGGCCCGGCTCGTCCTGATCGTCGAGGCCCTGACCCCCGACGGCGCGCGCCGGTTTCGCCGCCAGGGCGAGGTCGCCGAGGCGGATGGCGAAGCGGCGGCGCGGGATCTGGGATCGCGGCTGGGGGCGGAGATTCGCGACGAAGGGGGCGAGGCGCTGCTCGCGCCCCCGTGATCCGCGCCCCCGTGATCCCAGGGTCGATGCGGAAAATCTGGATCACCCGCGCGCTCCCTGGAGCGCTGGCGACGGCGGAGCGGGTCCGGGCCCTGGGGTTCGAGCCGGTCGTGGCTCCGTTGCTGACCGTCCGCGCCCTGGGCGCGGGGCCCATCGATCTGACCGGCGTGGGGGCCATCGCCTTCACCAGCGCCAACGCGGTGGCGGCGTTCGCGGCGCGCTCGTCCGCCCGCGACGCGCCGGCCTTCGCGGTGGGCGAGGCGACCGCCGCGGCCGCCAGGAGCGCCGGCTTTCCGGCCGTGGTCTCGGCCGAGGGCGATGTGAACGCCCTGGCGGTGGCGATCGCCGCGCGGGCCGGGACCTTCGCCGGCGCGGTGCTCCATCCGGCCGCCGCCGAACCGGCCGGAGACCTGGCCGGCGCCCTGGCGGCCCTGGGGATAGAGGCGCGGACCCTGGCCGTCTATCAGACCGTGGCGGCGCGGCTCTCGCCGAGGGTCCGCGCCCAGATTCCCCACTTCCACGCCGTCCTCGCCTATTCGCCCAGGGCGGCGCGTCTTTTGGCGGGCAGGCTGCGCGCGAACCCGGCCCCCGATCTCCAAGTCTTCTGCCTTTCGCCGGCCGTCGCCGCGCCTCTGAGAGACCTTCCGCGAATCCGATTGCGCGTGGCGGCTTTGCCCAATGAGGCTGCCCTGTTAAACCTGATCGTCGATCCGAGGTTTTCATGACCGCTCCGCCCGAGTCCGCCGAGCTCGCCCCGACCCGCGATCCCGCCGCCTATGGCGCCCGCCCCCTGCTCAGCCGCGGTTTCTGGGCGACGATGGTGTTCGGCGCCCTGTGCCTGGCGGCGGCGGTGGCGATCGTGAGTCTCGGCCCGCGCCTGTTCGCGGGGCGCCGTGTCCAGCCGCCGCCCATCGCCTCGCCGCCGAGTCAGCCGCTCAGTCCCGTCGTCCAGGCCCCGTCGCCTACCTTGCCGCCCGCGCCGCTCGACACCACCGCGCCGGCCCGCGTGGCCGCGCTGGAGGCGCGGGTTCAGCGGCTGGAAAGCAACCAGGCGCGCGATCTCGACGCCGCCGCCGCCGCCCTGGCCGCCGCCGCGTTGAGCCAGGCCGCCGATCAGCCGCGCGCCTTCCTCGCCGAACTGGCCGCCTTCCAGCGCCTGCTCCCCGCCTCGCCCGACGCCCTGGCCCTGGCCCCGCTCGCCGCCCAAGGCGCCCCGACCCGCGCCGCCCTGGCGGGCGACCTGGCCCAGATCGCCGCCCAGATCTCGGTGGCGGCCAAGGCGCCCGCCAAAAGCGCCGGCTTCATGGCCCAGATCGCCTATGCGGTCTCCCGGGTGGTGAGCGTGCGGCGGATCGACGGCGTGGGCGCCGGTCCCGACGCGGTCCTGGCGCGCGCCGAGCATCTGGCCGGCGACGGCGATCTGGAGGGAGCGTCGGCGGTTCTAGGCGCTCTGCCCGCCGGCTCGAACGGAGTTCTGGAGACGTGGCGTGAGCGCGCCCGCCGGCGCATCGATATCGATCGTCACATCGCCGGTTTGCGCGCCCAAGCGGCGGCGGATCTCGCGTTGGCGGGGGCGCGGTCATGATCCGCATCGCCCTGGCCATTTTTGTCGTCTCCCTCGCCATTGTGGTCGCCATCTCCCTGCAGGGCGATCCGGGCGCGGCGAGCCTGACCTGGCTTGGCTGGCGGATCGACACCACGGCGGCGGCCGGCGTGTTGCTCATCGGTCTTCTGGCCCTCGCGGCCACGATCTTCTGGCGCGCCCTGGTATGGCTGCTTGAGGCGCCGGCCAGAAGCGCCCGCGCCAACGCCGAGGCCCGACGGCGCCTGGGCGGCGAAACCTTGACGCGCGGCTTTCTGGCGGCGGCGGCTGGCGACGGGCCCGAGGCGCGGCGCCTGGCCCAGAAGGCCGCCGAACTTTCCGACGAGACGCCGCAACTGGTGCGCATTCTCTCCGCCCAGGCGGCGGAGGCGGCCGGCGATCGCATCGCCGCGCGGGCCGCCTACCAGGCCATGCTGGGCTTTCCCGAAATGCGCCTGGCCGCTCACCGGGGTCTGATGCAGATCGCCCTGTCGAGCGGAGACGGGGTCGAGGCGGCGAGCCAGGCCGCCGCCGCCTATGGATTGGCGCACACCGCGGGCTGGGCCTGGCGCGCCCTCCTGGAGGCGCGGCTGGAGGCCGGGGATTGGGCCGCCGCCCTGGCCCTGGTGGCCGGGGCGCTGGAGCGCAAGATCGTCTCGCCGTTGATCGCCGACCGCGCCCGCGCCGCCCTTCAGGCCGCCAGCGCCGCCAGTTTGGGCGGGGGGGCCCAGGCCGTCGATTTCGCTCAGGCCGCGGCCAGGATGCGGCCGGACTTCACCCCCGCCGCCGTGATTGCCGCGGAACTGCTGACCGCCGAAGGCCGCGGCGGGCGGGCCGCGCCCTTGATCGAGGCGGCCTGGAAGGCGCGCCCCCATCCGGCCCTGTGGCTGGCCTGGCGCGATCTGCGCACCGACGAGACGCCCAAGGAACGCGCCCAGCGCCTCCTCAACTTGGCGGCGTTCGATCCCGATGGGCGCGAGAGCAGGGTGCTGGCCGTCGAAGCGGCCCTGATCGCTGGCGACGCGTCGGCCGCCCGGGCCGCCGCCGACACGCTCGGCGCCGAGGCCACGACGCAGCGCCTGGCCGGTCTGATGGCTCGCGTCGCCAGCGCGGCCGGCCTGCGCGACGAAGCCCGCGCCTGGATCGTCCGCGGTTCGGCCGCGCCCAGGGAGACGCAATGGTCGGATATCGACCCGACCGGCAAGGCTTTCGCCTATAGCCCCGCCGACTGGGCGCGCCTCATTGCCGTGTACGCCGAGAGCGGCGATCTTATCCATCCGCGGCACGAACGTCACGAAGCGACGATCAACGACCTGCCGCAGATCCCCGCGGCCTATGCCGACAGCGCCGCCTTCATCAGCGCCGCCGAAGCGGGCGATCCCTTCCCGCCGATCGTCGATGACAGCGATTTCGGCGACGCCCTGCAACCGGCCGGCGGCGAAGGCGCGCCGTCTCCTCCGTGGGGATTCCTCGCTCGCAAGGGGCGGTAGCTGTCGGAGCGCGGGCGTCCCGCCCGCGGTTTTTTGGTGTCAAACGCGATGGCCATCGAAAGACGCGGGCGGGACGCCCGCGCTCCAATCCCTCGCCTCTTCACCGATCCCCCGCCGGAGCCGCGATGGCGCCTTGACCGGCCCGCGCGCCCCGTCTCTAGTGGCGGACACGGGAATGGGAGGGCGAGATGCTGAAATCGGTTTCGGTGGGCGTGTTGGTCGCCGCGATGAGTTGCAGCCTGTTCGTCGGTGGCGGGGCGTCCGCCCAGAGCGTGACCGCCCGGCGGCCGGGTCATCATCAGAACCATCGCCCGCCCTACCGGCCGCCCCATCACCATCACCGCCCCCATCGCGGCGGAAACGGCGGCGCGGTGGTCGCGGCGGGGATCGCCGGCCTGTTCGTCGGCGCGGCGCTCGCCAACGCCAACCGCTACGACCCGCCCCCCGCGCCGATTCCCTACGACGATGTCGGCCCCTACACCCAGCCCTACGCCGGCCACGACTGGCACAGCTACTGCGCCGCCAAGTTCAGCACCTACGACCCCCGCGACGGCCGCTATCTGGCCGTCGATGGCCGCCGCTATCCCTGCCATTGACGGAGGTTGGCGCGCGAGCCGAGGCGCGCTAGAGAAGCGCCGGCCCCTTTAGCCGCCTTAGCTCAGCCGGTAGAGCACCGCATTCGTAATGCGGGGGTCGTCAGTTCGAGTCTGACAGGCGGCGCCATCCTTTCGACTTTTCCGGGGCCGAATGCTTCAACTCGCCGAAGGAATTTCGGCCACCCGACATTCCGCCACGTCCACTTCCGCCTCGACTGAACACGTCCAACACGCAATAGTCGCCAGTTGGGCATTCTGGGAGATGCGCGAATGAAATGGCTGTCGCTGACTAGGCTGTCATCAACCGCCATTCGGGCCTTTATCGGCCTGTCGGCCGTTCTGACCGCCTGTACGATGCCCAACCCCGCCTTTGCCGACGACGCCGACAGAACGGTTACGAGTGAAATCGATCCGACTTTTGTAGAAGGGCGGTTCGCGGGGTGTGACATCGTCTTTTCGGTCATGCATAGCGACGGACCGAATTTTGACGGCGGCATGGTCCTTTTTTTAGGCTCTCTTCACGTGGGCAGGACGGACAAGAACTTGATCGACCTTGGCCTAAAGATCGCAGTCGGAAGAACCCAGAAGGACTCGGCGGGAAAACCGGCGCTCACCCTCCAAGCTCCGACCTCGGTTGTCTTGATTGATGGACTTGGAACCAACATCGACGACCTTTGGAATGCCTCCCCGGCTGAAACGCTTGGATATCGAATTTTTGTTTTCGGATACGGGAAAGCCACGAAGTCGGCGCTTTTGAGCGCGGCCAATTCGGGCAAACTTCATTTCACTTACGTTCTGGATAAAGGGCCCCTAGGGTCAAATGTTGATCTGGACCTCACCATGCAATCTCTGGACGCGGACTCGCCGGCCAAGTCCAAATTGAACCCAGGGGCTGGGCGCCAGCTCGGTGAGTGCATCAACAAAATTCTCCAGTGAAAGCCGAGAATGACACGCAGCGCGCGGCAGAGCTGGCCCCGCCCGGATCGGCGATCGTATCCGGCGCAGCCTTCGGAACTCGAAAGCACGCCGTAGCGCGCCCATCGATTGAGACGCCGTCGCCGTGAGGTATTACATTCCACGAAACGTAATGGAGTCACCCATGGAATCAGCCTCCACCAGCAAGGGCCAGGCGACGATCCCGAAGGCCATTCGCGACCACCTTAGGTTGCGGCCGGGCGACCGGGTGCGGTTTTTCGTGCGTCCCGATGGCGGCGTGGTCCTGTTGCCGAAACAGCCGGTCTCGGCCTTGCGCGGAATCGTCAAGCCCACGGGGCGGCGGATCACCATCGACGACATGGCCGAAGCCGCCGCCGCTGGCGCGGCCAGTGACGCGAGCCCGCGCGGGGAGCGGTGATCGGGCTCGATACCAACGTCATCGTTCGCTATCTCGCCCAGGACGATCCGGTCCAATCGGCCAAGGCGACCGACCTGATGGAGCGGCGGTCCAGCGAGGCTTATCCCCGTCTCGTCAGCATCGTGGCGATGGCGCGGATCGTCTGGGTTCTCGAACGGACCCATGGCCTCGGCCATCTCGAAATCGCGGAGATGAAGGCGATCAGCGAGGGCGAGGTTCCGGCCCAGGCCGTCCGCAGGTGATCGCCATTAGGGTCGCCACATTGCGAAATGTCGATTGGCCAAGGAGAAGTCGCTATACGAGTCAGAGCGAGGATGTCGGTTTCGCTTGACAAGTGGATTGCATTATGCAACTACACCGCTCATGTCGACTCCCGCCGCCGCACCGCAAGACCCCGCCCCGTCGGCGGCCGACGAGCCGCCCGACCTCTCGGTCCTGCGCGCCAAGCGCCGGCTTCGCCTGCTCGAGGAGCTGGCCGAGATCGGCATGGAGCTGGCCCGGGCCCTCAGGCCCCGCCCCCCCGAGGATCGAGCCGCGGACGAAGCCGACGGTGGCGAGCCCGCCCCAGAGAAGGGCGGGGGGACGGGCCGGGGGAAGGGCCGCGAGCCGGCCGACGCATTCGGCCCCCTTTCGCGCGCCATCCGCCTGACGCTGGCCCTGGAGGCCAGGACCGACGAGGCGTTGCGCGATCTGAAGTCCGGGGCGGCCCTGGCGCGCCAGGATCAACGGGCCAAGGCCGCCGAGCACGCCAGGATCGCCGCCGCCAATGACCGCGAGGCCCGCCAGGAGCGCGTTCGCGAACTGGTCATGAGCGTCGCCGAGGCCCAAAGCGAAGACGCCGGCGAATACGACCAACTCTACGAAGCCCTTGAGGAGCGCCTGGAGGACGACGAAGCCTACGACGATTGCGCCGGGCGCCCCCTGCGCGAGACCGTCGAGCGCCTCTGCGGGGACCTGGCTCTCAGCCCCGACTGGAGCCGCTGGGACGGTGAGGGATGGATGGCCGACGATGCGCCCGCCCGGTCCCGCTTCTCCCCGTTCAACCAACCCAGTTCCAGGCCCGTCCTGGACGCCGGGCGCGGGCCGCCGCTGGCGCCGTTCCCTTCCGCTCGCCTCCAACCCTCCCGCGACCTCGAGTGAGGCGCGGGGCGCGAAATGGCGTAGAGACGCCTCGCCCGGCGTCCAGCCGACGGCCGCCCCTACTCCGCCGCCGCCTTCACCGCTCCGGCGATGTCGCGCACCAACTGGCGCACCAGCTTTTCGTCGTCGCCCTCGGCCATGACGCGGATCATCGGCTCGGTGCCCGAGGCGCGCACGACCAGGCGCCCGCAACCGTTGAGGCGGCCCTCCGCCTCGGCGATGGCCGCCTTGACCGCAGCGCTCTCCAGCGGCTTGCCGCCCGAGAAGCGGACGTTCTCCAGTTTCTGCGGCACCGGCTCGAACTGGCGGGCCAAGGCGCTCATCGGCTTTTTCGAGCGGACCAGTTCGGCCAGCACCTGGAGAGCGGCGATCAGGCCGTCGCCGGTGGTGGAATAGTCGCTCATGATGATGTGCCCCGAAGCCTCGCCGCCGAGGTTGAACGTCCCCTGGCGCATCCTGGCCATCACCGAGCGGTCGCCGACCATGGTGCGCTCCAGGGTCAGGCCCCGCTCGGCCAGAAAGCGTTCCAGGCCCAGGTTCGACATCACCGTGGCCACCACGCCGCCGCCCTGCAGGCGATCCTGCGCCGCCCAGGCCGCCGCGATCAGGGCCATGATCTGGTCGCCGTCCACCCCCTGACCCTTCTCGTCGCAAATCACCAGGCGGTCGGCGTCGCCGTCGAGCGCGATGCCGATGTCGGCGCGGTATTCCTTGACCGCCGCGATCAGGGCGGCGGGATGGGTCGAGCCGCACTCGTCGTTGATGTTGTAGCCATTGGGCGAAACGCCGATCTCCTTGATCTCCGCACCCAGTTCGTAGAGGGCCGTCGGAGCGACGCGATAGGCGGCGCCATGGGCGCAATCGATCACCACGCGCAGGCCGGCGAGGCTCAGGCTGCGCGGCAGGGTCGCCTTGACGATCTCGATATAGCGGGCCTGCGCCTCGTCCATGCGCGCCACCCGGCCCAGCCCCTTGGGGTTGGCAAGACCCTCCTGCAGGCCCTCGTCCATGTGCGCCTCGATACGCGCCTCCATGTCGTCGGAGAGCTTGTAGCCGTCGGGCCCGAACAGCTTGATGCCGTTATCGGCGAAACTGTTGTGCGAGGCGGAGATCATCACGCCCAGGTCGGCGCGCATGGAGCGGGTCATCATGGCGACGGCCGGGGTGGGCAGGGGCCCAAACAGGCGCACGTCCATCCCCACGCTGGTGAAACCCGCCACCAGGGCCGGCTCGATCATATAGCCCGACAGGCGCGTATCCTTGCCGATCACCACCAGATGGCGCCGATCGTCGGCCGAGCGGAACAGCTTGCCGGCCGCCAGACCCACCCGCAACGCCACCTCGGCGGTCATGGGATATTGGTTGGCCTGGCCGCGGATGCCGTCGGTGCCGAAATAGGACCGCTTGCTCA
>Ga0208717_1000699_pt1 | contig 11097 bp, 11 predicted proteins | sample NGESurF53shallow_FD_184489 | JGI IMG/M metagenome (GOLD analysis project Ga0208717, IMG submission 184489) | Arctic peat soil microbial communities from Barrow, Alaska - NGEE Surface sample F53-3 shallow (SPAdes) | ecosystem: Environmental > Terrestrial > Soil > Wetlands > Peat ... | reverse complement strand
GGTCCGGCACGCCTCCAGCAGATCGGTGAACGCGGCCTTGCCCGGCAGCAGGCCCACGGATTGGGCGAACATGCTGAACACGCTTCGCATCAGGAACGTCGCCACCGATTCGGGCGTGTGCTTGCGCGCTTCGAGTTCCGTCGCAAGATGGGCGAGCAGCGCCGCGATCTCCCGCGTCACCTGCACCCGCCGCCGCGACGGGTCGAGGCCCAACGGGTCGGTCCAGATCGCGCGCAGCCGGGCGCGTACGTCCGGATTTCGCAGATCGGTCAGGTGGACGCGGTAGCCGTCGCGATCCGGGAATTGCGCGTAGTGCTTCCCGGTGCCGGAAAAATCCGCGTAGACGTCGATGCAGAAGCCGACGTCGCAGACCAGGATGAACGGCGGCCAGCCCTCATCGGGCGGAATGTCGCGGGCGTAGTCCTCCGCCTGGCCCTTCGCCCGCAGCATCAGCTGCGCCCAACCGGGGGAGCGGCGAACATGCGCGCGCCGTTCGGCTTCGGAGGCGGCGAACAGCGCGGGCTGCTTCGGCGCCTCCTGCGCCTGCTTGGCTTCCAGCACGAAGCAGCCGCGGTTGTAGAGGTCGATCCGCCGGGTGCTCACGGTGCCGTCGCGCTCGTGGCGGGTCACGGCGCGCTCGAACCTGTACTCGCCCACGCCGCCGACCGCGGCGTCCGGGCGCGCCGCGCCGAGCAGGTCGCAGAGTTCGGACAGGAACAGCGCGTAGTTGGCGCGCTCGGCGCCGCCCGAGTTCCGCCAGCGGGTGATGAAGGTCTCGATGCCGGTCGCCCTCGTTGCCGCGTCCCGATCCGGGTGGGGCGCCGTCGGGAACCATACCGGGTCGGCGGCCGCTGTCAGCAGGAAAACCCCTGTGCTCCGATGGACGCCCCGGCATCGCCGCTGATATGATACCGCGACGCGGAGGGATGGCCGAGCGGCTTAAGGCGCACGCTTGGAAAGCGTGTGTGCGTTAACGCGTACCGTGGGTTCGAATCCCACTCCCTCCGCCAGAACCTCCCGTCAACCCCTACATCATTCGTCGTTTGTCCCTAGAGGAAGGCCGGGTTGAGCACCCAAGATTGTGCTTGACTGTGCGCTGGCGTGCGCCCATATCCCCCACTCGTTTGTGGGATGGATTGCAGGACGGGAGTTTGCGGAGATGGCGCGGGGGATCATGAAACTGTCGCCGGCCGGCGTGCAGAAGGCCAAGCGGCCCGGTCTGTACGGTGACGGCGCTGGCTTGTGGCTGCATGTTGGACCGACCGGCGGCAAGTCCTGGTTGCTCCGGTTCATGCTCAATGGCCGCGCCCGCGAGATGGGCATCGGCCCGCTGCATACGATCGGTCTATCCGAGGCTCGGGCACGCGCCAGGGGCGCCAGGTTGCTTCTGCTCGACGGCATCGATCCGCTCGAAGCCAAGGGCGCCCGGCGCGCCAAGGCGAAGCTGGCCGCCGCCAGCGCGGTCAGCTTTCGGGCGTGCGCCGAGAAGTACATCATGTCGCACCGAGCCGGGTGGCGGAACGCAAAGCACGCCGCACAGTGGACGGCGACGCTGGAGAAATACGCCTATCCGGTGATAGGCGGTCTCCCGGTCGGCGACGTGGACACCGGCCACGTCACGCGCATCCTCGAACCGATCTGGGCGACCAAGCCCGAGACCGCGACGCGGGTGCGCGGCCGGCTTGAGAGCGTTCTGGATTACGCCCGGACGCATGGATGGCGCACCGGAGAGAACCCGGCGCGGTGGAAAGGCCATCTCGACAACGTGCTGCCGGCGCGGAGCAAGGTCGCCCGTGTGGAGCACCACGCCGCGCTGGCCTGGCCAGAGATAGGTGCCTTCATGACCGCGCTTCGAGCGCAAGACGGCGTGGGGGCGCTGGCGCTGCGCTTCGCCATCCTGACTGCGGCTCGAACAGGCGAGGTCATCGGGGCGCGCTGGTCAGAGATCGACATCCCGAACGCCGTGTGGACTGTCCCGGCCGAGCGGATGAAGGCTGGACGCGAGCACCGGGCGCCGTTGGCCGGTGCGGCGATCGACGTGCTGCTGGACATGGCGAAGCTGCGGGCCGGCGACGATCCGGCCGGCTTCGTGTTCCATGGTGCGAAGGATGGGAAGCCATTGTCGAATATGGCGTTGCTCATGACTCTTCGCCGCATGAAGCGCGCCGATCTGACCGCGCACGGGTTCCGCAGCACGTTCAGGGACTGGGCAGCCGAAACCGGGCAGCCGGCGGATATCGCCGAGGCGGCGCTGGCGCACGTCGTCGGAAACAAGACCGCCGCAGCGTACCAGCGTGGCGACCTTCTCGACCGGCGGCGCTGCCTGATGGCGGATTGGGCGCAGTTCTGCACGTCGCCGAGCACGCCGTGACAGCAGATACCCAGCGCGTTGAGGATGACCAGGCGAGAGCGCTGCTGGAGCAAATTCTTGACCTACGCCGTGACGCTGCCCTTCACCCCGACGATCGAAGGTTTGCTTCTGCCGCAGCCTCAGAGCTGAGGAGACTCGTCATTGGCATCGGAGGCTGGGCCGTCGCCAGAATGGCTAGAACGGTCACCCATGAACAGTTTGCCTCTCTCCCGGTCGAGGAGAAACGATCAATCATCGCCAGACATTTACGGCACCCGCTGATGCAGCCAGGTGCAGCAGATGATTTGGCGACCGCACTCATTGCCCTGAATGGCGGTCAAGTAAACGCCTTGCTTGAACCTTCGGTTACCGGCCGGCGCCGGGCTTACCCGTTCGACGCCGCCCGGCTTGAACTTCAGATGCTCGCTTGGCTCCGCTGGCGGAAAGGACGGGGGGACCAGGTACGGGGATCAAGGGAAACGCTCGCCGCCGCGATATGCCGGACGCCGGCCGTATTCGACCAATGGAACCGCGAACTCACGAAACTATTCGGCCGAGACCTTGTGCGGCGGGAGCTGGACGACGCGGAGCGGGCTGGCCGAGCAAGCCTAAAAATCCCGCCTAGCCGTCCGGATGGGGCGATGATTAGCGTTCCCTCTGCGCTGGCGATGCAGCCGCCGGAATTCCTTTCTGACCCGCATTTGAGCGTAATCCACACCAGGATGGCCAGTTTAGCGCTGCCTATCCTCGCCCGCCGATACACGGCCGCGACGCGGGGGCACTTAGCTAAGTCGTCAAATAACTAAGGCGACTTCGCTACGCCGGCTGTCGTAACCCCGTCTCCGTTCACAACTATTCGGACGGATGAAATGAGTTTTGCAAAAGGTACCGGGCTGGCGCCCATCGGACTGAGCATGGTCGCGCCCAAGTTTGCCGGCCTCGCGATGTGGTGTGCGCTATCGGGCATCGGACGGACCAAGACATACGAACTGCTCGGCAATGGCACGCTTCAGGCCGTTAAGTGTGGCGCCAAAGTCCTCATTGATGTGGACCGGGGCCTCGCCGCAATCGGCGCCATGCCGCCTGCTCAAATTGGACCGTCCGGGCGATCCGCCAAGTCCAAGGCCGCCTAATCACCCCAGCAACGCCGCGAGGAAGGCGACGCGCCGGGTGATCGTTCGGAGAATGTCGGGACCGCAACAGCCCGATATCTAGTGCCGAACTCGACCGAGCGCAACACCTTTCTCGCGTCCCACACTTAAGGAACGCGAGATGAACGACCTACGGAGCGCCGCGAGGCCCCCCACCATCACCATCCCGACCGGAGCCGGCATCAGGCTCACCATGTTGCCGCCTGCCATCATCGTCACCCCCTCGGGCGGCAGCGATCTCGCCACGCCGGGCACGGTCGCGGCCGTGCTGGGCCACGATCCCGGTGTCACCTGGCCCGACCGCCGTGGCATCGGTCTCGCCGACGCAGTGCTGGAGAGCGGCGGAACCGTATGCTTTGAGTTTGCGAGCCTCGCCGACGCATTCACGTTTCGAGCGCGACTGTTGCGGGAGGCGGGCCGATGAGCGGCCTCGCCCCCGCCGACCGCGAGCGACTGACGAAGCTGTTGGGCCTGCTTGGTTCGGACCACGCGGGCGAGCGCGATGCCGCCGGATTGGCGGCGATGCGGCTGCTGCGCCAGCGCGGGATCGTATGGCCTGACCTGCTGCTACCCGCGCCGACTCACCGCGAACCGCATTTCGGCATCTGGCGTACGACGTGCGCGGAACTCGCCGCGCGGCCCGGCGACTTGCGACCTTGGGAGCGCGGCTTCGTCGCCGACCTCCCGAAATTCCCGAGGATTTCGACAAAGCAGCGTTACGTCCTGAACGAAATCGCCAAGCGCATCCTCGGTGCGCGGGAGGACGGCCGATGAACGCTTGGCGGACACGGCTTGATCCAGGACTTACAGCAGCGTTCGGCGAGCCCGAACTGCATGCGGTCTTTTTTGAGCACAAGGACGACCGAGGCCGGCGCAGGTATGCGGTGACCGTCCAAATTCCCGAGACCCCCGCCGCTGCCTTTGCGCAGGTGATGGACGTGGCGCGCGTCATGAAGACCCGCGTCCTGTTCCTCTGCGACACAAGGGAACAGGCCGAGGACGCCGTAGCGCGGGCACGCGCGCTCCTCCCGCACCATCGTCGCGTCGCCTATGAGCGCGCCGAGGCGGGCGCTTGGGGAGCGGTAGGCCGATGAGCGCGCTCGATCGCCCGATCCCGATGACGTTCTTCCCCAACTTCGGCGCCGCCGCCAAGACCGAGGAGCGGTTCTCGCTACCCGACCTCGCCGTGCGCATCCGCACCACCACAGGCCCAGACAAAGCGGCGTTGCCCTGGCTGAAACTGGCGCAGTTCGGCAACGCCAAGACCGCCAAGGGCAGCCTGCGCCACGACGCCAATCTGCTCGCCATCAGCGGGATCGAAGCCGACTACGATGGCGGGCAGATGGACGTTGACGCGGCGCTGGCGCTGCTGGAGCAACAGGGCGTCGCCAGCATCCTCTACACCTCGCCGAGCCACACGGCCGATGCGCCCCGCTGGCGCGTTATGCCCTCTCTCCGAGGCCATGCCACCCGATCGGCGCTCGCCGCTCCTGGGGAGGCTGAACGGGCTGTTCAGGGGGGTATTCGCGAGGGAGAGTTGGACGCTTTCGCAGTCCTATTACTTCGGAAGTATCCGCGACAATCCCAGCCATCAGGTCGAGCTAATCGACGGCACGCCGATCGACCAGCACGACGATCTCGATGCGATCTGGATCGGGCCGCCGGCCGGGGCATCGGCATCGGCCGGAGCGGCCAGCGATGCCGGTCCTGATGCTCGTGAAGACGCCGAGCTGATCCGGCGTATCGTCACCGGCGAGGGCCTGCATGTCGAGATGTGTGCGCTGGCGGCCCGCTACATTGGCCGTGGAATGTCTACCCGAGGCGCGGCCGAGGTGCTGCGGGGGTTGATGCTGTCGTTCCCCGATCCGGCCCGAGACGAACGCTGGCGCGACCGCTTCGCCTCAATCGACGCCATTGTTGCCAGCGCAACCCAAAAATACGCGACGCCAGCCGATCATCGCCGCGAGATCGCAAGGCTGGCCGGGCGTCTGATCCATGGCCGCCGTCCTGCCGAGGAAGTCCGGGCAGCCATAAGAGCCGACGCCGCAACCCGAGGGATCGATCCGATGCGGGCCGAAAGCATCGCGGCCTGGGTGGCACAGCAGGAACTCGACCGCCGGAGGGGCCGGAATGCTTAAGGGACCCCTCGATATGCTCGACGAGGCGAACGAGCGCGAGTCAGTCGAAGCCATCGTCGCTGAGTTCAACGACCGATACATGGTGGTCAACGAAGCCGGTCGGGCAGTCATCTATGCGCCGAACCGCGACCCGATCCTGCGTCGGGCTTTCTTTGATCGGCTGACCTTTGAAGACCTCCGGCGGCTCTTCCTGAATCGCAAAGTCCAGGTCGGAACGGACGAAAAAGACCGACCCATCACGAAGAACGCCGCGCAGATCTGGCTGGAGCATCCGGATCGGAAGCAGTTCATCAACGGCGTCACGTTCGACCCATCCGGCGCCCGCTCGCCTCCCGGCACCCTCAATCTCTGGAGCGGGTTCGCGGTTCAGCCCGTCCCAGGAAGCTGGACCCTGATGAAGCTGCACATCATGGACGTGATCTGCGACGGCGATGTCGAGAGATACGATTACCTGCTCGGCTGGATGGCGCGCCTGGTCCAACACCCAGCCGAGCAAGGCGAAGTCGCCGTCGTAATGCGCGGCGTCGAGGGCACCGGCAAGGGCACGCTCGCGCGCGCACTCAAGCACCTCCTCGGGCAGCACGGCTTGGCGATCTCCAATTCCAAGCACCTGACCGGAAACTTCAACGCTCACTTGCGCGATTGTGTCTTCCTGTTCGCGGACGAGGCATTCTTCGCCGGCGATCGGCAGCACGTCGGGGTACTGAAGTCGATAATCACCGAACCGTACCTAACGGTCGAAGCGAAATATGCTAATGCCATGCAGGTCCCGAACTTCCTGCACCTCATGATGGCCAGCAACGAAGAGTGGGTCGTGCCCGCCAGCATGGAGGCACGGCGCTTCTTCGTCCTAGAGGTCGGCGGTGCCCATAAGGACGACCACGAGTACTTCGCCGAGATATGGCGAGAGATGGACGCTGGCGGCTACGAGGCCATGCTGCACGACCTGCTGCACCACGACCTGACCAGGTTCAACGTCCGGGGGGTGCTGGTCACGGAAGGATTGCAGCAACAAAAAAAGCTTTCTCTCGGGACCACCGAAGCATGGTGGCTGGACACGCTGCAACGTGGCTACGTGTTCCGCTCCCGCCTCGGTCTCGAAGCCGAGTTCTCTTGTTGGCACGAGGAGGTGTCCACCGAACTGCTGTTCGCCAGCTACACCGAGTTCGCGGAACGGCGACGCGAGCGCCACCAGCTCAGTCGTGAGAGCCTCGGGCGCTTCATGCGCAAGGTCGGCGCAAAGCCTAAGCGGCTGGTAGACGCGGTCGTCGGCGAGCACCTGACTGATGTCGCCAACCCATTCGGTGGCACCTCCCGCAAGGCAGCCAGCTTCCATCAGCCTCGCCCGCCGGGATATCACGTCGGCGATATGGATTTGGCGCGGACGGACTTCGTCACCGTCACAGGCCTAGCCGTGGACTGGTCTGATGACGACGCCAACACGGTGAAGGCGTGACAACCGGGCGCGGCGTGCCGAACCCTGGAACCCTGACAGAAATCACCAAACCCTGTCAGGCTGGAAGCCTAGAGAAACCTAGGTTTGTCAGGGTTGTCAGTATTTCCAGGGCGAAAATCGACAAAAAACTTTCCCGGAGAAAACCAGCCAGCGGACAGCGTTTTCCTATTACTTCTTATTCTACCCTGACAACCAAGACAACCCTGACAAAGCTAGGAAGCACTAGCATTTCCTGCGTCAGGGTTGCTTCCAACACCCTGACAAATGCCAGGGTTGGTCCCCGCACCCCCCAACCGCAACCTTCCCGCCCTCTCGGACTTATCAATCATCACTTTGGGTCCTCCCTGGCACAACCGGAGGGTGTGGGGGGTGCACGCCCCGGTAGCCGGCTAGCCAACAGAAATTACAAAGGGGCTATATGTTGAACGATCCTACCGAACCGCTGCTGCTGGCACCTCACGCGCTCATGCGCGTCGCCGAGGCATTGCGCGAGAGCGCCGATGCTGTCGCGAGACTGGCACCGCACGTGGCGGCAGAGCAGCAGGGCGTTGCCACGCTGCTGCGCCTGCTGGCCGCAGCATCGCCGCACGTGGCCGCACAGCCACCGCAGGGGGTGCCTGACGCCGCCGCGCCGCACGACCGACCAGCGCCTAAGCATTCCGGGGCCGCGCTGGCGCTGCGCCGCGCGACCGTCGCGAGCTGGATGGAGAACCGCGCCCTCACGTGGCCAGCGGACCGATCGCCGCCGAGCGTGGCCGACGACATCGTCGCGGCGGCGATCGAGCTGCCCGGAATGCCGCAACAGATGATCGAGGACGCGCGCTGGCCGCCGTGGCGCCGCCCACCAGGGCGCCCTCGGAAAATCCGGCAGAAATGAATCCGGCGCCGTAAAAATCAGCTTGGGTGCCAGATTTCTGGGGGCTATGTCAGGGGCATGAGAAACCAAACCTTGACCACGACACGGCTCGCCGAGACAGCCATAAGCAGGGCCGATTTCGGTCGCCTTCTCGCGGCTGCGAATCGCTTCCGCAAGGCCAAGGGTCGTACGATCCACGACCCCTTGCGTCGGGTCAGCGGGGCGGCGGTCTATGTCAGTGAGCGCGCGCTCGCGGCGATCAAGTTAGATGCCGCGTCTGCTACGCGCGCAAAAGCACCTTCCGTTCCCTCCGCCACGTCGCTGCGGACCCGGCGGGGAGCGAATGCGGCCTCGGCAGGAGCGGAGGTACAACTAGGAAAGGTCGCAAGGTCCGCATCAACAAACGACTTCGCGCATCTCAATTCCCGCGTCGAAGATGATCCGGCCGAACTATCGGCCCAGATCGTCGCGGCGGCAGCGAAAGCCCGATCGCCGACAAGCGTGAAGCCACCCGCCGCCGGCACGCTCGCCCGCCGGATCATCGATGCCGGAAAAAAGCGGCGTGGGGAGGTCTAGGACGATGGACGTGCTGTCCCTCCGCCCCCGCGATAAGACATCGGACGGCATCGCCGCCGCGATCACCCGCATGGACGATGTCCTGGTCACGCTACGCGGCCGGCATGCCGCCCTCCAGGGGGCGCGCCGAGGAGTGCTGCTCACGGGCGACGACGCTGCGCTGGCGCGGAATGAAACCGAAGCACGGGGCGTCGCTCTCGACATTGATCGCCTCACCGTCGCCGCCGAGGACCTTCGCGCTGACCTCAGCATCACGCGCGGGCGCGAGTCGCTCACGCGCCTGGAGGGATTGCGCACCGCTGCGCACGAGGCTGTCGCTGCATTCCGCTCATTCTGGACAACGGAATACGAAGGCCACGCCCGCGCGATCGCCGCTGGACTTGCGAAGGAGCGGTCGGCGCGCACTGCCCTTGCGATGGTGGCGGAAGCCGTCGCTGCCGCGCACCGCGACCCGAATGTCAGCGCCGCCGGTGGCGTCGGGGCCTTCGAGGTAGAGGCGCTGCCCAGCGCCTACCACGGCGCCGCAACGGCAAGGTCGCCGTCCTCGCTGGTGTGCTTGCCGGCGGCTCGTCCTGCGTTGCCGATCGCGTGGCCGGCGCCGTCCGGGCCTCGTGGCGAGGCCGCCGCCTATGCCAGCTAAAGGAGAAACAGCAATGTCTCACACGCAATCACTCTTTGTCTCTCGCGGCAGGACCGTTGTGATCGCCGGCCGCGCGTACGTTCCCGGCGAGCTTGCGCCCATCCCCGCCGACGATGTTGACCGCCTTCGTACGCTCGGCTTCGTCTCGGACCAGCCGCCCGTCCTCGCGCCGCCGACCGGCGCGAACCCGGCGGCGATTGGGATCCGTGGCTTCGCGCAAGGACCTAACTTCCGTTCGTAATCAGATCGCGGCGCGTTTGCTGGCGCACGCGTCGCGTAGGGTCGCCCGGTTCGCAGAGGCCGGGCGCCCGCCTTTTTTCGAAGGATAACATATATGGCTGGTAGTCCTAGCCTATCAATCAAGATCACGGCCACCGACCAAGCGTCGAAACAGATTGACCAGATCAACAAAAAGATCGCGACAATTTCGGCGCCGACCGACCGGCTGCGCAAATCATTCGATAGGCTCGCCGACAACACTGGTCTGCGCAATGTAGGGCGCGGTCTGCATGACATGGCAGACTCTTCCCAGCGCTTATTTATGAATCTCGGTCGCGCCATCCCGAAACTGGGCGCTCTTGCCGGCATCGGCAGCGTGGCCGGAATGGCCGAGTTAGCTAAGCACTACGCTGATTTCGGCAGCAATCTCGGTTTTACGGCAAAGCAGGCAGGCGTCTCGGTCCCGCAACTTCAGCAACTCGGCAATGCCGCCTATGTGGCGGGCGGCAATTTCGACGGCGCCGCCGGGGCGATGGCGGACCTGAACAAGAACCTTGAGTTAAAAAAGCACGGCGGCCAAGCCCCGCCCGAGTTCACCACCGGCCTCATGAGCATGGGAGTCACCCAGTCCAGCCTTCAGGGGAAAAGCACAGCCCAGGTCATGGACATGCTGCTGCACAAGCTAGCGGCGATGAAGAACGCGCAACAGCAGATCTATTTCGGTAACGCCGTCCTCGGTAGTTCCTTCTCATCTCTTTGGCCGCTGATCTCGCAAGGCACTGGCGCGCTTGACCAGTACCAGCAGCAGGCGGCGCATATGGTCGGCTTGACCGGCGCCCAGTCGGTGCGGGCGCGCGAGTTGCAGGGGCAGATGCGGCGTCTAGGGACCGACATCGAAGGCGTCGCGATGCAGATCGCGGACGGATTCGCGCCAGGGGCAAACAATGCTGCCGGGGCGATGGCGGCGTGGGTGGAGGCGAACAAGAGCCTTGTAGCCCAGGATGTTCACTCCTGGATCAAGACCGTGAATGACGACATGACGGCGCTCGCGCGAAGGCTCAATAGTCTGATAGCGGCAGAGAATAGTTGGGGGAAGAACCACGGCGCCATAATCGGCAATACGGATGCGCAGAATAATGCGCTTCGGACGCAGCGCGAAAACAGCCTCGATGCTTGGATGTATCAGCATCTAGGCATTCATACGAACCTGCTGGGCCGCGCGTTCGGTGGCGCATCGCCGACGAAGGCCGAAGATGTGACGATGGACCCGACGAAGAAGGCGTTCTTGGACACGATCGCTGGACCGGAGTCGCACGGTCAATATAACCGCCTCAACGGGACCGGGCATTTTGGCGACTATTCTAAGTTCCCGAATGTCATCGGCCCCGGCGGCATAAGCCATGCCGCTGGCCGGTATCAGTTCATGCCTGCCACATGGGCGTCCGTCGCCAAAGTTCTCGGGCTCAAGGACTTTGGCCCACAGTCCCAGGACAAGGGTGCATGGCAACTCGCCGCATCAGCATATCGGGCACGGACGCAGCGCGATCTTGAATCGGACCTGAAGTCCGGGCTACGGCAGCCGCAGATCGTGGATGCACTCAAGGGCATCTGGCCATCGCTTCCGGGCGGCTCACAGCAGGGCGAGAGCATGAAGCAGTTCTCGTCGGCGCTTGCCAAGAATGCTGCCCTGGAAGCCGCTACGCCAGCCGCA
>Ga0208717_1000697_pt1 | contig 11108 bp, 10 predicted proteins | sample NGESurF53shallow_FD_184489 | JGI IMG/M metagenome (GOLD analysis project Ga0208717, IMG submission 184489) | Arctic peat soil microbial communities from Barrow, Alaska - NGEE Surface sample F53-3 shallow (SPAdes) | ecosystem: Environmental > Terrestrial > Soil > Wetlands > Peat ... | reverse complement strand
CCTCGAGCCCGCTGCGCACCTCGGCGCGCAGCATGAACAGCTCGCTCATCACCCGCGACAGGCTGTGAGCCGCCGGCAGCGGGGCGTCTGAACCCGCCCGCCCCCGCCGAGCCGCGGCGCGGACGAACGCCCGCCCGCGCTCGAACGCCTCGGTGGCGATCCCCAACCAGCCGTGGGACCAGAGGATGTGGGAGATCGGCACGTGTGACTCATTCATCACGGTCGAGAACGGCGCCCGCAGGATCTGCTCGCGATCGAACCGGGCACGCACCTCGAAGCCGGGCGAGCAGGTGCCGCGCATCCCGATCGTGTCCCAGGTCCCCTTCAGCTCGAGCTCGGTCTGCTCTGAGTGGTGCAGAACGAGTACCTGATCCTGCTGCTCGGCACTCACCGACCGCCGAACCGTGGTGAACAGGTCATCGGCGTGCTCGCCGTAGCTGACCGTCGGTGCCTGCTTGACAAAGCTCAGCCGGCCGTCCTCGGTCGGCGTCACCGGGGCGATCGATCGGCCCATGTCGCCACCGGTCCCGACCTCCGACGTGACCGAGGCGACGAGGCGCTGTTCGGCGGCGACGCGTCGCAGGTATTCCTCGAACCAGACGCCGTCCAGATGGCGGACGATCGTCGCGATCTGGATCTGATGCATGGCGAACACCATCGCCGTGGCGGAGCAGCGACGACCGAGCTCGAAGCATGCCTGGGCGATCGCCCTCAGGGAGACTCCACCCCCATTGCGCTCGACCGGGATGTAGGCCGACAGCGCCCCCACCTCGCGTAGCGCGGTGACCGCTTCGATCGGGAAGCGCGCGTCGCGATCGACGGTGTCGGCATGGACCGCCGCGACCTCAACCGCGATCCGCTTGACCTGCTCCAGGAAGGCCTGGTCGCGATCCAGCGCGATGGTCATGCCGGCTGGTTCTGGAGCGAGCCGACCGCGGCGTCGATGCCGGCCAGGCTCTCGAACACGCTGCGCTTCAGCATCGAATCGGGGAACTCGATGTCGAACGTGTCCTCGAGCGCGAGCATCACGTTGACGCTGGCGTGCGAGCTCATGCCGGCTTGGAACAGGTCGTCGTCATCGGCGAGCCGGTCGACATCAATCGGCAGACGCCCGTGCTGCCGGATGACGTCGCGAATGGCCGTCCGAACGGAGTTTGTCATCGTGCCGCCTCCATGATCACGACCGCGGCCGCGTGGCGCCGCCCCTCGGTGATGCCGACGCGCAGCGCGGTCACGCCACGGGTGGCGGCCAGTTCCGCGGCGGCGCCGCTCAAGCGGATCTCGGGCATGCGGTCGGGTCCGTTCACGATCTCGATCGACTGCCAGCCGATCCCCTCGTCGCCTCTGCGCAGTGCCTTCATCGTCGCCTCCTTCGCTGCGAATCGTCCGGCCAGAGCTGCCGTTTGCCCGCGGCTCTCGGCGTACTCGGCGGCCGTATACACCCGGTTCACGAATCGGTCCCCGTGATGGGCAAGCGCCTCTTCGAGCTGCCCACAATCGACGAGGTCAATGCCAATATCGAAGGTCATCTCACGGGTAACGGCGCATTCGGCCCAAAACTTGATGCCCGGCCGCGAGGTGGCACTCGATTGAAGCTCGCGCGCACACACGCCAGAGTAGAGAAACCCAACCGAGGCGGCCGGTTGCGGCGTCACGGGACCAGGCCTACAGCGAAACGGTCCGCCCGATCTCGAACCCGTCGCTGGAGACGATCTCATCGAGCACCTCGCCGGGCACCGGCGACGTCGTGGTGATCGCCATCGCCGCCAGGTCTCCCTCGCCGCTGGCGCCCTCATCCGGGACCCGACCGACCGCCGCCGACACGATGTTGACGCCGTGGGTGCCGAACGCGGTCCCGACACGACCGAGCATCCCGGGCACGTCGCGGTAGCGGAACAGGGTGATGTGCTCCTCAAGTTGCACGAAGAAGCGCTGGCCCCAGGCCTCGATCAGGTGGGGGCGGTTGCGGTTACCGACCAGCGTGCCGGCGACGCGGACCGTGCCGGCGCCGGCGGCCACCTCGACCCGGACGAAGTCGTTGTAATCGCGGGCCGCGCTGTGTCTGGCCTCGACGACGCGGATCCCGCGCTCCTCGGCCATCGCCGGGGCGTTGACGGCGTTGATCTCCTCCTCGGTGTGGCCGGCGAGCGCGCCGAGCAGCACGTGGATCGCGAGCAGCCGGGTGTCGCGCTCGGCCAGGCGCCCGAAGAAATCGGTCTGGATGCTGTTGACCGATCCGCCCTCGGCGACGGCGAGCGCGGTGGCGATCCGCCCCAGCGACTCGCACAGCGGCACGTACGGCCCGAGCACCTCGAGGTCCTCGGCCGGGATCGCCGGCACGTTGACGGCGCTGGTGACGACTCCGCCGGCGAGCGCGGCCACAACCTGCTCGGCCGCCTGGTAGCCTGCCCGATCAGTGGCCTCGGCGGTGGAGGCGCCGAGGTGGGGCGTCACGATTACGTTGGGGTAGCCGAACAGCGGATGGTCGGTGATCGGCTCGGAGCGGAAGACGTCCAGCGCAGCGCCGGCCACCTTGCCCGAGTCCAGCGCCGCCTTGAGGTCCTCGTCGACGACGAGGGGCCCGCGGGCGACGTTGAGCACTCGCACGCCGTCGCGGCACTTGGCCAGCACCTCGGCGTTCAGCCAGCCCTCCGTCTCGGGGGTCTTGGGCAGGTGCAGCGTGATGAAGTCCGCCGCGGCGTAGACGTCGTCGGGTGAGCCGGCCTGCTCCGCGCCGAGCTCGCGGTACCGGTCGGCCCCCACGTAGGGATCGAACGCGATCACGTGCATGTTGAAACCGCGCGCCCGCTGGGCCACGAGCTGCCCGATGCGGCCGAAGCCGAGCACCCCGAGCGTCTTCTCGTACAGCTCGACGCCGGAGAACTTCGCGCGCTCCCAGGCACCACCGGTCAGCGAGGCGTGCGCCTGCGGCACGTTGCGAGCCAACGCCAGCAACAACGCCATCGTGTGCTCAGCCGCGGTGATGACGTTCGATTCGGGCGCGTTGGCGACGACGATTCCGCGCTTGGTGGCGATGGGCACGTCCACGTTGTCGACCCCCACCCCGGCGCGACCGACCGCGCGTAGGCGGGTCGCCCGGGCCAGCAGGTCGCCGTCGAGCTTGGTCGCCGAGCGGATCAGGATCCCCTCGTAGTCGCCGATCCGCTCCTCGAGCTCGGCGCGGTCCCAGCCGGTACCGAGATCGACTTCGAAGTGCTCGCGCAGCAGGTCGACGCCGGAGTCGCCGATCTTCTCGGCCACGAGAACTCTGGTCGGACCGACCCCGCCGTTGCCGCTCATGACCGCTCGAGCACCCAGTCGATGCAGGCGGTGAGCGCCTGCACGTCGGCGGGGTCGGTGGCGGGGAACATCGCGACCCGGAGCTGGTTGCGGCCCAGCTTGCGGTAGGGCTCGACGTCGACGATCCCGTTGGCCCGCAACGTTGCCGCCAGCGCCGCGGCGTCGACCTCGTCGTCGAAGTCGATCGTACCGACGACGAGCGAGCGCTTGGCCGGGTCGGCGACGAACGGAGTGGCGTGGGCATGTCGCTGCGCCCACTCGTACAGGTGGGAGCTGGAGGCGGTGGTGCGCCGCACCATCGCGTCGAGACCGCCCTGCTCGAGCATCCAGTCCAGCTGGTCGGCGAGCAGCAGCAGGGTGACGATCGCCGGGGTGTTGTAGGTCTGGTCCTTGACCGAGTTCTCGAGCGCGATCGGCAGGGACAGGAAGTCCGGGACCCAGCGCCCGTCGTTCAGGGCGACGACCTCGTCGAGGCGGGCGAGGGCCGCCGGGCTCATGATCGCCAGCCACAGCCCGCCATCGGAGGCGAAGCCCTTCTGCGGCGCGAAGTAGTAGACGTCGGCGTCGGTGATCGTCACCGGCAGGCCCGCGGCGCCCGAGGTCGCGTCGATCATCACCAGCGAGCCGTCAGAGCCGGCCGGACGCGTCACCGGGACCATCACCCCCGTCGAGGTCTCGTTGTGGGCCCAGGCAATGACATCGACGGGGTCACCGGAGTTCGCCGTGGCCGGATCAGGCGCGTCTCCCGGGTCGGCGGCGATCACGATCGGGTCGCGCAGGAACGGCGCCGCCCGCGTGCAGGATGCGAACTTGGCGGAGAACTCGCCGTAGGTGAGGTGCAGCGCGCGCTCGCGCACCAGACAGCAGGTGGCGGCGTCCCAGAACGCCGTGGTGCCGCCGTTGCCGAGCATCACCTCGTAGCCCTCGGGCAGCGCGAACAGCTCGGCGATACCGGCGCGGATGCGCCCCACCAGCTGCTTGACCGGCGCCTGGCGGTGCGACGTGCCGATCAGCCCGGCGCCCGAGCCGGCGACGTAGTCCAGCTGCGCCCGGCGAACCCGCGACGGGCCGGACCCGAACCGCCCGTCGGCCGGCTTGAGCTGCTCCGGGAGCTCCAGAGCGGTGGACGTCTGCGGCATCTGCGCTCGAGACCGGGGCTATTCCGAGAACTCGGTGTCGATCCAGTCCATCTGGGAGCGCAGCTCCTTGCCGACGACCTCCACCTGGTGGCCGGCCTGCTCGGAGCGCATCCGCTTGAAGTTCTCCTGTCCGGCGCGGTTCTCGGCGATCCACTCGCGAGCGAAGTCGCCCGACTGGATCTCGGCGAGCACCTGCTTCATCGCCGCTCGGGTCTCCTCCCCGATGATCCGCTGTCCGCGGGTCATGTCGCCGTACTCGGCGGTGTTGGAGATCGAGTACCGCATCCCGCTGATTCCCTTCTCGTACATGAGGTCGACGATCAGCTTGAGCTCGTGCAGGACCTCGAAGTACGCCAGCCGCTCGTCGTATCCGGCCTCGGTGAGCGTCTCGTAGCCGGCCCGGACCAGCTCGGTGACGCCGCCGCACAGCACTGCCTGCTCGCCGAACAGGTCGGTTTCGGTCTCGTCTTTGAATGTCGTCTCGATCACGCCGCCGCGGGTGCCGCCGATCCCCTTGGCGTAGGCCAGCGCCACGTCCAGCGCATCGCCGCTGGGGTTCTGCTGGACCGCGACTAGGCACGGGACTCCGGAACCCTCCTGGTATTGGCGGCGGACGAGGTGACCGGGTCCCTTGGGGGCGACGAGCGCGACGTCGACGTCGGGCGGCGGCACGATCTGGCCGTAGTGAATGGAGAAGCCGTGCCCGAACAGCAGCGTGTTGCCGGGGGCGATCCCGTCTCTGAGGCCGCCCTCCCAGATCGGTCCGTGTAGCTCGTCGGGGGCGAGCAGCATCACGATGTCGCCCTCGCTGGCGGCGTCGGTGGGCTCGAGCACCCGGAGGCCATGAGCCTCGGCCTTGGCCACGCTGCTCGAGCCGGCCCGGAGGCCGACGACGACGGCGACGCCGGAATCCTTGAGGTTGAGCGCGTGGGCGTGGCCCTGAGAGCCGTAGCCGATGATCGCGACGGTCTTGCCGTCGAGCTTGTGGAGGTCCGCGTCGTCGTCGTAGAACATATGGCTCGCAGGCTACAAGGCGCGGTCACGTGGCCGCCCCGCGGCTGGTGCGAGCCGCCCGCCTATCCCCCGCCGAACCGCTGTGCCAGCGCCGTCACGTCGTTGACGTAACGCTGGGTGTCGGCGAACAACCCGTGCGCCCGGACCGACTGCAATCCCTGGTAGTAGGCGGCGGCGGCCATGGCCTGGTCCCCCCCGGTCTGGTTGAGCAGGGAATGCAACAGCAGCACCCCGCCGCGGATGTTGTCCGCGGCCGAGCTCGCCGAGAGCGGCGGCGGCGTGGCCAGGTTCTGGCCGATGTAGTTCCACGTGCCGGGTTCGATCTGCATGACGCCGGTGGCTCCGGTGCTCGACACCTCGTTGTTGTTGAAGCCGCTCTCCTGGTATCCGATCGCCTCGGCCAGCGCCGGCGAGACGCCGTTCTGCGCGGCGATCGAGCCGACCTGCGAGGCGCTGACCGTCTCCTGGGTCGGCTGCGCTCCCCCGCTCTGGTCCGGGCCGGCGGCCGGCGCGGCGCTCGGCGCCGCGGTGGCGGCGCTCAGCCCCGAGACGTCGATCGTGGTTCCCGAGACGAGCAGTCCCGCCGGATCGATGTTGTTATCGGCGGCCAGCGCCGACATGCTGACGCCGTAGCGGGCGGCGAGCGCCGACAGGGTGTCGCCCGGCTGGACGATGTAGCCGCCGCTCGTGGCGAGGGACGGCGTCGCCGCGGACGGGGCGGCCGCGCCGGACTCGGCGGCGCCCGAATCATCGCCGTCCGCGTCGGCGTCGCTCCCGCTGGTGGTGGCGCTGCTGGTGGCAGCAGCGCCGGCGGCGTCCTGCGCCGGGATCGCCAGGGACGATCCGGCCGTCAGCTCCGTTGCGAGTGAGAGGCCGTTGGCGGCGGCGAGCTGGGAGACCGGCAGACCATCGGCGGCGGCCACCGAGGAGAGCGTTTCGCCGGGAGCGACCACGTGCTGGAACGCGGCCGAGGCGGGGGCGGGGACGCAGAGCGCCGCCGCGATCGTCGTGAGCAGGGACAGTTGTTTCCAGGTGCGCATGCGCGACAGTGTCCAGCCTCCCGCCCCGGTGCAAAACTCGTGCACGCGGTGTTTCAGCGTGCAAGAACCCTGTCAGGCGGTGGCGCTCGCCACCAGCGAGCTGCCGGGCAACCGCACCGAGCCGTCGGGCGCGATGAACGGCGCCGCCGCCGCGGCGATGCTCTCGGTCACCGCCGCTCGATGCGCGGGGCTCAGCTCGCGGAAGGCGACGCTGAAGCTGGGGGAGATCTCGGCCGTCTCGGCGATGAACTCCTCGATCGCGTCATAGGCACGGGCCACCGCCACCGCCTCCACCGCCACGTCGGTGAAGCCGGCGCCCTCGAGCAGGTCGGTGAGACGACCCCCGCCGGCCAGCGAGAACATGCTGCCCGGCGCGTCGGGATCCGGCGGCTCGGCGAGGCCGAGCGCCACCAGCGCCGCGTGCGGGAGCGTCGCCCAGGGGTTGCGGTCCCGCTCGTCCCAGACCGCGAAGGCGGCTCGGCCCCCGGGCCGCAGGACCCGGCGAACCTCGCGGGCGGCGGCGGCGGGGTCAACGATCAGCATGATTCCCCAGCGGCACAGGACGACGTCGACGGTGGCGGCGGCCAGATCGATCCACTCGAGCTCGAGCGGCGCGAACTCCACGTTGCGCAGGCCGGCGGCGGCCGCGCGCCCACGCGCCACCTCGAGCATCGCCTCGGCGCCGTCGCTGGAGATCAGCGTCCCGCCGGGCTCGATCAGCTCGGCGGCCATGAAGCCGGTGTCTCCCGGTCCCGCCGCGAGTTCGAGCACGCGCTGGCCGGGTTGCAGCCCGGCCGCGTCGATCATCGCCACCGAGACGGGCATCCCCCACGCGCGCACTCGGTCAGCCCGTCGGCCCCACGCGCCCGCCGCGCTCTCCCATGCCTCGCGGCTGGCCGCGCGTTGCTCGTCGGGATCGACCGGACTCACACCCGGGAGCCTACCCGTCGTCGTCGTCGACAGCCGACCCGTCGTCGCCGCCCGGCGGATCCGCGGATGGGGCCGCCGACGGGCCCGACAGGCGCCGGGTGAGCTGCCCGAACGCCGCAGCGATCTGGGTGCTCATCCGCTGGCCGAAGATCGCCACGAGCGCCTCGGTCGCCAGCGGGCGCAGCCAATCGATCGATTCGTCGATCTCGGTCCAGCGCTCGGTCGGCATGCCGGCGGTCTGAAACGGCTCCCACACCTCGGTCATGAACAGCGCCACGAACGCGACCGAGACGGCGTCGCAGTGGCGCTCGATCTGCTCGAAGACAGCGAGCGCGCCGTCGAGCGAGACCCCCCGGGCCACTACCTGCTCGGCCACCGCCAGCAGCGACGGGCTGGGCACGTCGTAGCGGTCCTCGCCGGCCGGCACCAGCACGCCGAGCCGCTCGGCGCGGGCCAGCACTGCCGGGGCCTGCTCGGCGCCGACCCGGAAGCGACGGCCGAGCTCGGCGATCGTCAGCGTTTGCGGCGACTCGGCGTTCGGCGGCTCGGTCAGCGCCTGGCGAAACCGCACGAGGCGGTCCGCGATCGCCTGATCGTGATCGACGAGACGCTTGATCCCGGCCAGATTGAACCCGTCCTGCTGGAGATCCTGGATGAGCTTGAGCTGCGCCACATGCTCCGGTCCGTAATACCCGACGCGGAGACGCACCTCGGGTGGCGTCAGCAGGCCGCGCGCCTGGTGGGCGCGGATGTTGCGCACCGTCATCCCGGTCTGGGCGGCCAACTGCTCGATCGTCAGGTCGGCAGACATGGATCGATGATACGCGCGATGACGGCGACCGATGTGACGTCGACTGATGTGACACCGGCCGCGGCCAGACCAGACGCGGCTCAGCTCAGCTCACGGCGCAGGAGCTTCCCGGTGACCCCGCGCGGGATCGCGGCCGCCGTCTCGAAGCGCTTGGGCACCTTGAACGGGGCCAGCCGCCGGATGCAATGGGCCCGGAGCTCCTCGGCGTCGAGCGCGACGCCGTCGGCGAGGACCACCTGGGCGATGACGGCTTCCCCCCATTCCCCGTCGGGCCGGCCGAACACGGCGGCGTCGGCGACGCCCGCGTGCTCGAGCAGCACCGCCTCGACTTCGGCCGGAGCGACGTTCTCGGCGCCGGTGACGATCGTGTCGGCCGTGCGTCCGTCGATCACCAGCCGGCCGCCGTCATCGAACCGTCCCAGGTCTCCGGTGTGCAGCCAGCCGTCGGGGTGCAGCGCGCCGGCGGCGACCGTTCGTCCCCGGACGAGAACTTCGCCGACCACCGGCGCGGTGTCCGGGGTTCCGCCGGCTCCTCTCCCCGGCGCCGGCGGTGCCGACGCGATGCGCACCTCGGTGCCGAGCAGCGGGAAGCCGTCGGTGGCGATCTGCGAGCACGCTTCGGTCATCCCGTAGGACGGCGCCACGGCCACGCCGGCGGCCCGCGCTCGCGCCAGCAGCGCCGGGGCGATCGGCCCGCCGCCGAGCAGCACCGAGCGCAGCGTCGGCGGCTCCCGCAGGCCCGCGTCGAGCAGCCGCGAGAGCATCGTCGGGACGAGCGACACGAGCGTCACCCGCTGTCCGGGGTCCATGAGGGCGGCCAGCGCCCGCTCGGTGTCAAAGCGTTCGTGGAGCAGCACCGTCGTGCCATAGATCGCCGAGCGGATCTGGATCGAGAGGCCGCCGACATGGGCCAGCGGCATCGGGCACAGCCACACCTCGTGCGGATCGAGCCCGAGCGCGAGCGACGAACCGAGCGCGTTCCACAGCCAGTTGTCGTAGCTGAGCGCCACCGGCTTGGGGCCGGCGGTGGTGCCCGATGTGAACATGAGCGTCGCCGTCGCGTCGGACTCGATCTCCCGCCCGGGCGGTGGCGGCCCGCCGGTGGGCAGCTCGTCGAGCACGAGCGCCGCTGCCTCGGTCCGCGCGGATTGCTCGTGGTCGCGCAGGCGCAGATCGACCGGCACCGCGACCGCTCCGAGCAGCAGGCATCCGTGCAGGGCGACGACGAGCTCGTCGCTGGGCAGCGGCAGCGCGACGCGGTCACCGGCGGTCACGCCGCGCGCCACCAGCGCCCCGGCGACCGCCCCGGCCTGCGCGTGCAGGCTCGCGTAGTCGACGGTCGCGCCGGCGGTGATGAGCGCCGCGCGGTCGCCGCGCAGGCGCGCGGCGCGGGCAAGCCAGGACTCCACGGCTCGCGCTACTTGGTCAGGGTCGCTACCGGTGGCGGCGACGCGCTGGACCGCGCCGGGGCCGAGGGCGGGGCGGTCGGCCGTGCCGCAGCCTGCGCGCCGCGGCGCCGTGGGCGCCGGACACGCAGCTCCTCGGCGAGGAAATAGGAGCCGATCACCAGGAGCGCGGCCACCGCCTGGGCGGCGACCGTCTCGACGTTGGGGAACACCGAGAACCACAGCCCCAGCCAGCCGGGAATGGCGACGTGGATCGGCGTGATGCCGATCCAGCCGGCCTGCTGGAGCTCCTGGACGCTCTCGCCGACCATCACCAGCAGCACGAACCCGAGCATCACCCCGGTCGCCACCAGCATCCGGCGGTAAGGCAGGCGGCGCTGCAATCCGAACGTGAGCCAGCCGATCGCGGCCACGAACACGAGGCCGACGGCGACCCCCTCGAGCACCGTGGCCGACCCGTAGCGCAGCCGCAGGTTCTGGAGGAACAGCACCACCTCGAACCCCTCGCGGTACACGGACGTGAAGCCGAGTAGCGCCAAGCCGAACATCGTGCGCTGGGCGCTCACCGAGCCCGCCTCCCCCATCAGCTCCTTGCGCCGCCGGTTGTGGCTGGCAATCCAGCCGGTCCAGTAGACCTTGTGGAAGAACCAGTTCATGACGACGAGCAGGACGGCGATCGCCAGCACCCCGGTCGCCGCCTGGAGATCGAGGCTACCCTGGCCGACGGCGTCGGTGATGGCGATCGCGATGAACCACGTCACCACGGCCGCGCCGAGCGCGACGAATCCACCGAGGGCCAGCGGCTTGCGGTACGTGCTGTTGCCGCCCCGCATGCTCGCGGTGAGCACGGCGAGGACGAGGATCGTCTCCAGACCCTCGCGCAGGACGAGGATCCCGCTGTCCACGACGACCGCGAGGTGGCTGAGATGCTCGGTCGGACTGGTCGGATCGGGCGTCCCGCCGCCGGCGCTGACAAGCTGCCAGATCAACAGGCCCGCGGCGGCCACGGCCAACAGGCACCAGCCGAGTCGCTTGCGCGTCGCGATGGCCATTAGGTCACCCTAACAGAAGTCACGGAACGTGTGTTAGGGACACCTAAGTCATCACGAAAGAATTAGTGGGTTCGTAGGGATTGGGTGGATCGTGTAATTCCAGTCCGGGTGGAATTCTTCACGGACGATGTTCACGCTGGCGAGCTCCGCGTCGGTGATCGTGATCCCTTTCTCGTATTCGCCGGGGTCGTGGCGTGCGTAGACCTTCAGGCCGGTGCTGGTCGTGGTCGCCGCGATCAGGTCGATGATCACCTCAAGGCTCTCCAGCGGCCGCCCGCGCCAGTTCAGGCTGACGTAGCTGAACATGCGGTGCTCGATTTTGTTCCACTTCGACGTTCCGGGCGGGAAGTGGCAGACCCGGATCGGGATCGAGATCTCGTTGGCGAGCGTCTGCAACTCGGTCTTCCATAGGCGGG
>Ga0208717_1000696_pt1 | contig 11139 bp, 5 predicted proteins | sample NGESurF53shallow_FD_184489 | JGI IMG/M metagenome (GOLD analysis project Ga0208717, IMG submission 184489) | Arctic peat soil microbial communities from Barrow, Alaska - NGEE Surface sample F53-3 shallow (SPAdes) | ecosystem: Environmental > Terrestrial > Soil > Wetlands > Peat ... | reverse complement strand
GTGGATCGTCGTACGGTCTGACCTTGCTGCCCGTAATGCGCTCGGTGGCGGCCGCGGCCCAGTCGTAAGCAGCACGCGATACGCGCTCGGCCATTCGGACGGGGATGGAGCGTAGTGAATCGCGCAGATCGGCAACGAACTCGACGAGCGCCTGCACGATCGATAGCTGGGTGCGCTGGTATGTGGGGAGGGCTAACTCGGTGAGTCCGAGTATGGCGCCGTGCTGCCGGAAGTACGCGTCAAGCAAGTAATTCGAGATGTCGGGCCCCAACGGGCCCGCCTCGTGCGTCTTCGGGGCCGGATTCGGCCACCGTCCTACACTGGTTAGCACACGCTGGGCCACGTGGTCGGCTAAAGGCCCGATATCGACCACGCGCGTCCATGCCTGTAGTAGCCGGAAGCTCCCCGAAAGGGGATAGTCGCTGCGTAGCGCAACGATTGCAGAGCGGCCGCCGCCACTTCCCGTCCACAGCGAAGCTGCCGCTGCTACTGCGTGTGCTGTGTGTACAGCGATCGAGGCGTGCGGCGCCAATATCTCGACCGAGTCCCCATTCACTGCAGGTCGGCTGATGTCCATGGCCTCCGGGAGTTCGTTAGACCCTCCAGGATGAGCTCTTTGCTCCGCGGCAATGACACCGACATCTACGCCGCCCGGAAGGAACCGCGCATCGATGGATTCGCGGAGGCTGCGTAACGCGACGAGAAGTGTTAGCGGCGGAGCCACCATCAGCGTCGCTGGCAAGATGTCAGCGATCCCGCGCCTCGCGTTGTCAAGCATTTCGGCGAATGTGGCGGCCTCGGCCTCCGCTGGCACGCAGATGCCTACAAGCTCACTCTGTTCCGAGTTGTCGCCCAGCGCTTCTGCGAGCGTAGAGTTGACCCACCTCCGGTTCTGACACGTCAGTACCCGAGCAGTGGACATGTCTAGGATTGCGAAGGCGTCTAGCAGTCCAGCAGTACACCAGTCGCGCAAGAAGCCAACAGCTTCCTGTGCGGTCGGTTCCTGGCCGTGCAGAATAACGATCACGCGCTGCTCATCCGATACCGCGGCGCCGCGGCCCGTTTGCAGGTTCCAGAGCGGAGATCGCTTTGCTGATACCCGCCGCCGCCTGTAGGTACAGGTTACGCAATTCCCATCGACCATCGGCCGACAGGGATGTCTCCTGCGTGGTCTGCTGGGCGTCCAATTGCCGGTAAGTATTGGCCACGTCTTCGAGGCAGTTCTGAGCATGAATCGTGCGGACGCCGACCGTACTGCCAGAGGTGTCAGCTTCAGGCTCGGTCGGCAGCGGAGCGTCGGCGAATGACGGTTCGCCCTTGCTCGCCACGCCCGTGGTTATCCACGCCGCGAGCTCCCCGTTCAACACCGGGTAGCCCGCGCTGACCTGTCCGGTGGGTCCGCTGCCGAGCTGCACGAGTCTCTCGTACGCCTCTACTTCCGAGCCATCGCCGGCGGCGTAGGACAGCAACGCGAGTGGGAAAGCCTCAAAAAGCGCAGGCAACGTGTCGTCCGGACCTGGCGCAGCCGTAAGAAGCACCAAGGGAAAGCTACGCGGACCACGCGGCGTCCAAATCTGCACTGCTGAAGTAGGAGCCGCTGGTAACGCGATCTGTTCGAGAAGCCGCGCGGTCATCCAGCCGCGAACCATCGTGAGTTGATGGTCCGGCGATACAGGCACGAACGAAGTCAGCGGGCGCGTGCGGCGGTACAGCCAGAAGTCCGCGCGCTGATTCTGCAGGTCACGCTTGATCAACCAATCGCGGTGGATCGGTGTCATCAATGAGTCGAAAACGAGAGGGTGAACAGGCACCGCAAGGAAGCTGACGACCTCGATCTCACCCACGGAACTGGAGGCATCGAACGCCTGCGCAATAGCGCCCTGCGTCATCCCCGCCCGTGTGAGACTCTCCTCCACGTGCTGGCGTGCCGGGTGGCCAGATGCAAGCGGGATGGCACTAATGACATGGGAGAGTCCGACGCTTTGTGTCCCATGAAGGCGTTGCATCGCGTCACTGTTTATCGACACCATAGGGGAAGAAGCGTCAAGGGCATTGTCGATGGCCGCCGCGAACTCGCGGGCACGCTGTGCTCCACGATCTTTCGAACCGAGCCAGCTGCGGAGCGTCTCATGGATGTAATTGCTTAGCGGTCCCTGCCGGTCGCGGATCCAGGCCTCCGCTTGGACTAGAAGGCGCTCAACTCCCAACGATGTGCTCACCTCGGCTGTGTGCGCTGTTGGATTCCGGGCCGAGCGCGCTTCGGGGCGTTTTGGAGCCCACGGGTACACGGTCTCGACGAGTTTTTGTTCGGGGGTTGTCCCCGGCGTCATGCGATTGACCCACTGACCGCTGATAATCTCGCGAAGGGCGTCACTGAGTGCGGGCCCAAACGTGTCGGTGTTTGTCACCGCCATCAACTGTTCCTCGAAAGCGGCGGGCATGTGGTCAACCGGCTCCAGTAGTACCTCATTCGGCGCTGGAAGCAGGTGTGCGCCGAGGGCCTCCGTGGACCATTGGCGGCACCTATCGCGAATGGCGGGATCCGCAAGGTCCGCCTCCAATCGACCAGAGAGCCCTTGCAGAGCCGCGGCCAGTTGCGGCAGTAGGTTGTTCGCAAGGTCTTCGAGAAGGTCGGCGGCGAAGTCGTGCAGTTCCTCTTCGGTGCGTCGGAGTAGAGCGTTTCGCCGGTGGGTCGCCGCGTTGTGGAATATGGGGTCGTTACCGCGGATCTTTCGGCCCAACGCCGCGAAGACGTCCCGCGCCTCGCTCAGGGCGTCGGCGACCGACTTGCCGGCTCGCTCACCTCGGTACGCAGAGGCGGCCGCACGCAACTCGGTGACCGCGTCGGAGGCCTGCGCGCGGAGCATCGACAGAAGTTCGAGGGCGACGGGCAAACCTCGTTTTGCTGCTTCGTCGACTGTGGCCGTGACGACCCGTTCGTGTGCCGCATCGGCGAACGACTTGGCTCTCGCGGAGCGATTCTGCCGTTCCTTAGTGGCGTAGTCGTCCGATGCCTTGTCGAAGAGAACATTGAAGCTTGCTTCCCACTCGCTGGCGCTGAGCTCCCGGCTATCCAGCATCCCAAGGACCGCGTCGCGTACCTTGTCAAGCGCCGAGGTCTGCACGTCACCGTCACGCAGCGCGTCGAGCACTTGATTGTTATCCTCGCCCAGTTCCCATAGCCCCGTCGCTGCGAAGTAGATGGGCCGGTCTGCTTCCGCTTTTGCCCTGATCATCGCTTCTGGGCGCACGACCTGATCGCTCGAGACGCCCTCGAGATGTCCTTCACGAAGACGCTGGAGAGCGGCAGCGGCCAGTCGCTCACGGGCGTAGCTGACGAATATCCCTCGGCCAAGGCTCACGTTGCCGTATCCGAACGAGCTCGTTGCGTTGGCGCCGGTGTGGAAGCTCCACCGTGTTGTTGGTCCGACCCACCCCGCCGCCAGGTACGTACCGAACTGCATCTGGATGTCGGGGTTCGAAACATATGCGGCGAGCGCCTTGGCGGTTGAACGGTAAACATCACCAGTGCTCTGCATCGTCACCCTGCCATTGCTGCGGCCGACGATGAGGGTGTACGCCGGTCCAAGGTTACCCGCAAGAGGTAGCGTGCCGCCCCCGCTATGGATGACAGCCTGTTCACCCCGGTCGAGCGGGCCAGTGTTCTCGTACGCGGACAGCAGTTCGGCGAGCGACGCAAGCGTGTTCGCTTCAACGCCCTCACGCAAGGCCGGTGGGACGCTCTCGAAGATATCGGCGGCGTAGGCGACCAGCAGCGGCGTGGAGAGCCAGTTGGCTCCTGCCGCAGCGCGCGCCTTCAGCGTCTGAATGGTGTCGAGGAACGCACCTGCGCCCGCGCCGCCTCCTAATGAGCTGATCACGACCACCTGGGCAGGCGCGCCAACAAGCGGGTCGGATATCCCGAGATGCGCGTCCAGTCTGGCCATCTCCGCCAGCGCCGGCGCGGTGGTCATCTCGGTGATTGCAGCATTCACTGCCAGCCCAAGTCGCGCCGTCTCCGCAATGGTCACGATCCGACCAACGGCTCTGCGTTGACCCGCGCCAAGGTATGGGTCCGGAATCTTGCCATTCGGGTTCGGGCGCCAACGAGCAAGCGCGGGGAGGACCGCGGCGCTCGCCGCCGCCTTGCCATCGTAGTGCCGATACGAGTGCGGGAATTCCGCGAGACCGAGGTGCCTGATTCTTCCGGCGATGTTTGCCGGCACGTCTGCTTGCAGGTCGTCGGGCTTCTGTCGCACATCGACGTGGAGGAACTGCCAGCCGTCGGGGAGACCGTCACGCCAGCCGGTGGCGATCAGGCGCCTCTCGAGCTCGCGCGCCGTGTAGCGCACAGTGTTGCCGCCGGAACCGCCGACGCCAATCAGGAGAAAACGCAGCATTAGCGGGGCCTCTTTCGTGGGTTAGGTGGATCGATCGTCATCGACGGGCGGTGGCGGTGGCGGCGCTGTAGATTTCAGCTTCGTGCGCCGAAGGCGCGAGAGCCGGCGGGGTCTGGGCTTGTCCGGGTGGGCAGCCTCAGGCTCGGGTATAGAGACACCGGTCAGAATTTCGGCGGCTTCTGACGCCAGTTTCGCCTCTGCATCGGCGCTCTCGCCATCCCGAACAATCACGGACAGCTCGCCGCGTACTCCAGACAGTTGGCCTCTGTCCGGGCCGATAAGTGACTTGACAAGCGCCTGTGGCCGAAAGAACCAGAGCGCACCCAATTGCAACGGCGTTTCCCAGTGCGCGTCGTCTCTGATCCGCACCAACGGCTTTGCCCCGCGGTAGGCCACCATCGGTGCGCCATTGGCGGTGGAGGCGACACCGTATGGACCTTTGAACGGACGGAACCGACGGTCCCGCAGCCGTCCAGATGCAACCGCACGGAACGAAACCCCAGCGATACTCTCTGGTCCGCGAAATGGCCGCGCTGCGCCCGCCTGCGCGATGGTCCTCAGGTCCTCAAAATCTCTCGGGGGCGGCCTGAAAGGCTGACCGCTGCTTGCTTCGTACACGCCCTCGGGTCGTACTTCCACGTCGTACTTCGTCGCACGTAGCTTGGTGAGAGGCGTCAGCCGGCCAGTGAACCAGTTGACAGCGTGCACGGCTGCGAACGGCAACGCGACAAGCAGTGCGAGCAGAATCGCGAAGATAGCCCACCGCCTCGGAATATCCGGCGGCCGGCGCATCCATCCGTCGATGGGATGGGTGACCAGCACTGGCGTCGGATGGGACGTACTCAGCACATGGACGACGACGGAGCCCCGCAGAAGGCCGTTGGCGCTCTTTGACGGAGTTACGGTCACGGTGACCGTCCGCGTTTGACCAGCAGCGATGGCTAGACAACTCTGCTCGGAGTTAGCGGCTGGGGCGACAGTTGCCATGACCGCGCCAGCGCTTGACGGAGCTGCAACAGTTGCGTCCGTGAACCAGACACAACCGGAGCTGCCGCGAGCTCCGTGGACCAGTATTTGCGCGGTACCGGCGTGCTTGCCGCTGATAGAAGTGAGATTCAACGTCGCTGGCTCGGTGGTTGGCACGTCCGGAAAGCCCCGCTTGAGCGTGATGTCTATCGGTACAGTGTTAACCGCGATGCCTTCAGCAGCGGGCAGCACCAGATGCGCCCTGATCTGGTAATCCGGACTTTGATCGGCGGCATCGACGCTGACCTCAGCGGCGAATCCACCGCCGGATGGGACGACGGTCAGAGGTTCTGACCCGCTGACAGTCTCTAGCGAGGCATCCACCGTGGTGCCCGCGGGGAGGATAGTGGTGGCGGTCGTGCCCGAGATCGGATGCGGCGCAAGCACCAAATGCAGAGGCACGCCTGGTGTGACCGACGAGTCGCCCGCCGTGTCCAAAGTAACGTCAGAGTCCATTTCTAGCTCGAACAGTGTCGCCGAGCCGGAAACGGATTGAACCGTCCATAGGCCACGATCTTCACCGGGGGAGACGCTCACCGCCAAGGTGCTGGATACGTCTGACAACGGCGTGACGGTGCTCACAGCACCCGGGATATCAGGATTCGTACTGCTGCCAATGACAAGCGTGGCCTGTGCGCCGTTGGGAGCGCCGAGGCGCACCGCGGATCCTGCGGCTGAGCTTGACACTCGTAGGACGAATCGGTTGGCCCAGTCGGGAACGAAGAAGGATCCGGGTGCCGTGAGGATGCCGCTACCACCGGCTGGGGAAAACAACGTTCCGAATAGCAGCGATAGCGCATTAGCGTCCGCGGCCGACAGTAGCTGGCCGGTTGCCGCGCGGCCGAGGGTTCCGCAGCCGTTTTCGCTGCCCTCGGCAAACGGTGGATTGCTATCGGCAAGTGATTGAAGGAACGACTCGTTGACGTCGCTACCGGCTGGGGACAGCGCAACCGTGAACATCGTGATTCCGTCCCGGTGGATCTGGTCAGCGACCCCCCCCGGACGGCATAGCTCGTCGAAAGCTGCGGTGGTCGCGGCCTTGCTACCGAGGTCAAGCTGGCCGTCGGTGAAGAGCACTATTGCCTGGCACGGTGCGGTGCCGCCATGCAGTGTGGCAGCCGCGGCGTCGGCCGACAGCGCATCGTGTGCGACCGTCAGCGCGGCAGTAAAGTCGGTGTTTTGGCCGGTGTCCTTGCTCCGGAACACGTCGGCCTGCTGGAACAAGGTAGGCAGGTCAGCATCCGAGACGGACTCGAACTCATCGGTCTTGCCTGCACGGAAGCTCGGGGCCGTTTCGGTCGGCCCGGAGAACCCTTCGAGCAACGTCTTGACGCTGGGCGTCTTGTCGGAGCCGGCTTCAGGCACGGCGGCCAAGGACGCTAGCCCGAAGAGCGCAGCTTTGATTCCGTCGACTCGACGGCCCGTTGGGTCCGAGGGCGGGGATAGCGTGCCGTTTGGATTCCTCGTAGTCTCAGAAAGGCTTCCGGACTCGTCGACCGCCATGACGACGTCAAGAGCCTGGGACGCCTCCACGCATGCCGCCAGATTGGCAGATGCAGGACTAACTGCAGTGTCGGCCAGGGCGAAACCGCCGGACCCCGCCGGTGCGCCGGCGAGCAAACCGGCCAGCGTAATCGCAACTCCGGCTCCAACCATGGAGCCACGGTGTCTCATGACCATGCGACCGCGAGGAACCACGCGTGCGCCGCGGCTGTTGCTACTGCAAGAACGGTTATGGCTCGGGCGGACAAAGTCTGCCACGTTGGAGGAATCAGTCCGTCGGAGATCCCAAGCCGCAGGACCTCCCGCCGCCACATTGCAACGAGGACGAGCGAAACGCCGCACACAGCGGCGTAGCCAGCAACGTGAACTGGCCAGCTGTGGTCCGTCAGCAGCAGAACTGCCGCGCAGGCGGCCGCTGCGGCCCCCGCCAGTGGTACCACTTGCCGCAACAATCAGCCCTCCGACTGGTCCCGACGAACCCTCGCCGGAGCAAAAAGGTGCACGACCGGCCGACCGAGACGCCCTGTCCGATCACCTTGGTTCGTGCACGACAAGGATTAAGGCAAGTCGCATCCGGCGGCAAGGCGTGTGGGCAGAATGTTTGGGCACCGGCAGCCGGACTACCGGCAGTGAGACTAGACGACCCTCGGCCTACCGTCCGAAGGCTGCCTCACTACGCCCGGGGGAGTGAGGCTGTGCCGCGGCCGACATGGTTGACACGAGCGCTGTCTCGGCCAACCGACCCCCGCCCGGACCGCTCGTTACCTGACTGCCGACTCCAAGCCGCTCGATTCGGCGGAACGACGCCAAGGCTCGTCGCGTTCGGTCATCGCACAACAGGAAGTAATCGTATGATCACCAAGTGTAGTTGTGCAGTCTTGAGTGAGTGACCAGCCCTCTCGTGCCAGGTCACATCGAACCAGACTGTTGGCGCCGCTGGTTGCTCGAGTGCTCCCGCTAGGGCATCCTTCGCAGTGATCACCTACTGCAACTCAAATGAGGGGACGAAGTGGCCGCGAACTTAGGCATCGTGAAGGACAAGGTCCAGCGCATCCTCGCGGAGAACTTCAATGGGGTGGAACTCGGGAAGGCCGGCAACTTCACCCTGCGCCACGAGTCGGCAAGGTTGTTCATCGATTTCATCCCCCAGGAAACCAGGGTGATTGTTAACCTCGTCGCGCCGCTCTTGCTTAAGGTCACGCCGACGCCGGAGCTGTTTCACTACATAGCAGTCCACGGTGACGATTACATTTTTGGCCATCTAAGCGCCGATGAGACGGACGACGGAGTTGTCGTCTTGTTTTCGCACGCGTTGCTCGGCGATTATCTTGACGACGAGGAACTTCTCGCTTCGGTGAGGGGTGTTCTGGGCGGAGGTAATGAGCTCGACGACGAACTCCAGGCGCAGTTCGGTGGCACCAAGTTCCACGAGGATTAGGTGGAACTCCGCCCGGAGTTGGCATCCCTGCTCGAGGCCAGCAGGTCAGAGGCCAAACGTTGGGGCGCGTCAAGTCTCGATGTACTGCTGCTCGCCTCCGCTGTTGCTGTCCGATGGCCGCAGGAGTTTGCAACCCAATTCGGTGAACAAGGCCGAGGGCTTCTCGAAGCCCGGCTGTCAGCAGGGACGAGAGTCGGCGACGAGGCAGCCGTCATGCGAACACTGGAAGGGGCAAATGGCCCGCACCCCATAGACACACTCGTGCTGCAGTTGCACCAACGGCTGCTTCCCGCGCTCGAGGAGGCCGAATCGTCGACGGCCGACGTGGGCTCGGAAGCGAGCGACGTCAAGGGGTTCGTCTTGCCGCAACATTCTGCGCGGTTTCTCGAGATCGTTGTGCCGGACGCGGGTGTCCAGGGCCGCGAAGGCATTGTTGACGACATCCTCGCGGTCGCGGGCCGGCGCGAACCCGGAACACCCCTGCTCGTCGGCAGGAGTGGGTGCGGCAAGACCGCCATCCTTCGTGCTCTCGCGACCAGACTGAGCGATCCGTCATACGACGGCCCACTCGCCGGTTACTCGATCGTCCGTGTCAGGGCCGAGGCGGTGCTCGGCGATCAACGCGGAGGAACCCTTCGCCGGATCCTGGGCGATCTGGACGGGGAGGTCCTGCTCGCTATCGATGACTTGGATGTGCTCGCCCGTCTCGGATCAATGCAGGTGGACGGCGACACTCTTGCTGTAATCCGCGGAGCGGTAGGTCAGCGGGAGTTGCGTTTGATTTGCGTGATTGACGCTGAATACGAATCGCGTCTGGAGTTGCTCGATGAGGAGCTGTCCGACGAACTGGTGCGGATAGATGTTCCTGAACCGTCTGCGCCGGCCACGCTGGCTATTGCGTCCGCATCCGCCGTCCGACTTGCGCTCGAACATAGGGTGACGCTCGGCGGCGACGTTGTCTCATTGGCGGTGACGCCGGCAAGCTCCGCTGACCGTCGTCGGCATCCCGGCCTGGCGCTCGGGCGATTGGACGGCGCGTGCGCGCGTGCCGCGCTTCGTCAGGATCGGGTCGTCACGACAGAAGATCTCCAGTTGCGGCGAACCCCCGACATCGCACCGCCCAACCCGCAGGCCATCACCGAGCGGCTCACCTTGCGAGTCATGGGCCAGACCGCTGCGATCAGTCGCATCGCCGGGCGCCTCGCGCTTACACGGGCCAAGCTCGACCTGCGGCCACAGCGTCCGGACGGGGTGTTTCTGTTCGTCGGGCCCACCGGGGTGGGGAAGACTGAACTCGCGAAGGCAATCTGCATCGAAATGTACGGTGAGGACGACCGCCTAGTTCGCCTTGACATGAGTGAGTACGTCCACGACTGGTCCATTTCTCGCCTCATCGGCCCGCAACCGGGCTATGTCGGATCGACGGAACCCGACTCATGGTTGACCACCCGCATCGCCAAGTGCCCCGACACGGTCGTGCTTTTCGACGAGATTGAGAAAGCACATCCGGCGGTGTGGAACACCTTGCTGCAGATCTTCGACGCTGGCAGGCTTTCCGACTCTCGCGGCACGGTCGCCGACTTTTCCTCAACCGTGATCATCATGACCTCGAACCTGGGTGCCGACGCATTCAAGGGCTCGTCGCTTGGCTTCGGCACAGCGAGTACCTCAGCTCTCGACGACGACCGGGTGAAGCTCGCGGTAAAGCAGGCAATGGCGCCGGAACTCATCAATAGGCTCGACGACATCGTGGTGTTTCACCCGCTGACACGCGCGGATATTCTCGGGATTGCCCGGAAGGAGGTCATCGCCGTCATCGACCTTCTATCGGCGCGTGGCTACGCGGTAAGTGTCGACGATGACGTCGTCGAACACGTCGCTGAGATCGGATACGACCCCGCCTACGGGGCACGCCACCTACAGCGCAATATCGAGCGCCTTCTCCTCGAACCTCTTAGCCGGGCAAGTGGCCGGAATTTGGTCGCGCGATTGGACGGAACGGACATCCGCTGGTCCTGACCACAAATTTGGCTGACTGCCGATCTAACTCACAGCTCGCGTTGCCTAGCAGGCGAGTCGTGTCGGTGCCTGACCGACTGGACGCTCTGCCAGATGTGTGGCACGACAGCGCCGGTCCATGGTCCAACTGCGTCGCGTGGCGTGGAGGCATAGGCGCGATCGCGAAATAGCCAGGCGTTCATGGATCGAGGTTGCGACTCCGCTCATTGGATAGCCGCTGCGACGATGAACCCGGTGGCGAGCGCCGGACCGAACGCAATACGGCTGTGCCGATCCCCGCCTTCGATCAAAGTCACGATGACCTGCACTAGCAGCGTTACGCAGAGCGCCGCTGCACCGATCGCTGCTCCGCGCAGTCCAACTGCGCCGAGCCCAAGGCCGCCAACGAACCCGAGCCGGGTGTCGCCACGACCGACGCGCGCCGCCATGAGCGCGGCATAGCAAGCGGCTGCCGACAGTATCGCAACGAGGAGCGGATGCCAGTCGTTACTGAGCGACGCGGCCAAGATCAGGAGTACAAGCGTCGTGGCGCCGGCAGTACGCACTAGTCCAGTCGGAATGCGCTGGCTGACGACGTCGCAACCGGCAGCTGCCCCGAGTGCCACTGCCCAGACCACTAACGCAGACAGCACGACCCAGCGACCGCCGGCCGAAACTCTGTGCTCGACGGCTGCGGCGGCGATCCCGCCACCAGCCCCGATCGTCGCCGACACTATCCAGCCGATGAGCTGGCCATGCTCGTCAAGCTGGCGG
>Ga0208717_1000695_pt1 | contig 11142 bp, 8 predicted proteins | sample NGESurF53shallow_FD_184489 | JGI IMG/M metagenome (GOLD analysis project Ga0208717, IMG submission 184489) | Arctic peat soil microbial communities from Barrow, Alaska - NGEE Surface sample F53-3 shallow (SPAdes) | ecosystem: Environmental > Terrestrial > Soil > Wetlands > Peat ... | reverse complement strand
GGATCGGCAGCCGACGACGCGACCTTGGTGCGCGTCATCGCTTCGGGAAGCCAATTCCTCGCGTTCCCCACACCTTCACCGGACGGCGCGAAGTTGGCGTGGGTCGCATGGGACCACCCGAACATGCCATGGGACACGACCGAGCTGCGCATCGGCGAGCTTCGCGGCGGCGTCGTGCAATCGTGGCGCAGCGCCCTCGGCGGCCGACACGAATCCGTCCTTGAACCAGCTTGGGCCGATGCTGATCACATCTACGCGATCAGCGACCGCTCGGGTTGGTGGAACCTGTATCTTGTCGATGCCACCGGCACAGTTGAACCGCGGGCTTTGGCACGGCGCGATGAAGAGTTCGCCGGCCCGCTCTGGCAGCTCGGCTTCCGGCACTACGGCGTACTCGACGACGGCAAGCTGGTCGTTTTGCACGGCGACGCCGACGAGAAGCTCGGCATTCTCGATCCCGCGACCGGTGTGATCGACGACTTCGAGTTGCCCTTCACCCATTGGCAACCGTCGATCTCGCAACGAGGGCGCTACCTGGCAGGCATCGCCGGCAGTCCAGTTGTGCCGAACGCCGTTGTGAGGGTCGACCTGCAGATCGGCGAGCACGTGGTTCTGCGACGGGCGGCTGACGACTTGCCTGCAGACGACTACCTGCCGCGCCCTTACACGGCGACCTTCGAGGGTACCGGCGGCCGTGATGTGCATGCGCATGTCTCCGCGCCGCGCAACCCTGATGCGCAGGCACCGGTCGGCGAGCTGCCCCCCTTCATCGTTTTCGTGCACGGCGGGCCGACGTCGTCATCGCCGCCGCTGCTCAATCTCGAGCATGCCTACTTCACCAGTCGCGGCATCGGGGTGATCGATGTCGACTACGGCGGATCGTCCGGGTACGGCCGGGAGTATCGCGAGCGGTTGCGCGGCCAGTGGGGCATCGTCGACGTCGAAGATTGCGTGGCCGCGGTACAGGCGCTGGCAAAGGCAGGCGAGGCGGACGGCGAGCGGCTGGCCATTCGCGGCGGCAGCGCGGGTGGTTGGACGACCCTTGCCGCCCTGACCAGCACCGACGCGTTCGCGGCGGGCACCTCGTACTACGGTGTCGCAGAATTGCTTCGCTTCGCGAAAGACACGCACGACTTCGAGTCGCGCTACCTCGACGGCCTTGTCGGGCCGCTGCCCGAGGCGCACGATCTCTACGTCGAGCGCGCACCGCTGTCGCATGTCGACGAGGTCTCGTGCCCAGTGCTGCTGCTCCAAGGCCTCGACGATCAGATCGTGCCGCCTTCGCAGGCCGAGTTGTTCCGCGACGCCTTGGTAGCAAAGGGAATTCGCCACGCCTATCTCGCGTTTGAGGGCGAGCAACACGGCTTTCGCAAAGCCGAAAACGTCATCACCAGCCTCGAGGCTGAACTGTCGTTCTACGGTCAGGTGTTCGGGTTCAACCCGCCAGGAGTGCCAGTACTCGAACTGTCGTGACATCGTCGGATCGCGGGAAACGGCCAGTCGCCTATGCGTCACGCAACTGCAACACAAGCGTGCCAAGAACGAGCGCGCCCGCAGCCCACAACCCGACGACGCCGAGGCCAGCCCACGGACTGAGCGGCAAGCTGTGCACGCCGACCGTCGTTTGAATCCCTAGTCCGGCGTTCATCGGTGCAACCTGTTCGAGGTGCCGGTGCCAGTGCGGGTTGCTGACCATGACGAGCGCGATCGGAAACGCGAACAACAGCCCGAGTACGAGCCCGATGCCGGCCGCCGAGTCACGTACCGCAGTGGAAATGCCCAGGCTGAGCAGCGCAATCAGCACTAGATAGAGCACCGAACCCGAGGCAGCGCGCAGCATTCCGGCATTCGACAATGCAAGCGACGGAAATCCGTTGGCTGGTGTGAACCCTTTGCCGGGAAGCACGAGTTGACCGAGCACGGCCGATCCGACAACCCCACCGACGCCTGCTACCAGTGCCCAGCCGGCGGCAACTACCGCCTTCGCGGTCAGCACCTCAACGCGGTTGGGCATCGCCGTCAGGGTGGTGCGGATCATGCCAGTGCCGTATTCGGCGCTCATGATCGTCACCGCGCAAACGGCAACGAGCACTTGGCCTACGTAGACGCCGGCGAGGCTAATCTTCGCGGGGTCCTGGCTGCAGGCTGACGAGCTACAGACCGCGCCGGCATCGGCAACGGCGCCGAGCCCGATCGTCATGCCGATCGCTGCCAGTAACAACCAAAACGTGCCCGCAGCCGTTCGAAACTTGGTCCACTCGGCGTGCAGCGTGAGGATCATGCATCTCGCTTGCGTAGCAGTACGAACGCAACACCGAGCGCGAGTGCCGTCCAGGCGATCAGAACGCCGAATCCCTCCCACGGCGACAACGGGTAGTAGCCGGCGGAAGCGATGTACACCCCATTGACTTGCGGGTACTGATGCAACGTCTGCTGGACGGCGAATCCAGCGGCCGGTGTCACGCGCAACATCCATTGCAGCGCCCCGATCGACGACACGCCGAGGATGTACGGCAAGACGGTGAGGGCGATCACCGCCGCCACGGCCGTCGCACTGCGGCGCACGATCGTGCCGATTGCGACGGCAAGTACCGCAGCGATTGCCAGCACAGCGGCGGTCCCGACCAACACGCGCATCTCAGTGAGTGCACTGGCCGGCGAGATGTACGTGCCGTTGTTGCGTCGCTGTCGGTCGACGAACCACATGCTGAACGCCGAGGCGGCCAAGCCTAGTACGAACACAACGCATGCGAGGACGACCGCCTTTGCGGCCAGCACCCGACCGCGACGCGGGCTCGCGGTGAAGGTTGTACGAATCAGGCCGCGACGGTATTCGGAGGTGATAAACAGCGCGCCGATCACGACCATCGCCATGAGTCCGACGAATGCGCCGGCGAGGCCGCCGCTGACCGTGTTGTTATCTCCACCGCTCGAGGCCAGCGGTCCGATGTCTCCCGAACCGCTTACGGTGAATGTGCCGCCGGATTGCGTGAACGGCGGCACATTGCCAAGGCCGTTGTCCCCGACTTGGGCGCCCTGCCAACTCCCCGGCGGCTGGCCGCCCGGCAGGCTGACGTCGTCGAAGGTGGCCGTCGCCAGCGCAGGACCGCCCTGCGTCGATGTGCCGACAATTTCTTCCGTGGTGACATCGTTGTCCGGTGACGTGACGAACAGTCCCACTGGCACCGACGCCGGTAATCCGCTGAGCTTGGCGACGCCGATCTTCGTCCAGTTCTGCCCGTCGGCCGACTCGTAGCCGGTCAGCGTGTCTCCCGATCGCGACAATCGGAGCCACTGCGGTGACGTCTTGGAGACTGTCGTAGCGCTACCGGCGATGTCCTTGGTGAAGTTGTACTGCATGCGCACGCCGTGGGTTGCGGTCGCCATGACGGCCGCGTAGGGCGAGCCCTGGGTGGTGTTGGCTTTCACGATCAGGCCGGCCTTCGCCCATGGAATGACCACCGGTTGCGACGACGATGCATCGCCGCCACCACCTGGCGCCCGCTCGATGAGCGACGTGACGCGGACCGTGATGCTGCCGTCGCCGTCCAGTTGCTCGTGTACGAAGGAGAAGCTGTCGGATACCGGCTCGCCGTCTGGGCCTAGCGTCGGGGTGCCCGAACCACATCCACCGCCGCCGCTCGCAGCGCCGCTCGCAGGCCCGGTCGAGGCGCCGCTCGAGGCGCCGCCCGCAGGGCTGCAGGATCCGGTGCTGCCGGCAGCCGAGAGATACCCGATCCCTACGATCAGAAGTGCGCCGACAACGAGTCCAGCGACCCAGCCACGCACGGTGCGAAGCTTGGTGAACTCGGCCAGCACCAGCTGGAGGAAATTGTCCCGCGTGACCGTCGCGCCCGACCGGTAGGGCGTCATCGTGCTGCTCATCGGGCGCCCTCCGTCGGGTCAACGGCCCGGTATTCGACGGACTCTCTCGTGAGGTCCATGTACGCCTCTTCGAGGCTGGCCCGATGCGCGGACACCTCAGAAAACGGCACGTTGTTTTCATTGAGAAGCCGAATGATCTGTTCGGTCACGAGGCCCGAGATCGTCAGGGTGTCGGTGTCAATCGTGGCGACGGTTGCACCGGCGCTGGCAAGTACTGTCGTCGCTTCCGCACGAGCTGTCGTGCGCAACGTGACCAGGCCCGCAGATGCCTGGCCGATCAACTCAGCAACGCTGGTGTCGGCAACCAGCCGCCCGCGACCGATCACCACGAGATGCGTGGCGGCGCCTTCCAGCTCGCTCATCAGATGGCTGGACACAAGCACCGCCCGGCCCTCCGCTGCCAGCGAGCGCAAGAACCCGCGGACCCACACGATGCCTTCTGGGTCGAGGCCGTTGAACGGTTCGTCGAGCATCAGCACGGCCGGATCGCCGAGCATGGCCGCAGCGATGCCGAGCCGCTGACGCATGCCGAGCGAATAGCCACCGGCCTTGCGCCGGGCGGCCTTCTCAAAGCCGGCCTGAGCGATGACCTCATCGACTCGGCGGCTCGACAAGCCCTGCGAGTGCGCCAACCACAGCAGATGGTTGCGTCCGGTGCGGCTGGGCTGGAGCGCCGCAGCGTCCAGCAGGCAGCCGAGCTGGCGGAGCGGGTGTGGCCAGCTTCGGTACGGTCGCCCCCCGACAGTGGCGGTGCCCTCGTCAACCGCGTCGAGGCCGAGGATGGCCCGCATGGTGGTGGACTTGCCAGAACCGTTGGGACCGACGAAGCCCGTCACCTGACCAGGGCTCACAGTGAACGAGACGCCGTCGAGGGCGACGACTGGCCCGAATCGCTTGTACAGGCCGTTGACCGCGATAGTGGCTTCCATGGCACGAAGGCTAGGTACCGACGACCGTCGCGGTCGTCACCCTGGCGAGCCATCTTCGCCGTCCCTCACAGGGGGGACGGCGCTGTCACCCACGAGAGGGACGCGTGAGCGGCTGCATGTCGCGAGACTCGATGGTGTGAAAGCGAGCGGTGCCGCGTTAGCAGTTCTCGCGGCGACCGAGTCGATCACGCGGGCTGCTGCGGACCACGCGTCCGCAGAACTCGATCTCGTGCTCTGCCTGCTCGCCCTCACCACCACGGTTCCGCTGATCATCTTGCGAGCTCCCGCCGCCGCAGTGATCATCTCCGTGGCAAGTGTTCTCTCTGTGGTGCCCTTTCACACCCTGACGATCGCCGGCGCACTCGCCCTGCTTGTCGCTACTTACCGGCTCAGCCGCGGCGACATAAGGCTCCCCGCGGTACTGATCTTCGTGCCGTTCGTCGTGCTGGGATTCGCCGATCCGGGCCACGGCGAGCGCCGAGTCCTGACGATCCTGCTGGCGGCACTGATCCCGGCAGCAGCGTGGGCCGGCGCAGCGACACAGTCGCGAAGTGCAGCGCATGCCCACACTGCTGCGCAAGCGCTGATCGCAGGAACGTCATTCGAATATGCGGCCCGCGGCGAGCGCGCGCGCATCGCTCGCGAGCTTCACGACGTTGTCGCCCACCACATCTCGATGGTCGCCGTGCAAGCGGAAACCGCGCGACTGACGACGCCAGGTATGCCCGCTGCGGGCGCGCAACGACTGTCGGCAATTGGTGACACCGCGCGCACGGCTTTGACCGAGATGCGCCGATTGCTCGGCGTTCTGCGCGAAGATGCGGACACTGACCCGGCGGCGTCTCGGCGTCCGCAACCAGGCCTTGCGCAACTGAACGAGTTGCTCGACGCCGCCCGCGATGCATCAGGGTCAGGCACCCGGCTCATCGTGCACGGGTCTCCAGTCGCGCTCGATCCAGGTGTCGAACTCGCGGCCTTCCGCATCGCCCAAGAAGCACTAACAAATGCACGGCGGCACGCCCCGGGCGCGGCGGTCGACGTCGAGTTGCGTTACGCCGACGAGGTGTTGTGCGTGCGCGTGCGCGACAACGGCCCTGGTCCGCCACTCGAGACGCCTGAGGGCGCACACGGCCTCCTTGGCATGGGTGAACGCGCTGCCGCAGTTGGCGGCCGATTGAGTTTCGGCCCCGCGATCGGCGGCGGATTCCTGGTAGAGGCGACACTGCCCGCGACAGCTGCGGCGACCCGATGACTGCCGGGCCTGAGCACGTACGGATCGTTGTCGCGGACGACCACGAAGTCGTGCGCGCCGGCTTCGCCGAGCTACTCGACACCAGGCCCGATTTCACTGTGGTCGGCACTGCGAACGACGGCGCGGAAGCGGTCCGGTTGTGTGAGGAGTTGCGGCCCGACGTCGTCTTGATGGATGTGCGCATGCCCGGCATGGACGGCATCGAGGCAACCCGACGCCTCGCGGACTCAGGTCAGCTCCGCCCACGGGTGATCATCTTGACCACGTTCGACCTCGACGAATACGTCTACGAAGCACTGCGCGCCGGTGCAAGCGGGTTCTTGCTCAAGGACGTCACCGCCGAGCGGCTCTTCGACGCAGTCCGGGTCGTGGCGGACGGCGAGGCACTGCTCGCGCCCGGCATCACGCGCCGCCTCATCGGCGAGTTCGCCGCGCAACGTCGCGAAGCGAACGTCGACACAGCTGTCGCGCTGGGGATCGCAGGCCTTGAAATGCTCACGCCACGCGAGACCGAAGTGTTACGACTCGTCGCCGAGGGACTTTCCAACGCCGAGATCGCGGCCAGGCTTGTCGTCAACGAGGAAACCGTCAAGACCCACGTGAGTCGTGTGCTGCGCAAACTCGGGCTGCGTGACCGCACTCAAGCGGTCGTCACGGCGTACGAGTCGGGCCTCGTCATACCGCACACGCAACGGTAAGGGCCCACTTCACTATTGGCGCCGTTGCCCAGACCTGGCTCAAGAAACCGACGCAATCAACTTGTCGAACGTCGTGTTCATATCGGCATCAATGACTTGCCGCGCCGGGTCGGCGTCGTACCAGTCGACGATCTGCCTCGCACCCGTCGCGAACGGGATCGCGGCGACGTAGTCAGGGACGAGCGACTTCACCTTGGCGTTGTCGAAGATCACCGAGTTGGCCCGGTCACCGAGCAACGAAGCGCCGAGTTCGGGATCGAACGCCGCGATCGTGTCTGACGCGATGTGCAGCAGGATCGGCTCGACGCCCGCGGCGGCGGCCATCAGGTGATAGATCTGGTTCCAGGTCAGCCACTCATCCGACGTGATCTGGAAGCTGTCGCCGATCGCTTGCGGGTGGCCAAGCAACCCGACGAACGCTTTCGCAAAGTCATCGTGGTGCGTCATCACCCAAAGCGATGTGCCATCACCCTGGACGACGACGGGCAGCCCTCGACGCATCCGATCAATGTCGGTCCAGCCACCCATGCACGGGACGAGCGTCTCGTCGTAGGTATGTGACGGTCGCACGATCGTGGCCGGAAAGCCGGTGGAGCGATAAGCACTCACCAGCAGGTCTTCGCAGGCGATCTTGTCACGCGAGTACTGCCAGTAGGGGTTGCGCAGCGGCGTCGATTCGATGATCGGCAGCCGCCCCACCGGCTTCTGGTACGCAGACGCCGAACTGATGAAGACGTATTGGCCGATGCGGCCGGCAAAGATGTCGATGTCGGCCTGCACGTGCTGCGGAGTGAACGCGATGAAGTCGGCGACCACGTCGAATGTCTCGGTGCCTAGTGCGGCTCGCACGGATGCCGGGTCGCGGACGTCCGCTTGAACGACACGCACGCCGTCGGGCAGAGCACGGCTGGTCGTCGTCCCGCGATTGAGGACTGTCAGATCGATGCCGACCTCGACCGCGCGCCTCGAACAGGCCGAACTGATGATGCCGGTGCCACCGATGAACAAGACCTTCAGTGCAGGCACGCGATCTCCCTTAGTGAGCCAACTCGGTGGCGCGCGACTCGCGGACCACGGTCACCCTGATCTGTCCGGGGTAGGTCAGCTCTTCCTCGATCTGCTTGGCGATGTCACGAGCGATGACTTGCGCCTGGATATCGTCGACCTGGTCGGGCAAGACCATCACGCGGACCTCGCGACCGGCCTGCATCGCGAACACCTTCTCGACGCCCTCGTAGGAGGTCGCGATCTCCTCGAGCCGTCCGAGACGCTGGACGTAGGACTCCAGTGACTCGCGCCGTGCCCCTGGCCGGCTGCCGCTGATCGCGTCGGCGGCCTGGGTGAGTACCGCCTCGATCGTGCGGACCTCGACCTCGTTGTGGTGTGCCTCGATCGCGTGGACGACGTCCTCGTTCTCGCCGTATTTGCGGGCCACCTCGGCACCGATGATCGCGTGGCTGCCCTGCACCTCGTGTGTGAGTGCCTTGCCGATGTCGTGCAGCAGCGCACACCGCTTGAGGAGTGCTTGGTCGAGCCGCAATTCGCTGGCCATGATGCCGGCAAGGTGGGCCGACTCGATGAGGTGCTTCAGGACGTTCTGGCCATAGGAGGTTCGGTAACGCAGCTGGCCGAGCAACGCGACGAGCTCGGGATGGATCGAGGTGATGCCGACTTCGACGAGGGCGTCCTCGCCGGCGCGGGCACACAGCTGTTCGACCTCGGCAACGCTGCGCTCGTAGATCTCTTCGATGCGGTGGGGGTGGATGCGGCCATCGAGAACGAGCTTCTCCAGCGTGATGCGGCCCACCTCGCGCCGCACCGGGTCGAAGCAGGAGAGCAACACGGCCTCGGGGGTGTCGTCGATGATCAGGTTGACGCCCGTCACCGTCTCGAACGCGCGGATGTTGCGGCCCTCGCGGCCGATGATGCGGCCCTTCATGTCGTCGCTCGGCAGGTGAAGGACCGACACGACGGATTCGGCTGTCTGCTCGCTGGCGACTCGCTGGATCGCGAGCGTCACTATGTTGCGCGCTCGCCGGTCGCCGTCCTCGGTGGCGGCTCGTTCGATATCGCGGACGACGATGGCTGCCTCGCGCTTGGCCTGGTTCTGCATCGCGGTGACCAGCTCGGCCTTCGCCGCCTCGGCGGTCAGCCCGGCGGTGCGCTCCAGGATTAGCCGGCGCTCCTCGGCGACGTCCTCGAGTTCGGCCCGCCGGCGGATGACCTCGGCTTCCAGCTTGCCGAGGTCGCGCTCGCGCACCTCGACATCGCGCTGCTCGGCATCGATCCGGGCCTCGCGATCGGCCAGCCGGTGCTCACGTCGTTCGAGGTCGGAGCGCAACTCCCTGAGCTCGCCCTTCAGCAGTTGCACCTCGGCGTCATGCGCGCGGCGAGCGTCCTCGACGAGGTCTGCTTGCTCCTGGGCGCGGCGGCGGGTTTCGGCTGCATCGGCCAATGCCTGGGCGCGGACGTCGGCGAGCTCGGCGTAGCTCGCGTCAAGTCCGAGAGCACCGCCGGTCGTCGCCTCGGTCGCAGCAGATCGGCGAAGGACGACGAACACCACCGCGCTCGCCGCAACCGTTACCAAGGCCATCGCGATGACCAGCCCGACCAAGACCGCCGTGGGCATGTGCCGGGCTCCTTCCTATGTCGGGCGCAGCGGCGACGCTGCATCCGACGCAGAACCGAGCGACAACGGCAAGACGACGACAAACACCAAGCCAGGCGTAGACGCTCCTGCATCGGAGCTTCACGCCTGGACGACGACCGGCACAGTTTCTGCTGCCGGCTACCGCCGAACCCTTACAAAGAAACCGCCACGGCCTGCGCCGGGTGGATGAGTCGTGCCAAAGGCCCGAGGGCCTAGTTGTGGCTAGTGTGTCGTCAGCACCAATTGTCGCGAATGTTAGATGTCGTAAACCCGCGGTTGCGGGGCAGTTCTCACTATTCACCGAGGCTATGCGCGCCCCTACTGGGGGTCAAGCGACCGGCCGGACACCACTGCGAGACCGGCCGGACGACGCCGTCCGGCCGGGCTAGGCCTCAATGGCCTCGGTCGAAGATCCCCACGACGACATCACTAGGGCCGTCATCGCGGCCGTCAACCGCGTCGCTCGGACCTGTGTAGCGGCCGCCGCCGACCACGTCGTTGCGGGCTGCGCGCCGGACACCGACTGCGCCACCGCCCCCGCCTTCGATGTCGGCGAGCTCATCGGCGTCGACTGCGAGCACCTCGCGAACGACCCGGACTGCCAGCTCGCCGGAGTAGCCCTTGCGGTTCAGGATGGCGACTAGCCGGCGCATGCGGACGGCGTTGGGCATGCCTGCCGTGGCTCGTGCCCGGCGCGTCACCAGGTCTCGGGCGGCCGCCTCGACGTCATCGCTGTCGACGCCGCCGACCGCTTCAGCGATAAGTGGCTCGGCGATTCCGCGCTGGCGAAGCTCGTTGCTCAGCGCGCGCGGCGCGAGTCCGCGGCCGGACTGTCGCGATGTCACCCACGCATTGGCGAACGCAGCGTCGTCGAGGAGGCCAACCTCCTCGAACCGATCGAGGACCTCGTTCGCAGCATCGTCAGGCACTCCGCGCTTGCGCATGGCCTCGGCGAGCTGCGCCCGCGTCTTTGGCGCGGCATCGAGCAGGTTGAGCCCGATCGATCGAGCGACCGACGTCGGGTCGGCTATCGGCTCGTCGGGATCTACCGACTCGCTAGGCCCGTTGCGACCGCCGGCGTCATTGCGGACGGACTCGTTCCGACGGCCGGCAGTGCTGCGCCGGCCGCCGAAGCTTCCGCTCACAAGTCGACGGGAACAGGCATGTCGATGGGGACGGGCACCGTGAGATCGATCGGAACGTCGATGCGCGGACCGATGCCGAGCTTCTCTTTGATCTTCTTCTCGATCTCATCCGCGAGGTCAGGGTTGTCCTTGAGGAAGTTGCGCGAGTTCTCCTTGCCCTGACCGAGCTGGTCACCTTCGTAGGTGTACCAAGCACCGGACTTACGGACGATGCCGTTGTCGACACCCATGTCGATCAGGCTGCCTTCGCGGCTAATGCCTTGGTTGTAAATGATGTCGAATTCCGCTTGGCGGAACGGCGGAGCGCAGTTGTGCACGACGACGTCGTTGGCAACCAAGGTGTGGAACTCGTCGACCTCAACATCGAACGTGCGCATCGGCTCAAGCGGCAGGACCTCACGGACCACGGAATAGCGGACCTCTTCAGCGAGTACCTCGTGCAAGAACGGATCATCGAGCGCATCGGCGAGTGCCTGCACGCGATCGCGGCGCAGGCGACCCATTCCGAGTACCTGGCGCATCCCTCCACGGGGATCCCCCGCCGACGGACCAACCAGACTCGCCGCTTCGCGAGCGGTCACCC
>Ga0208717_1000694_pt1 | contig 11144 bp, 12 predicted proteins | sample NGESurF53shallow_FD_184489 | JGI IMG/M metagenome (GOLD analysis project Ga0208717, IMG submission 184489) | Arctic peat soil microbial communities from Barrow, Alaska - NGEE Surface sample F53-3 shallow (SPAdes) | ecosystem: Environmental > Terrestrial > Soil > Wetlands > Peat ... | reverse complement strand
TGAGGCCGGCGGACAGGGTGCCGGACACCTTGACCGGGTCGAGGTCCTTGGCCAGCAGCGGCCGGCGCAGCGCGATCAGCAGGTCGAGCAGCTGGGTGTAGCGTTCCCGGCCCAGCCCGAACAGCCTGGTGTCCACGGCGTCCTGGTAGGCGCCGCGGCGGTCACCGAAGGAGGCGTCCCGGCCGAGGATGGCGGCGAGCTGCTTGGCGGTCAGCGGGCGGGAATCCGCCGAGAGCAGGCCGAAGTCGATGCCCATCCGCTGGGTGGTGATGAAGAACGAGGGACGGGCCCGCTCCCAGTTTTTGTGCGCGGTCAGGCCGATGACCAGGGTGACGGTCTCCTGGGGTTCGTCGGGGCCGGCGGGGCGGCCGAACTCCATCCACACGTAGCCGTGCTCGGCGTCCTGCCCCCGGTAGAGAAGGTTGGCCTTCATGGTGCGGTTCTCGCCGCTGAACGGGTCGAGCCGCCGCGCGTCCAGCCCCCCGTCCAGGACGAACGGGAACAGCACTTCGAGGGCCTTGGTCTTCCCGGAGCCGTTGTGGCCGCGCAGCGCCAGCCGGCCGTCGCCGAACGCGAACTCCTCGTCGAAGTAGTCCCAGAGGTTGATGATCCCGGCCCTGGTCGGCTTGAACCTGTCAGTCATGCCGATCCCTCCATGGAGCTGAACAGGTCGAAGGCGCCCTGGCCGTCCCGGCGGGCACTCTCGGGGAGCGCAGCGGTGATGTTCCGGTAGCGGGCCGCGGCAGGCAGGATCAGCGCGCCGCCGGGCAGGCACCGGATGAGCCGCAGGTCATCGAGGAGCCGCAACGCGGCGGCCAGCAGCCCCTCCTGGTCATGCTGCCACTGAGCGGTGAAGGAGCCCGCGCCGAAATCGGTATAGAGATCGGCGAGCATGCCCGCCAGCCGGGTCCGTTCCACGAACGGCGCCTGCAGTGGGGCGGGCCGATCTGCGGCCTCGGCGTCGGCTCGCTCAGCCGGTCGGGATGGGGCGCGGACCGGGTCTGGTTCCTCGCCGGCTCCCCCGGCCGGCCGGCCGGCGTCGATCCGGTCGAGCAGGGCCCGCTGGTCGTCGTCGGCCGTCGGCACCGGCAGCCGGGTCAGCGCCGGGCCGTCGTCGGGGTCCTCCAGCAGGTCGGCGACCTTGGCCAGCAGCAGGCCGGCGGTCCGGTTGACCGCGCCGCCCCGGCCGGGGAACCGCTGGTCGGTGAACGACCCGGTGGGGTCGGCCAGCAGCATGCCCTCGGCCCGCCGTTCCACGACGAGGCCGGTGAGCCGGGCCAGGTTGTCGGCCAGGTCGGTGCTGCGCAGCGCGGCAGCCGTCTCCCCGTCGAGGGTCGCGAAGTAGGCGACCGGGTGCTCCAGCAGCAGCCGCCGGGCCCGGCGCGCGGCCGCTTCCCGCTGGGTCGAGCGTTTCGCGCTGATGTCGTCCGCCTCGAGCAGGCCAGCCGCGCCGGGCAGGTGCTGGATCGGCCGGGCCGGGCGGAACAGGGCCGCGCAGATGTCGTGGTCGATGTCGTAGAGGGCGTCGCCCCGGTCGGTGTCCCGGGCCCAGTTCTCCGCCGACCCGTCGGACAGCCGCAGCGCGCCGTGGTCGGCCAGCCAGTCCAGAACGTCCACGACGGCACGTTTGTGCTCGGTGATGGTCGCGTCGAAGCCGAGGCCGTCGATCGCATTGGCGGTCGGGGCGAATGCGCGGACCAGGTCGGCCAGGCTGATCTCGATCCGGGACCGCTGGAAGACGGCCAGGACCAGGCATAGGTAGGCGAGCCGGCGCCGGTCGAACGGCCGGCCGCTGCGGGCCGCGAACACCGACCGCTGGGTGTCGTCCACCGTGTCCAGCCGCCGGACCAGCCGGACCTGATGCGCGGTGGCGATCAGCGTGTAGCCGAGGAGCGCGCCGAAGTCCCGGGCCATCAGGTCGGCCCAGCGGAGCACTGTGGCCAGGGCTCCGGTGCGGGGGCGTGATGCTGTGATCAGGTCGTTGGTGAGCACGAGGCGGACCGCGCCCTGGTAGGAGCCGAGGTCGCTAGGTGCTACGCCGCGAGCGGCGGTCAGCTCAGCCATCGTGGCCGCCAGTCGGGGTGGGCGCCAGGGCGCCCGCTGGTGCGGTCTTCGGGGCGGCGTTCGCGGCCCGACCGCGGGCGGGGGTGACCTCGAGCCGGAGCCCGGGCAGGTGCAGCACCCCGTGCGCGGTCCGCACCGCGCAGCCGTCCGGAGACGGCACCAGCCGCATCACCATCACGTCGTTGCCGCCCGCGCCTCCCGTGATCCGTCCAGCCACCACCGTCCGGGCCTCCAGTGCCCGGGTCAGCAGCGTCAGCAGCACCCGCGTCTGGCGTTCGTCGAGCACCCTGTCCCCCAGCCCGGAGCCAAGCAGCTGCCGGGCGGCCTCCTGCTCGGCAGCGCGCCGCGCCGCCTGGCGGCGCCGCAGGTCGGCCCGGACTCCGTCGCGGGCCTGCAGCCGCTGCGGCACGCCCGGTGTCGGCGCCTTGCCCCGGCGGAACAGCGTGACCGCGACCTCCACGCCCGGCGCGTCATCCCAGGACAGCCGGGGTGAGATCAGGTCGCTGTCCTCGTGCACGCCGCCCAGGTGCCGCGCCCGTCTCAGCCCGAACGCCGCCCCGACGAGCGCGTGCGCGGCGTCCTCGTCGGCGGCGTCGAACGCCCAGGCGGCGAGGTGGCGCAGCTGAGTGGCCCGGTTGACCCCGCCGCGCTGGGCCTCGGTGATCTGCCGGAGCAGCGCGATCACGCTGGACACCCCGGCCCGGGTGGCCACGGCCAGTTCGGCGGCCCGCGATCCCTCGCCGTCGGCGGTGAACCAGGCCCGGACCGCCGCCCATCGGCGCCGCCAGTCGTCCAGCACGTCCTCGTACCGCATCAGCGGGCGCTCGTCGGCCTCAGCGGCGCGGTTCAGCAACGTGGCCAGTCCCGTCGCCTCGACCTGGACGACGGCGAGGGTCAGCCGGGGCAGGTAGCGATCCAGCTCGGCCATGAAGTCGCCCATGTGCGCCAGGAGCGCGTGCTTGTAGCGCAGGAACATCTCCGGCGAGGCCTCAGTAGACCGCGTGATGTCGCCCAGCGTCAGATGGAACCGGGCCGACCGCCGGGCCATGTCCTCCATCACCCGGTCCAGGCTGGTCAGCCGCCGCATCACCTCGTCGCCGTCACCGGCCCGGTTCGCTTCGGCCAGCCCGTTCAGGTCGCGCAGGATGTCCGAGAACACCAGCCGGGACAAGTTCGCGTCCTGCACCCGGGCCGCGAGCACGCCCTCGACCGCCGTGTACGCACGGTGGCCCAGCTCGCTGAACTGGTAGACCGACTGCCGGTTCCGGTAGCGGGCCAGGCTGCCGGCCCGTGAGGCATCCTCCAGCCGGTGCAGCAGCCCGTCGTCGGTCAGGTTGTCCAGCCGGTCCCGCAGGCTGGTCAGGTTGCGGGGAACGCTGTCGTGGTGGGCGGCGAGTTCGGCCAGCTCCTCGGCGACATCGTCGGTGTGGGCCTGCGCCACATGGGCAGCGCGGAGCCGGTCCAGGGCGCGCAGGACCCAGAGGTAGGCGAGATAGTCCTCCCGCCGGGTGAACCCGAACAGGCGGAACCTGTCGCTGACCGCGAGCGCGTCGAGGTTGAACGGGTCAGCCTGGTCATCGGGGATCGCCATCGCGACGAGCCGCTCCCTGTCCACGTGGCCGTCGGGGTATGCGTTTTCCCATGATGGCATCCCGGCGGGACGCTGGGCGCGGCTGACGCTCAGATCCGCAGGTGCTGCTCGTGACCGGCGATACCCGTCCAGATGGCTTTACTGATGCGTCACGGTCACTTTGTGTACATGGACCAGTTCTGTGGGTAACTTGAGCAAGAAGATCATTCATGAGGGGGGATGCAATGAATCTTCGTAATCCGGCCGCAGCGGCAGTTGCCGCCCTGGCACTGGCTGGTGGCCTGGCCACGACGACCGCGGCGTCTGCAGCACCAGCATCAACGCCCAAGGTGATCCAGAACTGCGGGAAGTACCGCGCCTGCGCCAGTCACCGGCCACGGACATTCCAGCTCTACCGTCACGCCCGGATCAACGACATCAGATGGCGCCGGTACACATCGACCCAGGCCGTCGGTCTGGGCTGGTTCGCCCATGCCAAGCACGTGTGCAACAACCGCGTGCCCGCAGTCAAGGACACCTGCGTGCTGCTCGTCTTTTCTTCGCCGGTGACACGTGAACGCGTCCGGTACTACAACCGGCTGCAACTCCGGCCCGCGACGATGTTCAGTAATTGGCGCTGGTCGTGGCACACGGCAACCTGGAAGTACGTCAGTCACTGACAGTCTCTGCCGGCTAGAACGACGGGCGCCGCCTGAGGGTGGAGTCCTGGCATCCGCGTCGGCGGATACGCTCGGATTTGATCGGTTCTGGATCGGGCGAACGCCCTCGACCAGGCGAATACCTTCGGATCCGGAGGAGCCTGCTCGTGACCGGCGACACGGGCCCTGGCGGCTCGGCTGAGGCCACGAAGGGTTTGATCAGCCACCTCAGTGAGCACCTGGGTGATGACGAGGACTGGCGGCCCGCGCTGGACGCCCTGAAGCGCGGGGATGCCACGTTGCACCTGGCCGTGCTGACCAAGCCCTTCCTGGGCCCGTTGTTGGATGGGATCAAGCGGCCCTGTGGTCGGCGCGTTCCAGGCCGGCCAGGTTCGAAGCTATGAAATGACTTCGGGCTTGCTGGGCAAGATCCGCTCCAAGTTCGGCAACGAGATCCAGGCCCGTGAGGACAAGTTCTGGGACGACCATGCCGAATCCCGCTACGGGACGCTCGTCGACGTCAAGAATCCCCGGACCCTGCCAGGGCTTCCGTTCCCTAAGTGTGACCGCCGCGGCTGGGCCGTCCTGACCTGCCGGGGCCAGGCCTGATGGCAGGCCTGCCCACGACCATCAGCCCACGATTGTTAATTCCTTGCTGCTGTGCCCGGGCGCCGGTGCCTGGCTCGTGCCGACAGCCTGCTGGATCGAGGTGAACCCAGCGTCGCCGGCTCGGCGGGCCAGCCCGGAGTGGATGCGGTGCGGCCACAACGGCCCGCCGTACACGAACCCGGTGTAGCCCTGCACGAGGGTGGCCCCGGCCGTTATGCGTTCCCACGCGTCGTCGGCAGTCTCGATGCCCCCGACCGCGACCAGCACCACCCGGTCGCCGACGCGCGCATACAGCCGCCGCAGCACGTCGAGGGCACGCTGCTTGAGCGGGGCTCCCGAGAGGCCACCGGCCCCCATGGCCGCTACCTGCGCGGGGTCGCTGGCCAGGTGGTCGCGGGAGATCGTCGTGTTGGTGGCTATGATCCCGTCCACGCCGAGCTCCATGACAAGGTCGGCGATCGCGTCGATCTCCTCATCGGCCAGATCGGGGGCAATCTTTACCAGCAACGGAACCCGCCTATCGCTGGCCGTATCCAGAGCGTCCCGGACCGCGGTCAGCAGGGACCGCAACTGCTCGCTCTCCTGGAGGTTGCGCAGCCCCGGTGTGTTCGGTGAGCTGACGTTGACCACCATGTAGTCCGCGACCTCAGCCAGCAGCCTGCCGCTGGCCGCGTAGTCGGCGGCCGCCTCCGACTCGGGCACCACGCTCGTCTTGCCGATGTTGATCCCGACCACCGTGCGCCGCGCGGGTCGGGAGCGCAGTTGGTTTGCCACCGCGGCCGCGCCGTGGTTGTTGAACCCCATCCGGTTGATCAGCGCCCGGTCGACAGGCAAGCGGAACAGCCGCGGCCCGGGATTGCCGGGCTGCGGCTGCGCGGTCACCGTGCCGACCTCGATGAACGCGAACACCAGCGCTCCCAGCGCGTCCGGCCCCAACGCATCCTTGTCGAATCCCGCCGCCAGCCCCAACGGTCCGGGCAGATCCAACCCAAGCGCTCGCATCCGCAGCACAGGATCATGCGCGCCAAGCCAGCGCCGCAGCAGCCACGAAACCCCCGGCACCGCAGCTGCAGCCCGGATCAGCCCGAACCCCACCCGGTGGGCCGCCTCGGTCGGCATGCGCCGGAACACCACTCTGAACAGCAGCCGGTACATGCCTCCACACGGTGTCGGGTTGCTTGACGCCGTCCGTCCCGCTGGATTTATCACAAACTGAAGAGTACTCTTCAAATTGTGGACAGACGTCCAGCGCCATCGCTTCTACCCATCCTGCGCTCGCAGCAGCAAGGCGAGATCCTGGCGCTGCTGCTCGGCAATCCAGATCGTGAGCTGAGTCTGACCGAGATCTCGCAACTGACGGGTGCGCCGCATCCATCGGTGTATCGCGAGGTGCAACGCGCGCAAGAGGCCGGGCTCGTCACAAGCAGAAAAGTGGGGAACACCCGCCTCATCCGAGCCGATACTCACAGTCCCTACTACGCAGGACTCGCCGAGGTCTTGACAAGAGCATTTGGTGTCCCCGCCATCCTCGCGAAAGCTCTCCGGCCTGTTGATGGCATCGATGAGGCCTACATCTACGGATCATGGGCCGCCCGACACGCCGGGCAGCCCGGGCCGCGGCCAGTCGGGGACATCGATGTCCTTGTGCTCGGAACACCCAACCGGGACCAACTCTATGAAGCGGTCGCTGCAGCCGAGACGCAACTGGGAAGAGAGGTCCAGACGACGGTCCGAGACGCAGCCTGGCTGAGCTCCGGATCAGGCTCCTTCCACGAGAACGTGACCAGTCGCCCGATGCTCAAGCTCGCGCTCGGGAAGGACTAGCCGAACCGCTCGAGAGGTGAAGCTGCGAGCACAGTCTTCACACCAGCCAGCGCCTCGGTTGCCTTCTGGATCGCCCATTCAGCGTCCCCGCCGAGCTGGTCACGGCGTACTTTGCCGAGCATGAGGGACTGCACCTTGGCTACGCACTGCACGGCCACGTGCCCTACCAGCATGTCGCGGACTTGCATCATACGAGCCAGGCACATGGTCTTGACCCTGACGCCATGGGTCTTTTTACGGAGTGGTTCCTGCCACTGTTCTCGCTAAGGGAAAAGAATGATGTCCAGGCCGATCGGCTTCCAGCGCTACTCAAATACTTCAAGAGAACATTTCTCTCGAAGTCATCTGAGCCGGACCAGGACATCCTTGAAGACATCCGCCAATCGATAAGAGAGGGTGACACTGCATGGATAATGCGAAGAATCGCCCTGGCGGCTGCCATACGGACAACGCTGGATGAGTGATCGTAACGCCGCCCGGTCACGATGCAGGCGTCTGGAGTGACGGAGGGCAGGTCACGGCACGGGCTCGGTGGCGGGAACGGAAGGCACCCGGCGCAGGGAGTGCCAGGACACCGATGCAGTGCGATCTGGCTCAGCGGGCGCTGGCCGACCGGCCCTCGATCAAGTCCCAGGCTCGCCTGGCCTCGGCATGCTCGAACGCCGGCTCCATCAGGTCCAGCTCGTGTTGCTGGAGTCCGTGGGAGACAGCAACGTCGCGCCAGCGTGCGGCCACCCGCGTGACTTGAGCAAGAGTTTCAAGCGCGCTGTCAGCGTCCAGGCGGAATTCTGGGGCCACGCTCATCAGCGTATCTATGCTTGCGCGCGTGCTGTCGTAGTCGATTCGGGTGCTCAGGTACTTCGGCCCCGGACCTGGGTTGGGGTTGAGGTCAAACGCCGGTGAAAGTATCCAGGACTCACCCCGCTCATGAAGGAATCCATGATTGCGGAGATGATCATCCGTATTAGAGATCAAGATCGTAAAGGTCATCCGCCGCCACAGCTGGCGCAGTTCCGCCGTTGCGGCCGGGGACCGTTCCTCAATCACCTCGGCGATCTCGAGGTAGCTGCGCTGATTACCATCCCTGGCCTCAAGCATCGTCATCGCGCTGGCGTATCCAACACGGACTGCGCCGCGACGGTCGAACCTGTCCACGACAAGCACATGCCGCTCCCCTGCCCGCAGTAGCTGAGAGTCCGGAACGGTTATCTCCGCGTGCCGCGCGAGATCAAGGGCTACTTTCTCCCAGGCCATCACATTCCAGGTGTCCGAGCTTTCGCTGGGGAACTTAGCGATGGCGATACGACCATCGCTATCCAGGACATGCACCTTCGGGCGAGCACCACCCAAGGAACTACCGGCCTGCAGAAGCCGTTTGAGATCCTCGTAATCGGCGGCGTCCCGCTCGGCTCGGGCAGCGATATCAAGCAACGAAGGAAGGTCGGTCAGAACTGGGATGCCCGAGGCTTCAGCCGCGAGGAAAGGCTCTTGGCCACCGTAGCGAAATCGCAGAGCCCCTTGGCGCAGGTCGTCCCGGACTCCGAGTAGCAAGTCGGTCTCACTCATCGAGCGCGGGGCCGTTGCCGCGGCCTGAGCCCGTGCCCGTTCGGCGCGCTGGATCAGCGTCCGGCCCCAACGGTCAGGCAAACTGTCGGCGAAGGCGCCGAACAACGGACGGCCGACGGGTGTCTGCAGAGTGCCAGTGACCAGAGGGAGCGCCGGGTCCAACTGGTAGGCGCCGGGGTTGGCCAGGTATTCATCATCGTAGATAAAGCTGGCGGACTCCGAGCCCCGGCGAAGGTGCGGGTACATCCGCCCGGCCAGAATGTTCCTCGCGCCGACCGCAACGAAGACCTCGATATTGCCGGTCACGATCTTGCTCCTGGCCTGGGCAGCCGGACACGTTGAGGCAACGCCTCCTCCGACCGCAGGCGGCCCACATCGGTCTGGTACGGGTCGACTGCCTCCACCAACTGGTCAAGCACTCCGAGAGCCCGGGCCACCCGCAGCAAGTTCTCCATGGTGGCGCCTTCACCGTTCTCCAGACGCATGACCGTGTAACGGGATATTCCAGCCCGGTCCGCCACCTGGACTGCCGTCAACCGCCGCAGACGCCGCCACGCAGCAAGATCCTCACCTATGCGCCGCTGACCGTTGGCGACGGCGATCGGCGTCCGCGACGCTGCCATAGAAGTACGGTTCCTCTCACGCGACCTTGACAGGTAAGCGTTACTCCGAGGGAGGTTCCTCAGGTAAAGTTTGGGCCTGTAAGTAGTATGTCTGCAACTCAGACCGACTTAAGGTTGCGAGTTTGCAACTCTATAGTCTGACTGCCTGATATCAGAGAGTGCGGCGGCAGGCGCCGAGACGAGCACGTCGGCGGGAGGGAGTTGCTCGCGGTCGGCCAAATCGATCAGGTCGTTGACAGTGCAGCCGTAAACGCAGGCGAGCAGGTGCGGCAGCAGGCTGTAACCAACTCGGGGATCACCGTGCAACACACTGACTGGAATGACCTTAGCCAGGCCGTCCGTGACCTCGTCGAGGCGCGCACCGGGCCGGTCCGGGCGGCGCGGACGGTGTCTGCCGGGCTGAACTCTCAGCTTGCTGCAGTGCTGGACACCGCCAGTGGTCCGCTGTTCGTCAAAGGCCTGCGCACCGATCATCCCGGAGTCGTGCGGCAGCACGGCGAAGCGATGATCAACCTACATGTCCTCTCTCTCGCCCCGCAGCTCCGGTGGCAGGCGGAGGGCGCGGGATGGAACCTTCTGGCGTTCGCCTACATCCCTGGAGCAAGACACGCCGATTACTCGCCGGGCTCAGCGGATCTGCCGGTTGTTGTCCAGGTCATCAATCGGCTGCAGGAGATCCCCTGCCCCGAATTGCCAGTGAAGCGTGCTGAGCAGCGGTGGGCGGCTTATGTCGATAACCCCGATCTTGGCCTGCTAACGGGTGCGACCTTGCTGCACACCGACTTCAACCCGCTCAACGTCCTCATGACCGCTCACGGCGCATGGATCATCGACTGGGCCTGGCCCACCCGCGGCGCCGCGTTCATCGATCCAGCCTGCTTCCTGCTCCGCCTGATGCTGGCCGGCCACCCTGGAAGAAGCATTTCGCTGCTGTCGCGCAGGACTGGGCCGAGTACCGCTCAGAATGGTCGCCGGGAACATGAGGACCGCTCCCCTGGGTAGCCCGGCGTGGAGGGCAATCACGGTGGTCGATTCCACGGATAGTGGACGCGTGAGCTGCGCTCCGGCGGACTCCAACGACTGCAACCCGTCGCGGAAACCTACGTGAACTGGCACGAGCACGCCCGGCTGCTGGCCGTGCAGGATCAGCTCGCTTGGAAGGTTGCCCGGGCTGGAACGCGGTGCGGATGTCGGTGGCTTGGGTCAGACTTCGGCCATGGCTGTGGAGTTTCAGGTGACGTTTGACAGTGCCGACCCGGCGGCGCATGCGGCCTTTTGGGCCGAGGCGTTGCACTATGTGCTGCAACCGCCGCCGTCCGGCTTCCCGTCGTGGGACGCGGCGCTGGATGCGTGGGGTGTTCCCGCAGAGCAGCGTAACGACCGCTCGGCGATCGTTGACCCGGCTGATGTGGGGCCACGGGTGTTCTTCCAGAGGGTTCCCGAGCCGAAGACGGCGAAGAATCGGGTGCATCTGGATCTGCGGGCCGCTGTTGGGCTGACGGGCGAGGCCCGTCTGGCAGCCTTGGAGGCCGAGTGCGCGCGTCTGGTCGCCCTCGGCGCGAGTCGCGTTCAGCGCTTCGAACCCGACTCGTTGTCGGGCGGGTTCATCGTCATGCGCGATCCGGAGGGCAACGAGTTCTGCCTGGACTGACCGCTAGGCATTCATCGTGGGGGTCGGTGAGCGCAGGTGACCAACAGCGGTCGGCCGGCATCAAGAACGTCATCGACTTTGACGTAGACCGATAAGGAAGGCACGCGGGGCCACCCACCGTTCAGCGCGACTCTGGCTGCGTCGTGGAGGCGGACTCCGGCCCGGCTGACCCGGCCACAGCCTTCCCGGACACAGGCACAGGCGCCTCCGGGTGGTCCATGGTCAGCTTGGATGGCCACCAGTTCCACCGGCCGAGCAGCACGACCGTGGACGGCACGAGCAACGTCCGGACCAGGAAGGTATCCATCAGGATCCCGAGTGCGAGGCTGATCGCGATGTCGCGGAACTGGCTGCCACCCGCCCCGCTGCCGGCCACGACGCCGAACACCACGAAGGTACCGGCCAGCACCAGGCCGGCCGAGGTCACGGTCGTCCCGGTCATGCCGATCGCTTTGACGACCGCCTCACGCAGCGGCAGTTTGTGCGCCTCTTCCCTGATCCGGGTCATGACCAGGATGTTGTAATCCTCGCCGAGCGCGAGCAGGAAGATGAACATCAGGAACGGCAGGAAGAAGACC
>Ga0208717_1000693_pt1 | contig 11148 bp, 12 predicted proteins | sample NGESurF53shallow_FD_184489 | JGI IMG/M metagenome (GOLD analysis project Ga0208717, IMG submission 184489) | Arctic peat soil microbial communities from Barrow, Alaska - NGEE Surface sample F53-3 shallow (SPAdes) | ecosystem: Environmental > Terrestrial > Soil > Wetlands > Peat ... | reverse complement strand
TCCGGCAGTCCCGCCACCCCTGGGTCAAGTGCGAAAATTGCCCCAGCTAGTGGCGTTTGCGCGAAGCCCGCTTCCTCCATGAAGATCCAGTTTCCATTGCTGAAGTCGATTGACGCCGTGGTGACAAACAGGGTATCAAGCTCCTCACCACCGAAAGCACAGCTTGTCACTTTCTCTACTGGAATATGGATCACGCGATCGATTCGGCCGTCTGGGCCGTAACGTGTGACACGTGATCCTCCCCAGTGCGCTGACCATAGATATCCCTCTGCATCCACAGTCGAGCCATCTGGAATGCCTTCGGAGGAATCGAGAGTCGCGAAGATTCGGCGGCTTAGTACCTGCCCGCTGTCTGGATCTAGGTCGCATGCGTAGATGGTGCGCTCATGGGACCGAGTGTGGTACATGATCGTCCCGTCTGGGCTGAACGATGGTCCATTCGAGCAGACAAACCCGTTTGCCCAGATCGTCGAGGTTCCGTCGGCGATGATGCGGTACAAGAATCCAAGTTGCTCAGTTTCGAGCCGGTCAGTCGTGCCAGCCCAAAGCCGTCCCTGCCGGTCGCATTTGGCATCGTTGAAGCTAGCTCGCGGGATATTAGCGATGGGATTAGCTAGGGCTTTCCGGCTCTTTAGATCCGGGGGCAAGATGCTGATACCGTCCGATGCCGCCAGCACTAGGCCGCCGTCAATATGCGGCACGACCGCGCCAAGCTGGTCCGGCAATTCCACCGGTATCAATTGGTCGCTGCCGCTTGCGGGGTCGAGACGGTGAAGTTCCGGGCGCATCTGATCGAGCCAGTACAAGACCTGCTCGTCGGGCGACCACAAAGGACTCTCGCTGAGCGCACTTCTCGCCTCGTAGACACACTTAACTTCCAAGTTGACCTCCAGTGCATTTGCCCTTGGACATGGACTGCAGCGGCGTTCCGGGAGGCGATCAGCTCCTTCCAGCCCGCGATACCGCTGATCATGAGCCATTCAGGAACTGGCCGTGATGGTGCCGGCGGCGAGATGAGTTGCTTCATCGGGTGAGCATTCGCCTGCTGCGGCAGCTGCGACAATCTCCCCCATTAGGGTCCCGAACTTGAATCCGTGCCCAGAGCAAGCGCTCAGGACCCACGCGGCTGTGCCCACGGGCCGGATGATGAATCGCTCATCCTCGGTGACCGTGTAGTAACAAGCTTTGCGTTCCAGCACGGTGTACGTATCGAAGTCGCGGAACGCGAGCGCGGCCACGTGCCGCAGACGAGCGACATCCTCATCAGTCGCAGTCCTATCCCCGTCCACGTCTCCGCGGCGGGTGAACAGGTGGTCACCTATCTTCAGCCGAGTTCCCTGTCGCGGCGGGAGCGCGTAGCAGCCTTCTTCAGGGCGGTCATCCACAAGAACCGGGGCGCTGGCCCAAGGTTTAGCCAAGTGAGGCGGCGGTGCCAAGAACAAGACGGCCTGGCGGGAGGGCTGCGCAACATCGAGGAGCGGCGGGACGAGCTGCCCGACCCATGCACCAGCAGCGACGATTAGAACATCGGCGGAATGGCGCGTACCGTCAGCGAGGGCGCACGGCCGATCGGGGTCAATCTCCACCACACGGCAGCCCGCATGAAGTTGTACGCCCATCGCTCCAAGCAGCACCACAAGATCGGTCAGAATCTTCGCCGGGGACAGAATCCCAGCGCCTTCAGTCTCGATAACTCGGATGAGGCCCTCAGGCCTGATCATCGGGAAGCGCTGCAGCGCTTCATCCACCGGGATCTCCCGGCATCCTAGCCCGGCGGCTTCAAGAGTACGCCGACTTGCAGGATACCAAGGAGTCTCGTGTCGGAGGAAATAAACAGCACCGCACGGTTCGTAATGTGAACGGCCCAGATCCTTCCAGAGCGCTTCCCACGCCTTGAAAGCAGACGGCATCAGGCGTCCGTAGTTCTCCATAGTTCCGTAAGCGTGACGCAGAATGCGATGCTCGTCATAAGAACTCGCCCTAGGGTTCGGAAGTGGCCCCTGCTCGAACAGCTCGACTTCGAAGCCCCGGCGCCCAAGCGCCCAAGCCGCGGAAAGCCCAGCGATTCCGCCCCCCACGATCAAGACCTTCGTCATTGCATGTTCACTTTCTCATACGCATTTCCATCGCGCACGCCTTACGCGCTAGGTACCTGGTGCGGTGGCAGCAGTACTACCACTAGAGCGTCCTGGTGTTCGCGGAACGCCGGGAGGATATTCTGGAATTGTCACGCCCCCATCCGCCACGATGGTCTGACCTGTGACATAGGCTGCATCATCGCCGGCGAGGAAGAGGACTGGGCCAGCGATATCAGCGGGGAGCGCCAAACGGCCGATGGGAATGAAGCTCTCGACTGCCGCCCGCGACCAGTCGTCGTACATGACAGCCGCGCCCTCGGTTAGCACATGGCCAGGTTCCACACCATTCACCGTTATGCCGAGTGGTGCCAGTTCGAGCGCTGCGGCACGGATGAACCCGTTGATGCCGCCCTTGCTCGCAGCATAGTGCGCCATACCGGCAATAGCAGTGCGCGGACCGGTGATAGACGAGGTGATCACAATCCGGCCGTAGTGAGCCGCACTCATAGCAGGCAGGCACGCCTGCACGCCGAGGAACACGCCCTTGAGATTAACGGCGATAAGCCGGTCCCAGACAGCTTCTGGCATCTCCGCGATCGGCGCTCCGCCGAAGATTGCCGCGTTGGGGCACAGGATGTCGATCCTGCCTGTTCGCTCCAGTGCAAGCGCAGCCACCGCCCGCATGTCCTCGGCACGGCTTACATCGGCAGTCACTGCGAACGCGCGTAGTCCTGACGCGGCGAGGCCGCCAGCGGCCTGCTTGCCGGCTTTCTCGTCCTGATCGACCAGGAAGGTTGTCGCACCCTCCGAAGCCAGCATGGTAGCGATGCCTAGGCCGATGCCACGGGCAGCGCCCGTGACGATTGCAGTCCTGCCCTCAAACTGAGATGACAATATTCCTCCTCCCTTTGAATTTGACACCCGGCGTGCACGCTGCGTTGGGAATATTCAATGGTGGCCATAATCGACGACAGCGCCGCGTGCTAAATATGCGCCATCCCTTCGGATATGCCCGACGCTGGATTCATATCTCGTCACGAGACTAGGCCGCCTGGCGTGCGTACGGCCGCTATTATGTCCATTTCGACGAGGAATCCGCCCAGCTCCGAGCCCACGGTCGTCCGGACTGGATACGGGCCTGGAACACTTTTTCGGTAAACATCATTGAAGCCAGCGAAGTCCCGATGCAGATTCTGCAAGTGCACCGTTGTCTTGACAACATCGTCAAGACCACTGCCATGCGCCTCGAGCACGGCTGATAGGTTCCGCAGCACCTGCGCCGTCTGTTCCTCGATGGTTTCCCCAACAACGCGGCCAGTACTGGGATCATGCGGCCCGAACCCCGCGGTAAAGAGAAACCCGTTGACTGCAATTCCCTGAGAATAGGCTCCAGCGGGAGCCGGGGCGTCATCTGTGCGCACAACAAGCGCTCTGACCAGGTCGTCCATCTATTATCCTCTCTCGAGCCCGGCTGTTGACCCAATCCCGACCGGGATAGGCCTTTAGAAGTAAGTGGGGACCACGTCAATAACTGTGTCGTTGTCATCGACAAGTATTACCGTAGCCCATTTATCAAAGGCACTGCAAGGATGTGAGATTCCAAATACCAGCGTCATTCCCGGTGTCAGCGGAATATCCTTCACGGTCATGAACGCATGGTGGTCGTTTGTGTCAGTGATGAATCCGCGCTCTGACAGTCCAGATGTTACTTCGCAGTCGACAAGACGCTTGAGGATCGGCAGCCCGAGGTCGTAAGGTGCTTCGCGCTTGCCGAAACCAATGATCGCGGCAGCCTCCTCAGGTACGGATAGGACCTCAGCCCACAGCTCTAGCGCCGGCCTGAGTGGGAGCGGCGAGCGGTCTGCATACCAGCCATCATCATGTGATACGTATGCGCCGGACCTTAGGACGATGTCGAATCTGTCCCTCGGCAAATCAACCTGTGTGACGACTCTGTCTGGCAGAGCACTTCCGCCGGCCGAGACTATGAACTTGGTGGGCGCTTGCCAGTGCGGCCCGGCCTCGATCTCAACTGCCAGCTCCGCGAGCTGCGAAAGCATGTCGTCAACCAGCCTGAGTGAACGAGCTGATCGGTCGCTCGCGACTGCTCCTTCGTACGTTTCGAGCCCCCTTAGCTGCAGGCCGCTCGCTCCGCCGATCGCCGATACGACCTCCAATGCCTCAAACCGATTCCGTACACCAGCTCGCCGACCGCCATAACCGACTTCCAGCAGGACGCCGATGCCCTCGGTGGCGCTCAGGCCGACCTCGAGCGCCCGAACGGCAGCGATGCTGTCCACCAGGCAAAGAATCTCGGTCCCCCGATACTCCGCCATCAGATGGCTGAGCCACGAAATATTTGCCCTGCCAACGACTTCGTTGGCGATCAGAACGCGCGGTGCACCCGCAGCCAGCATCACGCCTGCCTGCTGGACCGTAGCTGCCGTCAGCCCCCACGCACCCCGTGCCAGCTGACGGCGCATGATCTCCGGGCACATGTGCGTTTTGCCATGAGGAGCGTGAAGCACGTTGTGCCGCACGCAGAAATCCTGCATCACATCGAGATTGTGTTCCAGTGCCGAGTTCCGCAGAATCATCACTGGCAGTGGGACCTCACCTCTCGCTAGGTTCCGGCCGACAAGGCCAGCCCCGGCTCCGTCGCCGAAGGGAGCACGGACAGTCATGGATTCTCCTATCGTTCGAGTCGGCCACGAGCCGGACAAGCTAGGCCGGTTAGCAGCAGATAGCCTTCGGCGAGCGCTGCGATGCCGCCGACCATGTCCAGCTCTTGCTTTCGTCTGGTCCCGGCAATCACTTGACTCCGCCCGCCGTCAAGCCCTGCACAATTCGCCGGTTCATAATCAGCGCGAATATGCCGGGCGGCGCGGCTGCGAGTGCTGCAGCGCCCATCAAGAGAGTAAACGGAACCACTCGCTGTCCGTTGAGCGCTGCGACGATAACAGTCACTGGCTGACTGGACAGGTCGCTGGTCAGGACAAGTGGGAAAAGGAACTGTGTCCAGCCAAGCATGAACGTGATGATCGCAGCAGAAGCGATGCCTGGCGCAGAAAGCGGGATGACAATCCTGATTAGCGTCCGGAGGGCGGACGCGCCGTCCACTGCGGCCGCCTCTTCAATTTCCGCTGGAATAGATTGGAAGTAGGTATATAGTATCCACATCGCGAGCGGGACGAATCCTGCCGTGTAGGCCAGTATCACGCCAAAGTAAGTATTTACAAGTCCCCACCCGCTCATCATCCTGTATACCGGAATGAGAGTCGCATATGCTGGCAGCAGCAGCGTACCGATGACAGAGGCAAAGATCACCCCTTTGAAGCGCATGTGCAGACGGGCAAAGGCATATGCTGACGTGACCGCTATGAGTATGGTTAGAATCATAGCTCCGCCAGACTCGACCGTCGAGTTCACAAGTGATCTGCCGAATTGGTAGGCGATATCCGCTCCCGAGCTCTGGATCCCGAAGAGCGCCTTGTAGTTCGAGATAGTGAACGGAGCAGGAATATATTTTGGAGGGCGTCCTTCAGCCGATGCTAGCGTTGTCAGGCTTGTCTTTGCGGCCCAGTAGAGCGGGAACAGCGACCAAAGGATGACCAGGGCAATAGCAGGCTTGTTGCCAATTCGCTGCCCTGCCGAACGCAGCAGCTTCATTAGTAACTCACCCGCCTGTAGATCAGCCCCAAAAGCGTTACTGTGAACACAACCGTTAGGAGCGTCGCTGTTAGCGACAGGGCGTAACCCTGGCCGAAGTTCAAGTCCGAGAACGTGTCAACGTATGTCTTGAGCATAAGCGAGCTGCCACTAGTTGCGTCGTAATTCAGCACGTAGACCTGATCGAATATGTTAAGCGACAGGACCAGTGCCTGGACGCAGGACAATGCCAGGGCCGGGCGGATAAGCGGTATGGTCACGCGCCGAAAGGTCCGCCAAGGGCCAGCACCGTCAACGAGGGCCGCCTCATACAGCTGGGCAGGAATGCTCTGCAGCGCGGCCAGGATAATTAGCGCTGAAATTGGCGCGATCTGCCATATCTGCACTACCTCGATCAACACCACTGTGAGAAATCTATGGAGCCCAAGCCACACATAATAGTGGTTCAATATGTGAGCCGACGTAAGGGCGCCGTTCAGCACTCCGAAATTGGGGTCGAAAATCCAACCCCATATTACAGCCCCAACCACGCTCGGAACCGCCCACGGCAGCACGACGCACGCCAATATCAGGCCCCTCGATCTGAAACGACGGCGCAGCGTAATAGCCACCGCGAGACCTAGGATGGTCGCTCCGGCAACTCCGACAGCGGCATAGACCAGAGTGTTGATTAGGCTAATACGGGTAGTGGGGTCGGTGAAGACACCCCGGAAGTTCTGCAGCCCGACGAAGTGCCGCGGGTAAAGTGGATCCACCTCATAAAAGGCCCCTACCGTAGTGAGTGCCGTCGGATACACTGCGAACACACCGACGGCAGCCACTAGCGGCATCACAAGCAGGTAGGGCAAGGCCCCTGCCCGCAGGCCCGGTCCGCCGCTCCCCCGGAGGCGGAAGCGGCGGGAGCGGCGGGAGCGGACGCTGGAGACTGAACTCGGCGTTACCTCGCCTGCGGCTGAATCGTCAGCGACAGTCGGAGTGAGATTCATCTCTGCAGCGCTCCCTGACTCGCCTGGCCCGAATAGCCCAAACTCGCGTTCGCGCTTCCTACGACGACGCAGACCGAAGCTGGTTAGCCGCCGACGCGATGGTACTTACAGCCTGGCTAACAGAGATCGTTCCCGCGGCAGCGTCATGAATGGCAGTGGTGGTGGCGTTGTAGAAAGAGACGTATCCGGCTGGCGCCTTGCTAGCAATGATCGGCTCCGAATGCTTCAGCAAGGTGATCAGCTGCGAAACCTCCGCTGTCTTCGCCACATCAGACTTAGCCAGCAGCTCCAGGCTGCTGATTCGCGCTGGCAGCGGGAACGCGGCGATCGTGCCAGACGGACCGTTGAGCCCAGCCCAGATCGCCTGATTTTCGGTATCGGTAAACCACTGCAGGAACTTCGCCGCTGCCGCCTTGTGCTGTGCTGCTGCCGGGATCCCGATCCCGTCCGGGTTCGCCATCACCGGGCCGGGGCCAGTAAGCCCTGGTGTCTGGAGATAGCTCACCTGACCTACGACCTTGGACGTGGACGGGATGTTATAGACCGATGCGACATTGCCCGAGTAATCGCAAAGCGTAACTGCAGTGCGGCCCTGTGCCATTTCCGAGTTGAAGCTCGTGTAGTCTATATTATCGATATCTCCAGGCGGCACGTTCGCATTCTTGTACTGCTCAATCATCCACGCAAGTGCCTTGTAGCCGGCAGAACTCGGCGAGGTGAACTCAGGGCTGAAGGAGCTGTTAACGATGCTGCCGCCGAATGCGGCCGCCATCTGGTACCAGCACTGTGACAGGCCCGGCGTGGCCGCAAGAAACTCGTTAAGCGGGTTTGCCATACCGCTCCGCTTGAGCGCCTGAAGATCCGTCTCAAGCTGACTGATGGTCCGCGGCATCTGCTTGATGCCGGCCTTGGCGAAGTCCTTCGTATTGACCGTCGTGACAACGAACGAGGAGTCGAAAGGAACACCGATCATCTGCCCGTTGACCTTGAACGCGTTGACCTGCGGAAAGTCCGCTTGGTCCGAGGCGCTGAAGTATTTGTTCAACGGGACGAACCAATGGGTCTTTGCGTATTCGCCGACCTCAGACCAGTCGACGTCGGTCGCGTCGGCAAAGTAGGCGTTCGAGGTTGCCGCAGCAGCAATCTTGGTCTGCAAGTCTGAGAAGCCGATTTGCACCCATCGAACCTTGATCCCTGTCTCTTTGGTGAACTTCTCGAGCATCGAGGCGGGCGGGCTGGGGTAGTGCATCGCGACCGTGATGGTCTGGCCTGCAAGGCTGCCAGATCCAGACGAATTGCCACCACCATTGCTGGTAGCTGAGCACGCCGCCGCCAGCAAGGCGATCACGGCGGCGGCCAGCACAGTCCGTACCCTGGTAACCCTTCTTGGACCCCATCTCTTCCAGAAAGTCGCCACGACGATTCCTTTCTACCCGTGCTGCCAGACAGCAACGGCCAACTCGATATGGAGAATAGCTAATCTGAGAGATATTCCTACGTGCGACCGTCTGTGGGCCATATGTGCTCCGCTGGGCGGTATCGGACCCGGCGCTTGGAACCACGGGGGGGTGTCTCAGCTGCAGAGTCAGCGCCTTCGGGCATTCCCTGGGTCGCGAGGCTGTGTGCGATGTCCTTCACCGCCGTGACGGCCTTGTCGATGTCCGATCGGCTGTTATAGAGATGCGGCGAGAGCCCCACTCGTCCGTCGCCGGTCCATGCGACCACGTCACGCTCCTCGAGACCTTGTCGCCATAGGCCCTTGGATGCGTTGTAATGAGCAGTCTCCGGCTCCGCCACGAATGAGTTCGTCGAGGCCGTGACCACGATGGCTCCTCCGCCTGGCGTGTCCGTCATGCGCCGCCTGGCAGCCGCCTGGCACAGCAGAAAGCTTCCGGTGAGGTTCGTTCGCCGCGCCGCGTCCCAGTCCGATGGGCTGATGTCCAGGAATCCCTGCTGGCGCCATATCCCGGCGTTCGACATGACAACGTCCACCCCGCCGAACGTGTCGACCGTTTCGGAGATGACCTCTTCGACGGCCGCAGGATCCATGACGTCCGCGGCCCTGAGCAGATGCCTCCCCGGCAGAGACACGCTGGAAAGGGCGCCGTGATCGCGGCCGACGACGACCACAGCGTCTCCCTTACCCGAGAGTCGCCGGGCCATCTTGGCCCCGATACCACTGGCGCCGCCCGTCACGATCGCTGTCTTGCCATCGAAGCGTCGCCTCGTCTCTCCTTTCAACGGGCCGCGGCCTCGCTCGTTTCCGCCGCCATCTCCTTGCCAGCGTCCTGGAACTCTGCGACGAACCGCTGCGGACGCGGCATTGCTCCTGACCTGTCGGGCGGCGACATGCTGTCGATCGCCCCTGTTCTGTACATCGCCGCCAAGACCAAGTGGGCACGACGCACCCGCTCGCGTGCACTCGCCACCGCGACATCCTCGATATGGAGCCCCGTCGGATAGATCTCCGGAGCGTTGCGCAGGCCGAACTTCAGATAGACCGGAGCGGCCACGGACACGATCTCGGTTGCCTCATGATGGCGGACGAACCCTCCGACCGAGTCGGGGGACTCGATGTAGATGTCCATGGCGGCATCGCCCACGGCACGGATCTCCGCCAGATGCGGCACCGATAGGTCACCTGGCACGTTGATCGAATCAGCGCCAAGGCCCTCGAGGATCGCAAACGCGGCCGGGTTCGACGGCCCGATGAGGCCAGAGACTTTCAGGCGAAGGTCGGGCGGCAGCTCCCCGTTCTTCCGCTGGTTGTGCAGGGTCCACAAGACTCCCTCGTCGGACACGAGAAGGCACCGGACACCCAGGCCGACCGCGCGGTGGGCGTCGTCAACGCTGTACCTGAGCTGGTCCCATCCCCGGACTCTGGGGCCCGTACCGACGCCAGGAGGTGGAGTCGGCCCGATATCCCAGGTACCGCGGGGACCAAGGAAGAGACACAGTTCGATACCGTCCGCCTGACAACCTTGGACCATGTCCGTAATCTCGGCGTCATCGAGCATCGAGACACCGCTGCCCTGGCTCACACGGTGGATCGCCACGCTGTAGCGCTGAGCTTCCTCCAGCACCGCGAGCAATGGCCTCGGTCCCTCGACAGAGGGAATCTCGACCCGGAATGCACCTCCGTCGGGGAATCGCTTCCGCGAGTGCCGCGCGGTGTCCAACATGCTGAGGCTCCAATCAACAGAGGGCGGGGAGTGAACTGTCCAACTACGGCGACTCGGTCAAGTCCAGCGCACCGACCGACGCGGCCCGACGCTGCTGTATAAGCACGACAAGCGCTGCGATGGCCAGCCAGGCAATAACCAGGAAAGGCGTCACATTGAATGTGGTAACGGAGGGAAGGGCGAGAGGGTCACATAGATCACGGGAAGCAACAGAAGACTCCCGATGGTCGGCAGGATGCAATGACCCCAGACGCGAAACTCGGCTCGGCGCTTCCTCAGCATGAAACCGGTGAGTGCCGTGTTCCCTGCGATGTAGACGATCACAACTCCGAGCGTGATCATTTCGCCCAAGAACCCGAAGATCTGTGACGGACCGACCCACAGCCCCGTGACCAGAATGATGAAGGCGTCTGCCACAGCCAAGAAGGTGATGCCCTTGGTCGGGACCTTCGTCCGAGGACTCACAGTACCGAGAAAACCTGCTAGCGCCCCACTACGAGCCATCGAGTACATCACCCGCGAGGCGGAGTTGAAACAGGCTATCGTCACTCCCCGCGCGCTGTTCGCGATCGCGAGGTGTCCTTGGTCTTCACTAGGAGGAGGGACAGCCTTCCACGATTCGCCATCTGTCATCTTGGGCACTTGGCTCTCAGCTAGGCGTTGTTCGGTATATCGAACAACGTTCGCTATACCGGATGCGGGAATACTAGAAACTGGTACCGGGAATGTCAAGAGGTTCACTCGAGTCACCGATGTCCGGGAGCGGCAGCCGTCGCATCACTTGAGGATGTCCGCGTCGCGCAGCCGGTTTCCTGGCCATGTAAACAGGGAGTTGCGGGTGGCTCCGCGCGCAAGACCACCAGGACGTTCGGTCGCGAGTACGCCCGAGCGGGCAGACCCGGGAAGAGCGTCATGCTCGACGCGCTGGTCCAGGCGACCGGGTGGACCCGTGATCATGCCGGGCGCGCCCTCCGACAGGCAGCCGCAGGCAAGGGCGCAGCCGGACCTGAGTTGGGCCACAATTTGACCCGAGCCGGTTCGGTGGGGCGCTGACCTGCATTTTCGTTCTTCATGAGAGCTGAACTTGCGCACTAACGATGGCCCGTAGAGTGTCCTGGTGCCGTATGTCAGGACGGTGAAGACCAGGTCGGGCGCGACGGCTCATGTGGTGTGGGGTCGAGGGAGATCGAGTACCTGGGGTCGGCGTACGACGACGCCGAACGGGAGGCGCTG
>Ga0208717_1000692_pt1 | contig 11149 bp, 8 predicted proteins | sample NGESurF53shallow_FD_184489 | JGI IMG/M metagenome (GOLD analysis project Ga0208717, IMG submission 184489) | Arctic peat soil microbial communities from Barrow, Alaska - NGEE Surface sample F53-3 shallow (SPAdes) | ecosystem: Environmental > Terrestrial > Soil > Wetlands > Peat ... | reverse complement strand
TGGATCAGGCCATCGCGCGGTGCACCGACGCCATCGATCATGGCGAGCAGCTGTCCATCGGGGTGATCAACGCCGCCAAGGTCGTGTCCATGCAGCGCAATCCGCGGCTCCGGCAGGCCGTGTCCGGGTGCGACATGGTGCTGGCCGACGGCCAGGCCGTGGTGTGGGCGAGCCGGGTCCTCGGCACGCCGCTGCCCGAGCGGGTGCCCGGGGTGGACCTGTTCATGAACCTGCTGGCGGCAGCCGAGCAGCGCGGTGACCGCGTCTACTTCCTGGGCGCGCGCCCGGAGGTGCTGGCCCGGATGCTGGAGCAGGCGGCCCGCCTGTTCCCAGGGCTCCTGGTGGCCGGCTCGCACGACGGGTACTACCGGGCCGGCGAGGAAGGCGAGATCGCGGAGGACATCCGCCGCTGCCAGACCGACATCCTGTTCGTGGGCATGTCCTCGCCACGCAAGGAACTCTTCCTGGACCAATGGGGGACGGCGACCAAGGCACACGTCGTGCACGGGGTGGGCGGGTCGTTCGACATCCTGGCCGGGCTGACCCGGCGTGCCCCGCTGTGGTACCAGGAGCACGGCCTGGAATGGCTGTACCGGGCGTACCAGGAACCAGTGCGGCTCGGCCGCCGGTACCTGACCACGAACTTGTCGTTCATGGCCCTGGTGGGGCGCGAGATGCTGCGCCGGGACAAGGCAGGAGAGCGCGCATGACCGCCGTCGTCGTTGTCGGATTGGGCTACGTAGGGCTGCCGCTGGCCATGCGGGCTGCGGAGGTCGGGCACCGCGTCGCCGGCTACGACGTGGACGAGGCCCGGGTGAAGTCGCTCGAGGCGGGCGAGTCCTACATCGAGGACGTCCCCTCGGCGCAGCTGAAGGAGGCCCTGCAAGGCGGCATGTTCCGGCCGTCGGCGGACGCGAGCATCTGCACGGGCTTCGACGTGGCCGTCATCGCGGCTCCGACCCCGCTCCGCGACGGGCTTCCCGACCTCACCTACCTGGAGGACTCGGCCCGCACCCTGGCCCGGTACCTCAGGCCGGGTGCCACGGTCGTCGTCGAATCCACCTCCTACCCGGGCACCACCCAGGAGAAGGTCCTCCCGCTGCTGGAGGAAGGATCCGGCCTGGTCGCCGGCCGTGACTTCCACCTCGGCTTCAGCCCGGAACGCATCGACCCGGGCAACACGACCTGGACGCTGGTCACCACGCCGAAGATCGTCTCAGGGATCGATGAAGCCTCACTCGAGACCATCAAGGCGTTCTACGACACGATCGTGGACCGGACCGTGACGGTGTCCTCCCCGCGTGAGGCCGAGCTGGCCAAGCTGGTCGAGAACACGTTCCGGCACGTCAACATCGCCCTCGTCAACGAGCTGGCCATGTACGCCCACGACCTGGACATCGACGTGTGGGAAGCGATCGACGCCGCCTCGACCAAGCCGTTCGGGTTCATGCGGTTCAGCCCCGGCCCGGGTGTTGGAGGCCACTGCCTGCCCATCGACCCGTCCTACCTCTCGTGGCGGGTCGAGCGGGCGCTGGGCAAGAGCTTCCGTTTCGTCGAACTCGCCGACGACATCAACAACCACATGCCGGACTACGTGGTGCACCGGATCATGATGTCGTTCAACGCCCAGGGCCGCCCGGTCAAGGGGGCCCGCATCCTGCTGCTCGGCCTGGCCTATAAGAAGAACACCGGGGATGCGCGGCAATCGCCGGCGGTGCGCGTTTCGCAGTTGCTGTCGGCGATGGGCGCCCAATTGCGGGCCGCCGACCCTTACGTGGTCGAGAGAACCGCAGTGGACGATCTGGTGCCGCGGGTGGAGGCAACTCCGGCCGAACTCGCCGATGCTGATGCGGTCGTTCTGCTGACCGACCACGACTCCTTTGATTTTGCCGAGATCCGCACGCACGCAAAGTTCATCTTCGACTGCCGGCGCCGCCTGTCCGGCCCGAACGTCGAGAGCATCTGAGCACGCTCATGCGGGTCATCTGCGTGGCCGGCGCGCGGCCAAACTATATGAAGGTCAAGCCGGTCATGGACGCGCTGGAAGAAAGCGCGGCCGAGGTCATTCTGGTCGACACCGGCCAGCATTACGACGCGGCAATGAACGACGTTTTCTTCGCCGATCTCGGTATCCGGCCGCCGGATCACCGGCTGCAGGTCGGGTCGGGCAGCCACGCCGTCCAGACAGGCAAGGTCATGGCGGCCTTCGAGCCGCTGGTCGAGCAGGTGCGCCCGGATGTGGTGGTCGTCGTGGGCGACGTGAACTCCACGCTCGGCTGCGCGCTGGTGGCCGCTAAGTCCGGCGCCCTGCTGGCCCACGTGGAGGCGGGCCTGCGCAGCCGGGACTGGGGCATGCCCGAGGAGATCAACCGCGTGGTCACCGACCGGATGAGCGACTTCCTGCTCGCCCCGTCGCCGGACGCGGTGGTCAACCTGCGCGGCGAGGGATACCGGGAAGACCAGATCCACCTGGTCGGCAACGTCATGGTGGACACCCTGCTCGCCAACCTCGACCGGGCGCTGGCCCGGGACACCCTGTCCGGGCTGGGCCTGCAGGCCGGCGAGTACGCCCTGGTCACCCTGCACCGGCCCGCGAACGTCGACGATCCCGGCGCCCTGGCCCCACTGCTGGCGGCGCTCGGCGATATCGCCCGGGTCTGCCCGGTGGTCCTGCCCGCCCACCCGAGGGCGGCCGGCCAGTTGCGGGACATCTCGCCACGGGTCCAGGTCATCCCGCCCGCGGGCTACCTCGACTTCATCGCCCTCCAGGCTTCGGCCCGCCTGGTCCTGACCGATTCCGGCGGGGTCCAGGAGGAGACCACGGTGCTGGGCGTGCCGTGCCTCACCCTGAGGGAGAACACCGAACGTCCCATCACCCTGACCGAAGGCACGAATCAGCTGGTCGGGCGGGATCCGGAGCGGATCGTGAAGACCGCGCTCAGCGTCATCGAGTCGCCGCCGCCGCGCCGTGCCCCGGCGCTCTGGGACGGGCGGGCCGGGCAGCGCATCGCCGCGGTCCTGCTGGCCGATCGCGGCCCGGACGGACATCCGCGGCCTACTGACCTGGGCTAACGGCCCGGCTTGCCGACCTGGGCTAAACGGCCGCCGGGCGCTGGGACTGAGACGGCCGCTCAGACATCGGCTAGACGCCGGGGCTCACGGCCCGCCGGGCGCCGCGTGACCTGCCCAGCAGGGTCAGCCGGATCGGGTGCCGGTCCAGGAAAACGCAGACCGTGAAGACCGCGATCACGGTGAGCACCAGCAGGCCGCCGAATACCCGCTTGTTCGAGCCAGGCTGGGCCAGCGGGCCGGGGTTGCCGATCAGCTTCGCGGTGATGAGGTCCGCCGTCGGGGCTCCGGCCGCGGCCTGGCGCGTGGCGAGCTGCCTGGTGAGGACCTGCATGACGGCCGTCAGGGTGCGTTGCACCCCGGCTAGGTCGGTCCCCGTCGCGTACACCGTCGACTCGGGAGTGCTGTAGTTCGGGTACTCCTGGTTATAGCTGTTGACCAGCGCCACACTGTAGGGAGTTGTCCCGCCCGCCGCCTGCACCTGCTGCTGACCCTGAGAGCCCATCATGAACAGGGTGATGACCTCGCCGGTGGTGATGAGGCTCCCGCTCGTCGCTGCGTACGGGTTGGGGAAGGCCCTGGACACCGGCGGATTGAAGACGACCGTACCGCCCTCGGTATAAGTGGTGGGCGTGGACTTCATCGTGTACACGATTCCCATGGCGACGATCAGAACACCGAGGACGGCGAACATGTGGCGGCGTAGCAGCGCCGTAAAGTCGCGTGCGGTCACAATTAGGCACAATACAGGCTGACGAATAGCTCAGGGGTCTTCCTGCCTAAAACAACTTCTGCGTTCCGTAACGGGCGAGTCAACCGGTTACCGGTTGTGCCATGGAAGTTCCAGGCTGTCCGCGCCAGCCGAATCCGGCCCAGATATCAGCCCAGCCAGCTACGTCAAGTGGCTGCACCGCCAACATTGGAGTGGATAGAATGCCGCAAAGATCGCATGTGCGGCCTTCCGGCTAAAGCAGGGTGTACTGCGATCCTTGACGGTGGAGTCAGGCAGGCGCGCAGCCGTGCGATGGCACGACGACAGCGGGTCGCGACAGTGGGGCGGATAAATGGATGTGAGCGGGTCGCTGCACACCCTGCGTAAGCACTGGGTTCTTACTTCACTGCTGGTTCTGCTGACCCTGGTCGCGGCCGTCGGGGTGTGGGTGGGGATCCCCGGACCTTACAGCTCCGAGTCCCAGGTCGTCTTCCTGGCGTCCCAGCAGTCTTCGAAGCTAAACGGGAACAACCCGTACATGTCGTTTAATGGAACGCTCAGCACCACGGCCGACCTCGTCCGGCGTGAGCTGATGGATCCGCGGATCGTCGCGCAACTGGCTGCCCGCGGTTACACCGCCGGGTACCAGGTGGCGGACGACCCGGCGGCCACCGGCCCCATCCTGGATGTGACCGCCACCGGCAAGAGCAAGGCCATGGTGGAGGCTACCCAACTGGCGGCGACCCGCGAGGCTCAGACGGTGTTGCTCCAGCTGCAGAGCGGGATAGCCCCCGGTAATCAGATCACCAGCATGGTGGTGTCCAGCGCTCCGAATGCCTCGCTTCTGGTCAGCAAGAAGGCCAGGCCGCTGGTGGGAGTGCTCGTGGTTGGCCTCTTGCTCACCCTGGCCATTCCGCAGATGGTGGATGCGCCGGCGCGACGCCGGCGTGAGCGGGCCCAGCAGACGCGGCAGGCTCCCCTCCCGATGCCGGCCACCGCTGCGAGGCGGGCGGATGACGCCGACCGTTCCGCTCCGGTCAGCTACACCGCCAGCCAGCGGATCGAGTCGAGGGATCCGGACAGGGCGGAACCGCCCTGGCATGAGGTGGCCTCCCCCCGCCGGTACTGAACCCGGACCCATGGCCCTGTTCGCAGGATCCTGCGAACAGGGCCATGGTCGCGTCTAACGGCAGGCGTGTGCCCGGGGTGGTCACTGAAGCTGAAGGGTAAGGCGGCCGGGCCGCCGTGGCGTCGGCCGGCGCCGCCCACCAAGCGACAGCACGTGGCGGGAACCCCGCGGATAATGGCCGCCCGTCACCGGGATCTGCAGCCCGGCGCAGAGGTGGGGGTCGCGGCGGCGAGCACGATGAGCGCTCCGCCGGGCCGTGCCAGGGCCGGGTCGGTCGTAGCCGAGGAAGCCGCCCGCTCAGTCCGCCCGACCGCCGGTGGTCAGCTGGAGGCGACCGGAGCCGGCTCCGCCGACCCGGCGGGGGTCTGCCTCTGAGCCCGCAGCAGCCGCCATGCCGCCCCGGTGCACCCGAGGAGCATGAAGGTCAGGCCGGGCGCCATCGAGAAGGACAGGGCATCGAAAGTGCCGAACGTCACCATGGCGACGGCCACCGTGGCCGTCATGGACTGCCCCAGGTCACGGTACTCTGGGCTCGTGCTCACCCGGCGGACCTTACGGGCCGTGACCAGGCCGGTGATGAAGAGAGCGAGCAGGCAGAGCACCCCGACGATGCCTATCTCGATGGTCGAATTGAGGTACTGGTCGTCGGTGAAGAAGTACGTGGCCGGCAGGAAGGTGCCAAAGCCCCGGCCGAACCAGGGATGCTGGGCGATGTACGGTCCGGCCGAGGAGAACGCCGACGTACGGGACGTCGTACTGGTATCGGAACTGATCCCGGTGAAGAGAGTACGGAAGGTGCCCAGCAGGCCGGGTACGGCCACCCAGATACACAGGACCCCCGCCACCAGCACCCCGTAGGCCACTCGCCGGTCCCGCTTCGGCCAGGTGGGCAGGATCACGAGACAGATCACCACCACGGCCAGGATCGCCGTCCTCGACACAGTCATCGGCAGGGCCGCGCCGATCAGCGCCACCTGGAGCCAGCGGTTCAGGCGGTGTCCCGGCGGCGCGAAACGGGCCCGGTGGATGGCCAGGGGCAGCGCCATGGCCAGCACGGCGGAGAACTCCAGCGGGTGCGCTGCCGTGGCCGCGGGCCGGTTCAGCCCGTCGCGGCTGAGCAGGTCAGTGGCCGCCGACTGGGAAGTGAGGCCGGGGATGACGATGTACTTCGTCGCGTCGAGGCCGCTGAAGAACTGCGTGATGCCGAGGATGGCCATGCACGTGGCGCCGATCACGATCCGGCCCAGCAGCTTCTGCAGCCGCTCCATGCTGGCGATGCCATCCGAGGCCATGAGGAGGACGCCAAGCCACCCGCAGATCAGGATGATGCCACGGTCTGCGCCGTTCGACTCCAGGCTGGGCATGACGTGGCGGTTGGCGGACACGTACGTGGTGATCACGGCGGACGCGAACAAGATGGCCGCCGCGCGGATCGGCTGCCGGCCGTGCGCGGGCGCCAGCGCGGGGTGCAGCCAGGTCACCAGGTAGAAGATCAGTACCAGGGCCGCGAAAACCATCGCCGGGCTGCCCACGGCCCCGAGTGGGGCCACCACGAGGGTGGACGGGATGCCCATCAGCAGCAGCGTGTAAAAGCTCAGCACCGTGACCGCGTCGATGCGCCGCTCCCGCGGCTGTCCCGCTTGCGCGGGCGCGTCCGGCCCGGACGCGGCCGGCCGCTCGGCTACCGCGGTCACGCTGTCACCGTCGTCGGCATAGTCATCCCCACCGGTCTCAGCCCGCCCGCATGCACCGCCGCAGCCGGATCGTTTCGCGTGTCCGTAATGCCGTTCATGTCAGACTACCGGGCTCTCCGGGACGGGACCGGTGATTCTCAGCCACAGGACAAACCGTTACCGGACGGATTACTCAGGTCCACGTCCTGCCCGGTTTCCAGCACCGTGTTGCCGTGCCGGAACCAGCCGTCCGTCGGGCCGCCGTTATAGGTCCAGCCCGCACGGCCGAACCAGATGCCGAATTGACCCACGCAGCCGGCCGCCTCGGTGCTGAACACATTGCCGGCGAACCTGATATCGGTGACCGAAAAGCCGCCCGCAGCCACCGGATCGCCCGGCCCGCCGTCTCCGGGGTTATAGTCCTCGGCGTAGATGGCGAAACCGCCGCCGGTGATGAGGTTGCCGTCCACCTTGATGTTGCGCGAGTCGCGCAGCGAATCCCAGATGGCCACGGCGCTGTCCGCGGCAGCCGTCATCCGGTAGGTGTTGTGCCGGATGAGCCCGTCGCTCGCGCCTTCGGTCTGGTAACCGTCCTCGTGGCCGTTCGAGGTCCGGGTCGTGAAATCGTGAAAGTAACTGTTCTCCACCACGAAATGATCGCCCGTGGTCTTCGAATAGCTACTGTCGGCCCAGCTCCATACACCATCATCGACCCCGTAGCAGTCCACCGCGTTAACGAGCTCACGGGTGCCCTGGTCCCAGACGCAGGCGTGCACCCCGTCGTCACCATTGATTTTCACATGGTCCACGATCGCGCTGGCGCCGTCCTCGATCTTTATGTCGGCGGTTCCGTTCGCCGCCTCGCCTGCCTTACCGCTGTTGGACTCGATCACGCTGTTCTTGATGGTGACGTTCTGGGCCTCGACATCCACCATGCCCCGGATGTCCTGGCAGGCCATCACGGTGCCCGGTGCGGTGATGCGGATCACCCGGGTCAGGGGACCGCTGTCCGCGGTCAGCCGGCCGCCCGGGCACTGGGACAGATCGGGCCCGGTGCTGCCCGGTCCGGGCCACCCGCAACGGGCCAGGTGGGCCCAGAGCCGGGCTCCGCCGTCGTGGCAGTAGGCGGGCTGCGGGCCCGCCGTTGCCGGCGCCGGGCTCGGGGAGGCCGGGGGGGCGGAGGCGGCCGGGTGGCTGGTGGCGGCGGGTGCGGTCGCGGGTGAGACGGTCGAGGTGCCACTGGCCGAGGGGGTGGAGCCGGAGCAGGCGGTGGCCAGCGCGGCGGTGCCCGCGGTGCAGGCCAGCCAGGCGGCCGCCCGGCCGGCCCGGCGGGCTCCAGCGATAGGAATGCTCCCCTCCAGCGCGATGACGAGGTCAGCGCGGCAGCAGCCGGTCTGAGCAGCCGAGCTGCGCCGGGCGCAGGGAGGGCCGCAGCAGGGCCGCGACCGCGAACCGTGACTGGCGCCGTCCGCGGGCGGCATGGGACAACTCCCCGGCGATGATGACCGCGTAGTACAGCCAGGAACCCAGCGCGCGGTTGCGCCTCCGGTACAGGCGCACCCGGTTCACTACCTGCATCGCGTGCGTGACCTCGGTGCGTCCCGATCCGCCGCCGATGTGCACCGCCACCGCCCTCGGCTCGTAGCGAGTGACCAGGCCCTCGTCCCGGGCCCGGAGGCATACGTCGGTTTCCTCCGAGTAGAGGAAGAACGACTCGTCCCAGCCACCCAGCAGATCGAAGCAGGCCCGGGACATGAGCACGACCGCGCCGGTGGCCCAGTCCACCGGATGAGGCCTCAGGTAGGAATCCGTATCGCTGGTGTGGACGTGCTCAGACAGAGCGGCGACGCCGGTCGCGGACAGGCCGAGCGCGCGGAGCACGGTGGGAGCGCGCCGCAGCGAGGGTTCGAGGGTGCCGGCCGGCGAGCGGAGCTGCGGGACGACCAGCCCCGTGCCCGGCGTGCGCAGCGTCTCCAGCATGGGGGGTACCGAACCCGGGGTGAGCCGGGCATCGGGATTGAGGATGAGGATCGCCTCCGCCCGCCCCGCCTCCCGCACCCCCCGGTTGATTCCGCCGGCGTATCCGACGTTGGCGGACTGCACCACGCGGCAGCCGCCGCGTTTTCCAAGCAGTTCCACGGTGTGGTCGGCCGACCCGTTATCCACCGCGACGACATCGGCGGTCAGCGAGCCCAGGGCCGGGGGAATCGAATCGAGAAGGCCCTCGATCACGTCAGCGCTGTTATATGTGACGATGATGATGGCGATATCCGGCTCGTCAGGCATCAGCCGCCGACCTTGGCCTCGGAACCATCCCATATATTGCCGGACCAGACGTTTCCCCGGCCACGTGAGTTGAATGCGGCGAGCGGGCCGAACTGGCCACCGTGCCTGTAGTACAGGCGGCTTATCCTGTTTCCGACTATGCGAATGTTATAGGCGGCGGGACCACCAGAGTTCTGGCCGCCGTAAATAGAATAACCGCCGCCCGCTACGAGATTATCCGCGATTACCTTGTTCGCCTCAACGCCGAAATCTTCAAAAAGGCTGATCGCATCCGTCTGGCCAAGGTCCACGAGCACGGTGTTGTGCCGGATGTCGAGCGGGACGGTCCCTCCGTTGACGGTTACGCCATTAACGTGATCACCGGCCCGGTACCCGATGTTATGGATGTAGTTGTCCTCGACCAGGCCTTCCCCGATCTGCACTCCTGTGGCGGTATGCCAGATGTTATTAGCTAGGACCTTGGTACCGGTCGAGTCTCCGTACACGTCTTTTACGCCGACCATCAGGCGCCGCGAGTCAGCGTAGGGGCTAGAAATGTCAGAATTCTCGATGGTCACGTTATGGGTATGGCGGAGATCAATCCCGAAGTTATTGCCGGCCTGGGTGACCTGAACATCCTTGATGGTTACGTCGGAAGCCGAGACGTCAATCGTGTGCGTGACGGAGAGTCCCTGCAGGACCGCGCCCTTCCCGTCAACTTCGATCCACCCGCGCGGGTCGTAATACCAGCCTGGCCCGCGGGAAACCTGGGCCGGGACCTGGCGCAGCTGCATGCCAGCAGGTACCCCGGTGTTTGTCGCGTCGGGGTACCCGCACAGGTGTGGGGCAGCGGTGCAATCGTCCGGCGTTGGCGTGGCCAGTGGCGTCGGCTGGGGCGTGGCGCTCGTGGCCAGCGGCGAATCCCCGGTTCCGGACAGAGTCGGCCGCGGGGTGCCGCGGGGCGCCGACGACGATGACAACGACGCCTTGCTCCCATGGCCCGCCATCGCCCACCCTGCGGCCACCGCGAGCACGCAGAGAACCGCTAGTCCCCCCAGGACGGCATGCAGCCGGGTGAGGCGGGGCCATCCGGTGCCGCGCCGACGTTGCTGGCTCACGAGTTGCGCTCCCCACCCCGGTGTGCCTCGGCCTGGTCGTCGCGGCCTGGCGTCCACCGCGACCGGCCATCCAGCCCACCGCGGGCCGTGACCGGCTAACCGAGCCGTACCATAGCGCATCGCAACGTTTGGGATCGCTGTAAAAGAGCATTCGCCCTCAGGTAACCGGGCAGACCGGGTCGCGCGTCCTAATCTCGTAGAGGGCATGAGCGGGCGGCCGCTGATGCCCCACGCCGCAGCTCGCTGGGCCGGGCCCTCGCCAGCGCCTTCCCGCAGGTCGGAGGACTTTCGCTTGGACGTGATCATGAGTCCCGCGCCGAAAGCGCTGCGGGATAATCCTTATCTCGTGCAGCTCTTCGGGGAAGACGGCTGGGGCGATGTCCGGATCAGGGCCTTCTCGCTTAAGGCGTTGTTCCTCCGCCGTCCGGACGTCCTGCACATACATTTCCCGCACCATCTCGTTGATTGGGAAAAACCACTGGGCGCGCCATTCGACGTGGTCACCGTGCTGGCGTCCTTGTGGCTGGCCCGGCGCCGTGGTGTGGCTGTGGTGTGGACCGGGCATGACCTGGCGCCCCACGAGCTTCGCCGCCCCCGGCTGTGGCGCCTGTACAACAGGTCGTTCCTGTCCCAGGTCGATCTGCTGATTTCGCTCAGCGACGGCGCGACGAGGCTGCTCCGGCAACGCTATCCGCAGCTGGCCCGCGTTCCAGTTGCTGTCATTCCCCACGGTCACTACCGCCAGCACTACACGGCGGCCGCCGACCCGGACCTCTTCCGCCAGCGGATGGGGCTGGACCGACGCCCGGTTCTGCTCTGCTTCGGGCTGCTCCGGCCCTACAAGAACATTCCCGGCGTCATCCGCGCCTGGCGGGAACTGCCCGGACCCCGACCGCAGCTGGTCGTGGCGGGGCGCCCGATCGACTCCGCACTGGAGGCCGAGGTGCGGGAAGCCGCCGAGGGTGCCGAGGATGCCCACCTGCTGCTCGATTACGCCGCCGACCAGGACGTGCCGTCCATTTTCGCGGCCGCCGATGTGGTGGTCATGCCGTACACCCCCGGCAGCGCCCTGAATTCGGGCGCGGCTCACCTGGCCCTGTCGATGGGACGGCCGGTGGTCGTGAACGACACGCCGGTGAACCGCGACCTCCGGGACTTCTTCGGCCCGGAGTGGGTCTGGCTG
>Ga0208717_1000690_pt1 | contig 11157 bp, 9 predicted proteins | sample NGESurF53shallow_FD_184489 | JGI IMG/M metagenome (GOLD analysis project Ga0208717, IMG submission 184489) | Arctic peat soil microbial communities from Barrow, Alaska - NGEE Surface sample F53-3 shallow (SPAdes) | ecosystem: Environmental > Terrestrial > Soil > Wetlands > Peat ... | reverse complement strand
CCTGTCGCCTACGCCATCGACCTCAACCCGGACCTGTCGCCTACGCCATCAACACCACTAGGCGCGGTCAACGGCGCAGCCGACAGCATCCCGATCCTGTCGCCTACCCCAGCGACCGCCTGACGACGTGATAACAGCAAAAAGTATGGCCGATCACGATAGTGGGTGTACTTGCCGCCGTATAGCGGCGGCAAGTACACCCACCGAGGACCCCGGCTGCCGGATCAAGGGATAACAGCAAGAAGCGCGGAGCGCCGGGTGGGGGTGGCGGGCAATTGCGGTGGAGTTGCGCGACACGCGGCGGATGTTCCGGGTGCGGGCGCGCCGAACGCAGACACTAGATGGCATGTATGTCCGCGTGGGTGGAAGTGCGGTTGACGAAGGGTTCGGGCCGGCCGGGGACGAGGACGCCGAGCGCCCGGACGCCGGCCCGGCCCTGCCGTGGCGCGATTCGCTCGGCGGCGGCCTGGCCGGCGTCCAGGAGCGGGTGCGGTCCGCCCGGGCGCTGCTCGAACGGCCGCTCACGTCGTACTACCTGATCCTCGGGATCACCGCGCTGCTGCTCTGCCTCGGCCTGATGATGGTGCTGTCGACCGCGTCGTTCACCGACCTGAACCAGGGCTTGTCGCCTTACCACGACTTCGAGTGGCAGGTTCTCGGCATCGTGGTCGGCCTGCCGATCATGTGGCTGATGGCGCGCTCGTCGCCCCGGGTGTTCCGGGCGATGGCCTACCCGCTGCTGGCGGTGTCGGTCATCGGCCTCGGCCTGACGCTGATCCCGGGCGTCGCGGTGGTGCACAACGGCGTCGCCCGCTGGATCGCGATCGGCCCGATTACCTTCCAGCCGTCCGAGCTGGCCAAGCTGGCGCTCGCGGTCTGGGGGGCTGACCTGCTCGCCCGCAAGGAGAAGCTGGGCATGCTGGCCGACTGGCGGCACCTGCTGGTCCCGCTGATGCCCGGCGCGGGCGTGCTCGCCCTGCTGGTGATGGCGGGCCAGGACCTCGGCACCACGTCCATCCTGCTGATCATCCTGCTGGCGCTGCTGTGGGTCGCCGGAGTGCCGTCGCGGGTGTTCGCCGCCCTGATCATCCTGCTCGGGCTGGTCCTGGTGCTGCTCTACGTGACCAAGAGCTACGGGTCGGCCCGGATCGAGGATTTCCTGCACCCGAGCAGCAACACCAATCCGGTCGGGACCAACCAGCAGTCCATCCAGGGGAAGTACGCGCTCGGATCCGGCGGGCTGTTCGGCACCGGCCTGGGCGCGAGCAAGGAGCAGTGGGGCTGGCTGCCCGAGGACTCGAGCGACTTCATCTTCGCGATCATCGGCGAGGAACTTGGCCTTGTCGGCACGCTGTGCGTGACCGCGCTGTACGGTGGCCTTGCGTACGCCGGTCTCCGGGTGGCACGTCGGGCCCCTGACACGTTCAGCCGGCTCGCCGCCGCCACGATCACGGCCTGGATCGTCATGCAGGCGGTGGTGAACATCGGCGCGGTGATCGGGGTGTTCCCGATCACCGGGGTGCCGCTGCCGCTGGTCTCCCAGGGACTGTCATCGGTGCTGGTGACGATGGTCGGTCTGGGTATGCTCATGTCGTTTGCGCGGCGGGAGCCAGGAGCGAGCCAGGCATTGGCGGCACGCGGCCCCGGCGTGGGGTCCCGCGTTCTAAGCTGGCTTGGCCGGGGGACGCAGCGCGGGACTTAGATGATCAGCGCCGCGGCGTAACACCGGCCGGGCGACGAGCGAGGAGCAGATGCGATGCGGGTCGTGCTAGCTGGCGGCGGGTCAGCCGGTCATATCGAGCCTGCTCTCGCGCTTGCCGACGCCCTGCGGCAGGCCGATAGCAGCATTCAGGTAACGTGCCTCGGCACCCAGCGGGGCCTGGAGACCAGGCTCGTGCCGCTCCGCGGCTACGAGCTCGAGCTGATCCCGGCGGTGCCATTGCCCCGCTCGGTGACGCCTCAGCTGCTGACCGTGCCCGGTCGGCTGGCCGGCGCGGTGCACGCCGTGGGCACGATCCTGGACCGGGTCGGCGCCGACGTCCTGGTCGGCTTCGGCGGGTACGTGGCGACGCCCGCCTACCTGGCGGCCAAGCGGCACAAGGTGCCGATCGTGGTGCACGAGGCGAACCCGCTGCCCGGCATTGCCAACCGACTCGGCGCGCATCTCACCACGCACGTCTTCACCGGCCACCCCGACACCAAGCTGCGCAACGGAAAGTACCTCGGGCTGCCGATCAGGCGGCAGATAGCCGAGCTTGACCGGTTCGCGCTCGGCGACAAGGCCCGGGCGCACTTCGGCCTCCGGCCCGACCTGCCGGTGCTGCTCGTCACCGGCGGCTCGCAGGGCGCCGTGTCGCTCAACCGGGCGCTCGCGGGTGCGGTCGGCGCGATCACCAGCGCCGGGGTGCAGGTGCTGCACGTCACCGGGCCCAAGCACGTGAACGAGATCCAGGCGCCGCCGGGGCCGGTGCCGTACGTCGCGGTGCCGTACGTGGACCGGATGGACCTGGCCTACGCGGCGGCCGACTTCGCGCTCTGCCGGGGCGGCGCGATGACCTGCGCCGAGCTCACCGCGGTGGGCCTGCCCGCCGCCTACGTCCCGCTGCCGCACGGCAACGGGGAGCAGCGGCTGAACGCGCTGCCGATCGTCCAGCGCGGCGGCGGGCTGCTGGTCGACGACGCCGAGCTGACCGCCGACTGGATCAAGACCTCGCTGCTCCCGGTGCTGACCAACATCGACCAGGTGGCCGGCATGTCGGAGGCGGCCGCGGCGATGGGCAGGAAGGACGCCGACCGCTGGCTGGCGAAGGCGGTCATCGACATCGTCGCCGCCGAGGCGGCCAACCGGGCCGCCGAGGCCGGCCGGCAGCCGGCCGACAGCAGGCAGCCGGCCCCGGCGCCCGCGCCCGGCGCCGCCCCCGCAGGCCAGTGGGCGTCCCCGGCGCCGCAGCCGCCCGCCCCCGCTTCGGCCGAACCGGGCAGCCTGTTCACGCCCCGCACCAGCCGCCACCAGCAGCCTCCGGCCGACGATCCGCGTCAGGCCCGCGGCCAGGACGCCCGTAGCCAGGACGCCCGTAGCCAGGACGCCCGTAGCCAGGACGCCCGTAGCCAGGACGCCCGCGGCCAGGACGCCCGGGGCCCGTTCGCGCCCGGCCAGTTCCCGGTCGGCCAGGGGCAGCCGGATCAGTTCCCGACCCGTCCGGCGCGGCCTGGTCAGTTCGGAGCGGGCCCGGCCTCGTCGGCTCGGCCTCAGCAGCCGCAGCCGCAGCCATCGCCGGCCCCCCAGCCTCCGCAGGCTCCGCCTGCCCAGGGTCAGCTCCCGCGGAATCCGCCCGCGAAGGCCCCGTCTCTCCCGAGCCCGAGTCCGGGTCCGGGACGTCACAGGCAGGCACGGTCATAGCGGCGGCAGGGAGGGGACACGCGCGATGGCGCTGGTGACGCCGACAGAACCAGTACCGCTGGGCGAACTCGGGCGGGTGCACTTCGCCGGCCTAGGCGGCGTCGGCATGTCCGGCATCGCCCGGATCATGCTGGCCAGGGGGGTGGAAGTCTCCGGCAGCGACACGACCGCCGACTCGGTCGCGCTGACCGAGCTGGCGGCGCTCGGGGCCCGGGTCTGCGTCGGCCACGCGGCCGGCCACCTCGGCGACGCGGACACGCTGGTCGTGTCCAGCGCGATCAGGGCGAGCAACCCGGAGCTGGTCGAGGCGAACCGCCGGGGCCTGCGGGTAGTGCACCGGGCGGCCGCGCTCGCCTCGCTGATGTTCGGCCGCCGGGTGATCGCGGTGACCGGCACCCACGGCAAGACCAGCACCACCTCGATGATCGCGACCGTGCTCATCGAGACCAGCGAGGCCGGCGCGGCGCCCGCGTACGCGATCGGCGGCGTGCTCGCGGCCACCGGCGTCGGCGCGGCCGACGGCGACGGCCCGTACTTCGTGGCCGAGGCGGACGAGAGCGACGGCTCGTTCCTGATGTACTCGCCGGACATCGCCGTGGTCACCAACGTCGACGCCGACCACCTGGACAACTACGGGACCGAGGCGGCCTACCGGGCCTCGTTCGCCGCCTTCCTCGGCCGGGTCAAGCCGGGCGGCCTGCTGGTGACCTGCGCCGACGATGCAGGCACGCGCGACCTGGCCGACCAGGCCCGCGCGCTGGGGCTGCGGGTGGTCAGCTACGGCGAGTCGCCCGACGCGGACTACCGGATCGGCGGCGTGCGGACGAGCGGGATGCAGACGTCGTTCACCATCCGCGCCGAGCCGTCGGCCGGCCAGAGCCGCCCCGGTCCGTTCGGGACCATCGATCTTGACCTTCAGCTGCGCGTGCCCGGACGTCATAACGCGCTCAACGCGGCCGCCGCCTTCGCCGCCGCGGTGGAGCTCGGGATCGAGCCGGAGCGGGCCGCGACCGCCCTGGCCAGCTACCGGGGCGCCGCGCGACGGCTCGAGCCCAAGGGCGAGGCCCGCGGGGTGCGGGTCCTCGACACCTACGCCCACCACCCGACCGAGCTCGCGGCCGACCTGCGCGCGGCCCGCGACATCACCACCGGCGGCGGGCGGGTGATCGCGGTCTTCCAGCCGCACCTGTTCAGCCGGACCAGGATCTTCGCGGCCGAGCTGGGCGCCGCCCTCGGGCTCGCGGACGAGGCCGTGGTGCTCGACGTGTACGCGGCCCGCGAGGACCCCGAGCCGGGGGTGACCGGCGCTCTGGTCGCCGACGCGGTGCCGGGCGGCGCGGCCCGCTACGTCCCCGACTTCGCCGACGGGCCTGCCGTCGTCGCCGCGCTCGCCCGGCCGGGCGACCTGGTGCTGACCATGGGGGCAGGCGACATCACGAAGATGGGGCCGCTGGTCCTCGACGAGATCGCGGCGTCCGGGGCGACCACGCCATGACCGGCCCAGCGCCCGGCAGCGCGCCAGGTCCCGGCGCGATCACGGACGTGGAGTCGCCGCCGGAGGCGACTCCCGGACGGGCGCGACGCCGCAACCCGTGGCGGACGCGGTTCCTCGCGCTGGCCGGGGTGGCCGTGATCGCCGGGGTGGCCTGGGTGCTCCTCGGCGACCGGGTGTTCGTGGTGCGGTCGGTCACCGTGACCGGCACCCATCTCGTCTCGACCTCGCAGGTGGTCGCCGCCGCCGACGTCCCGCTGGGCACGCCGCTGTCGCGGGTCGACGCCGGGGCGGTGACCCGGCGGGTCGAGGCGATCCGCCAGGTCGCCTCCGCCACCGTGACCGTCGGCTGGCCCGACCACCTGGCGATCACGGTCAAAGAGCGGGTGCCGGTGATGGCGGTGCGGCTGGCGCACGGCGGCTATGACCTGGTCGACCCGTCCGGGGTGGTCGTGCTCTTGGCGACCGCCAAGCCCGCCGGGCTGCCGCTGTTCACCACGTCGCTGTCGGGTGCCGCGCTGCGCGCCGACCCTGGGGTCGCCGCCGTCTCGGCCGTGCTGGGCGAGTTGGCGCCCTCGCTCGAGCGCACGGTCGCCGGCGTGTCGGTGGCCGAGCTGCCAGGGGGGTCGGACGGCGGCTCGCTGGCCGCGTCCCAGCAGGTGACCCTGTCGGTGCGGGGCGGCAAGACGATCGTCTGGGGTGACCCGAGCAATGCCACCGCCAAGAACCGTGAGCTTGAGATCCTGCTCCGCAGCGGCGTCAGCTACCTGAATGTGAGCGCGCCGGGGACCGTGGTCACACGGTGAAACGCGACACGCTGGGTATCTAGGCGCGTGGCTAGTTGACCACGATGTCTCCCCACCCTACTGTCCCTATCAATCGTACGGAAGATAAACTCTAAATCTCAACCTGAAGGTGAAACTCTAAGGTCGGGATGGGCAGGTAAAAGAGCGAGCGGAAAGGGCACCCTCCTCGTGGCAGCACCGCAGAACTATCTGGCGGTCATCAAAGTCGTCGGAATCGGCGGGGGCGGCGTTAACGCCGTCAATCGCATGATCGAAGAGGGACTCAAGGGCGTCGAGTTCATCGCGATCAACACCGACGCGCAAGCCTTGCTGATGAGCGACGCTGACGTCAAGCTCGACGTCGGCAGGGAGCTGACCCGTGGTCTCGGCGCCGGCGCGAACCCGGACGTCGGCGAGCAGGCTGCCATGGACCACCGCGAGGAGATCGAAGAGGTGCTCAAGGGCGCCGACATGGTCTTCGTCACCGCGGGCGAGGGCGGCGGCACCGGCACCGGGGGCGCCCCGGTGGTGGCCAACGTGGCCCGCTCGCTCGGCGCGCTGACCATCGGCGTGGTAACCCGGCCGTTCGGGTTCGAGGGCAAGCGCCGCGCGGTCCAGGCCGAGACCGGGATCGAGCGGCTGCGGGCCGAGGTCGACACGCTGATTGTCATTCCGAACGATCGCCTGCTGCAGATCTCCGACCGGTCCGTTTCCGTGCTCGACGCGTTCAAGGCCGCCGACCAGGTGCTGCTCTCCGGTGTTCAGGGCATTACCGACCTGATCACGACGCCCGGCCTGATCAACCTCGACTTCGCCGACGTGAAGTCGGTGATGTCCGGCGCGGGGTCTGCGCTGATGGGCATCGGCTCATCGCGCGGCGACGACCGCGCCGTGGCCGCCGCCGAGATGGCGATCTCCTCGCCGCTCCTTGAGGCTTCGATCGACGGCGCCCACGGCGTCCTGCTGTCCATCCAGGGCGGCTCCGACCTCGGTCTGTTCGAGATCAACGAGGCGGCGCAACTGGTGGCCAACTCGGCCGCGGTGGACGCCAATATCATCTTCGGCGCGGTCATCGACGACGCGCTCGGCGACGAGGTGCGGGTGACGGTGATCGCGGCCGGGTTCGACGAGGCGCAGCCGAACCGCGCGGCCTCCGCCCCGCTCACACTGAACCGCTCGTCTGGCTCGTCCGGGGGCGGAACGCACGCCGCCTCGCCCCCCGGCACGCTCCAGTTCGCGCCGTCGTCCTCGTCCTCGCCCGCATCCACGGGGTCGTCCTCGCCGTCCACCTCGACCGCCTCTGCCGCGGCCGCCTGGGGCGGCGGCACGGGCACCACCTCGTCACCCGCCCCGGAGACCCCGGCCGCCCCGGCTGCCGCGGCCGCCGCTGCCCCAGCCCCCGAGCCCGTGCCGTTCACGAGCTCGCTGGCCAGCAGCCTGGCCGACCCGATCGCCGGCGTCCCCGCCCAGTCAGGCAGCGACGGCGCCTCGGCCGGCTACGTGCCGTCACCGGTCTCGTTCGTCTCGCCCGACGGCGACGACGAGGACTACAACGCCAAGTCGGCCGGCGGCTACGGCGCCCGGACCCGCGACGACCGCGATCGCGACGCCGACGCCTCGTCGGCCGGGCCCGCCAGCTGGAAGGACTCAGGGCGGGCAGGCAAGCAGGACACGGTCTTCGACGTGAGCGCCGGGCGTCGTCGGCCGGTCGTCTTCGAAGAGGACGACGACCTGGATGTCCCCGACTTCCTCAAGTGACCCCCGCTCGCCACGCTGAGCTGGCCGACCGCCTCGCCGCGATCCAGGCCCGCGTCGCCGCCGCGTGCGCCGCGGCGGGACGAGACGCCAGCGAGATCACGCTCATCGCCGTCACCAAGACCAGGCCCGCCGAGGACGTGCTGGCGCTGACCGAGCTCGGCCAGGCCGACTTCGGGGAGAACCGGGACCAGGAGGCGGCGCCTAAGGCCGCTGAGGTCGCCGAGGCGGCGATGGGCCCGGTCCGGTGGCACTTCATCGGCCAGCTGCAGACCAACAAGGCGCACAGCGTGGTCCGGTACGCCAGCGTCGTGCACTCGGTCGACCGGGTCCGCCTCGTCCGCGCCCTCGGCAGCGCCTCGCGGGCGGCAGCAACGCCGACGGGCCCGATCACCTGCCTCGTCCAGGTCAGCCTCGACGGCGACGCGACCAGAGGCGGCGCGCTGATCAGCCAGCTGCCCGAGGTCGCGGCCGCCATCGAGGCCGAGCAGGGCCTCGCGCTCGGCGGCATGATGGCGGTCGCCCCGCTCGGCGTGGCCCCGGAAACGGCGTTCGCCTCGCTCCGGGAGATCTCGGGCACGGTGCGCGAGATCAACCCGGCCGCGACCGTCATCTCGGCCGGGATGAGCGGAGACCTCGAGGCCGCCGTTCGAAACGGCGCGACACACCTGAGAATTGGTACGGCGTTGCTCGGCAACAGATCGCTCCCGGTCCTGTAATGTCCGTCGCGTAAGGAGTTTCTGAGGTCTGTTGGGTGCGCGGCGACGCGTGGGTGTGGTACGACGGAGGACTGAAGGATGGCCAGCGCGATGCGCAAGATGGCGGTCTACCTTGGCCTCGTCGAGGACGATAGCCGGTTCGCCGACGGTTACGACTCGTACGAGGAGTACGACGAATACGACGAGTCAACCGACGTCGTCGATACCGTCGCGCCCGTCGCTGCGCGTGCCGACTATGGTGCTTACGTGAGTGATCACCGAGTCGAGGCCATTCCTCCGCAGCAGGTGGAGCTTGCCAGGATCACGACACTTCATCCGCGCACCTACAATGAAGCGCGGACCATCGGTGAGCACTTCCGTGAGGGCACCCCGGTGATCATGAACCTGACCGAGATGGTCGACAGCGACGCGCGTCGCCTGGTCGACTTCGCGGCGGGACTGATCTTCGGCCTTCGCGGGTCCATCGATAAGGTGACGAACAAGGTCTTCCTGCTGTCCCCGGCGAACGTCGAGGTGACGGCGGAGGACAAGGCGAGGATCGCCGAGCGCGGCTTCTTCAACCAGAGCTAGGGCGACTGGTTCGAGGACACCGGCCGGCTATACGTGGCGGGCTAGGACAGTGATGTGATGCACAACTTCCTGCATTACCTGCAGATAGTCCTTACCTACGTGCTCGAGCTGTACCTGGTGGTGCTCATCGGCACCATGATCATCAGCTGGATACGCGCGTTCGCCCGCGACTGGGTTCCGCACGGCATCATCCTGGTGGTGTGTGAGACCGTTCTCACGCTGACCGATCCGCCCCTGAAATTCCTACGTCGCCACATTCCTCCCCTCCAGCTCGGTAGGATGAGGCTCGACCTCAGCTTCATGGTGCTGTTCATCGTGGTGTTGATTTTGCTTGAGGTGGCTGTGCCAAGACTCTGAAGCATGTACGGTGCTTTGCAGGTACGGTGCTGAGGAACACGGTGCTGACGGAACTACGGTGCTGAGGAACACAGCCAAGCGCGCCGAGGAGACGAGATGCCGCTGACTCCCGCGGATGTGCGGAACAAGCAGTTCAGTACGACCAGGCTTAGGCCCGGCTACGACGAGGAAGAAGTTGACGCCTTCCTTGACGAGGTCGAGGCTGAACTTGATCGGTTTATCCAGGAGAACGAAGAACTCCGGGCGAAGCTGGCCGAGGTGCTGCGTGGTGGAGGGAAGCCGGCCATGTCGGCGCTCTCTTCGCCGCTGTCCGACCAGAAGTCGGACATGATGGCGCCAGAGCCGCCCGTGGAGTACCGACGCCCCGAGCCCATGCAGCACTCGATGTACTCGAGTGAAGACAACCACAACAGCATGGACACGGCCGCGCGGGTGCTCTCGCTGGCCCAGCAGACCGCCGACCAGGCGATCGCCGATGCTCGCCGGGAAGCCGACGAGACGCTGGGCAGGGCTCGCCGGGAGGCCGACGACGTGCTGACCAAGGCCCGCCGCCAGGCGGAGCAGATCACCGGTGACGCCAGGGCGCGTGCCGAGTCCCTGGAGCGTGACGCTCAGGAGCGTCACCGCCAGGCAATGGGCTCGCTCGTGCAGTCGCGTGAGGAGCTTGAGCGTCGGGTCGATGACCTGCGCGCATTCGAGCGTGAGTACCGCAGCCGCCTGAAGGCCTATCTTGAGGGGCAGCTGCGCGACTTGGAGGCCGGGGTGACCGATAGTGGCACCTTCCCGGCCATGCCTCCGGCGGCAGCGCCAACGCCGCCGCAGCTTCCGGCTGGCCTCGGCCAGTCGCCGGTGCGCAACGGTCTGGCCGGTCCGGCGCCTACGGCAGCCCAGTATGCAGTCCCCGAGCACGCGGGCGGCTTCCGTCCCGATGGTCGTTGATCCGTTGACGTAGCTCTCCGGTTCTCCGGACACGAGGTGATTTTTAAGTGATCCGGTTCAGCGCCGGGCTGGTTGTCGTCGCTATCGGGGTGCTTATCGGCGGCGTCGCCACCAGCAAGCTGTCGCTGGTCTACGTAGCGATCGCGGTCAGTGCCGTGGCACTGGTCGCGCTCGCGATCGGGGTGGCGCTCAAGCGCGACGAGCTATTCGGGGGCGGGTCGGAGCTTGCGCCCGCTGGTGTGGGCGCGGGCTCCGGAATGCCAGTCGGCCAGCCGGCCGACGCCGGTCACGTTCGTGGCAATGACGGGCACGTCCGGGAGGATCTCGAGCAGATCCGCCCGGCCGTGCCCGTAGCCTCGTCAGCCCTATTCGGCGGCCAGGACGCCCCGGCCGCCGCCGCGCCAACGACCGCGCCAGCCGCGACCGCGTGGCCGTCGGCGGACCGAACGGCGGTGGACAACTCCCCGTTCGGGAACCCGGGGCTGGGGCAGCGCCGCTCCGCCTTCAGCCAGACGTCGACCCGCGAGGCCGACTCTGCCGCCGACTGGCAGACGCGCTCGCCGCAGCCTCCGTGGTCGTCCGGTGACCAGGCCCGCCCGTCCTGGACGGCCAAGGAACCGCAGTCCGCGCCCGCCCCGGCCGCCGCTTCCCCGCGCGGGTGGGGGAGTTCGGACCAGCCGCCGACGCCGAGCTGGTTCGACCGGCTGAACCAGCCCGTCGCCGACGCGTCCGCGCCGACGACCACCAACCCGGCCAAGCCCGAGCCGCCCAAGCCCGAGCCGGCCAAGCCCGAGCCTTCCAAGCCCGAGCCGCCCAAGGCCGAGCCTGCTGAGACCGAGCCGTCGAAGACGTCGCCGGCCGTCGACACCGTCGATACCGACGACGATGACTGGCCGACTCGCTACTCGTGGCTCGAGGATGACGAGTCCGATGAGGCGGCCGAGCCCGACGCCGCCGAGCCCGACGTGGCCGAGGTCACCGACGTCACCGACGCCGCTGAGACGGAGCCCGCCAAGACGCTGTCGAAGGAGGCCAAGGCGGCCGAGCCCGACGCCGCCTCGCCAGACGCCACCGCGACGACCCCCGACGCTGACGCCGAAGACCACGCCGCGCAGGCAGAAGACGTCGCCGTGGCGGCCG
>Ga0208717_1000689_pt1 | contig 11159 bp, 14 predicted proteins | sample NGESurF53shallow_FD_184489 | JGI IMG/M metagenome (GOLD analysis project Ga0208717, IMG submission 184489) | Arctic peat soil microbial communities from Barrow, Alaska - NGEE Surface sample F53-3 shallow (SPAdes) | ecosystem: Environmental > Terrestrial > Soil > Wetlands > Peat ... | reverse complement strand
GCTCCGGGCAGCGGCCGAAATGTTCACGGCGATGGGCGCGGCCTACCCGGCTGCGCAGGTAAGGGTCGAGCTCGCCACGCGGCTCGCGGACGACGGCGACGTGCGCGGTGCAGCCGAGGCGCTCTCCACGGCGCGGCCGCTGTTGGACCAGATCGGCGCCGTCCATGCGCTTGCCGCCGCCGACCGGGTCGCAGCGACCGTCGCCCTCGTCGTCCCCGTAGCGCCGTCGCTTTAGCCGGTGCAGTCGCCCGACAGACTCAATTGGTCGAGCGAGCCGTCGCTGGACGCGAACGCGTATCCCCGCACTGACGCGACCGGACCTTGGACCGCGTCCCAGTGCTCGAGCAATGCGCCGGTTTGCGGGTCGACGCACGACAGGCCTTCACTGCCACCCGACCGCACCCACACCACCGACGCTCCTGGCCAGACAACCGCGCCAGGACCGAGCGCCAGCGCGTCTTGTCCGGCGGTCTGAATGGGTTGCAGCGACGCCCCGTCGAGGTGGAACAAACGGGGCGTGGAACCTGACCCGTAGCCGCCGACCCAGATCTGATCGCCGACAATCGCGATCGACTCCTTGCCGATCGGAAGCGCACTTCCGACGCCGATCACCGCGTGGGTGAATGCATCGATCTCGTGGACGACGATGCTGCCGAGGGAGTTCGCGCCGCCCATCGGCGCATTGACCTCAGCGCCGTAGAGAACTCGGTGTCGCACGGCGTCAGCGGTGACCGAAAACACCGTTCCGCTTATCACTTTTGTAGCCACCGGACCGTTCGCCGCGGTCGTCACGACATAGAGGCCGTTGTTCGTCGCGAGCCACAGCTGACCGTCCAGTGCGGCCGCGTCGAAGGTGTAGGTCGCAACCGTGACGGCACCGTCAATCGCGAAACTTGACGTGGCGTACGCATGGATGTTTGTCGAATCGGTGCCTGTCGATTGGCCGGAGTCGTCGACGAACGCTTGTGTGGTCGACAAGGTCCACACCTTGCCGGCTGCGGCGTCAACGGCGATGTCGTCAACTGCATCCGGCGTCGCAACCCGTTTGGTGATCGAAAGATTGGTCGTCGACACCTGCAGGAGTTCATTGGGTTGCTGGCGCGCAACGAAGACCCCCGATGACGTCACGGCCATCGCGCTCGTGCTGCCCTTACCGAGATCGACCGACGTGGCCTGGCCCGTCTGTGGCGACGGTGTGATCGACGGCGACGCCGCGACCTGGCGGTGCTGTGAATTGGCTCCGACCGCGGTCGCCACTCCGGCGACGACGACGACGGCAGTGAACGCGCCGGCGAGCTGGACGACTCGGAGCCGCCGCCGGTGTGCACGCTCGCGAACGGACTCGTACATCCCGGGGCCAGGGTCAAGCCGGCGACGTGGATCAGCCAGCGTCTCCCGCAGCAACTGCTCGACGTCCGTCATGTTGACGCGTCCTCCTTCGCAACGATCCGCCTCAGATGTAGGAGCCCTTTGGCGGCTTGGCTCTTGACGGTGCCTCGACTGCAGCCGAGCACGTCGGCGATGTCGGACTCGGAAAGGTCCTCGTAGTAGCGCAGCACCAACACGGCGCGCTGCCGTGGCGGCAATCCGGCGAGCGCATGCCACATGGCGTCGCGGTCGTCGAGTTCATGCTCGCGGCGACGCGAATCGACGTCCTCGGGAAGGTGCTCGCGGGGTTGTTCTCGCCACGGCCGCCGCCGCATCGCGTTCAGGTGCGTGTTCACGATCGCCCGCCGGACGTAGCCCTCGGGGTTCTCCTTTCGCCGCACCCGCGACCAGCCTGCGGCCGTCTTCGCGAGCGCGGTCTGGACGATGTCTTCGGCCGCGTGGCGATCGCCCGTCAGCAGGTGGGCGAACCACAGCAAGGACGGCGACCGCGCGGCGACAAACGACCTGAAGTCGTCCTCGTCGGCGCGATTCACTGGCTGGCTCCTGTCCGCACTGCGGTCATGCACCTAAGGACACGGTCTCGCGTGCGGCGGTTGCCCACCAGCCCGTTCGTAACCCGGGAGCCGGACGCCGGACGCTCGCCGATGTGCGTCCCCGGCCGTCGGTCTGGCAGAATGGGGGGTCGAACACCGAACGGCGCGGGCCCTCTACCCTTCGTCGATCGTGTCCCGAGACGTCGCGACCGGGTCCCCACCACGTCGATCGACGGCTCACCTCAGTCACAGCAGAGCTGGAGTACCCGAGTCCCGTGGCAGTCAAGATCAAGCTCATGCGCCTGGGCAAGATGCGCGCGCCCTACTACCGGATCGTCGTCGCCGACTCGCGCACCAAGCGCGACGGTCGGGCGATCGAGGAGATCGGCAAGTACCACCCGAAGGAGGACCCGTCCTTCATCGAGGTGAAGGCCGACCGCGCCGCCTACTGGCTCAGCGTCGGCGCGCAGCCGACCGAGGCAGTGACCGCGATCCTCAAGGTGAGTGGCGACTGGCAGAAGTTCAAGGGCCTGCCCGCGCCGCCGCCGATGTTGGTCGCGAAGCCCAAGGCGGACAAGAGAATCGCCTTCGAAGTGGCCGCCAAGGAAGGCGCTGGCACCGCGCCGACCGCCGATGCCACGACCCCGAAGTCGCGCAAGGCACCGGCCAAGAAGACCCCCGATCAGAGTTCGCCTGAGTCGTCCGACGCGGCCGCAGTCGCCGTCGAGGCCGAAGAAGCCGATGGCGGCATCGAGGCGATCACGGCCGTCGAGAGTGGCGGCGAGGAGTCGCCGCGCGCCGCTGCGTCGCTTGCGGAGGAAGTCGCGGACGCCTCGGCGCCCGAGGCGCCCGAAGCCGAGGCTGCTGACGCCGAAGCCGAAGCACCCGCAGGCGAGAGCTGATCGTGCCGACCGCTGACGCCGAGGTCCTCGAAGAGGCGCTCGAACACCTGGTCAAGGGAATCGTGCAGCACCCCGACGACGTCGAGGTACGCGCCCGCGAACAACGCCGCGGCAAGGTGCTCGAGGTGCGTGTTCACCCTGAGGATCTCGGCAAGGTCATCGGCCGCATGGGTCGTACCGCCAGGGCGCTGCGCACCGTGATGTCCGCGCTCGGCGGCACGTCAGTCCGCGTCGACCTGGTCGACGTCGACGGCGGCCGCTGAGCACTGGTCGTCTCACCGTGAACTCCGGCTGAGATCGCGGGCAATCGATCGCCATGCAACTCGTCATCGGACGCATCGGCCGGGCGCACGGGATCCAGGGTCAGGTCGGCGTCGAGGTTCGCACCGACGACCCCGACGGGCGCTTTGCGGTTGGCAACGTGATCGCCACCGATCCACCCGAGCGCGGGCCGCTGACGATTGTCGGTTCGCGCTGGCATTCGGGTCGCCTGCTCGTGCGGTTCGCCGGCACCGAAGACCGCACGGCCGCCGAAGCATTGCGCGGCACGGTGCTCGTCATCGACGTTGATGAGGCCGACCGAGCGACCGAGCCAGACGAGTACTACGACCATCACCTGGTGGGGTTGCGCGCACTGACGCCGGCCGGGGTGGAGGTCGGAACTGTGACTGAGGTTCTCCATCTGCCGGCCCAGGACGTCCTGGCGATCTCGCGCGTCGACGGGGTCGAGGTTCTCGTGCCCTTCGTTGCCGAACTCGTCCCGATCGTCGATCTCGACGCAGGCACGCTCATCGTCGAGCCACTGCCTGGCTTGCTCGATCCCGACGCCGTCGATGCGGACTGACGCAATGCGCGTCGACATCGTCACGATCTTCCCGGACTACCTCTCGCCCCTCACGCTCTCGCTCGTTGGCAAGGCCCGCGAGCGCGGCCTGCTCGACGTCCGATTGCATGATCTTCGCGCCTTCACGGACGACGTCCATCGCAGCGTCGATGACACGCCTTATGGCGGCGGCCCCGGCATGGTCATGCGCCCAGAACCTTGGGGTTCGTGCTTGGACGCCATCACAGCGGACGCCGATGTGCTGCCGTTGTTGATCGTGCCGACGCCGGCGGGGGTGCCCTTTACGCAAGCCCGCGCAGGGGCGTACGCACAGGAACCCTGGTTGGCGTTCGCGTGTGGGCGTTATGAAGGCATCGACTACCGGGTCGTCGACGATGCGCGGCGACGGATGCGGGTGGACGAGGTCTCGATCGGCGATTACGTCTTGGGCGGGGGAGAAGCGGCTGCCCTCGTCGTCCTGGAAGCAGTCGTTCGGTTATTGCCTGGGGTCGTCGGCAATGCCGAGTCGCTGGTCGACGAATCGCACGTAGCTGGCTTGCTCGAGGGTCCGGCCTACACCAAGCCACCCAGCTGGCGCGGCCTCGACGTGCCGGCGGTCCTGACCTCCGGCAATCACGCCGAGATCGCCCGCTGGCGGCGTGACCAGGCGCTGCGGCGGACGGCGGAGCGGCGGCCCGACCTGCTCGCCGCTCTTGAACCGGCCACGGTCTCCGAGCAGGACGCAGCGGTCATCGAGGAGACGATTCGGTCGCATCGAGGACCTGTGGCAGACTAGGGCGGTTGCCCCAGGTCGGCTCGTCTTGATCACTGTGTCCCTCGATCACCAGCGCCCGGCCGAGCACGCACACCACTGACCGGCCCCCATCAGGCAGGACGACACCGCCATGCACACCTTGGACTCACTCGACGCCGCCTCGTTGCGCTCGGACGTCCCCGATTTTCGACCCGGCGACACTTTGAAGGTGCATGTCCGTGTCGTTGAGGGCACCCGGTCGCGTGTCCAGGTCTTCCAGGGCGTCGTGATCCGTCGCCAGGGCAACGGTGTGCGCGAGACGTTCACTGTCCGCAAGGTCAGCTTCGGGGTTGGCGTCGAGCGCACCTTCCCGGTGCACACGCCGGTGCTCGACAAGATCGAGGTCGTCACCCGCGGTGACGTCCGCCGCGCGAAGCTCTACTACCTGCGCGAGCTTCGCGGCAAGAAGGCCAAGATCCGCGAGAAGCGCGACACCACCCCGGCGCGCTGACGTCTCGCGACGCCGGCGACCTCACGTTCAGCCGCCCAGATCCCGTGGTCGACGAGCCGGTCGGTATCGACCTCTCCGCCCCTGAGCAGTCGATCGCGCCGTCACTGTCTACTTGGCCGGGCTCCGATGGCGACCTCACCGCTCCGCTCCGTACCGAGCCAAGGTCACCTGGCGCGCACCGCAAGCCGAAGTCCGGCAAGACACCCAAGCCGCCGAAGGCCCCGAAGCCGCCGAAAGCAGTCAAGGGCAGCGCTGCAGCGGCCGACATGTCGAGTGTGGACGACACCCTTGGCGGACCCGGATCGCCTGGCGCGGTTGGACTGACCGGCACCGCCGATCCTGGCGCTCCGGAGACGTTGGCCGCGGAGAGCGTCAAGCCGGCGAAGAGCGCGAAACCAGCTCGACCGTTTTGGGTCGAGGCGGTCGTCCTCCTGGTGATCGCGGCCGCGATCGCCGTCGGCGTCCACAGCTTCTTGTTCCAGGCGTTCTTCATCCCCTCGGGGTCGATGGAGAACACCCTGCTGAAGGGCGACCGGGTCATCGTCAACCGGCTGTCCTACAAGGTGGGGCACGTCCAGCGAGGCCAGATCGTCGTGTTCAGCGGCGTCGACTCGTGGACGCCCGAAGGCAGCATCACGCAGCCCAGCAACCCGGTCTTGCGAGAGTTCAGCAAGGTCGGCAGCTACCTCGGCTTCGCGCCGTCCGGCGAACAAGACTTCATCAAGCGGGTCATCGGAGTTCCGGGCGACCACGTCGTCTGCTGCAACACCCAGGGCCAGATCACCGTCAACGGCGTCGCGCTCCAAGAGCACTATCTCTATCCGGGCAGCGACAACCGCACCTTGCCTTTCAACATCGTGGTGCCGCCGGGCCGACTGTGGGTCGAAGGCGACCATCGCAACGACTCTGCGGATTCGCGTTCGCATACCGGATTGCCTGGCGGCGGGACTATCCCGATCAACAAGGTGATCGGGCGGGCCTTCGTGATCGTGTGGCCGTTCTCGCGGCTCCATCGCCTTGAGATCCCGGCGTCCTATGGCGCGCTGTCGAGTACCAACGCGTCTGCCGTGTCGAACGTGACGACGGCTGCCCTGCCGTCGGCAATCGGCCTGGCGGCGGTCCTGCCGCTCGGTGCGATCCGGCTACGCCGGCGACGCCGACAGCGCCGAGGCGAGCCACAGCAGCAACCAGGCCCAGATAGCGATTTGGCCTCCGACACGACGTAAGGTTCCTGCGATGGGGAACCTGTACGCCTTCGAGCGCAGCCTCGCCAAAGCTGGCCTCGTGCCGGTCGCGGGCGCTGACGAGGCGGGTCGTGGGGCATGTGCCGGCCCGCTCGTCGTGGGCGCGGTGATCCTCTCGAACGAGCGCCGCGGCCAGGTGCCAGGTCTCGCCGACTCCAAACTGCTCACCCCTGCCGCGCGTGAACGCGTGTACGCGCAGGTCGTCGCGAGGGCGCTCGCCTGGACCGCGGTAGTGATTCCCGCGCCCGACGTCGATCGCATCGGACTGCACAAGGCGAACATCGAGGGGATGCGGCGCGCGGTGGCCGCCCTCGGCGTCCGCCCGGCTTATGTCCTGACAGACGGGTTCGCCGTCGCCGGCTTCGGAGCCCGCGGGCTCGGCGTGTGGAAGGGCGATCGTGTCGCCGCCTGCATCGCAGCGGCGTCGGTGATTGCCAAGGTGACGCGAGACCGGCTGATGGTCGCCATGCACGACGTCTTTCCGGCCTACGGCTTCGCCGATCACAAGGGCTACATCACTCCGGAGCATCAGGAGGCGCTCGCCGAGCACGGACCGTGTGCGGAGCACCGGCGGTCATTCATCAACGTCAGACGGGTGGACGCCGATTGCGGCCGCGCAGCGCCGCGCTTGGTCGATCTGGGCGACAATGATGACGTGGAACTAGCGGCGGAGCTTCGATGAGCGCGGAAGATCTTGAGAACTACGAAACCGATATGGAGCTTCAGCTCTATCGGGAGTACCGCGACGTCGTGGGGCTGTTCAAGTACGTCATCGAGACCGAGCGCCGGTTTTACCTCACCAACGAATACGTGCTCGACGTCCGTAACGCCGGCGGTGAGGTGTTCTTCGAGGTGAGCATGTCTGACGCGTGGGTGTGGGACATGTACCGACCCGCGCGGTTCGTGAAGAACGTCAAGGTCGTCACGTTCAAGGACGTCAACGTCGAGGAGCTCGCCAAGAGCGATCTGCAGGTTCCCGAGTCGTAGGAACGACTCGCTGACGTCGCTCCGCGTCATCCACAACTCCTTGCTCGTGCACACCCGCCTGTGCATCGGCTCTGCGGTTATCCGTTCGCCGCCAGAGTTCGCACTGGAGGTGGTGGGCGTGGTTCGCAGTTCGGACGTCGCACGTACGAAGGCACGCGCCAGTGATCGTGGTGGTCTCGGCCGGTACGGCGAGGAGGTTGCCGCCGCTCATCTGGTTGCCGCAGGCCTGACGATCGTCGCTCGCAACTGGCGGTGTCGTGACGGCGAGGTCGACATCGTTGCGCTCGATGGCGACGTATTGGTCATGTGCGAGGTAAAGACACGACGAGGGGTTGGGTTCGGCACGCCGCTCGATGCGGTCACGCCCGCGAAGGCCGCCCGCTTACGCCGGCTCGCGTTGCGCTGGCTCGCCGACCAGCGCACCGGCGCGGTAACGGCGGCCGCTGAGGAGTTCGCCCGCTACACCGAGGTGCGCTTCGACGTCGTCTCGGTCTTGCGGCCACTGTCCGGTGCAACGTCGGTCGAGCACCTTCGCGGAGCGTTCTGATGGCGCTGGCGCGAGCCTGGTCGGTTGCACTCGCTGGCGTGCAAGGCACGGTCGTTGAGGTCGAAGCCGATCTCGCAGCTGGGCTGCCGGGCTTGACGATCATCGGGTTGCCCGACGCCGCGCTTTCGGAGTCTCGCGACCGGGTACGCGCCGCGGTTCTCAACTCGGGAGAGCCTTGGCCGCAACGCCGCATTACGCTCGGGTTGTCGCCGGCAACTTTGCCCAAGCACGGCAGCGGGTTCGACATCTCTATGGCCGTTGCTGTGTTGTCGGCCGCTGGTGGGCTGCCGACGCAGGCGCTGGAACGTGTGGTGTTCTTCGGCGAGCTCGGTCTCGACGGTCGGGTCCGCCCGATCCGTGGAGTGTTGCCCGCGGCGATGGCTGCGGCTGCCGCCGGATTCATCCGTGTCGTGGTGCCGTCGGCAAATGCGGCCGAGGCCGCGCTGGTGCCTGGTCTCGACGTGTGGCCGGTGGCGTCGCTGCGCGAACTCGTCGCCGCGCTGCGCAGCGGGCTGCCGCCGGAGATATCCCTCGACGATCCGGACCCGGACGACGGATCGCGTGACGGGGGATCGGTTGCTCGCGAGCACTTCGATGTCGAGCTGGATCTGTCCGATGTTCTCGGTCAGCCATCGGGACGACGGGCAGTGGAGGTCGCAGCAGCCGGTGGCCATCATGCGCTGCTGCTCGGCGATCCGGGCACCGGCAAGACGATGCTCGCTGCTCGCTTGCCAGGGTTGTTGCCGGAACTCGACCGGGCCGCGGCACTTGAAGTCACGGCAGTGCACTCAATCGCGGGCGTGCTGCCGGGCGACTGTCCGCTGGTGACGCGGCCGCCGTTTCGCGATCCGCACCACACGACGTCAGTCGCCGCGCTCGTCGGGGGCGGTAGCGGGATGGCGCGTCCTGGTGTTGCCTCGTTGGCTCACCACGGAGTGTTGTTTTTGGATGAGGCTCGCGAGAGCACAACTACTCCCAAGGCGGATGATGCGTCGAGCGATCGAGGGACGGTCGAGGCGCTCGAGATCGCGATTATGCGGCGACGTGGCTCAACTCATCGGCGTTATGCGCGGCCTTCGTAAGGTGAACCCGACGTCTGCGGGCTCGTCGATCTTGAGCGGGCAGGCCCCGTTTGACCGGCTGGGCGGAGCGCCTGATGTGGTCGTCCGCGACCTCCTGGAGCCTGTCTGTCGCGACGCGCTCAAGCTCGCGCGCGATGGCTACCTCACATCCATGCTAGGGCCCAGTGTCGACACTCTTGTCCCGCTCGGGGTCGGTTGCCGGTTCGCTGTTCCCCCGGCGAGTCGGCGGACGCCACGCGACCTCCAATGCAAAATCGAGAGGCGGCATGCTTGGCATGCGGTTACGCAGCGGAGGACCTTATGGTCAACAACGACAAATTCTTCAAGGGGCAGAAGCCTGCTGCCGTTTTGAAGCACGCTGTGTTCACCTCGTATGCACATCCGTTCTTCTCGATGGTCGGCAGCCGCCACCTGGGTCCGATGTGGCTCATCGACGGATACGCGGGGCCGGGCAAGTACGCCGCTGACGGCACGGGCGAGCAGGTGAACGGCTCTCCGATCGTGGCGCTTGAGCTCGCCCGCAGGCAGCGCGGGTTCACGCCTCGTCGGGACGTGCGGTGTGCGTTTATCGAGGCGAAGAAGGCGTATTTCGAGGAGTTGAAGCATAACGTGCAGCCGTTTAAGGACGACGGTCTTCACGTGGAGGTGTTCCAAGGCAGCGTCGCTGAGCAGTTGGCGACAGTCTGGGCGTGCGTTGGCGACAACCCGGCGTTGACCTTCATCGACCCGTTTGGCGTCTCTGCTGTGTCGAAGGACCAGATGACAGGCACGTTGCTCGCGAGGAACCACAAGTCATCGGAGGTGTTGGTCAACATAAACGTCGAAGCCGTCTCGCGTCACGGCGGTTGCCTCCAGTGGGGCGCGAATCGCGAACCGGAGTTGAAGCCGTCAGTGAAGCATGACCATGGGATCGAACTTTCGGACATGTTCTTCGGCGGTGATTGGTGGCGAAGGAGTTTCCTCGAAGCCCGCGACCGCACTGGCGACGCCAACCGGGCAGCGATGGAGGTCGTCGACCAGTACCGGACGATCGTCAAGACCGAAACTGGGGCGTCGTCGCTCGCGGTGCCGATCCGTCGGTCGCCGACTGGGTCGATGCTGTTCCAGTTCACTCTCTTCTACCGGCACCCGGCAGCGGCCTACAAGTTCGCCGACGCGGCGGCGAAGGGTACGGCGATCTGGCGGGAGGCCTTCCGGCAGAAGGATCTAGAGGAGGCTCTTGTTCGTGAAGAGGTCGAGCCATCGCTATGGGGTGGGGACCAGATTCAGGACTTCAGCGAGAAGGACGCCAAGGCTCGCGAAGGCCAGTTGCTGGCCGATGCCGTCGCCCACGTTGAGGGCAACATTCGCCGTCTCATCGGGCCGCTCGTCTCGGGGCAGGGTTTCCGCGTCGCCGATAACATCGAAGCTCTGCTGGGGAATTTCATGTCGCTCGCCGGTCAGTCGGCGCTCATCCGCGCCTGGGATAACCTCGCGATGGCTCGGGTGGTGCTCGCCCGCGACAAGTCCAAGACGAAGAATATGTGGAAGCTTTTCATCGTTAAGCAGTGACGACGCGGGCGAGCTGCGGCATCTCGGACCAGAGCGCGCCGTCGAGGTCACGACCCTGAGCCTTCGGGGTCCGACCGCCCCATTGCTTGTGGAAAAACGGCACCTCGTTGTCGATGCAGTTGTCGCGGATGTCGCGGACCCAGTCGGGGTCGAGCGGGCGTGCTCTCGGCCCTGATTCGCCGCCGGTGATGACCCAGGCGATGCCGTTTAAGTTCAGCCCGTCGAGCGGCCCGAGAAGCGGTTCACACGATAGGAAGCGCAGAGCCGCCGGAACCTGACGCAGATGGTCGACGCGGTAGAGGTGGTCAGTGTTCTCGACGCTCACGCCCATCCATAGGTTGTCTGGCCAGTCCAGCTTGCCGGCGATTTTCGGCAACCGGGCCGAGCGCTTTGTCAGCACCTGATAGGTGTGCTGTGGTGTGTCAGCGATGACGGCGAACACGTCACGGATGAATCCGATTGGGACCTTCGCATGGAACAGGTCGGACATGGAGTTTACGAAGACGACGCGCTGGCCGCCCCACCGGTATGGCTGCGCCAGCGCGTCACGGTGAACGGTCAGCGCGAACCCGGGGCCAGAGGTGCGCGGGTCGCCGTCGAATTGGTAGCGGTCGGAGCCCATTGCCTTGAGGCGCTTGGCCATCGCGAGCGCGTAGCAGTTGTCGCAACCCTTGCTGATGCGGTCACAACCCGTGGTGGGGTTCCACGTCACCTCGGTCCATTCGATGCCGGTCTTGCGTCGCATCAGCCCACCGTCCTGCCGCCGCGTGACATTATGTGATTCCCGTAACGCGTTTCCCGTACTCTAGCAGGTGTGAACGTCGACGTGGAGGAGC
>Ga0208717_1000688_pt1 | contig 11161 bp, 11 predicted proteins | sample NGESurF53shallow_FD_184489 | JGI IMG/M metagenome (GOLD analysis project Ga0208717, IMG submission 184489) | Arctic peat soil microbial communities from Barrow, Alaska - NGEE Surface sample F53-3 shallow (SPAdes) | ecosystem: Environmental > Terrestrial > Soil > Wetlands > Peat ... | reverse complement strand
CCATGGGGCAGTTTGCCGTCCTGTTCGGCGACCGTTTTTCGCTCTCAGCTAGCTGAGAGCGAAACATGACCCACGGCGGCGCTTACACAGAATTTCGGACACTCCCTTTATCTTCTGTTTTCGGAGCTGGCCACGTCCCGGAAATTCGCCCTGCACATTGAAAACAAGCGCGCCAAAGGCTCGTTTAGCAAGAAGCAGGATCAGCCAGCCCTATACCGGTCGCGCGCGGTCGATTGGCTGCGAGAAGGGCGATACCATGACTTCGAAACGGTATTGATCGCTCCGGTTTCGTTTTATGAGAAGTTCAAAGCCGAATGCGGCTTGTTTGATCGCTACATTTCCTACGAGGACATATCGGCCTTCGTTCCTGAATTCGGCGCGGCTGCGGCGCCCTCGGCGCGGACGAGCGGCGCCGCCCCCTAAACATCCACCTCCGCGTCCAGCGCGTTCGCCTGGATGAACTCCCGCCTCGGTTCCACTAGGTCCCCCATCAGCCTTGTGAACATGTCGTCGGCGTCGTCGGCGTGATCGACACGCACCTGCAACAGGGTGCGGGCGTCGTGGTCGAGGGTAGTTTCCCAGAGCTGTTCGGGGTTCATCTCGCCCAGGCCCTTGTAGCGCTGGATGGCCAGGCCGCGCCGCCCGGAATCGAAGATCACCGACACCAGGTCGAGCGGCCCGCGCACCGTGTGGGTGCGCTCGCGGCGGCGGAAGGTGGCGGCGCGGTCGAAGGTCTTAGCCAGCTTGCCTGCCCGTTCGGCCAGGCGCCGGGCGTCGGCGGAATGCAGCATCTGATCTTCCAGGACGATGCGCTCGGTGACCCCGCGCTTGACTCGGGTGAAGGCGTAGCCGCCGCCAAGCGCCGGCTCGCCCGACCACGGCCCATCGCCCTCCTCGGCGTAGAGGTCGAGCCGCCGCGCCCCTTCGGCGAGGTCGGCGCTCTGGCCCAAGAGGCCGGCCAGCGCCGCCTGTTCGATGGCGAAGGCCGGGGCGCGCACCGACAGGCGGTCGATGTTGGCCTTGGCCTGGCGGGCGGTCTGGGCGAGGTCGGCGAGGTCCGCGCCGGTCATCCGCTCGCCCGAGGCGAGGTCCAGTTCGGCCCCGTCCAGGCCCTCGTCGATCAGGAAGGTCTCCAGTTCGGCGTCGTCCTTGAGATAGCGCGAGGACTTGCCCTTGGACGCCTTATAGAGGGGCGGCTGGGCGATATAGAGATAGCCGCGCTCGATCACCTGCGGCATCTGGCGATAGAAGAAGGTCAGCAGCAGGGTGCGGATGTGCGCCCCGTCCACGTCGGCGTCGGTCATCACCACGATGCGGTGATAGCGGATCTTGTCGATGTCGAAGTCGTCGCGGCCGATGCCGGCCCCCAGGGCGGTGATCAGGGTGCCGATCTGTTCGGAGCCGAGCATCTTGTCGAAGCGGGCGCGCTCGACATTGAGGATCTTGCCGCGCAGGGGCAGCACCGCCTGGTTCTCGCGGTTGCGCGCCTGTTTGGCGCTTCCGCCGGCCGAATCGCCCTCGACCAGAAAGATCTCCGACTTGGCCGGGTCGCGCTCCTGGCAGTCGGCGAGCTTGCCCGGCAGGGAGGAGATATCGAGCGCCGACTTGCGGCGGGTGAGGTCTCGCGCCTTGCGGGCTGCCTCGCGGGCGGCGGCCGCCTCGGCGATCTTCTGGATGACGAGCTTGGCCTCGTTGGGGTGCTCCTCGAACCAGGTGGCGATGCCGTCGCTGACCAGCCCCTCGACGGCCGGGCGCACCTCGGAGGAGACCAGCTTGTCCTTGGTCTGGGAGGAGAATTTGGGGTCGGGGACCTTGACCGAGAGGACGCAGGTCAGGCCCTCGCGGGCGTCCTCGCCGGTCAGTTGGACCTTCTCGCGCTTGGCGGCGCCAGAGGATTCGGCATAGCTGGTGATCACCCGGGTCAGGGCGGCCCGGAAGGCCGACAGATGGGTGCCCCCGTCGCGCTGGGGGATGTTGTTGGTGAAGCACAGCATGGTCTCGTGATAGCCGTCGTTCCACCACAAGGAGAGGTCGATCTCCACCTTCTCGCGGCGGCCGCGGATGACCAGGGGCGTCTTCAAAAGGGGCGTCTTGGCCTTGTCCAGGTGGCGCACGAAGGCCTCGACCCCGCCTTCGTAGTGCAGGATCTCCTCGAACGGCTCGGCTTCGCGCAGGTCGCGGAAATAGATCACCACGCCGCTGTTGAGGAAGGCGAGTTCCCGCAGGCGATGTTCGATGGTCCGGCGGTCGAAATCGATGTGGGCGAAGGTGTTCATGGAGGGCAGGAAGGTGACCTCCGTGCCGGTCAGGAATTCGCCGTTGTCGCGCCGGGGCGCCGATCCCTCGATGGCCAGTGGCAGGACCGTATCGCCCCCCTCGAAGCGCATCTGATGGGTCTCGCCGGCGCGGTGAATCTTGAGGATCAGCCAGTCGGAAAGGGCGTTGACCACCGAAACGCCGACCCCGTGCAAGCCGCCGCTGACCTTGTAGGAATTCTGATCGAACTTCCCGCCGGCGTGAAGCTGGGTCATGATGACCTCGGCCGCCGAGACGCCCTCGCCCTCGTGGATGTCGGTGGGGATGCCGCGGCCGTCGTCGGTGACCGTGCACGAGCCGTCGGCGTTCAGGATGACCTCGACCTTGGTCGCCCAGCCGGCCAGGGCCTCGTCGATGGCGTTGTCCACCACCTCATAGACCATGTGGTGCAGGCCCGAGCCGTCATCGGTGTCGCCGATATACATGCCCGGCCGCTTGCGCACCGCGTCCAAGCCTTTGAGAACCTTGATCGAATCGGCTCCGTAGTCGGCGGCGCCGTCGGCCGCCCCATTGGCGGCTGGATCATGATTGTCTTGGTCGGTCATTCCACTTTATCCAGGACGGTCAGACGGGAGGCGTCGATATGGACGCCAAGGGCCCGGCCCTTGAGGGTTTCGAAGAGCGCTTCTTCGGTGCCGGTGAGAAAAGCCTGCAGCGACAGCGCCTCGATCTCGTCGAACAGGGCGGCGCGCCTCAAAGGATCCAGATGCGCCGCCACTTCATCCAGCAACAATATAGGATTCGGCTGCGATTTTACACGGGAAAGTCTCGCCGCCTGGGCCAGGACCAGATTGAGGATGAGCGCCTTCTGCTCGCCGGTGGAACAATCGGCTGCCGGCCGTCCCCGTTCGAGGTGCGTGACCAGCAGGTCGCCCCGGTGGGGACCGGTCAGGGCGCGCCCGGCGGCGGCGTCGCGGGCGCGCCCGACGGCCAGGGCGGCGGCCAGGGCGGCCTCGATTTCCGCCGGCTCCGCGCCGGCGCCGGCCATGATCTCCCATTCGCCCGACAGGGCAAGGCCCGCCCTCGGGAAGGCGCGATCGGCGCGGGCGTCAATTTCCGCCGCCAGATCGCTCAGGGTCCGCGCCCGTGCCTGGACCACTAGAGCCCCGGCCTTGGCCATCGCCGCCTCCAGCGCGGTCAGCCACGCGGGATCAGCCGGCGCCTCGGCGAGCAGGCGGGTGCGCTCGCGCAACGCCCGCTCATAGGCGGCGACATTGCCGGCGTGGCTCGGCAGGGCGGCGAACACCAGCCGATCGAAGAACCGCCGCCGCTCGCTCGCCCCATCGAGGAACAGCCGGTCCTGGGCCGGAGTCAGCCAGATCGGCCGGGCGTATTCCGCCAGCCGCCCGGCCGGAACGGTTTCGCCCTCGACGCGCACCGCCCGCCGCGTGTCGCCGGCCGCTTCCAGGCCCGTGCCGACGCGCGCCTCACCGGCCTCGCCGCCGATCTGGGCCGACACCGCCCAGGCCCGGCCGACCGCTTCGCCCGGCGAGCGGCGCCCCACCTCGCCAAGCCCCGCCCCGCGCAGGCCCCGCCCCGGTGAGAAGAAGCTCACCGCCTCCAGAAGGTTGGTCTTGCCGGCCCCGTTGGGCCCGAACAGAAAGACGCTGGCCCCGCCCACGGCCAGCTCCGCCGCCTCATAGGAGCGAAAATCGGTCAGCCGCAGATGGTCGATCGCCGATCGCACGCCTTCTCCGCCGCTCGGCGCCTAGGCTCTCAGCGGCATCAGTACGTACTGCACCCCCGCGTCGGTGGGATCGAGGACCAGGACGGGATCGAGCATGGCGGCCGAGGCGGCGCGGTCGGCGAAGCGGAAGTCGGCGGTCTCGCCGCCGATCTGGGCGGTGACATCCATCAGATAGCGGGCGTTGAAACCGATCTCGAACGGCTCGCCGTCGTAGTCGATCTCCAGTTCCTCCACCGCTTGGCCGGTCTCCATGTTGCGCACGGTGAGCACCACCTTGCCGGCTTCGGCGGCGAGCTTCACCGACCGGCTCTTCTCCGAGGAGATGGTGGCCACCCGGTCCACGGCGGCGGCGAACAGGGTGTTGTCCACGCTCATCACCCGATGGTTCTCGCGCGGGATCACCCGGGTGTAGTCGGGGAACGACCCGTCGATCACCTTGGAGGTCAGGGCGGCGCGGCCGAAGTCGAAACGGACCTTCTGGGGGTTGATCTGCAGGGTGATGGTCTCGCCGGCGTCCTCCATCAGCCGGCGCGCCTCCTGAATGGTCTTGCGCGGAACGATGACGCCGGGTGCGCCGGCCGAGCCTTCCGGCGCCGGCATGTCGGCCAGGGCCAGGCGGTGGCCGTCGGTGGCCACCGCCCGCAGCACCGGCCGGCCGTCCTCGACCACGGTGTGCAGATAGATGCCGGTCAGATAATAGCGCGTCTCCTCGGTGGAGATGGCGAACCGAGTCTTATCGATCAGGCGCATCAGGTCGATGGTGGCCACCGTCACCGGGGCCGACAGGCCGTCCGACGACATGACCGGAAAATCGCCGGCCGGCAGGACCGGGAGATTGACCTTGTAGCGTCCGGCCTGGACCTGCAGACGGGGGTCGTCGCCGGTGAAGTTCAGCGACACGTCGGCGCCTTCGGGCAGCTTGCGGACGATCTCATAGAGGGTGTGGGCCGGGGCGGTGATCTGGCCGGGGCTTTCGATCTGGGCCTCGGCCTCGTCGGTGATCTCCATGTCCAGATCGGTGGCGGAAAAGGCCAGGCCAGAGCCGCGCGTCGATATCAGCACATTGGAGAGGATTGGGATGGTGTTGCGCCGCTCGACCACGTTCTGGACGTGCCCAAGCGCCTTCAGCAGCGCCGCTCGCTCGATCGTCAGCTTCATCGTTTATGTCCAGTCCGGCGCCGCCGCGGTTTCAAGAGGCCCCGAGCGCGGCGGGTGAAAATCGACTTGGCAGACTAGCGGAAATGTCGGCGCGAGGAAGGGGCCTTGGCGGTCGATTTCTAGTCCGCCGTGTCGTCGGCCGCTTCGACCCGCGCCGATCGCCCTTCCGCGCCGCCGGCGATGGCCCCGTCCGCCGCCGATCCGGTGGAATCCCTGGCTGCCACCACCACCATGGCCGGACGAACGACGCGGCTGAAAAGCTCGTAGCCGGTCTGAAGCACCTGGATCACCCCGCCCGGCCCCACGGTGTCTGAGGTCTGCTCCATCATCGCCTGATGCCGGTGCGGATCGAATTTCTCCCCCGCCGGCGGATCGATCGGCTTGAGGCCATTGCGCTCGAACGCCGCGGCGAGGGCCTTCTGGGTCATCTCCAGGCCGACCGCCAGATTGCGCGCCAAGGGATCGTCGCTGTCCTTGGGGGCGTGGTCCAGGGCGCGAGCGAGATTGTCGGCGACGCCGAGGAGATCGCGGGCGAAGCTCGAAATGGCGTAGGCGCGGGCGTCGTTGATCTCCCGCTCGGCGCGGCGGCGGGTGTTTTCCGCCTCGGCGGCGTAGCGCAAGGCCTGATCCTTCAGGGCGGCAGATTCGGCCCGCAGGACGGCGAGGGCGTCCTCGTCGGCGCCGGCCTCGTCCTGGAGGTCCTTGTCGTCTATCGCCGGCTGTTCATCGCTCATCGACACCTGCTCACCCATTCATGATACGGCCCAGGGCCCGGGCGGTATAGTCCACCAGCGGGATCACCCGGGCGTAGTTGAGGCGGGCCGGGCCGATCACCCCGATCGCCCCCAGCACCTTCTGCCCGCCGGACATATAGGGCGCCGCGATCAGGGCGGAACCCGACAAGGAAAACAGCCGCGTCTCGGCTCCGATGAAGATGCGGACGCCCTGCGCCTCGCGCACATCGTCGAGCAAACCGATCAACTGCTCCTTCTGTTCCAGATCGTCGAACAACATTCGCACCCGATCGAGGTCGGCCACGGCGCCCGGATCGCCCAGCAGATTGGCCCGGCCGCGCACGATCAGGGCCCGCTCGACCCCCTCGCCGCCGCTCCACGCCGCCAGGCCGTCCTCGATCAGCCGCGCGGCCGCCTCGTCCAGTTCGCGGCGGGCCCGGTTCAGTTCGCCGGCGACATCGAGCTTGGTCTCGGCCAGGGTCTTGCCGCGCAGTCGGGCGTTGAGGAAGTTGGACGCCTCGCGCAGGGCGGCCGGAGTGATCCCGGCGGCGCGTCGCATCAGGCGGTTTTCCACCAGCCCATCGTCGAACACCATGATCGCCAGCGCCTGGTCGGGCCCCAGCGCCACGAACTCCACATGCTTGACCCCGGCGTCGCGAACCGGCGTCACCACCACCCCGGCTCCGCCCGCCAGCCCCGAGAGGATGGCGCTCGCCTCGTTGAGGGCCTCGTCGAACGAGCGGCCATGAGCCGACAGCCGCGCCTCGATGCTGCGCCGATCGACCTCGGCGATGTCGCCCACTTCCAGCAGGCCGTCCACGAACAGCCGCAATCCCGCGTGGGTAGGAAGCCGCCCGGCGCTGATGTGCGGCGCGCCCAGCAGGCCCAGTTCAGTCAGGTCCTGCATGGTGTTGCGGATCGAGGCGGGGGAAAGATGCACCCCGCCGCGCGAGATGGTGCGCGATCCCACCGGATCTCCGGTTTCCAGATAGGTCTCGACGATGCGCCGGAAGATGTCGCGGGCGCGCATATCCAGCTCGGCCAGGCTGGCGCCACGCGGGGAGATCTGGCCGACGAGGGGTTGGGTCATGGACGATCCGGTGCAATTGCAGGATAAGCGCGGCCTCGCGGCGCGCAAGCGGCGCGGGCGATCCTTGCGGAGTATCATCGTCATGCGACCTTCCGAACGCGCGCCGGACGCCCTGCGCGCCGTCGCCCTGGAGACCGGCGTGAACCGCTACGCCGAGGGATCGTGCCTAGTCTCGTTCGGCCATACGCGGGTCCTGGTCACCGCCAGCCTCGAGGAGGGCGTGCCGCCCTTCTTGCGCGGCCGCGGCCAGGGCTGGGTCACGGCCGAATATGGCATGCTGCCCAGGGCGACTCACACCCGCGGTCGTCGCGAGGCGGCGCAAGGCAAACAGTCGGGACGCACCCAGGAAATCCAGCGCCTGGTCGGCCGCTCCCTGCGCGCGGTGGTCGATCTCAAGGCTCTGGGCGAGCGCCAGATTACCGTGGACTGCGACGTCGTCCAGGCGGACGGGGGCACCCGCACCGCCGCCGTCACCGGCGGCTGGGTGGCGCTTAAGCTCGCCACCCGCCATCTGCTGGAGGAAGGCGTGATCGCCCGCGAACCGATCCTCGACCACGTGGCGGCGGTTTCCTGCGGGCTTTTCGAGGGCGCGCCGGTTCTCGACTTGGACTACGAGGAGGACAGCAACGCCGAGGCGGACGCCAACTTCGTCCTCACCGGGACCGGCGACATCGTCGAAATCCAGGCCACCGGGGAGAAACGCGGCTTCACCAAGGACGAGTTCGAGGCCCTGTTCGGACTGGCGCGAGAGGGGATCGCCACACTGATCGGCCTGCAGAAGGCAGCCATCGGGGGTTAGGCGTTACGGCGGGATGTCGAACCCGCCCGATCAGGCCCTCTAACGCGAAACTCAGTGTGGATGTCGTCCGCTACTGTAACTCGCTAGCCTGTCGCGTTTGTCCGCGAGCGTCAACAGCTATGGTCCGATCGTCCAGGGAAACCGGGCAAACGCTCCATGTCAACCACGAACCCCGCGAACATCACGGACAAAGCAACAGACTTTGCGCGAAGCGCGAATGCTTCTGTGCAAGATCGCGCCAGTTCGTAGAGTTCGCGCCGTTGCGGTCCAATTCCGTTTGCCTTCGGCCCAGGCTGTTCGATCATAAAACGCCGCGCCGGCGGCAACGGCAAGGTGGGCTGGGGTCCGTCGAGATTCAATCGTCGATCCCATCGCCGTCCGGATCGTCCGGAGGGCCGGGCTCGAACACCACCAGGTCGCCGGGCTGGCAGCCCAGTTCGCGGCACAGGGCGCCCAGGGTGGAAAAGCGAATGGCGCGGGCCTTGCCGGTCTTGAGGATCGACAGATTGGCGATGGTCACGCCCACGCGGTCGGCCAGCTCGGTGAGCGACATGCGCCGCTCCAGCAACAGGCGGTCGAGGCGGATGCGGATGGGCATGATCTTAAATCGTCAGCTCCGCTTCGCCGCGCAGGCGCGCGCCCTCGCGGAAGATTTCGGCCAGCACCACGATCACCAACACGGCGAACCAGGTAGTGAAGCTCACCCCGCCGCCGACATGGACCCGGCCTTCGAAGATCATGTGGGTGAGCGCGGCGGCGGCGTAGCGTCCGAGTTCCAGAACGGCGAGAGCGCCGCCGATGATGCGCAGACGCCGCACATTGTCGGGGTGGAAGGGATCGCCGGCGATCAGGGTTTGGAAGATGCGCCGCAGACGCCCGACGATGACGATGGCGCCGGCCAGATAGAGGCCGATGCCGAGCAGGGTCGCGGCGGCCATGGGGCCGAGCCACGGCCCTTCGATGCGGAGCTTATCTATGGTGAGATGGCTGCCGAGCAGTTCGGGCCGGAAGCTGAGCAGGAGTACGCCCACGATGCCAAGGCCCACGCCGACCACAGACACCCAGAGGACAAAGTGGAAGACGTCGAGGATGACCTTCAGAAAGCTCGATACCGAGCCGGGCCCCAAGGCGCGCATCGAATTCCACCTCTCCCGCCAAAACAAGACCGCCGCCGAAGGCCAAGGCCAACGGGCGGCGGTAAGGATGCCCTGAACGGAGCGCGCATGAAAGCGCCTCCCGTTCTCAAAAGGATTGGGCCAGCAGGCCGATGGCGACCAGGGGCAGGCCGACCAGCACCAGGGTGTTCATCAGGCTGAGGGCGAAACGGTCGACGATGGTGATCATATTCGTGGCGGTCATCTCGAAATCTCCTTGTGCAGTGCAACATGAAGGCGGGTTTTTCGGCTTCATGCGGGCGGCCCGTCGCCGTCCTTGTGTGACCCCTCGATAGGACCGCATCGTTTTTCGATCAACTTAATTATTGTTTATCGATATTAAATTTTTGCAATGCAATAAATTTTCCTTCATGTTCGGAAAAGGGTAGGAGGCGTCGATGACTCTCCGTCTCGAGCCCGGCGCGCGGCTGGTGGCAGCCACCCACAATCCCGGCAAGGCGCGCGAACTGGCGGCCCTGCTGGACGGGCGGTTCAAGGTCGTCTCGGCGACGGCCCTGGGTCTCGCCGAACCGGACGAGCCGGAAACCACCTTCATGGGCAACGCCATGGTCAAGGCGCGCGCGGCGGCCGACGCCTCGGGGCTCGTGGCCATCGCCGACGATTCGGGGCTATGCGTCGCCGGCCTGGACGGCGCCCCCGGCGTTCACTCGGCGCGCTGGGCCGGCCCCGGCCGCGACTTCGCCCACGCCGTGGCCCTGGTCGAACAGCGGCTGGCCGAGCGCGACAGCGACGATCTGGTGGCCTGGTTCGTCTGCGCCCTGGCGCTTGCCTGGCCGAGCGGGCCGGTGGTCACGATCGAGGCGCGGGTGGACGGCGCGCTGACCTTTCCGCCGCGCGGGGAGCGGGGGTTCGGCTACGACCCGATCTTCGTCCCGGCGGGGGGCAGCCAGACCTTCGGCGAGATGGACCCCGCCGCCAAGGACGCCATCAGCCACCGGGCCCTGGCCTTCGCGGCCCTCAAAGAGGCGCTTTTTTGAACGAGCGGCCGCTCGGCGTCTATGTCCACTGGCCCTATTGCGCCCGCGTCTGCCCCTATTGCGATTTCAACGTGGTGCGCGACCGGGGCGAGGAGAAGTCAGCGTTGGCCGGGGCCATCCTGGCCGACCTCGCCGCCCACGCCGCCCTGACCGGCCCGCGCCGCCTGACCTCGATCTATTTCGGCGGCGGCACCCCATCGTTGATGGATCCTGAACTCGTGGCCCGGATCGTCGAGGCCGCCCGCGCCCTGTGGACGCCCGCCGCCGACCTGGAAGTCACCCTGGAAGCCAATCCCACTGACGCCGAAGCCGATCGTTTCGCGGCCTTGGCGCAAGCCGGGATCAATCGGCTCTCTCTGGGTCTCCAGTCCCTGGACGACGCGGCGCTGAGGTTTTTGGGCCGCAATCATGACGCGGTGTCCGGACGCCGCGCCGCCGCGCGCGCCGCGCGGGCCTTTGGCCGTCTCTCGGTGGATCTGATCTACACCCGTCCCGGCCAGAGCCCAGCGGCGTGGGCGATCGAGCTGCGTCAGGTGATCGATCTGGGCGCCGAGCACATCTCGCCCTACCAGCTCACCATAGAGCCCGAAACCGCCTTCCACCGCGCGGTGGCTCGCGGCGCGCTGACCCCGCCGCCGCCCGATCTCGCCGCCGACCTCTACGAGACGACCCAGTCGGTTCTGGAGAGGGCTGGCTTCGAGGCCTATGAGGTTTCCAATCACGCCCGGAGCGAGGCGGCCCGCTCGCGCCACAACCTCCTCTATTGGCGTGGCGACGATTACGTCGGCGTCGGGCCCGGCGCGCACGGTCGTCTCACCCTGGCGGGAGAGCGGTGGGCGACCACCGCCCCGAACGGCGTCGCCGACTACATCGATCGGGTGAGGGCGGCCGGCCTCGGCGCCGCGCGCGAGCGGCTGGACGCGCGGGCGGTCGCCCTGGAGCGCCTGGTCATGGGCCTTCGCACCGTGGAGGGTGTGGTCCTGAGTGAACTGGCTGCACTGCGCGTACCCGCCGACGCGATCGCGGTGCTGGACGGTCTGGTCAAGCCGCGGGATGGGCGATTGACGGTGACGCCCAGGGGCCGTCCGGTGCTGGACCGGATAATCGCCGATCTCGCCGATGGCGCCTAGGAGCCTGTCTGGATAATCGTTTGCCGGCCCGATGAGTGGAACTGGTGGGGGGCGGGAGTTGTGGCGGGAGGACTTATCCTACGGCTCTGGCCAGC
>Ga0208717_1000686_pt1 | contig 11164 bp, 10 predicted proteins | sample NGESurF53shallow_FD_184489 | JGI IMG/M metagenome (GOLD analysis project Ga0208717, IMG submission 184489) | Arctic peat soil microbial communities from Barrow, Alaska - NGEE Surface sample F53-3 shallow (SPAdes) | ecosystem: Environmental > Terrestrial > Soil > Wetlands > Peat ... | reverse complement strand
TGGACAGGCGATGAAAGCCGGGCACATCTACACCATCGCCGGCACCGGCCAGGGGGGATTCCTGGGCGATGGCGGCCCGGCTACATCGGCCCAGCTGTTGTCACCCGCAGACGTGGCGGTGGACCCAGCCGGCGACGTGCTGATCGCCGACCTCGGCAACACACGAATCCGCCAGGTGGGCGGGTGAGCGGACGGGCTGGCCGGGCAGGCCCCGGGGGTGCGGACGGGCGGGCCCTGGGGGTGCGGACGCGCAGGCCGCTGACCACACGGGTGGCCGGCCCGGCCGCGCCTGCCCCTGGCGCAGCCGCGGCGGTGATCGTAACCTCCGTAGCAGCCCGCCATCCGCCGGCGTCGTCGGGCAGACAGGAGACTCCCGGATGAGATCCAGATCCGCCCGCATCCGCAGGACGCTGCCCGTCGCCCTGGGCGCGGCCCTGGCGGTCACGACGGCCGCCGGGGCCACATCCGCGACAGCGGCCCGGGCGGCCGTCACCACGCCCGCGGCCGCCACCCGAGTGGCCGCGGCCACCACCCGAGCGGCCACCGCCCACCACGACCGGGGCAGGCCTGCCCTGGCCTACGCGCCCTACTTCGAGACCTGGACGGACGGCACGCTCCCCTCGGTAGCCCGCGCTTCCGGGGCCCGCGATCTGACCCTGGCCTTCCTGCAGACGCCCAAACGGGGCTCGTGCTCGGTCACCTGGAACGGGCTCGCGAAGCAGCCGGTCAAGCCCGGCGGCCGCTACACCGCCCAGATCAGGACGCTGCGCGCGATGGGCGGCGACGCCATCCCGTCCTTCGGCGGCTACAGCGCCGACCAGGGCGGCACGGAGATCGCCGACTCGTGCCACAGCGTGCCCGCGATCGCCCGGGCCTACGAGTCCGTGGTCACCACCTACGGCGTGACCCGCCTCGACATGGACGTCGAGGCCAACTCCCTGACCAACCCGGCCGGGATCGCGCGGCGCAGCGCCGCGCTCCGGCTGCTCCAGGATTGGGCCGCCCGGACCCACCGCCGCGTCCACGTCACGTTCACCCTCGGCGTCGAGCCCTGGGGCCTGCCCGCCAACTGCCTCGCGATCCTGAAGAGCGCGGTCGCGCAGGGCGTCCGGTTCTCGGTCAACATCATGGCCTTCGATTACTACATCAAGGCCAGCAAGACCGGCATACACATGGGCGCGGCCGCGATCCAGGCCCTGTACGGCACGCACCGCCAGCTCGGCCGGCTGTTCCCAGGCCTCAGCCGGCCGCGGCTGTGGAGCCTGGAGGGCATCACGCTGCTACCCGGCATCGACGACTACCCGAAGAAGACCGAGGTGACCTACCTCGGCGACGCCCGCGACGTCGCCCGGTTCGCCCGCGCCCACCGGCTGCCGCTGCTCTCCATCTGGGCCATCCAGCGCGACAACGGCGGCTGCCCGGGCACCATCGACAGCAACTCCTGCTCCGGCATCCGCCAGCCGAGGTGGGCGTTCAGTCACGTCCTGGAGGGCTAGCGGCCAGGCCCCCGCGCCCGGGGTTCAGCGGTCGAGGATGCGGAGCCGCTGCGGGTCGTACAGCGGCGCGATCTGCAACCGGACGGGGATGTCGTCGGCCGGGGTGCGGGCCCGGAAGTCGCCGTTCTTGAGCCAGCCGCCGGTCACCCCGTCGGCGAACTCCACCTGGGCCAGCCCGACGGGTCCGCCCACGGTGTAGCCGTAGGCGGCGGCCCGGACGTAACCCACCCACTCGTCCCCGAGAAACACGGGCTCGTTGCCGAACAGGTCGGCGGCCGGATCCTCGGCGAGCAGGCTGACCACGCGGTGGCGCGGGGGACCCTGCTCGCGGGCCTCCAGCAGCGCGTCGCGGCCGGTGAAGCCGCCTGGCTTGTCCCAGGCCACCGCGAACCCGAGCCCGGCTTCCAGCGGGTTGTCGGTGTTGTCGATGTCCACGCCCATGTCCCGGTAGCCCTTTTCCAGCCGCAGGCTGGACATGGCGGACAGGCCAACCAGCCGGAACCCGAGGTCACCGCCCGCGGCCACGAGGTCGTCATAGACGCCGGCGGCGTACTCGGCGGGCACGTGCAGTTCCCAGCCGAGCTCACCCACGTAGGTGACCCGGATGGCGAGCACCGGCGCGTACCCGGCGTGGATCTGCCGGGCGCTCAGGTAGGGGAACGCCTCGTTGGACAGGTCCGCGTCGGTGAGCCGCCCGATCAGCTCCCGGGACGCCGGCCCCTGGACCGACAGGAGCGTGGTGCCCGAGGTGACGTCGGTGACGGTCAGGAATTCCCCCGGCCGGGTGGCCCGCCGGATCAGCGGCTCGATCCGGCGGTGGATGAGGTCACTGGCGATGACCAGGAACTTCTCCGGCTCCAGCCAGGTGACGGTGACGTCGGCGATGATCCCGCCCGCCTCGTTCAGCCACTGGGTGTAGACCAGCCGCCCGAGGCCGGCCGTCACGTCGTTGGCCGAGAGCCGGCTGAGCACGGCGGCCGCGCCCGGGCCCTGCACCAGCAGCTTGGCCATCAGGCTCATGTCCAGCAGGCCCACCGCCTCCCGCACGGCGGCGTGCTCGCGTCCGACGATCTGGTGCGCCCCCGGCCGCGCGAAGTCCAGGCGTGCCTCGGGGGCCTCACTCGCGGGCGCGTACCACTCGGCGAACTCCCAGCCTGCTGAGGCCGCGAAGTGCCCGCCCGCCGCGGCCAGCCGGTCGTGCAGCACCGACCGGCGCACGTTCCGCCCGGTGGACGGCTTCCAGGCCGGCCACACCCCGTCCCCGAACAGCACGCCCAGCTGCTCCACGGTCCGCTCGGCCCGGAACCGGCGGGACGTCTCGTAGCTGTGCGTCCGGTCGATGGCGACGCTCGTCGCGTCGACCGGCGGCACCCCGTCTGCGATCCAGTGGGCGAGCATGCTGCCGACCCCTCCGCCGGACAGGATGCCGAGAGAGTTCAGGCCCGCGGCGACGAAGTAACCGTCCAGCTCGGGGGCGGGCCCGAGCAGCGGCCGCACGTCGGCGGTGAACGACTCCGGCCCGCAGAAGAAGGTCCGCACGCCCGTGTCCGACAGCACTGGGATCCGGTCCAGCGCCGGACCGAGGAAGGGTTCCATCCGTTCCCAGTCAGGACTTATTTTCCCGAACGAAAACCCGCCGGGCACACCGTCGAGCGACCACGGGGCGGCGACCGGCTCGAAGAGCCCCACCAGCATGCCGTCGCCTTCGGGCCGGTAGTAGCCGTAGTTGTCCGGGTCCTCGATGACCGGCAGGTCCGGGTCCATTCCCCGCACCGTGTCGGTGAGCAGGTAGTAATGCTCGGCGGCCTGAAGGGGAACGCTGACCCCGGCGAGGGCCCCGAACTGGCGGGCCCACATGCCGGCCGCGTTGACCACGACCTCGCACTCGATCCGGCCCGCGTCGGTGAGCACGGCACTGACCTGCCGCCCGCGGGTCTGCACCCCGGTCGCGGTCACTCCTTCGACGACGCGTACGCCCAGCTGCCGGGCTCCCTTGGCCAGCGACGTGGCCACGCCGACCGGGTCGGCCCGGCCCTCGTCGGCGACATAGAAGGCGGAGAGCACGTCGTCGGTACGGGCCAGCGGCCACATATCCGCCAGCTCGCGCGCCGAGATCTCCACATCCTCGACCCCGAAGCCGTGCATCCAGGCGGCCTCCCGGCGCAGCGCCTCCTGCCGCCGGGGGGTGGTGGCCAGGGAGATGTGCCCGACCGGCCGGAACCCGGTGGAGTGCCCCGTCTCCTGCTCCAGGCGGGAGTACAGCTCGCGTGAGTAGCGGCTGAAGAACAGCGCGGTCTCGTCCGTCATCCCGGCCGAGGTGATCAGCCCGGCCGCGTGCCAGGTGGTCCCGGCGGTCAGCTGATGCTGCTCCAGCAGGACCACGTCGGTCCAGCCCAGGTGGGCGAGGTGGTAGGCGATGCTGCAGCCGGTCACCCCACCGCCCACGATCACCACCTGGGCGCGGCTGGGAACTCCCCCGCCCGTGGTTCCCGGATCAGCCGTGGTTCCCGGATCAGCCGTGGTTCCCGGATCAGCCGTGGTTCCCGGATCAGCCGTCACATGTGCCTCCAAGCCGGCGCTCACCTGGCGTTATGCCTAGCATGGCGAACGACGCCCGGTCCAGGCCGCCCGGAAGCCGAGGGCCGGCTGGGAAATTGCTGAGCAACCGGGGCAGCAGGACCGGAGGTCGCGCGTTTCTTGAGTGTGAATGCTGAGAATCCTGGCGCGGCCGCCGGGGTGCACCCAGCCGGGACGGCCCAGCCGCCTGATAGCCCGTCGCTGGATACCCGGTCGCCGGAGCGCGCGGCGGCAGCCGTCGGGGCGCTGTACGAATCGAGCGCCCTGGGGCTGATCCGGATGGCTTACGTCATGCTCGGCGACCTGCCTGGCGCCGAGGACGTGGTCCAGGAAGCGTTCTGCGGACTCTACCGGCGCTGGGACCGTCTGGCCACCACCGACGGGGCACTGTACTACCTGGCACCTCGGTGCTGAATGGCTGCCGCTCAGCGCTACGCCGCCGGACGGTCCGCCGCGGGTTTGTGCAGCACCGGACCCTGGCCGACGAGCCCCCCGCCGCGTCCGCCGAGACGGTCGCGCTGGGCGGGGAGGAACGCCAGGAAGTGATCCGGGCCCTGTTGCGCCTGCCGGACCGGCAGCGTGAGGTCCTCGTGCTGCGGTTCTACGCCGAGCTCCCGGACGAGCAGATCGCCCGGGTGATGGGCATCCGGCCGGGCACCGTCCGGTCCACCGCGTTCCGGGCGCTCGACGCGCTGGGCCGGGCCCTGAACGAGACATCATGACGCGCACCGGAGGCGGCCCCATGACGCCGCTCGAGGACCGGGTCCGGGACGCCATCCGCGCCAAGGCCGCCGAGGTCCCGCCGGACGCGGTGCCGCCGCTCCGGCTGCCGGCCCGCCGCCGGCCCTCCTTCTCTCTCACTCACGGCGGCAGGGAGAGAGAAGGAGGACCGGCGGAGCGGGCACGGGCCGGGCGCGCCTGGGCCGCGCCGCTCGCCGCCGCGGTCGGGGTGGCGGCCGCCCTGGCGGTGGCGTTCGCCCTCACGGGCGTGATCGATTCCGGCCAGCCCGCGAACGGCGGGCCGGCCGGGCTGGCCGCCCTGCCTCGCTTCTACGTGGCGCTGACCTTCACCGGCCAGGGGTGCTGCGAGGCAGGCCTCGCCAGCCCGCAGACCAAGGCCGTCGTCCGCGCCACCGGCACCGGGCGGGCGCTGGCCACCGTGATTCCGCCCCGGCCTTACGGCACGTTCGTCGGGGTCACGGCGGCGGCTGACGATCGCACGTTCGTCCTGGCCGCGCAGAAACTGGCCCGCTTCAAGCCGCCGGTCCTCTCGGCCCCCTTGCCCGCCACGAAGTATTTCCTGCTGCGCCTCCATCCTGGCTACGGCCGTCCGGGTGAACGGGCCACCCTGACCCCGTTGAGTATCCCGGTCACCCCGGCCGGCGCATGGGTCAGCGAATTCGCCCTCTCCCCGGACGCCAGCCACCTGGCCATGGTGAGCGGCCGGGGTGACAGGCTGAAGCTGAGCGTCTACAACCTGCGCGCCGGAACGCAGCGGTCCTACCAGCCCGCCGGCGCCGGGAACGTGTATGTGACGCCGATTACGGAGAACTCGCTCTCGTGGGGTGCGGATAACCGGACGCTGGCCTTCGTCTACGGGCAATGGGGTGGCCGGGAGGGGGTGCGGCTCCTCGATACCGCCCGGCCCGGCTCGGGCCTGCTGGCCAACAGCCGGATCGCCGTAGCCGAGTCCCGCACCACATGGTGGACCCAGGTCCAGCTGACCGCGGATGGACAGACGATCATCGGCAACCGGACCAACCCCTACAAGAAGGGGGACGTCCAGCATCTGGTGGAGGTCTCGGCCCAGACCGGGAAACTCGTCCGCGTGCTCAACGTGGTCAGGCACCTGGCTCAGACGTCGAGCAGATCCACTGGATGAGCCCGTCGGGCCGGGTGCTGATCGTCACCGACGCCCTGCGCGCCCGCCACCACTCGAACGCGCATTTTGCGAACGTCGATGCCGGGATGCTGGTGGACGGTCATTACACGCCACTGCCCTGGTCCGAGAACACCTTCACCGCCGCCTGGTAGTAGTGTCTGGCCGCTTTTGTCCCCGCGGCACAAGGCTAAATCGCTCTCAATCACCGGCGAAATGCGGAGGGCGGGCGGGGAATGCCTGGGCGCCCGGCCGCGCGACCACTAGACCGGATCACTATTTGGGGCATCTGTGAGGATATTTCTGCTACGGAAAGTTTTACATCTATTACTCAGAGTTAAAGTTATCTCGCCGGGTTGCGAACACGCTCCGTTATGATGCCTAATTGTTTACTTCAAGGACATGCGTTGGTGGGGATCTGGCATGGGGGGCTTCAATGTTGTTTAGTAGCTGGCGCGCCAAGACAGCAGCCGGCGCGGCCGTCCTGGCGGCCGGCATGATCTGGACCGCGGTGCCCGCATCGGCCGCGACGGGGCCGCCGGGCACGACGCCGGCGTTCAACACGCCGCAACTGGCCCCCAATGGGACGACCGAGCAGGTCCGGCAGATCGCCCAGTGCGGCAACACCATGTACGCGGTCGGCACGTTCACCGCGATCTCTCAGGCGGGGACGACCTTCACCCGGAACAACGTGTTCAGCTTCAGCGCGTCCAAGCCGTACACGATGACGTCCTGGAACCCCAACGCGAACGGGATCGTCAACGGCATCACGTTCAGCCCCGGCTGCTCCACCGCCTACCTGGGCGGCAAGTTCACCACGGTCGGCGGGGTGGCGGCCAAGAACCTCGCCGCCGTCAGCACCTCTACCGGGGCGCTCATCACCGGCTTCGGGCACAGCGCCAGCGGCCAGGTCGAGACGCTGCAGTACTACAACGGGCACATCCTGACCGGGGGCTACTTCACCTCGATCAACAACAGCAGCGCCAATGCGTACATGGCCAGCCTCAACCCGACCACGGGCAAGGACGACGGGTTCATCCACCTGGGCATCTCCGGGAACTACCAGTTCCCCGGGGTGTCGTCCAACCCGACCCGGGTCTACAATCAGCAGCTCAGCAACGGCGGCACGCTGGACCTGGTGGAGGGCGACTTCACCTCGGTGGGCGGCCAGGCCCGCCAGCAGATGTTCATGCTGAACCTGAGCGGCTCGACCGCGACGGTCACCGGGTGGACCTCACCCGAGCTCAACACCAACTGCAACTTCAACGAGTCGTTCTACGCCCAGTCCGCGGCCTGGTCGCCGGATGACTCCACCATCTACGTCGCGACGACCGGGTACAAGCCGAATGGCACGCCAGCCGGAAGCTTCCCCCGGTCCGGGCCGTGTGACGCGGCGATCGCCTACCCGTCCACCCAGACCAGCGTCACGCACACGTGGATCAACTACCCGGGCTGCGACTCGCTGTTCGCCGCCGCGGCCGACTCGAGCACCGCGTACTTCGCCGGGCACGAGCGCTGGTCGTCGAACCCGAACGGCTGCGACTCCGCGGGTCCTGGCGCGATCGCCGCGCCCGGCATCGAGGGACTCAACCCGGCCACCGGCGCGCTGACATACAACCCCACCCGGGGACGCGGGCTGGGCGCCGATGACATGCTGATCACCAGCGCGGGCCTGTGGATAGCCAGCGATAACTTCGACGGCACCAACCAGTGCGGCACCCTCTCCAACCGGGCCGGGATCTGCCTCCTGCCGTACAGCTAGACGCGATTTGAGGTGGTGAGCTGAGCGCGGACGCGCTGGCCCGCCGGGCGGGCACCAGCACCGTCCGGGGAAGCACGCGGGTTGTCTACCTGGCCGGCCTCGGCCGCAGCGGTAGCACCCTGCTCGAGCGGCTCCTCGGCGAGATGCCGGGTGCCTGCCCGGCCGGCGAGGTCGTGCACATGTGGCTGCGCAGCGTCCGGGACGACGAGCGCTGCGGCTGCGGCCAGGCGTTCTCCGCCTGCCCGTTCTGGCAGCAGGTGGGCCGGGTGGCCTTCGGCGGCTGGGACCGGGTGGACGTGGACCGGGTTACCCGGCTGCGGGCCCAGGTGGACCGGGCCCGGTTCCTGCCTCAGCTCGCCTCTACCCGGCTGCGGGGCAGGCTGCAGCCCGCCCTGGACGAGTACGTCGGGTACTACCAGCGCACCTACGCGGCGATCGGCCAGGTCAGCGGCAGCCCGGTGGTCATCGACTCCAGTAAGCACGCCTCGCTCGCGTTCTGCCTGCGCAGTTCACCCGGCGTGGACCTGAGGGTCGTCCACATGGTCCGCGATAGCCGGGCGGTCGCCTACTCCTGGAGCAAGGTCGTGGACCGGCCGGAAGCGGCCGGGAGCCAGATGTCCACCTACCCGGCGGCCAGCGCCGCGCTGCGGTGGAACCTGCAGAACAGCGCGCTGCAACTGCTGTCCCAGCTTGGCACGCCCACGCTGCGGGTGCGCTACGAGGACTTCGTCCGGGCCCCGGCGGCCACGCTGAGCGAGATCGCGGCCTTCGCCGGCCTGCCAGGCGGCCCGGACCCGGGATTCCTCGGCACCGACGGGCCCGGCCGCTGGTGGGCCGAGCTGGCGGCCACGCACACCGCGTCGGGAAACCCGATGCGGTTCACCACCGGCCGGGTGCCGATCCGCTACGACGCCGCCTGGCAGACCGCCATGCTGTCCGGGAACAAGCGCACGGTGACCGCCCTGACGCTGCCCTTGCTGATGCGCTACGGCTACCTGCGCGGTGCCGGGTGAGCGGAGCCCGGTGGACCGACTGGCGGCGGCTGGCGGGCCTGTCCGCGATCGCCGCCGTGGTGATCGCGGCCGTGGTTGTGGCGATCACCGTGGGCCTGGGCTCGCCGGGAAGCCCGGCGGGCCATTCCACCCCGGAGCGAGCGCTCCCGAGGATGCCGGTGGCCATCCCGGCGCCGGCCAGGGGAGCCTACTTCGGCGCCTGGGTCGACCCGACCATGTACGGCCAGCATGGCCACATTGGCGCGGTGAACGCCCTGCAGGCGCAGATCGGCCGGCGGCTGGACATCGTGCACACCTATCTCAGGCAGGATGCGGCGTTCCCTAACGCCAGCGACCTGGCCTGGATGCGCCAGGGCAGCATGCTCCTGGTCTCCTGGGCGCTGAACGACACCCGGGGCATCGCGGCGGGCGAGTGGGACGCGTCGATACGCCAGCGTGCGCGGGAGTTCAAAGCGCTCGGCAAGCCCGTGTTCCTGGAGTGGCGGTGGGAGATGGACCGCCCGAACATTCGCTCGCAGATCGGCACGCCCGCGGACTACGTCGCGGCCTGGAAGCACATCCGGCTGATCTTCGCCGATGAGCACGTCACCAACGTGGCCTGGGTATGGTGCCCCACGGCCCGCGGCTTCGCCAGCGGCCGCGCCCAGGCCTATTACCCGGGGAACAATGAAGTGGACTGGGTCTGCGCCGACGCCTACCCCAGGCCCGGTACGCAGGCATCATTCGCCGACGTTGTCCATCCATTCCTGGCCTGGGCCGCGCGGCACCCGGAACCAATCATGATCGGCGAATACGGGGTGCCGCAGAGTTATAGTGCGGAGCGCCGCGCGCAATGGCTGCACGACGCCGAGCAAACCGTAGTGCGCGACCGTCAGATCAAAGCCCTGCTTTACTTCGACTCGAACATCACCGGACCCTCGCCGCTGACGAGTTATGGACTGGACGCGGGGCCGCTGGCCGCCTTCCGCGATATAGCCGACAATCGCTATTTCAATCCGAGTGGCGGGCCGGTGAACCGGAACTGAGGACGCCGGGCTGGTCCCGCAGTCGCGCGGCATACCGCGACAGCGGAGGCAGGAGCCACCAGCTCACGTCGCCCAGTCTGGCTCCGGCTTCAGCCGCGCCATCGCAGGTGTAGCGCGCGGCTATCTCGAGCAGGTACAGGGCCGCCACGAACACCGCCGACCCTGGCCTGACCCCCAGCGACCCGAGCCGCATCGGGGCAGTGAACAGCGCCGCCTCGGCCGCGGCCCGTGCTCCGGCCCCGTTGCTCCGCTCCACGGCCTCCTGCAGTTGGTAGTGCAGGACGTCGTAGCCGATGGGCACGCCGCTCTCGAACCGCTCCCAGTCCCAGACCAGCAGCCGCCCGCCGGAAAACGCCATGTTCCACGGGGTCCAGTCACCGTGCCATGAGCCGAAGGCCAGGCTGGTGGCCTCCGCGGTGGCTTGCATGTCCGCCATGATCTGCAGCAGCGCCTCCGCCGGCTCGCGACCACCGCACGCCTCCAGCCGCGATCGCAACCCACGCCAGTAGCGGCTCTGGCCGACCGGCTCGATGGTCACTCCCGCCGTCGTGGCCAGTTCCGCCATGGCCGACGTCAGCGCGGCCGGGGTCGCCGCCCGCCCCGAGCCCCTCAGCGGCGCCTGGACCAGGACCTCATGCTCCCGCCACTGGCCGTGGTGCAGCAGCCGAGGCACCTCCAGGCGGGTCAGCCCGGCCGCTTCGAGCACGCCCAGCGCGGCCGCCTCGGCCCGGACCAGTTCCCGGCTCAGGCCGGTGATGCCCACCTTCGCGAACCCGAGCAGCCGGCCGTGCGGGCTGAGCAGCTCCAGCACTGGCTTGCGGTTCGCCCGGGGCGGCCCGATGCGCAGGCTGACTATCAGCTCGTCGTGGTCCAGGACCTTGCGCAGGTAGGACACCACGTCCGCATCAGGCTCGTCCCCGGGCTGCCTAATCGTGATGCGCTGCGGCAGCACGTCGGCCAGGCCCATCTGGGCGCCCAGGGCCAGGCCGCGGAACCTCAGCCGCTGGCGGCCGACCGCGGACGCCTTGTAGTGGCGGAGGGCTGCCGCGGCGGCCCGGCGCGGCCGGCGGGGCAGCAAGAGGACAGCCTTGGCCTCGTTCGGGAGAATCAGGAACTCGGTCTGCCCGCCGGCCCGGCCGGGGCGGCCGGGCTGCGAGCCTGTCCCCGGGACCCCCCTCCCGCGGCGCTCGATGCGCGCCGGCTCGGGCCACAGGGCAGCCAGGGTTTCCCACAGGTATCCGCCGCGGTCGGTGGCCCGCCCGGCCGGCTCGGTCACCGTGGCCATTGCGGTGCCCAGTCCAGGAGTTCAGCCAGCCGCTTGTTGTGCGGAGCGAAGTGGTCTTCCAGCATGCGCTCGGTCCCCGGCGCCATGGGGGTGCCCGGGCGCGCATTGTGCTGCCCGAAGCTGGTCA